>Ga0182024_10016017_pt1 | contig 14276 bp, 13 predicted proteins | sample P32metaG_FD_120480 | JGI IMG/M metagenome (GOLD analysis project Ga0182024, IMG submission 120480) | Permafrost microbial communities from Stordalen Mire, Sweden - P3-2 metaG (Illumina Assembly) | ecosystem: Environmental > Terrestrial > Soil > Wetlands > Permafrost | place: Sweden: Stordalen... | reverse complement strand
GAATCAAGCCACTGTTCTGCGCCGAAAAGAAAGTCGGGTCCGAGAGTTGCTGCACCTCATAAGACAGGCCGACAAAGTCAACGGGCATATGGGGGCCAGTCGCTTCGCTGGGAATGGCGAGGGTAACCCGAACCTTGCTTTGGCCCTGCGCGTGAAGACGCGCTGCAGCCACGGTGCAGGCTGCGGTGGCAAGGAATTCCCGTCGTGTGAGCATCGGATCCCTCGATTCATTACTGCTGCGTCTGGAGCGCCCGCTGTTTTTGGTAAGGAAAGAAAGGTAAGAATACGATACTTTGGCACAATTCGATCTGGGCCGTTCGTCGCGATTCTCGAGATGACTATCGCCCGCGGGTGCGCCGCGGTGATCTCTTTGACGGTAGCGGGGTTGAGAAGCTTCAGGCCTGCGCCGTCGACGTCAGTCTCTACACCCGCTGCCACGAGAGCGATTTCCGGTTCCATGAACTCCGGGACCCCGTGAGTGGTGTGCAGAGCGATGGATGACCAGACTCGGCGGACGGCGTCGTCGGGCATGCCGTGGGACGTAGGAAGTCCCGGGCCGCGTAGGCGCCATCGACCTCGAATCGTCGAGTTAAGTTTCGGTGCCCCTCAACTAGACCGATGTCATGGAACATGGCCCCGACGTAGAGCAGTTCCGGGTCCGCCTTCAGGCCACGGATCTCGCCGTGGAGCATCCCGAACAGGAACGTTCGTCGGGAGTGGTGGTACAGCAACGGTGATTCGGTGTCGCGGATGAACTCAGTTGTCTCAACCGCCAGGCGAGAGTCAGGAATGGTGATGCCAGCTATGGAGGAGTCATGATCTTGCTTCCTTTCGTTGGTTAACAGAACTTCGCAACGCTGTCCGTCGCGTCCGTTTGTCAAAGAGGCGAAAGACCTGTGCATTCTATGAAGACCGCTTGGAAACGACGTCCCCTGTCGGCCCTCCACACATTTCTTGGGTGGAAGCAGGGTCTTTGGTGGAGAACTTGGTCGCGATGAGCCTATCTGTCACCATGTAGCCGACTGTCATGCCACAACAAGCAAAGCGCCGGCGAGCTTCGGTGGGCTAGGGACCGGGATATCAAACCACCGACAGCTAGCACCAATAAACAATCCTAGAACTGATCCGACGACCATTTTGAGCATTTCTTCTCGCCCTCTTTTCAAGTGTTAGACGCCTTGGTACACCGAGCCGACAAATTTGGCAGGGGTCCAGAATCCATTTCCCCATTCGGCATCGGTGCTGGCACCGGGCTTGGCCGCGACAATCTCTGCTAAAGATCTGCCCTGCTTTTTGAGAGCGGCTACTTTGTCGCGGATACCGACAAGCACGTCGCGGAATAGAATCAAGTCCGCTTTACCAGCTACGGCCCCGTGCCCCGGAATGACGATCGTCTTGTCCGTTACTTTCGCAATGTTTGCTTCCGCGGCGCGGATTTGTCCGTCTATGCTGCCCCCAGTGGAGTAGTCAATGAAGGGGTAATTGCGATTCCAAAAAGTGTCTCCCGTATGAAAAATGTCGGCCTCCGCAAAAAGAACGGAGATGTCAGAATCCGTGTGAGCGGGCAAGTAGTGCTTGAGGACAAGAGTCGTGCCGTTCATATGCAGAGTGTGGTCTTCTTTGAATACAGTGGAGGGGAGCGCGCCCGCCGGCGCGGCCGGGAAAGTGTAGTGCCAGCCCTCGGTGCGAGTGTCCACGGAGAGATGCTTGAGTGTGTTCTCTTGCGCGAGAATGCTGGCGCCAGCTTGGTGTACCCACTCGTTGCCGCCGGCATGGTCGAAGTGCCAATGGGTGTTTATGAGCTGCTTGATAGGATCGGCATTGATACCGGCCAGGGCTTCCACGACGTGAGGACCCGCGGTGACGATTTCCGAATCTATGAGGAGCTTGCCGTCCGGGCCGTCAAGTACCGCGATATTCCCGCCAGCGCCCAACAGAGCTGTGACATTGCGGCGAAGGGGTTGCACGGTGATCTTTGTTGTGGCGGCTTCTTTGAAGGCGTCTACAACAAGGGTGTCTTCCTGTGCAAAAAGCAGGCTCGGAGTAAGACAAGCTACCGCCGCCGAAAGACCTCCGGCGGCAACAAAGTGGCGCCGTGACATTTCGCCTGACGAATTGGTGATCATCTGTGACTCCTTTTCTGTTCTCTTCCGGCAAATCGGGATGCTGGCTTTCCGCGGCTGAATTAGGCAGATACTTTGCGACTGTTTTAGAAACCAAGGTCGCTCAATCCCGGATGCTCGTCAGGACGCCGTCCAAGCGGCCAGTGGTATTTGCGGTCTGATTCTTTGATAGGAAGATCATTGATGCATGCAAACCTCATACGCATCAGGCCGTCGTCGTTGTATTCCCAGTTTTCGTTGCCGAATGCGCGGTACCAATTCCCTGAGTCGTCGTGCCATTCGTAGGCAAAGCGAACCGCGATGCGATTTCCGGTGAACGCCCAAAGCTCTTTGATGAGCCGGTAGTCCAACTCCTTCGTCCACTTCCGCGCAAGGAAGGCGACGATGTCCTGCCTGCCAGTCACAAATTCGGCGCGGTTCCTCCACCTTGAATCCAGGGCGTAACCTTGAGAGACTCTCTCAGGATCGCGCGAATTCCAGCTATCTTCCGCGAGCCGGACTTTTTGCGTCGCAGTTTCGAGACTAAAGGGCGGCAATGGTGGACGCGTCGTCATGACTTTTTCTCCTGAATGATTGCCGAATCGAAATCGAATTGTTCTTGCATGAGCTCGATGTATTCCGTTTCTGACGTTTCTCTTCCGGCTTTGACCCAGGGCTTGATGTCCTCCGTGACGACATAACGAAGTTGTTTCGTTCCGTCCGTTTTTTCCAAATACCCGTGTGGACATTCTTACCCTGCCAAGGAATGTCTCGCGGGAGACCGACACGCTTCCTTCCTTGCGAGAAGAATGACGACCTCGCCTAGTGACCTACAGCTCTGATTCTCCAGTAAATTTCTCGAGCGTCGAACAACGAGGTTTCAAGTTCGCGCCGCAGCGGCTTTTTTCGCAACGAGTCCGAAACCTGCGGCGCTGGCATCTTTCTCCAGGGCAGCCAGCTGTGCTCTCGCAGTGCTGATGTTTCCTGCCTTCAACTCCATTTGAGAAACGGCCAGACGGGCTTCGAGTTCAGTGCCCACGAATCCATGTGAGCGTGCGGCTTTTAGAATCTGTTGCAGCGCAGCGCGAGCGGATTCCGGATGGTCCGACGCCACAATTGCACGAGCCGACACCAATTCGAATTGCAACCGCACGAAAAAGTTTTGACTGCTTTTTGCGAGTGGAGTTGCTCGTTCTATTTCGGCAGTTACATCTGGCAACTTGCCTTGCGAGAGCAACGCTTGGACCAGCGCGGCGGAAGCGAAGAGTTCGTCGTCAGCCTGCTTCTCCTGGTGAAATTGTTCTTTCCACCTTCGAAGTGAAGCTTCCACTTCCGCTGGATGACCCTCCTCGATGGAGAGCATGGCGAGTGAGACCTGAGTTTCGAGAATCGCCTGTTTTTCACCGAGTTGAGTACGCAACGCCATCGCTTCTCCATAGGATTCGCGCGCCGCGGAAAGATTGCCGCGGTCCGTCAACACATCGCCAAGTCCAGCGAGAACATAGGCCACAGCGTTCTTGTTCCCAATCTCGGACGCCGGCACTTTGGCTTGCTCATAGGTGGCCTCCGCCAACTTTAAGTTTCCCTGCCTTCTTGCAATATCACCCAGGTCATTCAAGACCAGCGACTCGCCTTCCTTATCGTTCAGCGCCCGATAGTTTGCGAGTGCTTGCTCGAGCAGGCGTTTGGCCTCAGGAAGTCTTCCGCTAAGTAGTAGGACATCGCCGATATTGTTTGAAGTTACCGCAAAACCGGATGTGTCACCAATCTGCCGAAATTCCTTTTCGGCAACGCGCCACATTGATTCGGCCTGTGCCAAATCGCCGCGTTGAAAATAGAGGCCCGCAAGATCGTTAACCGTCCGAGTTTCATTGTTGTGATCGCCTGCAGCTGCGTAGCTTTGTTTGGCATTCTCGCAATCCCTGATTGTTTCCTCGGTCGAGGTGCCGATGGAGGAACCTACCTGACACAAGATTCCGTACGCTCGCGCAACCATCAGTGGGGATCCCTGTGCCGAGCCTTTTTCCACGGCGCGCCTAGCCGCCGCGCGACCGGCGGCCAGGTTTTGGCTCACCTGCGCGGAGGCTTCCAATAGGTCAATTCGCGGATCATCACCGGTGGGCGAGGGGAGTCGGCGGAGCGTTGCCAGCGTTTGCAGTGAATCGGCAGGCTTTATGTGATACTGCGCGCCGGCCAGTTTTAGGCCGTACTCAAGACTGTCAGGATGTATAGCGAAAAGAGCGCGATAAGCGTCAGCGGTTTTCTGCCAGTCTCCGGTCGTTCCCCAGTAAGATGCTTCGATTCGCAAGCGTTCTTCCTCTGGGAGTGTTCCCCTAAGATCGATCGCGCGCTTGGCTTCCGCGATGGCATTGGAAACGTAGCCTAAGTGCCACCACGCGTCGGACAACGCCGAGTGAGCGAGTGGGTATGTCGGGTCGGCCTTGACCGCCTTGGTAAGGAGGTCGCGTGCGCCGACGAAATCGAAAACCCACAGCTTAGCTCTTCCTTCAGAGTAGTAGCGCACAGCATCTTGATTGGCTGGGAGAGAAGCGCGCACCGCATTGGCGTTATCAGCGGTGAGCTCGTTCAAGCCAAGGCTCTTGCGAAGATGCTCGCCGGCACGAGTGGCGATCTCAAAGAGATCTTCTTTGCTGCCAGTGACAGCATCTTCGGCGATCGTTTCTCCGGTGGCAGTATCTTGTAGCCGGACATCAAGCCGGATGCGCTCCCGATCTTTTCCGGTTATCGGCGTGTAGGAGCCGACGACCACAACATCCGCACCAGCATTTTTCCGCAAGTGCTCCAAAGTCGATTTGGCCAGCGTTTCTTCATCGCCAAGGGGAATCTCGCGCTTACTGCGTGCCACATCCTCATCAGATACCACTCGCAGAGCTCCTCCAGCAGACAGCTCCGTTCCTAGCATTTCGCTGAACGCTTGGGAGAGCCATTCGTCGTCCTTGCGGCCCGGTAAATTGCGGAACCCAAGGACCGCAACCGAACGCCGGATGTGGGGGGGAGCTGGCACAACAATACTCTCAGCAGCCGCCGCTGGATGTTTATGTAAGGACTGAAATAGATACGCACCGGTCCATCCCAATGCCACAATTGCGAGGGCAAGATAGCCGGTATTAAGTCTCCACGATTTTGCCGAAGGCAGACCTGGTGCCTGAGCGACCCGGTCTCGAGTCGAAATGGAATTTGATTTCGCAGAGCTAGATGGCGGTTCCGCGACGCACTCAACGGGCGCAATGAACCTGTAGCCCTTACGAGGAATTGTTTCGACAAACCTGGGATTATCAGCACTATCCCCCAGTGCGTCGCGCAATTTGCCGACCGCGACGCTGAGTGAGGCGTCAAATTCTACAAATGTATTGCCCGGCCAAAGGCGCTCCCGGACGCTTTCCCTGCTAACAATCTCGCCTGCGTTTTCAAGCAGTAGCGATAGCAGCTGGAAAGGCTGCTCCTGCAATTTAACGCGCACACCCTTCTTCTGAAGTTCACCGGTTTTGGTGCTCGCTTCAAAGACTCCAAAGCGAAAATGCGTGGGATTTCCTAGGCCTGAGTTCATGGAAATGATGTATTGCTGCGGGCTGAGCGGAGCTTACCACACGCCGCTTCGGTTTTGTCCAGTTAATGCCGAACGCTAACTAACTCAAGAAACGGAACTTATTTGGTTAGAGAGACTTTGGGAGAAGTTTCTTTGACTGCATTTGCGATCTGCTGCAAGTTTGCGCAGTCGGGCCGTTTCCAATCTGAATTTTACGGATTGGCGAGCACAAAGAGCTGGGAAATTGCGGAGGGCTTAGCCGACCGCACAGCTCCTCGCCTTATGCCGATCCGTACATTGGAGAGAATATGCCAGTTTTTTGCGGAAGTTGTGGAACAGCAGTTGAAGACAACAGCAGATTTTGCGCCAAGTGCGGCGCACCGACGGGACCAACTGCACCCGTCGCAAGTTCGACCTCGCCACTGGCGGCGCCCGCACCAGTGCCTAAGGGAATGAGTGCGCTGGCGAAGCTGGCGATCGCCGCGGTGGTAATTATTTTTGTCGGCGGCGTTGTCGCCGTGACTGGAATGTATTACGCGGCCCATCGGGTGAGTGAGAAGTTTCATGAAGCGGTCAGCGGAAAGCTTGACGATGTCTCGCCGGCACAAAAGGGTTCTTCGCCGAGTTCGCTGGGAAATGTTTGCCGTTATCTCAGCAAGGAAGACGTTGGCACGGCGATTGGTGTGGAAATGGTACGCGCGGAATCGATTGACGACGGCTGCAATTTTTACGCTAAGGGTGACCAGGCGGAAATGACCGCCAAACACATGAGCGCGATGATGGCCGCCAAAGGCGCGGACGCACAGACGCAAAAAATGATCCAGGGAATTACCGGTGCGCTCGGGAAGTCGTTCCAGTCCGAGAAACAAGACGCTGGCGACGGCTCCGGAACTGTGGTCGTTCTCAACTACAGCATCGATAACAACTCCGCAGTCGAACAGATGAGTCTGAATCGCAAGGCGATGCAGCGTGTCGGTGGCCCTGCGGTTCAGGACATGCCTGGAGTCGGCGACGAAGCGTTTGTCACCGGCGATAGCAGCATCATCGCTCGCAAGGGTGACAAGCTCATTCGAGTCACCTACATGACCTGTCCCTGCGGCACGACGGCCGTCGAGCCCTTGGTGCAAAAGCTCGCAGCCGCATTGTGAGGATGTTCCTTGAAATCACCATCCTCGCTTCGCCGAGATTGCTCGCACCAAACCGTTATCGTTGCGGGAAAGGGCTCTTCAGAAACGTCCAGTGGACTCCGCGTCGATGTGAACTTTGAGCGCTGCCCGTGCGGGTTGCGGATGGTCGTCTGTATCGCCAAGGAAAACGAGGGGAAAATGAGCTTCTGTAAATCGTGCGGAAAAGAATTGTCAAATGGAAATGCGTTCTGTCCCGCGTGTGGAGCGTCCGCGCATTCGGCAGAAACGTCTGTGGGTGCGGCCGCCGCTGCAATGCCGGCCGATGCCGCCGCAAACACGCAGCCGATGGCCACCAACGTAGCCGGAGCGTTGGCGTATCTTGCCGGGTTCATCACCGGAATCATTTTTTTGGTAGTCGATCCGTACAAAAATAACTCGGTCATCCGCTTCCACGCTTACCAGTCGATCGTTTTCAACGTCGCCTGGTTCGGTTTTTGGATTGTCTGGATGATTATTTCCGCGATCCTGACTCCGCTCACCGCGGGAATCTTCGGTTTGATCGCAATTCCGCTGATTTTGATTCTTGCCTTGCTCGGATTCGGCCTCTGGCTCTTCCTTATGTACCAAGCCTACCAGCAAAAGCTTTTTCGTCTGCCGTTCATCGGAAAGCTCGCCGCGGAACAGGCGGGAGTAAAACCTTGAATCGCGTTGATCCGTTCCGCCGCGCCACAGCCATTGCGCTCATCTTTATGCTCGGAATTGTCGATGTCTGCAAAAAAGAACCTGTTGCTCCGAACGCGCAGCCACAGGCGAGTACTCAAAATCCTCAGCAACAACAACCGACGCCGCACGCCGAGCTTTCGCAATCTGCAGATGCCGCAATTCCCGCGGAACAACCGCCAGGAACCCCCATCAACGGTGTCACCGGCGGTCCGCCCCCGGGAATGTTCGGTCCAGATGCCCTCCCTGGCGCAACCATCCTGACAGCACTCGATCCTCACAAGATGAGCCAGTCGGAAATTCAATTCGGTGTCGCTCCGAAGCGTACTGCCAATGTGGAATACCAGCCTGACATCATTCTTATGGAGGAGGGCGATAAGGCAATCCGCTCCGTCGGATCGGAAGGCCTTACTTGGAAGTTCGACGCCAGCGCTCCGCATGTCAACGAATTTGCCGAAGGAAAAGTCGTCTTCGCCACCGGTCGGGCCGTGGGCCGCATTCTTAGCCTCCGTAAAGATGGCGACACGGTCTCCGTCATCCTCGGTTCGATCCAACTCGGTGACGTCATCAAAAACGGCAGGTTCGCGATGAACCAGAAGATCGATCCGAACAACATGATTTCCTATATCGCTGCGGATTTTCCGGGTGCGAAGAATAATCCCGACGAAAAGAAATCGAGTTCGACGGAATATGACGACCGCGATCTAAACGATCAAATTCAGGAAAGTGTAGCTCTTTCATCTCCCACCCCAGAGGGCCGCTGGCAAACTTCTTCGGTTTCTCAGACCTACGCAAACGGCCGCAGAGTGACGGACAACCCCGACTGGAAACTTAAGGTCGAGGGTCACACCGACAATATCGGACCTGATGCTCACAATCTTGATCTATCGAAGCGACGAGCTGCCTCTGTGAAACAGGCGCTTGTGGATCGCTATCACATTCCTCCTGACAGACTGGCCACGGACGGATTTGGTTCTGCCGGAGCCATCGACACAAACGACACGCTGGAAGGCCGGGCGCGCAATCGCCGCGTGGAGCTCTCGCGTGAGTAATGACTTTTGGATTTTATCGTTCGTGAACACGATGCACTCAGCAGCTTGCGGACCTCATCCTGGCTGTCACAGCGCGGAGGTAAAAACGGAATCGGTATGTTTCGAAGTAAGCGCATTGCCGGGCTTCAACTTCCAGCCTGGACATTTCCCGATAGGAGAACTTCAATGAAACTCATAAACATCGCAGCGATCACCCTTTGTTTCAGCTTCCCACTCTCTGCCGGCAATAAGACTTTAACGACGGATCCGCTCACTGAGCTGCCTATCATTCCCTCGCCTGATCCACTGCATCTCGGCAATGAACCCCAAAAACTTCCGGACACGACTGTCTGCAAAACTAAAATGGAGATAGATTTCTACTCTGTCAACCAGCTGAAGGTTGACGCCACTCTTACCTGGTACGGCTCTCACCTTCCGGGCTTCAAGAAGACGCACGCCTATGCCAGCGGCAGGTCGCAAGATGCGTTTTATAACTCGGCGGGAACTTTGATGGTGGGTATTACGGGAAGCCCCGCCAAGGGTGGCGAAAACTCAGATACCTACGCCATCGTTTACGCCAAGTTTCAACCGCCGCTCTCGGAGAAAGCGATCGTCAGTCTGAATACGCAACAAATTGTTTGTCCGTAGCGACAGTACGGCGCGACGAGGCCTCCTGAGGAAATCGGCAACGCAGAACTGCTTGGAAGTCAACTTTTAAAAAGGAGACTTTATGGATTGTTCATCAGGAAAATACTTCGGTATTCGAAACATTATTGGCTCGGTTGCATTCCTCGCGTTCACCATTTCTGTCGCGCAGTCTGCGGTTGCTGCTCCTGTTGAAGACCCAGCGTGTAAGTTCGTGTTCGACGCTAGCGACAAGCTGAACACTACGCCTTGGCATATGTACCTGACCGAGTTGCGGGGCACGAGCAAGTCCGGAAAACCAGAAACAAGTGAAACCATTTTCGTCAGCGGTATTCGCTATATTCAGTTCCGGGGGCAATGGAAGCAAAGCCCTATCACGGTTCCGCAGATGAGAGATCAGGAGGCCGAAAATCGAAACAATGCAAAAAATCAATCGTGCCATTTTGTGAAGGACGACACTGTGAACGGCGAAGCCGCTTCTGTCCATTTCGCACACTACGAATCGGAAGACGCAAAATCCGACGGTCAAGTGTGGATCAGCAAACGCTCGGGTCTTATTCTTCGGAACGAACTCGATATCGATTCGGGCGGAGGCAAATCGGATCTGAACCATTATTCCATTCGCTACGACTACTCCAATGTTAACCCTCCGCTCTGAAAATGTGCCGGCGGAGCAAGACTCTGGCGTTTCCGACGCTTGGCCGGCGACCATATCGGCGCCGAGCGTCTCGCGCTAAGGCTAGCGGATGCGGACGAAGAGAAAGATTTGTGCGGAACGAACTAACTGGAAAGTGCTGGAGGGGAAATGAATTGCTTCTTTGCGAGAGTCGTTTTGGCAATTGTATTGGCGAGTGCATTGGTCGCGGATTCGGCGGCGCAGACCCTGAAGGTGGGTGTTGCTGCCGCGCAGGGCGGCGCTGCCAAAAATTCCTGCGATGTCGTGCACGCGGCATACAGCAAGTCGTTCAGGGCTGAATCGCAAATGTCGACAAAAAATGGTGGTGCGATGGATGTCACCAAGGCGCAGGGTGAAATTACGGCCGATGGCTCCTACACCGAATCGTGCAAGCTACTCCGCGACGAAACTCTAAACGGAGAAGCGGTCAGCGTTTACAGCAACGTCATGAGATCGCATCTGGGAACGGCCGACGGCAAGGTATGGATCTCGAAAACGAAAGGCTTGGTTTTACAGCAGGAAGTGGAGGTGGACATGGGTGCCAGGGGCAAGGGAAAACAAACCATCGTGTTCGTTTACACGAAGAAATAGATGGGGATTTCCGACGACTGACATCGGAAATCGGAAACAGGTTGCCAAACATCACTCTAAGGAGCCACAACATGAGATCTACCCTTTTCAGTTTGCTTTTGTCCCCCGCCTTGTTGTTCTGCGGCCATGCGGTGGTCGCGCAGCAATCGAACAAACTGACAGCACCGGTTCCACAGCACTTGGAGGACTTGTCTGCCGGGAGCCAAGCCTCGAAAGGTGGAACGTCGCAGGCCTCTCCGGAGGTCCAGAATCTGGCCAGAGCGCTTTCGGGCGAGTGGTCGCTCAGCGTGAAATGGGAACCCGACGCTTCGATGCCGAATGGCTTGGTCAATACTGGCGAGGAAAACTGGAGAGTAGGACCCGGGGGATACACGTTGATTGAGGAAGAACACGCGCGCATGCCGAAGGAGGGAGATATTTTTCTTCTCGGCGTGGTGTGGTGGAATTCGACGACGAAGAATCTCCAGGGAATGGAATGCCAAAATGTGCTTCCGTACACATGTGACGTCCAGGGCGCCCTTAATGACATCACGATGAGCTGGGATGGCAAACAGTTCGTCATCGATGAAATCGAAACGTCGAATGCCGGCAAGAAATCGATGTGGCACGAGGTCTGGTCGGATATTACTCCCACTTCATTCACCCAAACCGGGGAATATGGCGACCCAGGCGGACCGCGAAAGCGCCTGTTCACAATCCATGCCACGAGGATCACCACGCAGAGCAAAAACGATACGCGCGGAGCCGAAGCGGGGAAGCAACCAATATCGAATTCCACGGAACCGACTCCTGAAATGCAGAGTCTGGAAAACGTGCTCAAGGGAAAGTGGTCGACAACGTATGAATTTGAGCCGGGTGGCATGTCTCCCAATGGAGGCACTGGCACCGGCGAAGAAGTCTGGCGAATTGGGCCCGGTGGATACGTTCTCATGGAAGAAGAGCACGTGCGTGGTCCCATTGGAGAGGTGTTCCTAGTCGCGTTTCATTGGTGGGACAACAACACACACAGTTTGCGCGGCATGCTCTGTAATAATTCCGGCCCAGCGGCATGCGATTTGAATTCCTACTCCAACAGTTCGCTGAAGTGGGATGGAAAGCAGTTGATCATCGATATGGAGTTTCCGGAGAACGGCAAGAAAATGATGTGGCACGAGGTGTGGTCAGACATCACTCCTACTTCTTTCACCCAAACGGGCGATATGCGCGAGGTTGGCGGCTCGCTCAAGAGAGTGGTAACCATCCGCGGAACAAAGGTCGCAGGGAGCACTAAATGAGCGGTCCGATTTTGCGTCGTTGTCCCAGGAGGCCGCAATGAAGCCACGGTCTAATCAGAGCGTGCAGCGTTTAGGTGGAACTATCGACCAGGTGAATACCCTGGCTGCGCGTTTGCCCGGAGAACGTCGCTTCTACCTGATCGCGGCAGTCGGCATTATCGTTGTCGTGCTGGCCGGCTTCAGCATCGATTTCGATCTGCTGTTTGACATGAGCAGCCTAAGTTTTCTGGTGCGCGCACATGGTCTGGGGATGTTCGCATGGGTCGGCGTGTTCTTCGCGCAGGTATTCCTGGTCGCGCGGCATCGTGTAGATCTGCATCGGCGCCTGGGAATCTTCAGCGTGGCGCTGGCGTTTCTGATTGTCATCATCGGAACCTACACCTCGATCGTCGCAGCCCGTCTGGGCGGGAATCACCTGCCGCCTGGCATTCCGGCGATTCCTTTCTTGTCGGGGAGCCTGCTGCTCCTCCTGACGTTCAGCGTTCTAGCCGGTACCGGTCTCGCAATGCGGCGGCGACCTGACATCCACAAACGGATGATGTTGTTGGCGACGATGCTGCTGCTCGACGCGGCGCTCGTCCGTTTCATATCTGCGTATACGCATTGGTCGATCGAAGCGGTGTGGGTGCGCAATCTGCTAGTTTTGGCCTGTATCGTCGTGGATACCCTGCGCTACAGGCGCTTCCATCCTGCGTTCCTCGCAGGCGGTCTGCTTCTTCTTGCGTATGACTTCACGCAAGTGTGGTTGGCCGGGACCACGGCGTGGCTGCATTTTGCTAAGTGGGTGCTTACATAGGGCTAGATCGAACGCTCTAACGAATGCCGACCTGTCCTCGCACGCTATCAATCAATTTCTTGGAATCGTAGCCGATTCCGGCCTTAAACACCGTGTCGACGTTCTCGATCTCTTCAATGCTCTTTGAGGCATCGCCTTTAATCAGAATGAGGTCTGCCTGTTTGCCAGGAGAAAGGGTTCCAATTCGATCTTGCTGTCCGAGATACAAAGCGCCGTTCTCCGTTGCAACATGAATGGCCTCCACTGGAGTCAGCCCCGCTTCCACCAACAACTCTATTTCGCGTTGGTCTCCGAATCCTGGAAGCACCCCACCGTTTCCTGTGGGATCCGGCCCCGCAAGCAACAAGCCGCCGGCCCTGACAAATGGAACCTCAAAATCCATTTCCTTACGCAGCAACACCGTCATGGGCGAGTCCAACTGCACATCCGCTCTCGCCGTGAGGTAGCTTTGCGCCGACTCTGCGGACATTGCATTCAACACGCGCGCTTGCAATTTCGGTCTTCCCGGGACGCCTGCCTCAAATACGGGCAGCGTCGAAGTCACCGTCACTTGGTGTGAAACGAGATCGTGGATCAGTTGCTGCACTTGCGCTCCTACGCCAGTTCAGCTTAAAGGACCTGGACGGGCATGAGCTTTTTTGGTTCCGGGCTACTACAGGCTACTGTTTTTCGTCACTTTTTGGGTTTCTTAGGGCTTCACGGAACTTCGCGGCGCTTCATCCATGCGAATTGCAAGCTCGCGGTGGTAAAGGCGATAGGGGCATTTCCCCTTGTAAAACGAGGCTTTCAAAAAGTCTGGGGTTTAAGTCCCCCCCTCTCCGCCAGATTTCTTTATCCCCCACATCTTCATAAAGATCCGTCATGCCAAAAGTGCGGGCTAATGTCCGGGCTAATAATTTCGCTTGGGTGTGTTCGTAGCCCGATTCAGTAGCCCGAGGTGTTAAGTGCAGTGTTTTGTCGCGGTGGCTGAGAGCAGTGGACTCTAAGCTATATTGAGCATTGTTTGCGTCAAGGCAAACTCCGAGAATTTACCGCAACCCTCGGACCGGCCAAATGGAGGACGGGTTTAGGGTCTCGTAATTCCTTGTCGCTCGTTGGCGCGCGGTGGCGAACGACACAATCGGTGGCAAGTACGCTGTAGACAAGATTTCGTTGGTGATTTCGGGATTGTCGGCCGAAGGCGGTGTAGCTGCGGCGAGCCTTAGGTCACCGAGGCGCACATCTTGTCTGAATCTTGGGTTTCGCGTTCAACACGATCGATCGGCTGGCCGATGACTTCGAGTTCTTCGTGCCGGGTCCCAAGGCGTTTGAGGCTGGCGCGAAGTATCTGCTCGCGCTGGGCTATCGCTGACTACGACGGGTCCACTGATTGGCCACCGTGAGTGAGCTTCGGCTGATACGGACTTTGTAGGTCTGTCCGGGACGACTTTCCGCGAGACGGCGGATCATGCTCCAGCTTCTTTGTTTTGGAATGGTTCGGTAGTTCGTATCGTTCCCGGCCTTGAGGACTCGCTGAGCGAAGTGCGTAGATAACGGTTAGAAATGCGTTTTCTGGAGGCGCTAGTGGACGGCCATCGAGTCTCGGGTTTTATGCTCTGCGATCTGAAATTTTAGGAATTGGAGGACAGCAGCGAGAGCGTCGGGGTCGGCTGTCGCGATCACTACGCGAGCGCCTCCTGGCGTTTCCTCAAACTTGTAGCGAATTTTGTCCTTCAACTGTTTCATAACCGGAACGCCTGGCGGGGTGGTGTCGTGGACAAACATCGG
>Ga0182024_10016016_pt1 | contig 14276 bp, 11 predicted proteins | sample P32metaG_FD_120480 | JGI IMG/M metagenome (GOLD analysis project Ga0182024, IMG submission 120480) | Permafrost microbial communities from Stordalen Mire, Sweden - P3-2 metaG (Illumina Assembly) | ecosystem: Environmental > Terrestrial > Soil > Wetlands > Permafrost | place: Sweden: Stordalen... | reverse complement strand
GTGATGGTGCTGGTGCGCCGCCGCAACGCCTTTGTCCGGGAATTGTTGCGCGCGCTGAAGCAGCACGACGTGCCGGTCGCCGGGGCCGATCGGCTGGTGCTCGCCCAAGAGATGGCGGTGCAGGACCTGATAGCGCTCGGCCGGTTTCTGCTGCTGCCGGAGGACGATCTGACGCTTGCCGCGGTGCTCAAGGGCCCGCTCTTCGACTTTTCGGAAGAGGAGCTCTTTCGACTCGCCCATGACCGCGGAGAGGCAACGCTGTGGAGCCGGCTGCGCCGCCTGGCCGCCGAGCATCCCGCGATGGGTAGGGCGGCCGAGCGGCTGAGCGAGCTGCTCGCCCGCGCCGATTTCGTGCCGCCCTTCGAGCTTTATGCCGAGATCCTCGGCGCCAGGAACGGGCGCCGCGCCATGCTAGAGCGCCTCGGGGCTGAAGCGGCCGACCCGATCGAGGAATTCCTCGCCCTCGCGCTCACCTATGAGCGCGAGCACGTGCCGTCGCTGCAGGGCTTTCTGCGCTGGGTCACCGCCGGCGACATCGAGGTAAAGCGCGATTTCGGCGAACGCCAGCGCGACGAGGTCCGCATCCTGACCGTGCATGGCGCCAAGGGCCTCGAAGCGCCGGTCGTCTTCCTGCCCGACACGATGCAGCTGCCGACCCGCCAGGACGCGCTGCTGTGGAGCGAGACCGACGCTTTGCCGCTGTGGCGCCCGCGCAAGGATTTTTCCGCGCCCTTCTACCTCGCCGAGCGCGCCAGGCTGCGTCAGCGCCAGTTGCAGGAATACCGGCGCCTCCTCTATGTCGGGCTGACCCGGGCGCAGGACCGGCTTTATGTCTGCGGCTGGGAGACCCAGCGGCCGGGCAAGGAAGCGCCGAGCTGGCACGCGCTGTGCGCGGCTGGGTGGCAGGGGAGCGCCTCGCCGGTGCCGTTCGATACGCGCAAGCTGATCGGCGCGCGCGACGGCTGGTCAGGCAGTGCGCTGCGCCTGACCGGAGTGCAGACCGCGCCGCCGACCCGCGACCGTGAGCCCACCGCCGCGCGCCCACTTGGGCCGATGCCGGGCTGGGTGCTGACCCCGCCGCCGCCCGAACCGAGCCCGCCGCGGCCGCTCTTGCCGTCGCGGCCGAACGGGCCGGAACCGGCAACCCTGTCGCCGCTCGCCACGTCCGGCCGCGACCGCTTCAAGCGCGGCCTCATCATCCACCGGCTGCTGCAGAGCCTGCCTGAATTGCCGGTAGCCGAGCGGGCGGCGGCGGCGCGGCGCTTTCTGGCCCTGCCGCTGCACGGGCTCGATGCGGCGACCCAGGCGGAGATCTGCGCCGAGACCCTTGCGGTGCTGAGCGACTCCGGCCTCGCCGAGCTGTGGGGCCCCGACGCCCAGGCCGAGGTCCCGGTCGTCGGGCTGATCCCGGGGTCGAGCCCGGGGACCGAGCATGCCCTGTCAGGACAGATCGACCGGCTCGTCGTGACGCCGGCGCGCGCGCTGATCGTCGATTTCAAGACGGTCCGGCCGGCTCCAGTCAGCGAAGACGATGTGCCGCCGATCTACCTCCAGCAGCTGGCGACCTACCGTGCCGCGCTCGCCCGCATCTATCCCGGCCGGCCAGTCGATTGCGCGCTCTTATGGACCGATGGCCCGCTCTTGATGCCGATCAGCCCCGGCCTCCTGGCTCGGCACCTGCCGGGGCGCCTGCCGCAATAATTTGCGGCTGCCCGGAACGAATGGCGCGGCGCCGGCGTCAACCGAATGCGACGCAAATATGCGTGCGCGAAATGGGCGGCGCCGATGCGATCACTGATTGCTGTTTATCTGGCGTTCGGTTTCGTCCTGTTGATCGTGGGCTTTTATGGAACCGGCGACTGCCCGATCAAGAACAAGGATGTGGTCAGCGATGCCGTCTTCGTCGTGGGTTGGCCGGTGTATCTTTATAAAGAGGTCGTGCGCGGGCCGCTGACCCCGGCGCAATTTATGCACCTGCAGGCCTGCCAGAATGGCGTCGTCGCCCTCAGCGGCGCGTTGCGGCCCTGATCAGCCAAAGCCGAATTCCGGTCCGGCGCCGCTACGCAGCCGCGCACCGAGCTCGCTGCCAAGCCCAACCGCGTCGCCGACCGCGCCCGCGATACGATCGCGCCGCTCGGCGCTGCCGTCGGGCGCCAGCAGCAGCCCGTCGAGCGTGAGGCGATCTCCGGCGATCGTGGCAAGCCCGGCGATCGGCGTGCGGCACGACCCGTCGAGCGCCGCCAGCATCGCGCGCTCGGCGGCGACGCACGCCGCGCTTGCCGGATCGTGGAGCGGCGCGAGCAGCTGATGCACCGGCGCCTCTCCGGCCCGGCATTCGATCGCCAGCGCGCCCTGGCCGACCGCCGGCAGCATCAGCTCGGGCGCGAGGATCTCGCTCGCCAATCCGGCCTTGCCGAGGCGTTCGAGGCCGCACAGCGCCAGCACGAGGCCATCGAACTCGCCGCCGGCCAGCTTGGCGAGCCTGGTGTCGACGTTGCCGCGGATCGGCAGCACGTCGAGATCGCCGCGCCGGCGCAGCAGCTGGGCGCGCCGCCGCAGCGAGGCCGTGCCGACCCGCGCTCGCTGCGGCAGGTGGGCGAGGCCGCCGCCGCCGCGCGAGATCAGCGCATCGCGTGGATCGTCGCGGGCCAGGACCGCGCCGATCTCGAGGCCGTCGGGCAGCACCGTCTCCATGTCTTTCAGCGAATGCACCGCGAGATCGATGCGGCGGTCGAGCAGCGCTTCTTCGATCTCCTTGGTGAAGAGGCCCTTGCCGCCGATCTCCGCGAGCAGGCGCGTCTGCACGCGATCGCCGGTCGTGCGGATCGGCACGAGCTCGATCGCGCCCGCGGTGGCTAGCTCGGGATGGGCTGCGCACAGAAGGTCGCGGACCAGCCCGGCCTGATAGAGCGCCATCGGGCTGCCGCGGGTGCCGATTCGAAGGGTTCGGGACGGCACGGATGCCTCCTCGACAAATGTCGCGCTGTTCTAGCCGAGATAGCCCGGAAACGCGCGATCTCTATGGCCCGGGTACCGCCGATATCGGCGGCGTCAGCGGCAGGATGTTGGTCACCGCCAGCCAGAAGGTGGCGAAGGCGAGCGACAGCACCGCGATCGGGATCCCGGCGCGGGCATAGGTGCCAAAGGTCAACCTCGCGCCCATCCGCTGGGCCTGCTCGGCGATCAACAGGTTGGTCAGGCTGCCGGTGAGTAAGAGATTGCCGGCCAATGTCGACAGCAGGGCCAGCGCATAAAGCACCCCGGAAGGCGGCGCCGGCCAGATCCGCAGCAGCAGCATCGCCGTCGGCACACTGCCGATCGCGTTGCTGGTGACGCCGGCAAACGGCAGCAGAACGATCAGATTGTTCGGCAGCAGCTGATGATCGTCGAGGAACGCCAGCGCCTTGGCGGCGATCCCGGCATCGTTGAGCTGTCCGGTGATCGCGAAGAGACAGGAAACCAGGAGGAGGAGCGGCCAATCGACCGCGGCGATCATCGTGCGGCTGGTGATCTTGCGGTTGGCCAATAATAAGGCCGCGATGATCAACGCGCCGATCTCGCGCGGCAGCGGCGTGGCAAACAGGATCAATAAGGCGAGGACGGCGACGCCGCCCTTGATCGTCTGATTGCGGTCGAGGACATGCTCGGTGACCGCCGCGATCGCGATCCGGTCGGGCGGTATTGCGGTATCGCGAATCCGGCGGCGCCACTGCAGCCACACCACGCCAAAAACGAGAAGGAGCCCGAACAATGCCGGCGCGCCGCAGGCCGCCAGAAAACCCCAGAAATCGAGCCGCCCGATGGCACCCAGGAGGATGTTCTGCGGATTGCTGATCATGGTCGCCGACGAGCCGGCATTAATCGAGGCGGCGAGCGCGATCGCAAACGGCCGCGGATCGAGCCCGCGGCGCTGCGCGCCGGCGAGCAGCAGCGGCGCCATCGTGATCACCAGGATGTCGTTGGCGAGCACCGCGGACAACACGCCGCCGATTGCCACCGTCAGTGCGAGGAGCGCGGTGGTGCCGCCGCGCATTTCGACCATCGTATGCGCGCACAGATCGATAAAGCCCGATTCGGCAAGTTGCGCCGAGATGATCATCATCGCGAAGAGCAGCGCCAGCGTCGGCATGTCGACCGCGCTGCCGAAATCATCGAGCGTCATCTCGCCGCTGGCCAGGAGCGCGATCACCGCGAGCAGCGCGATGCCGGTGCGGTCGACCCGCAGCCATGCGATCCGGCCGGCCGCCATGCCGATATAGGTCAGGATCAGGACCAGGAGGACGATTGCGGCGTGCATGTGCGGGGGCTGACCGAAGCGTCTGCACATTAGGGCCAGGGCGATCCGGCAAGGCCAGAACTCGTCTCTTTTGCAACAGCTTTGCGCCGCAGCGTGTCCTTTGCGCCACGGCCCGATTTTAAGAGACCGCATTCCCGGCGCAGGCCGAGATCCACTTTTCAGCAGCCGCGATGCCGATTGATGGATCTCGGCTTGCGCCGGGAATGCGGAAGGTTGTTGATCTGCTTCTGGTGCCCAGGCGCCGTCCGAATGCTATATCATGTTCTCGATGACCGATCTTGCCGCCGAAGCATCGCTCCCGCCGGAACAGCCGGAGGGTCACCTCGCCGCGCTCAACGAGGCGCAATGCCGCGCCGTCGCGGCTGTCGATGGTGCCGTCCTGGTGCTGGCCGGGGCTGGCACCGGCAAGACAAGGGTGCTGACGACGCGGCTCGCGCACATCCTCGCGACCGGGCGCGCTTTTCCCGGCGAGGTGCTGGCGGTCACCTTCACCAACAAGGCGGCGCGCGAGATGAAGGAGCGCCTCGACCAGATGATCGGGCGCGCCGCCGATGGGGTGTGGCTCGGCACCTTTCACGCGATAGCCGCCCGCATTTTGCGCCGCCATGCCGAAACGGTCGGCCTGCGGTCGAACTTCACGATTCTCGACAGTGACGACCAGCAGCGCCTGTTGAAGCAGCTCATCGCCGCCGCCAACATCGACGAGCGCCGCTGGCCGGCGCGCGCGCTGCTCGGGGTCATCGAGCGCTGGAAGGACCGCGGGCTCACCCCGGACAAGGTGCCGGCCGCCGACGCCGGCGACTGGGCCGACGGCCGGGCCCTGGCGCTCTACCGCGCCTACCAGGAGCGCCTCGCCACCGTGAACGCGGTCGATTTCGGCGATCTGCTGCTGCATAATTTGACGCTGTTCACCGAAAACCCCGAAATCCTGGCCACCTATCAGCGCCGCTTCCGCTATCTGCTGGTCGACGAATACCAGGACACCAATGTCGCGCAGTATCTGTGGCTGCGGCTCCTGGCGCAGCAGCACAAGAACCTGTGCTGCGTCGGCGACGACGACCAGTCGATCTATAGCTGGCGCGGCGCCGAGATCGGCAACATCCTCCGGTTCGAGAGCGATTTTCCGGGCGCGCTGATCGTCCGGCTCGAGGAGAATTACCGTTCGACGCCGGAGATCCTCGCCGCCGCGGCCGGTGTCATCGCCCACAACAACGGAAGGCTCGGCAAGACCCTGTGGACCCGTGCCGAGGCCGGCGACAAGATTATGGTGCGCGGGGTGTGGGACGCCGAGCAGGAGGCCCGCTGGGTCGGCGAGGAGATCGAGGCGCTGCATCGCCGCCAGCACGCCCTCAGGGAAATCGCGATCCTGGTGCGCGCCGGGTTTCAGACCCGCGAGTTCGAGGAGCGCTTCATCGCGCTGGCGCTGCCCTATCGCGTGGTCGGCGGCCCGCGCTTCTACGAGCGCCAGGAGATCCGCGACGCGCTCGCCTATCTGCGCCTCATTCGCCAGCCGAACGACGATCTCGCCTTCGAGCGCATCGTCAACATGCCGCGGCGCGGGATCGGCACAGCAACCTTGCAGCAATTGCACGCCGCCGCGCGCGCCGACGCGCTGCCGCTTGTCGAAGCCGCGCGCCTTCTGATCGCCGGGGAGCAGCTGCCGCGCGCCGCGCGCAACGCCCTTGCCGGGTTCCTCGCCGCGCTCGACCGCTGGCGCGAGGCGGCCGAATCTGCCTCCCACACCGACCTCGTCCAGATCGTCCTGGACGAATCGGGCTACACCGGGATGTGGCAGGCCGACAAATCGCCCGACGCGCCGGGCCGGCTCGAAAACCTGAAGGAGCTGGTCGTCGCGATGGCCGACTTCGAGAACCTCGGCGGGTTTCTCGAACATGTGAGCCTCGTCATGGACAACGCCGCCGACAGCGGCGGCGACATGGTCAATCTGATGACCCTGCACAGCGCCAAGGGGCTCGAATTCGACAGCGTGTTCCTGCCGGGCTGGGAGGAGGGGCTGTTCCCCAGCCAGCGCTCGGTCGAGGAACACGGGCTCAAAGGCCTCGAAGAGGAGCGGCGCCTCGCCTATGTCGGGCTGACCCGGGCGCGCCGTCAGGTGTTTGTCTCGTTTGCCGCGAACCGGCGCATCCACGGCCAATGGCAGAGCAACGCGCGCTCGCGCTTTATCGACGAATTGCCGCCCGGGCAGATCGAAATGGTGACCGAGACGGGGCTGGGCACCGCACCTTCCTGGGGCGGCGCATCGGCCCCGGCGACCGGCTGGGCGGCTTCCTCGCCCGGCTGGGGCGCCGCCTGGGAACACGCGCGCGATGCCCGCAATACACGCCGGCCTCTATTGATCGAGAGCGGCGGCGCGCCGTCGCGCGGCCGGGAAATCCGCAAAATCGGCGGCTTCGCCATCGGCGACCGGGTGTTTCACCAGAAATTCGGCTACGGCACGGTGCGCGCGGTCGAGGACAACAAGCTGGCGATCGATTTCGAGCATGCCGGCGACAAGAAGGTGATGGACGCCTTTGTCGAACGCGCGTGATGTGCCGATCGCTTTCCCGGCGAAGGCCGAGACCCACTCATCCACGGCCGGGATGCCGAAAAGTGGGTCCCGGCTTTTCGCCGGGAAAGCGGTAGAGAGAATGACCGGCACGCTGCACATAAGCGCCGAGGTCGAAGGCGCCGACGCGGCGCTGGAAGTGGCTGCCGTGCTCGATGAGCTGACGGGCGGGGTTTCCGCATTCGAAACCGCCGACGCCGCGAAGTGGCGGGTCGAGGCTTATCCGCGCGCGCCCATCCTCGACGCGGCATTGGAGGTCCGCCTCGCGCTCGCCGCCGCCGCTGCCGGCGGCCGGCTGGTTCAGATCGGCGAAGAGCGATTGCCCGAGCGCGACTGGCTGGCGGAAAACCGCCGCGCCTTCCCGCCGCTGCGCATTGGGCGCTTCTTCATCCATGGCTCGCATTGGCGGGGGAGGGCGCCGGCGGGGGCGATCGCCGTCGAGATCGACGCGGCGACGGCTTTCGGCACCGGCGAGCATCCCTCGACCCGCGGCGTGCTCTTGGCGCTCGACAGCCTGGCGCGCCGGCGCCGCTTTCGCCGCCCGCTCGACATCGGCACCGGCAGCGGCATCCTCGCGATCGCGGCGGCAAAGCGCTTGCGGCGCGCGGTGCTGGCGAGCGATGCCGATTGCGCGGCGGTGCGGGTCGCTGCCCATCACGTCAGGCGCAATGGGCTGGCCGGCCAAGTCCGCATGATCTGCGCGCCGGGTTACCGCAGCCGCACCGTCCGCCGCGCGAAACATGATCTGATCCTGGCGAATATTCTCGCCCGCCCGCTGGCGCTGATGGCGCGCGATCTGGGGCGCGCCATCGCGCCGGGCGGTGTCGCGATCCTGGCGGGGTTGCTGCGGCGGCAGGAAGCGTTGGTGGTGGCGGCGCACCGGGCTCAGGGCCTCGCCCTGGAGCGCCGCCTCGTCATCGAGGGATGGTCGACCCTGATCTTGCGGTCCGGTCAGCGAACCGATCAGACCGGCGGAGGCGGCAGCCAGCCGTAACCGGTCGCGGGTGCGGCCTGGCGATGGCTCGGCGCAGCGGCGCGGGCGGGCGCCGAGGCCCGGCGACCCTCATCGTCGTAATAGCCCTCGACGACGGCCCGGATCTCCTCGCGGCGGATGCCGATATCCGCGAGAGAGCGGTCATCGAGCGCCATCAGCTCGCCATAGGCGCGTTGCCGTTGCCGCCATCCCGCGATCGCGGAGCGCGCCGCAACAAAGAGATTGATGAGCGACATGGTTTGAACTCCTCACCGTTTTGCTGCAGTGCAAAATGGGGTCATCCGGCGACAGGACCACGATAAAGATCGCAGATCAGCCATGCACAGGTCAGTGACCGTGACGCATTTCCGACATAATTACTGCACCGCAATAAGGTGCGCCCGACGCAACCCGGCTCCTTCCCCCGCTTGCGGGGGAGGGTTGGGGTGGGGGCCGACACGGCGCGTATTCCTGTTCGAGCCGATGTTGCTTAGACTAGGCGAGGGATGAGCGGGAGCGGATCGATGACGGCGCGAGGAGCAGAGCCGGATCGGCGCCGATTGGCGCGTTTGCTGAAGGAAGCCGGGTCGGCGCTCGACCCCGACGGCGTCGCCGCGCTGATCGCCGGCATCCTGGCGGCGCCGCCCGAGATCGGCACCTCGTGGCATAGGCTGGTCGCCGATCCGACCCCACCGGCGCTGGCTACCGCGCTTGAGGCGATGCGGGCCTGGCTCGGCCGCGATTTTCGCGACGGGCTGACCGACGAGGATTTCGCCCTTCTGCCGCGCGCCGCGCGGCTCCAATTGTTGCGCGATGAGCTTAAGGCGCACCGGCTCGACGGCTTCATCGTGCCGAGGGCCGACGAGCACCAGGGCGAATACGTGCCGTCCTGCGGCCAGCGCCTGGCCTGGCTGACCGGCTTCACCGGCTCGGCCGGGATGGCGATCGTGCTGGCGAAGCGCGCCGCTCTCTTCGTCGATGGCCGCTACACGCTCCAGGCGGCGGCGCAGGCCGATACCGGGCTGTTCGAGATCCATCACCTGATCGACGAGCCGCCGGCGCGCTGGCTCGCGGGCGCGCTGAAGAGGGGAATGCCAAAGGACGCAATTATCGGCTACGACCCGTGGCTGCACACGCCGCAGGAGGTCGAGCGCCTTAAAGCCGGTGCCGAGCGCGCCGGGGCAAGCCTCAAGCCGGTCGCCAACCCGATCGACCGGATCTGGCCGGGGCGGCCATCCGCGCCGCTGGCGCCGGTGGTGCCGCATCCCGACAGCTTCGCCGGCGAGAGCGCGCTGGCGAAGCGCGGCCGGCTCGGCCGCGCCCTCGCCGAGGGTGGCGCGGCGGCGGCGGTGCTGACGAGCCCGGAATCAATCGCGTGGCTCTTGAATATCCGCGGCGGCGACGTGCCGCACACGCCGTTGCCGCTGTCGTTCGCGATATTGCGCCAGGACGGCAGCGTCACCTTCTTTATCGATCGCAGGAAGCTCGCCCCCGGCCTCGACCGCCATCTCGGCAACAGCGTCGCGATTGAGATGCCCGATAGGCTGGGCCCCGCCCTCGATCAGCTCGCCGCCGCAGGCGCGCCGGTCCAGGTCGATCCGGCGACCGCCGCATCCTGGGTTTTCGACCGGCTCGAACGGGCCGGCGCTCGGATCCTGCGCGCCGCCGACCCGTGCCTCCTGCCGAAGGCCTGTAAGAACCCGGTCGAGCTCGATGGGACCCGCGCCGCGCATCGCCGCGACGGCGCCGCGGTCACCCGCTTCCTCGCCTGGCTCGCAGCGGAGGCGCCCAAGGGCGAACTGCGCGAGATTGCCGCCAGCGACCGGCTCGAAGCCTTCCGCCGCACCGGCGAGCATTTCCGCGACCTCAGCTTCCCGACGATCTCGGGCGCCGGGTCGAACGGCGCGATCGTGCATTACCGGGCGACGCCGCAGAGCGAGAAGCGGCTCGAACCGGGAACCCTGTTCCTCCTCGATTCGGGCGCGCAGTATCTCGACGGCACCACCGACATCACCCGCACGGTCGCGATCGGCACCCCGAGCGCGGAGATGCGCGACCGTTTCACCCGCGTTCTCAAGGGCCACATCGCACTGGCGACGGCACGTTTCCCCAACGGCACCACCGGCGCCCAACTCGACGCCCTCGCCCGCCGCGCGCTCTGGCAAAAGGGGCTCGATTACGACCACGGCACCGGCCACGGGGTCGGCAGCTACCTCTCCGTGCATGAGGGGCCGCAGCGGATCTCGAAGGCGCCGAACGCACAGCCGCTCCTACCGGGGATGATCGTGTCGAACGAGCCCGGCTACTACAAGGCGGGCGCCTACGGCATCCGCATCGAGAACCTCGTGGTTGTTCGGCCTAGCGATGACGATTCGGAGCGGCCGATGCTGTGCTTCGAGACGCTGACCCTGGCGCCGCTCGACCGCACCCTGGTCGAGTGCGACCTGCTCGAAGACGACGAGATCGCCTGGCTGGATTCCTACCAGGCGCGGGTGCGCGACGAAATCGCCCCGCTCGTCGATCGCGACACCGCCCGCTGGCTCGAGGCGGCAACCGCGCCGATCGGCCTACGGCGAGCGGCTTGACCGACTGGGCAGCTGGGGAGCGGTGCGTCCTTCGAGACGCCCGCTACACGGGCTCCTCAGGATGACGTTCTTTCTTAATTCCATCGTAAACTTAGGTCATCCTGAGGAGGCGCGAAGCGCCGTCTCGAAGGACGCCATACCGCCGCTGCGACTGGATCATTGGCCGCGCGATGCCGCGAACGCCTTGCCGGCCTCGAGCTCGCCGATCGCCTGATTGACCAGCCCCATCGCGTTCGCCTTGTGGCCGCCGAAAACGTCGCGGGCGATTTGCATGTCGTTGAGCGCCGCCCGCAGCGCACCCTCGGCGCGGTTGATCTCGGGATAGCGCCCCTGGGCGATTGTGCCCGCCGCGAAGGACAAGAGCGCGACGGCAAAGATGATCACGGCCAGTTGCATCCTGTTTGTAGACACGGCTCCGTTCCTCCACCGGTTGATTTGCTTGCCGGTAATCCCTATCGCATTGCGCCGCCGATGAACAGGCGGCCGCGCCCTTCGGGTTCGCTAAGTTGTTTCAAGCCGCCCCCGCTCCGGCGCTATGCTGTGGGAAACCCGCTCGGGAAGGACGCGCCATGACCTCCGCAACGCCGCATAACGCCCACCGCCCGACTATCACCGTCACCCGACACGCCATCGCCGCCGGGCATTATCTGGCCGCGACCGCCGGGTTCGACATCCTGCAGGCCGGTGGCAACGCGATCGATGCCGGGGTCGCCGCCGGCATCGCGCTCGGCGTCGTGCAAAGTGATCTCGTCAATTGCGCCGGCGTCGCGCCGATCATGATCTACCACGCCGAGACACGCGAGGTCGTGACGATCGCCGGGCTCGGGCCCTGGCCCAAGGCGCTCGACCCCGAGCTGTTCCAGCGCGAGCACGGCGGCAAGATCCCGGTCGGCGTGTTGCGCACCGTCGTGCCCGCCGCGCCCGATGCGTGGATCACCGCGCTCCGGCGCTACGGCACGATGAGCTTTGGCGAGGTTGCCGCGGCGGCGACAAGGCTCGCGCGCGATGGCTTCCCGATGTACCCGCTGATGGCGGCGAGCTTGCAGAAGCACGCCGAACGCCACGCCTCGTGGCCATCTTCCGCCGCGGTCTATTTGCCGAACGGCCGTGTCCCGCAGGCCGGCGACATCTTCCGCCAGAGCGACCTCGGCGCCTCGTTGCAATACATGGCCGACGAGGAAAAGGCGGCCGCCAGGCGGGGCCGCGAGGCGGGGCTCGAAGCCGCGCGCGGCGCGTTCTATCGCGGCGACATCGCCAAACAGATCGTCGCGTTCATGAAGGAGGAGGGCGGTCTCCTATCGGCCGAAGACCTCGCCGACTACCACTCGCCGGTCGGCCCGCCGGAGCGCCGCCGCTTTGGCGATCTGGAAGTCTTCACCTGCGGCGCCTGGTGCCAGGGCCCGGTGCTGCTGCAGACTTTGGCATTGCTCGAAGGCACGGATTTGAAGGCGCTCGGCCACAACAGCGCCGATTATGTGCATCACCTGACCGAGGCCTTGAAGCTCGCCTTCGCCGACCGCGAGGCCTATTACACCGACCCCGCGCTCGGCAACGTGCCATTGCCGACACTGATCTCCTCGGAATACGCCGCCGAGCGTAGGAAGCTTATCCGGCCGGATAAGGCGTGGCCGGAAATGCCACCACCCGGGGAACTGGGCGCCATGGAACAGAAGCTGCGCGCCAGCCCGCCCAACCCGTTCCCCGAGCCCGACACATCCTATGTCTGCGTCGCCGACCGGTGGGGCAACATCTTCTCGGCGACCCCGAGCGATGGTTCCTACGGGTCGCCTGTGGTCCCCGGGGTCGGGTTCATTCCATCGAACCGCGGCTCGCAATCGCGCCCCGACCCGCTCCATCCGGCCGGCGCGGCACCGGGCAAGCGGCCGCGCCTGACCCCCAACCCGGCCCTGGCGATCAAGGGCAACGGCGCCGAGTTCCTGCCGTTCGGGACGCCGGGCGGCGACGTGCAGACCCAGGCGATGCTGCAGGTGCTGCTCAACATCTTCGTGCACGGCCAGGATGTGCAGAGCGCGATCGAGAGCCCGCGTTTCGCCGGTTACAGCTATCCCTCGTCATTCGCGCCCTATGATTACTATCCCGGCCGGCTCAGCCTCGAAGGCCGCTTCCCCGAGGCGGTGACGGCGGATCTCGCGCGCCGCGGCCACCAGATCGAGCGCTGGCCCGATTGGAACTGGCTCGCCGGCGCGGTCTGCGCGATCCGCAGCAGCCCAAGCCGCGGCCTCATGGAAGCCGGCGCCGACCCCCGCCGCGCCGCCTACGCGCTCGGGTGGTGACTAGCTGTCGTTGCGAGGAGCGCAGCGACGAAGCAATCCCCTTCAGAACGAGCAAAGCCGGCGGGAGATTGCTTCGCTCCGCTCGCAATGACGCGAGCTGTTACGCCCCGCGCCGCGCGGCTTTCGGGTAGGGGGTGCCGTCGCGGTGGGTGTAGCTGCCGGCATGGGCCATCATGTCGATGTCGGAGTAGTGAGCGGTTTCGCCGGCGACCCGGCTGCCGATCTCCAGCGCGACGGCATCGCGGTCGGAGCGGTTCTGCAGGCAATGGCCGTTGGAGTCGCCGGCCTTGAACCCGGCGCACTCGCCGGCGCGCAGCAATTCGGCGCCGGCATCGGTGACGAGCGTCACTTCGCCGGACAGGACATAGACGAATTCGTCTTCGCGCTCGTGCCAGTGGCGCTGGCTCGACCAGGCGCCGGGCGGCAGGCGCAAGAGGTTGACGCCGAACTGTGCGAGCCCTGCGACATCGCCCAATTTGGTGCGCTGCCGCGAAAGGCAGGGCTCATCGAACGGCGGCGGGTAGAGGGTGCCCGTGATCACCGGGAGGGTCGCGGGGTCGATGCGCTTCACCATGGGATGATCCTTTCGCCTCAGGATGCGGCGAGCGAAGCTTGATATTGCACTGCACAATATGTCAACCGATGCCGTTGCCGACCCGCTGCACCCGCTAGATCGATCGGCGAACGATCGAGGAGGTTTTGCGTGAACAACGTTAACCCGGCGCGCGCCGCGTCCGATTGGCCCGACGACATCTTCGGCGCATTGAAGGCGGCCGAGATCCGCCAGATCGGCTATGTTCCGGACGCCGGGCACACCAGGCTGATCGAGCGTTGCCGGGCCGATCCGGAAATCCGCGCGGTCGGGCTGACCAGCGAGGAAGAGGGGATCGGCCTCGCCGCGGGTGCCTGGCTCGGCGGTCAGAAGGCCGCGCTCTTGATGCAATCGAGCGGGGTCGGCAATTGCATCAACATGCTGTCGCTTGCGAAATCCTGCCGGTTTCCGCTGATCCTCTTGGTCACGATGCGCGGCGAATGGGGCGAGTTCAACCCGTGGCAGGTGCCGATGGGGACGAAGACCCAGGCCGCGCTCGAATTGATGGACGTGCTGGTTTACCGGGTCGAGCGCGCCGAGGACGCCGGCGAGACAGTGACGGCGGCGCTCGACCTCGCGTTCAATGGCGGGGTCGTCACCGCGGTTCTCTTGTCGCAACGCCTGATCGGCGCCAAACAGTGGGTGAAATGAGCGGCAATGATCCGCGGCTGGATCGCCGCCTCGCGATGCGCGCGCTGCTCGACCGGCGGGGGGACCTGCTGCTCGTCACCGGGCTCGGCTCGACGACCTACGACGCCGCTTCGGTCGGCGACGATGCGCGCAATTTCTACCTGTGGGGCGCGATGGGCGCCGCGGCGATGGTCGGGCTGGGCCTCGCGATCGCGCGGCCCGAGCGCCGGGTGCTTGTCGTCACCGGCGACGGCGAGATGCTGATGGGTTTGGGCGCGCTCGCGACGATTGGGGTCAAGCGCCCGCCCAACCTCGCGCTGGTCGTCTTCGACAACGGCC
>Ga0182024_10016015_pt1 | contig 14277 bp, 10 predicted proteins | sample P32metaG_FD_120480 | JGI IMG/M metagenome (GOLD analysis project Ga0182024, IMG submission 120480) | Permafrost microbial communities from Stordalen Mire, Sweden - P3-2 metaG (Illumina Assembly) | ecosystem: Environmental > Terrestrial > Soil > Wetlands > Permafrost | place: Sweden: Stordalen... | reverse complement strand
CTGCAGCCATAAGACGTAAGCACGAACAGATAATCCAGAACCCAGAGTGCGGCAGCGAACGTATCGCTAACGCCGGATTTGCCGCCCCCCGAATAGGAGGCAGTTTCGCAAAGCCGGTAGGGCAGATGGGCGCCGTCGGCGATCGACCGGAATTTTGCCAGCACTGCCCCATAGTTCTTTTCGTCCCGCAGCATCAATTCGATGGTGCTGGCCGGATCGGCTTGGTTCGCGATATAATGATGCGCGGTTAGCAGCGCAATGTCGCCGCCTTCATCGCGCGCGAAGGATTCCATCCAATCAACCCTGCCGCCGGCAATATCCGGACCCGCAAAAGGTACGTGCGGCAAGGTTGCACGAATAGCCGACTTGAAGCGGCGGTATTCCGCGTGCCAGGCGGCATAATCATAAGTGCCTGTGCGATGGCCTTCATTCTTGAACAAATCCGGCTCATTGCCGACCTGCAGCGCCAGAAGACGGTCACCCATCGCGTTCGCAATGGCCCTGGCTTCCTCCACCGCATTGTCGAGCCCATCGCTTCCTAGGTTGAGGCCCCATATGAGCCTCCAGCCTATGGCATCCAGAAACCCTCGGAGTTGGCGGAGATTCTCCGCGTTCACAACCGTGCCCTTGGGAAGCGACCGGGAGATGCCATCGGCTTTATACGAGGAAAAATCCGACGTGTTACCGCCGATGCGTATAACACCCTGCGCGCCTAGGTTGCGCACGAGCTGGACGTAAGGGCGATTGTCTGCGGATAGCAGGCCGGGCACGGCGACCGAGGAAATCTCATAACTCAGGCCCATGAAATCGGTCGGCATCGAACGCATACGGCGCCCGGAATCCAGCCTTATGGACACGGCGCCCGCCGCGCGCGCCAAACCAGGAAGCAGGGAGAGAGAAGCCGAGGCCGCCAGTAGGGTTCTGCGTGAAATGCCCATCGAAATTCCTGAAACGCGTCTACACCGCGACAAATTCGGGCCTGTGTGAATCTGCGTTCATTTCTCGGCGATCGTCAAATACCGATGCACTGGTGCGCTGAAAATCGGCTATATTTTTCCGGTCGAAGACAGGGCCGGGGCTCATGACATCACCGGATAGCGCCCAGCGCGCGCCGAAAATCTCTGCTTGGCTGGTGGGCTTCGTGGTGGCCCTGTTCTTCGCCTGGGGCTTTTCCACCGTACTGGTGGACACGCTGTTGCCCAAACTGAAGGGCCTGTTTCAGCTCGATTATGCCGAAGCGACGCTGACCGAGTTCGCCTTCTTCACCGCCTATTTCGTGGTCTCCCTTCCCGCCGCCTGGCTTTTGGAAAAAGTCGGCTATATGCGCGCCATCGTGACTGGCTTGCTGGTGACCATGGCGGGCTGCCTTCTGTTCTCGCCGGCGGCGTCGTATGGCGTCTACGAATATTTCCTGGCGGCATTGTTCGTGATGGCGGCGGGAATCACCATTCTGCAAGTGGCGGCCAATCCGCTGATCGCGCTTCTGGGCAGCCAGCAGACATCCTCCAGCCGGCTGGTACTGGCCCAGGCGCTCAATTCCTTCGGCACCTTTGTCGGTCCCTTTGTCGGCGCCGGACTGATCCTGAAAAACGGCGTCAGCGTGCCCGCCAATATTCTCAGCGCCCCGCCCGGCGTGCTGGCCGCCTATCGCATCGCCCAGGCCCACGCCACCCTGACGCCGTTCCTGGGTATCGCCGTCCTGCTGGCGCTCTTGGCGCTGATCTTCTTTCTGCTGCGCCGCGCGCCCGGCGTGCCAACCACCGCGGCAAACAGCGCCACGCAATCCGCCCGCGCGCTGTTCAGGGGTCACCGGCTTCTGTTCGGCACGGTATGCATTTTTCTCTATGTCGGTTCGGAAGTCACCATCGGCAGCCTGATGGTGAACTATCTGCTCCAGGCCAAGAACGCGGCGGCCACCGCCGCGCTGGGCAAGCCGCTCATCCCGCTATTCGTGGCCATGCATGCGATGGCGCCAAACGCGCCGCCGGTGTTGGCGGTGCTGGCGGGCGGGCTGGTGTCTTTTTACTGGGGCGGCGCGATGGTGGGCCGCTTCCTGGGATCGGCGGTCCAGCGCGTTGTGCGCCCAGGCACCACATTGACGACCTGCGCCGTGGGCGCGTTCCTGCTGGCAGGACTGTCCGCGTCCACGGCGGGAATCGTCTCGGCGCTGACGCTGATCGGGGTGGGCCTGTGCAACTCCATCCAGTTTCCCACCATCTTTGCCTTGGCGATCGAAGGATTGGGCGTGAACACCCCCAAGGGTTCGGCGCTGCTCTGCATGGGCATTGTGGGCGGAGCCCTGGTGCCGGTGCTGGCCGGCTGGACCGCCGACCATACCAATCTCAGCACTTGTTTGCTGGTGCCGATGGCTTGTTATCTTGGCATTGCCCTGTTCGGGCTGGCCAGCAATGACAGGCTGACCATTCCTTCCTATTCCTGAGGTCTCAATTCCGATGCGCTCTTTTCCGGGTCCGACGCTTTTGGCCGCCGGCATGGTTCTGTTCGTCCTCCCCGCGCTGGCCCAGACGCCGCAACCACCCGCGACCCCGCCTGCTCCAGCAACTCAGACCGCCAGTCCCACGCCGCCCGCCCCCGGTGCCTTTGGCGGCCAGAACCAGGCTGCGCCGGTCAACAATCTGCCCTGGATGAACCCCGCGCTCGATCCCGACCGGCGCGCCGACATGGCGCTGGCGGCCATGACGCAAGATGAAAAGCTCTCGCTGGTGCATGGTTCAGGCAATGCGACCGGCGCCTCCGATGGCGGGGCCGGCTTCGTGCCCGGCATCCCGCGCCTTGGTCTGCCCGAGCTCAATATGGCGGATTCCTCAGTGGGCGTGGCGCGCAATGGCGCGCGTGGCCGCTATTCGACCTTGCTGCCCTCCACGCTGGGCGAAGCGGCAAGCTGGGATGGGCAGGTGGCCTATGCCTATGGCGCGCTGATCGGCCGCGAGGCGCGGGCCGAAGGATACAATATCTCGATTGCCGGCGGCATCGACCTGGCGCGCGATCCGCGCGATGGCCGCAACTTCGAATATCTGGGCGAAGACCCGGTGCTGGCGGGCGAAAGCTTCGCGAAATGGGTGCGCGGGCTTCAGGACCAGATCGTCATCGGCGACATCAAGCATTACGCCTTCAACGACCAGGAGACCGGCCGGACCATCGCCAATGTGGTGCTGGATGAGCGCTCGATGCGCGAAAGCGACCTTCTGGCTTTCGAGATTGGAATCAAAAAAGGCGCCCCCGGCATGGTGATGTGCGCCTATAACAAAGTGAATGGCGACTGGTCCTGCGAGAATGATTATCTCCTCAACCAAATACTGAAACGGGACTGGGGCTTCCGCGGCTTTGTGTTGTCAGACTGGGGCGCCACCCACAGCACGGTGAAGGCGGCGCTAGCGGGCCTGGACCAGGAACAACCGGGCGCGGTGTTTTTCAGTGAGGCGTTGAAACAAGCAGTCGCCAACGGCCAGGTACCGCAGGCGCGGCTGGACGACATGGTCCATCGCATCCTGCGGACCGAATTCGCGTCCGGCGTGGTGGACAAGAAAATGGTGGAACAGGTACCGGACGTGTTCGGCGATCTGGACGTGGCCCAACGGATCGGTGAGGCCTCAGACGTTCTTCTGAAAAACAATGGCGTGCTGCCGTTGAACACTGCAAACGTGAAAAGCATTGCCGTGATCGGCAGCTTTGCCGATGTCGGCGTCTTGACCGGGGGCGGTTCGGCGCAGGTGGACCCGCCTGGCGGCAACGCCATCGCCAATGACCAGGGCGCGGTCAATCTGGGCCAGGCCGGGGTGTTTGCGCGCGGCGCAATCTGGTGGCCAGATTCGCCCTTGAAGGCGATCGTGGCGCGCGCCCCGCAGGCAAAAGTGACCTTCGACCCCGGCACCGATATTCGTTCCGCCGCAGCGGCGGCGCAATCCGCGGACGTGGCGATCGTTTTCGCCAGTCAGCCGGCCAGTGAGGGACGAGACGAAAACAATCTCTCCTTGCCCGGCAATCAAGACGCGATGATCCAGGCAGTGACCGCCGCCAATCCGCGCACCATCGTGGTGCTGGAAACAGGCGGCCCGGTCACCATGCCCTGGCTGGCGCGTGCGGCCGGCGTGGTGGAGATCTGGTTCCCCGGCGCGCGCGGAGCGGAGGCGCTGACCGCGCTTCTGTTCGACGATGTCAATTTCACCGCCAAGCTGCCGGTCACGTTTCCCGCCGGGGAAGGCCAATTACCGATGCGCGCCATCGCGGGACCCAGCCGGTCGCCGGTGCCCGGCGCGCCAACGGACCAGTCCTTTGACGTGAATTATCCGGAGAAGGATCTGGTCGGCTACAAATGGTACGACGCAAAGAACCTGACGCCGCTGTTTCCGTTCGGCTTCGGGCTTTCCTACACGGATTTCGCCTATTCCGACCTGACGGTGGATGCGAACCAGGTGAGCTTCACCTTGCGCAATGCGGGCACACGTGACGGCGCCGAAATTGCCCAGATCTATGCCAGACGTCCCGGCGATCCAGCGGGCGAGCGGCGGCTGGTGGGTTTCACCAAGCTGGCCCTGAAGGCCGGTGAGAGCAAATCCGTCACGGTGCCCATCGACCCGATGTACCTATCCAGCTTTGACGCCACTCAACATCGTTGGATCGAACTGCCAGGAACCTATGCGGTGATGGTGGGCGGGGCCTCGCGCGGCGATCTGCTGACGGGCAGTTTTTCGCTTACCAGCGCGGTCGGTACCAACACGTCAGACCGGTAAGGCCTACCCTTCTCACAGATTCCACGGCTCCGCGTGCGGCTGTTCAGGAAATGGCGAGCGAGGCCGGCACCAATGCCATCATCATCACCATTCCTGCGACTGCCCAGCTCCATTGACGGTGGTTGAGCAAAGTCACGACCCAGAAAAACGTAACAAAGCCAGCGAGGACGATGCCCCAGATTCGCAATAGGGGCATCGCGAGAAAGAGCGACGTAAGGAGTTGCAGTATGCCCATCACGCGATAAAATTGGCGTGGATGCCGCCACTGACGAAATCGCGCGCGGATATAGCCAGATCCAACCAGATCAACCGCTCCAGTAATCGCAAAGATCACAGCTAAGCTGCCAGCGAGAAAGTGTGGAAGGTTGTTCGTCCACATGATTGCCTCCTATCGCAATGGTGGAATGCGCGCCTCAGGCCGCGCGCAATTGCGCGGCGGGGCGCAAATCCGTGACGATCTGCAACGCGCCCTGCATCGCCTTCTCGCGTTGTTCCGGCCCGATCTGCAGGCCTTCCGCGACAACGATCTCCAGATCGGTGACACCGAGAAAGCCGAAGACGCCACGCAGATAGCTTTCCACATGCTCGAAGGCGGCCGCTGGCATGCCCGCGATATAAAGACCGCCGCGCGAAACAGCGACAATCACGCGCTTGTTTCCTGCCAGGCCCTCGGGTCCGTTGGCGGTATAACGGAAGGTCTTTCCGGCAACCGCGATGCGGTCGATCCAGGCTTTGAGCTGGCTGGGGATGCCGAAATTGTACATGGGTGCGCCGATGACGACGATGTCGGCGGCCAGGAACTCCTCCAGAGCGGCCTGGCTGGCGGCGACGTCCTTCTGGATCGCCGGCGATTCCGGCACGGCGCCCTGAGCGGCGGCCAGATGTTCGCCCGACAGGTGGGACAGCGGCTGGAGCGCGAGATCGCGCGAGATAATGTCCAGACCCGGAGTCGCCTTGGTGAATTGATCGACGATTGCGGCGGACAATTTGCGGCTGGCCGAGTTGCCGCCGAGAATGCTGGAATCGAGGTGCAGAAGTTTCATGGGACGGATCCTCCAAATGGGTTGCCGAGACCACCCGGCATGTCCTTATTTGGCCCTTGTCCCTCTCCCTGAAAAGCCGCTATATTCCGAAACCATCTATCGGTTTATCCGATAGGACGGAGTCTATGCTCGACGGCGTTTCCCTCGATCAATTGCGGGCCTTTATCGCCTCCGCGGATGAAGGCAGCTTTTCTGCCGCTGCTCGCAAACTGCACCGCGCCCAGTCCGTGGTCAGCGAACTGGTCAGCGGCCTGGAAGGCCAGATCGGCGTCACGCTCTTCGATCGCTCGGGCCGCTACCCCACGCTCACTCCACAGGGCTCGGTATTGCTGGCGGACGCGCGCAATATCTCGTCTGGATTGGACTTTATGAAAGCGCGCGCCAAGGGCATGGCGACCGGGCTGGAGCCTGAATTGTCTGTCGTGGTCGATGTGCTGTTTCCGATCGCGGCAATCACCGAGGCGGCGAAGGAATTCCGCGTGAAATTTCCCGGCACGCCGTTGCGGCTTTACGTCGAAGCGTTGGGTGCCGCCTATCAGCCGGTGGTCGATGGCATTGCGGGATTCGGTATCGTCGGCTCGCTGCCGCTTATGCCTTCGGGCCTCACCGCCGAACGGTTGATGGGGGTCACGATGGTCATGGTCGCGGCCCGCGATCATCCTCTCGCCAAGTATCAAGGCATTATCCCGAAATCCGAACTCGCCAAGCACGTGCAGCTTGTTCTGACTGACCGCTCCAGCCTGTCGAAAGGGCGGGAGTTCGGCGTGATGTCGCCTTCCACCTGGCGGCTGGCCGACCTTTTCGCCAAGCACGCTTTCCTGCTCAACGGCCTCGGCTGGGGCGGCATGCCAACGCATGCCGTGCAGGATGATCTGGCAGCCGGCAAGTTGGTGGAATTAAAAATCGAGGATCTCGTGCCGGATGGAATGATCCTGCCGATGGCGGCCGTCTATCCCACCTCGGCGCCACCTGGCCCCGCGGGCCGCTGGCTGATCGAACGGATGAAGCTCTGCCCCGGAAAACCCGCAGCGGCGTAGCTCACGTAAAGCCGGATTTCTGACGTCATCCATAAGCTCGATAGTTTCCGCACATCGCATGAGCGTTCTGCGCTACCCGGTTGCCTTTCGCTCACGGCGCGTCGGGTTTATGCCGGCAGGACCACACCGCTAATGTCCGAACAGATCGTGATGAGGCGGTCCTGCAGCGCCAAATCGTGCGACTGGGAGTTCGGCGCCATGTGCTTCAGGTGATAGAAATATTGCCCCGTGACATCGGCTTTTTGATCGTCGCCGGCGGCAAGCCAAGCCTGGGTCAGATGCGCCTGATCCATGTCATCGGGGGCGCCGGGACCGCCCATCTTGGTCGGTACCCACCCGGGCTCCAGCGCATTGGAGAACACATCAGGCCAGCGCCGTGCGATGGCGAAGGCGAGCATCACGTCGTGAAGCTTGCTCTCCGCATAAGCTGTCGAGCCGTTCCAATGGCGCTTTTTCCAGAGGATATCGTCGAGATTGGCGTCGGCATGATGGTGCATGCCGGAGCTCAAATAGACCAGCCGCTTGGGCCGCTCGAGCAGCGCCGTCAGGATGTAGGCCGATAGGGTGTTGATCGCGAACACATGCGGCAGGCCATCAGCGGTGACGCGCTGGCCTTCACGGTAACCGACCGCCGCGTTGTGGATCACGGCGTCGAAATGGCCAAGTGCATTGACCTGTGACGCAATATCCTTGGCGCCGGCGATGGTCTCGATGTCGCCGGCCACGACCGCTTCTGCCCGGGGCAACATTTGGCGGGCTTCATCGGCCCGTTTGGCGTTACGGGCGTGAAGCACGACCTTGTGGCCTTTGCTGGCAAGCAGGTTCGCCGCCATGAGACCCAGGCCGGTGGAAGATCCCGAAATGAAGATGCGTGACATGATGCTCGCTTCTCGCGTTGCAGCATGACGTGCGACGGGTCGTTCATGCAAGTTCATCTGTTGCGGGGGCCTCTAGGCTGTGAAAAGCTCATATCGGTTTTCCTGAGGGGGAGAAGCGAAATGTCTCGGAAGATTTCAGCACTGTGCCTCGCATCGGTCGCGGCGATCGCGCTTTTGTCTGCCATGGGTACGGCATCGGCCCAAAGCACAGGCCAGCCTTCCACCGCCAAGGGCGATTGGCCCATGTATTTCGCCGATCCGTCAGGATCGCGCTATTCGCCGCAGGATCAGATCAACGCCTCCAATTTCAACCAGCTGCAACAGGCCTGGCATTTCAAGACCGACAATCTGGGCGGGCGTCCGGAATTCAAGCTGGAAGGCACGCCGATCGAGGTCAACGGCACCGTCTACACCACCGGCGGCTCCCGCCGAGCCGTGGTCGCGCTGAATGCTAAGACCGGCGAGCTGAAATGGGTCTATAGCATGGACGAAGGCGCGCGGGCGGCTTTCGCTCCGCGTCAGCTTTCGGGCCGCGGCGTGTCCTATTGGACCGACGGCAATGGCGATGACCGGATTCTTTATGTAACCACGGGCTATCGCCTGGTCGCGCTCAATGCCCACACCGGCCGTCCCGTCGAATCCTTCGGCGATCATGGCGTCGTGGACTTGAAGGTAGGGGCCTACACCGGCGTACAAGACCATCCTGGCGAATATAAGCAGATTGATCCGGTGACGGGTGAGATCGGCCTGCACACCACGCCCACGGTGGTGAACAATGTCGTGATCGTAGGCTCGTCCTTCAAGGAAGGTTTTCAACCTCTCGAGGTGAACAACACCAAGGGCCTGGTGCGAGCCTTCGATGTGAAAACCGGCAAGCTACTCTGGACCTTCCATAACATCCCGCAGAAGGGCGAGTTCGGCTACGACTCTTGGAAGAACAACTCGGCCGACTTTAACGGCAACACAGGAACCTGGACCGGCATCACCGTCGATCCCAAACTCAACAGCGTCTATCTGCCGGTCGAAGACCCCACCAATGATCTTTATGGCGGCGCGCGTCCCGGCAACGACCTGTTCGGCGACAGCCTGGTGTGCGTGGACCTCACCACCGGCAAGATGAAATGGTTCTATCAGATCGTGCATCACCCGATCTGGGATTATGATCTTTCATCGCCGCCACTTTTGGTGGACATCACTGTGGGCGGCAAGGCGATCAAAGCCGTGGCGCTGCCCAGCAAAGAAGCCTTCCTCTATGTATTCGACCGTGTGACGGGCAAACCGATCTGGCCGATTGTGGAAAAGCCGGTGCCGCAAAGCACCGTACCAGGCGAGCAGACCTCCAAGACCCAGCCCTTCCCGACCAGGCCCGCGCCTTATGCGCGCAACGCCGTAACCACAGACGATCTGATCGACTTCACGCCCGCGCTGCGCCAGAAGGCGGTCGATATCATCAAAAAATACTACACGATGGGGCAAATGTTCTCGCCCGCCCTCGTCAGCAAAGTCGGCGGCCCTTATGGAGTCATGGATATCGGCAACGCCGCGGGTGGCACCAATTGGCCGGGAGCGGGCTTCAATCCCGAAACTCACGTGGTATTTGCGCCTGCTGCCAACGCGATGATCGGCCCGTTGGGATTGGTCGAGCCGCCTCCGGGTTTGACGGATAATCGGTATGAAGCGGGTACCGCCGGCCAACCATTCGAGATATTCGGCGGCCCAGGTTTTGGTTCGGCATCGGACGCACCGAAAGTGAGCTCCGATCAGGCCAAGCTCAATGCCGTTATGACAGCGCATCCTCAGACCGCAACAGCGCCGCGGCCACCCTTCAGCGTGGATGACCTGCCCTTCGTCAAGCCGCCCTACGGGCTGCTGACGGCCATCAACCTGGACACCGGCGACACGCTCTGGCAGGTGCCCCATGGCGACACGCCGGATGAAATTCGCCTCAATCCGGCGCTTCGGGGTCTCAACATTCCCAAGACCGGACAGAACGGGAATGTGGGCGAAGTGGTCACCAAGAATCTTGTGGTGATGGGCGATCCGCAAATTACGACTCAGCCCGGCCATCCGCGCGGCGCTTACCTGCGCGCCTATGACCAGAAGACCGGTCAACAAGTGGGGGCGGTATGGATGCCCGCAGCGCAAACTGGCTCGCCTATGACCTACAGCGTGGATGGCAAACAGTACATCATCGTCGCGGTGAGCGGAGGCAATTACTCCGGCGACTACCTCGCCTACAGCTTGCCGACATCGCAATAAGGCTGGCCGCAGCGGGTCGTTTGAGACGGCCCGCTGCTTCTTCTTGCCGAACCTTCCGGCCCCAACACTGCCGTAGCTGATCGTTGTATCAGCTACCGACAGGGTTGGGATTCCGCCAAGCCCTTTCGAATGGCAGACGCCAAGCGTGAGGGGCCACCAATTGATGGATCGATTTCGGTCCCCACGAACCTTGCGGATATATTCGCACTGGCGGCGGCGATTCAAGCAGGGGGATCGACACTTCCCACAGCCGCTCAATACCTTCTGCCGTGGTGAACAACGTATGATCGCCGCGCATCGCATCCAGGATCAATCGCTCATAGGCCTCTAGCACATCGTCAACCAGACCTGTCTCGTGCATGGAGAATTGTAGACTGAGCTTGTCGAGCCGCATGCCTGGGCCTGGGCGCTTGCCATAAAATGACAGCGACATTTTCGAAGCATCCGCGAGATCAAAGGTCAGATGATCGGGCCCCTGCGCGCTCACGCCGGAGCCGGGCGGGAACATGCTCTTCGGCGGCTCACGAAAGGCGATGGAAATGATGCGCTGCCCCTCCGCCAGCCGCTTGCCGGTACGTAGGAAGAACGGCACTCCGGCCCAACGCCAATTGTCGATCAGGCATTTGAGCGCGATGAAGGTCTCAACATCGGATTCGGGATCGACGCCCTTTTCGGCGCGGTAGCCATTATATTGCCCCCGCACCACGTTGGCCGGGTCGATCGGCAACATCGAGCGGAACACCTTGTTTTTTTCCTCGCTGATCGGTGCTGGCTCGAGCGAAGTGGGCGGCTCCATCGCCATGAAAGCCAGGATCTGAAATAGATGCGTCACCACCATGTCGCGGAAGGCGCCGGTCTCCTCGTAAAAAGCGGCACGGGTGCCCAACCCCAGCGCCTCGGGCACATCGATCTGAACATGATCAATGAAATTGCGGTTCCAGATCGGCTCAAACAACCCATTGGCGAAGCGAAAGGCCAGGATGTTCTGAGCCGGCTCTTTGCCCAGGAAATGGTCGATGCGAAAAATCTGCTCCTCGGAAAAGACTTCGTGCAGCCGGGCATTGAGGGAGCGGGCACTATCAAGGTCGGTGCCAAACGGCTTTTCCATGATGATGCGCGACCGCTCAACCAGACCGGCGTCGGCCAACAAACGAACCGCCGCCAGGGCCGAGTGCGGCGGCACGCTAAGATAGTGGATGCGGCGGCTTTCCTTGCCCAGAATTGCTTCAGCCTGGCCGACGGCAGCCTTCAGCGCGCCGGCGCCGGCCGCCAGCGGCACATAATTCAGCGTCGCGGCAAAAGTGGCCCAAGCGTCCTCACTAACAGGCCGGGTCGAGAATTGCTCGATCGCCTCGCGCGCGAGCCTGCGAAAATCGTCCGCGCTGATGTCGTCCAGCGAAACGCCGACGATACGGCAGGCGGGGATAAAGCCGCTGCTGGAAAGATGAAACAGGCCTGGCAACAATTTGCGACGCGATAGATCGCCGGTAGCGCCGACCAAGACCAGAACTTGCGGATGTTTTGGGCCGACGCCTGGAGGCACCTTTGCCAATGACTTTCCCCCCAAACTGGTCGAACAGGACACCGAGCTTGGCATCGGTAGCCTCGGCCCTCAAGATGGGCCCGACGGCGAAAGGATAGAAACGGGCGGCCTTAAGCGAAGAGGTGCGCCGGGAAGAACCCCGCACTGACTCCAGGGAACCAATTGACGTCCTGACCATCCTAGGCCCATCCTCTTTCCCGGCCGAATTTGGGGAATTTGCGCCATGCCGGAGAGAAACAGCACCGAAGCGTCGCGGCGAGAGATTTTGGCCGGCGGAGGCGCCCTTATGGGAGCAGCGATGCTGGCGCAAGACGCCCAGGCGGCTTCAGACAACAGCATCACGGGGATGGGCGGGCTGACGCTGGCCGGCGCCATCAAGACTAAGAAAGTCTCCTGCGTCGAAGTGATGACGGCCTATCTGGATCACATCGGCCGCGTCAATCCCAAGGTGAATGCCATTGTCTCGCTTCAACCGCGCGACATGCTTCTGGCGGAAGCCAAAGCCAAGGATGCGGACCTGGCCGCCGGACGCTATGCCGGTTTCCTGCATGGCTTCCCATTGGCGCCGAAGGATTTGACCGCTGCCAAAGGCATCCCCTTCACCGACGGCTCGCCGATCCTCAAGGACCGCGTCGCTCAGGAGGACAGTCTGGTGGTGGCGCGGATGCGCGCCGCCGGTGGCATTATGATCGGCAAGACCAATGCGCCGGAATTCGGCCTTGGCTCGCAGACTTATAATCCGGTATTTGGCACGACCTTCAACGCCTATGACCAGCTACTGACCAGTGGCGGCAGCAGCGGCGGCGCCTCAGTGTCGCTGGCCACTCACATGCTTCCGGTGGCGGACGGCAGCGACAATTGTGGCTCGCTGCGCAATCCCGCCGGTTGGAACAATATCTATGGCTTTCGTCCCACCTTCGGCCGCATCCCCAGCGGTGGTTTCCTTTTCGATACCAGCGTGACCGGTCCGATGGCGCGCAACGTGCCCGATCTTGCCCGGCTTTTGTCGGTTCAAGCAGGACCCGACCTGAAAGAGCCCCTCTCCCTCGACGAAGATCCCGCGATCTTCGCCGGTTCGCTGGCCATGAATGTCAAAGGCGTGCGCATCGGCTGGTTGGGTGATTTCGGCAGCCTGCCGATGGAGCCCGGGGTGTTGGATGTGTGCCGGGACGCGCTCAAACTGTTCGAGAGCATGGGTGCCATCGTCACGGAGGCCAAGGTCCCCGCATCGATCGAAGACACGTGGCAGGCTTACACACGCCTACGCTGCTGGTCGGCCGCCAATAGCTATGGCGCTTTCTATGACGACCCCACTAAGCGCGGCCTGCTGAAACCGGAGGCGCAATGGGAAGTGGAACAGGGCCGCACGGTGACGGGCGCCGACATACCCCACCTGCTCGCGGCGCGGCTCCGCTGGTACCAGGCTTTCGTCAGCCTGTTCGAGACCCATGACTTCCTGGCGGCACCCACCGCTCAGCTTTTCGCGTTTGATGCCAAGACGCATTGGCCGGCCGAGATCGCGCACAAGAAGATGGACTCCTATCTGCGCTGGATGCAGGTGTGCGGGGCCGTCACCATGACCGGCTGCCCCGCGCTGGCAGTGCCGGCGGGGTTTGACGCTCAGGGCCGCTCCATGGGAATCCAGATTATAGGAAAGCCGCGGCGGGAGATCGACTGCCTGAAGATTGCCGCTTCCTATGACACGGCCACGCGCTGGCCCAGCAAACACCCATCACCACTGGCCTAGCTTTCTTAGCAAGCGAAAGCGAGCTTAGAAAAGCTCGCCCCTCTTCCTCTCTCTCCGGCGGCGATAACGCGGAATTATCGCGGGAATCACTGTTGCGGAATGTCGACTCGTGTCTCACCCAAGACATTGTCGACGATGACGGATGTCTCGAAAAAATCGAGCTCGGGTGGGCTGTAGCGCTCGGTAATCATCTTGCGCCAGTCACCGCCATAGAAACGCTCCGCTGCTTCGCGGCTCTCCCATAAGTAGCAGCCGCCACCAATGTGACTTTCCGCGTCGTAAAGATAATATTTGCGCACGAGACCAGCGAGCCTCTCATATTTCGGCGCTGAATCGCGGAACAGACCGGCGGCTCCCGCGGCATCAACATTCGTAGGCAGCTTGAAGCGGACGATCACGGTTATCATTTCGTACCTCTTTTCCGTAGCCTCATAACGTCGAATTAGCATGACGGCGGGAAAACGGCGTTACACCTGCGCGCGCGGGAAAAAGTCCAGTCTTGAAGACCGAATGGTGGTGTTGGCAGTCCCCTACGTACAGGTCTCAGGCGCTTTTCGCCCAAATAACAGGGAAAATTTCCGCAAAATCCGGAAAAACTCGGCTTGGCATTGAGAAAAGCTCGGCAAATTAGGCCTTTCCCGCATTTTTACCTTCCTTTGGAAGCTCAAATAACAGGGAATAGTCGACGCCATATCAGGGAAAACTATCCCCATAACAGCGAAAATCCGCTGCCAGTTTCACGGGCCTACTAAAGCGATATTGGCTCGCGTCAGCGATGGACAGATTCATGAGGATGGCTGGTGTGGGGTCCCATATGGGCGTGATGGAAGCTGTTGAAGCCCGAGGCAGCATCACGCCGGAAGTGATTACCTTCATCTCGAACAAAGGGCTGACCAACGCCGCCGGAATAATAGAAGAAATTATCGTCGCCCCAATAGCCGTCATAATTTGGGCCGTAATAGCCGTCGTAATAACCGTCGTAGTACACCGGCCCGCCCGCGGTGGCACAGCCGGCCAAT
>Ga0182024_10016014_pt1 | contig 14278 bp, 10 predicted proteins | sample P32metaG_FD_120480 | JGI IMG/M metagenome (GOLD analysis project Ga0182024, IMG submission 120480) | Permafrost microbial communities from Stordalen Mire, Sweden - P3-2 metaG (Illumina Assembly) | ecosystem: Environmental > Terrestrial > Soil > Wetlands > Permafrost | place: Sweden: Stordalen... | reverse complement strand
GGTTCGATGAGCGGGGTGTGGAAACGGACGCATGGCACGGCTAGTGAGGCACCGACATTACGAAAGGGTCGGCTAACCGATAGGCTTTGCCTACACCTCCGCGCCACACCTCGACTCCACTAGAAACTGAGATATATTGCAAAAGGTAACCTTAAAGTTGGTACTTGCGCTGATTTATTAAAGTTGCCATAGTTTCATGGAGATTAAGGACATAGAAATCGTGAAGAAAAAAAAGCCAAAGGCCCCCACATCACGCGTGAAGCGCGACCGGCGGCGCAAACACAAACACTGGCAAGTCACCGTTTTCTACTACGATGGTGAGAAGTTTGCCCGGGTCTACATCGATCGCGAACGCGCGGAGCGGTTTGCCGAGCGACAGAAGAAGTCCCCCGTCGTGAAGTCCGCTCGAATATTAGAAGTCGACTAAGCGACGCGAAAAAAGCCATTCTCATTGTTTGATTCAAGCCGCTTACTTGGTGTAGCCGGTGGCAGGCGGAGGTACGTAGTTCTGACCGTATTTGTTTTTGTGGGCGAGCGTGAAGTCGGGGTTGTTGATCACTCGGATTAGTTCGAGTGTCCGTGTCGAATCGGAAATCGTCACCGCGCGTTCCAAAGATTTCAACTCCTCTGGTAGGCTTCGTTCGTACCAGACATGTAGCTGATAGCGCCCGTCGGAGACATTGGGAATGGCTACCCGCCCCGATCGGTCCGAGAGCCCGAAGTAGGGTGTATCGAGCGCGACGATCACCGCGCTCATTTCTTCATGGATGTTGCAAAACAGAAAGCTCACCCCCACTCGATCGAAGCGCACCGACTTGCTCGAGCCCGCCTCATAAAGCCCCAGATCGAAGCGCTTGCCGTTGAATAGCGAGAATACGTTGTGAAAGAACGGATCCTTGTTCGGGAATTGAACCATGGTGCCTGCTTGCACCACGAGCACGTGCGGCTCGAACGCCTTGTTGCGCTGCACGAGCTGAGGCATATGGCCCGAATCCGAGGGAGGAGGCGCGAAAGCGCCGTCGAGCGGTGAAAGCCAGACGACCACGTCGGAGGCTTCGGCGCCGCTTCCCGCCGCAGCCGGCGGCGCCGTACGTCCCTTCAATATTTCAATCTGCGCGGTAACAGGTGGGTGTTGCGCCCAGCTGTTGATTGCCGTCGCGCAGAAGCCCATGCCTGCAAATACTGCGGCGATTTGCAAAATCCGACTCTTGACGATCGTTCGCACTAGAATATATATCCGAGACTGACGTTGATGTGATTCGCCGAATACGCCCCGTCGTCGAGTTGGAATGTCTTCAGATACCGGTACTCGACCGAGAACATCACATCTGACCGCAACTGATAGATAAAGTTTACAAACGGGCTTACATTTTTGGTGATGGAGACACCGTAGTAGGAGTCCGACGACGGGAAGCGATTGAGTTCGGAGGCAAACGGATTGTCGATGCCCAAAGCGCCGTTCACTTCGAATTTCGGTACCGGTTTAAATTTTAACTGCCCCCACCCCCCCATCGAATCCAGGCCCAGAATTTGGACCGGACTGTCAAGATCTCCAGCCATTACGACGCCCTGTCCAACCCCTCCGCCCAGTCCCCCCACGGCGCGACCGCGATAGAACTGCGCTGTTAGGCCAAAATACTTGCCGAGAGGTAGCGTTAAATCCGCGGTTGCTGCCCAACCGTCCACGTGTCGGCCAAAACCCCAGTATTGCCGTCCATAATACCCGCCCGTTCCAAGCGTCAAATCCTGTCCCAGAACGCGCTGGCTCCAAGCCGCACGAACCGCGTAAGCCGGTTGCCCCGATTCTTCCCCCCAAGAGGGATACCGTTCGTAACTTGAATACGGCAAGTCGCCCGAAAGGGAATCCAGAATTCCTCCCGCCAGCATCAGGCTCGAGCTATCGGAGAAGTGGATGCGATGCTCGACGCGAACCTGCGGCGTCCAACCCCACAGATTTCCCGCATACGAGAGAGCAGGGACGGCGAAGGAAGCGAGCGAAGTGGGAGCCAAGGGCGAGAAGAACAGAAAGTCCTGCCCAGCTATGATAGACGTGTTGGCCCAGTCCATCCGTATCGTGCCGGTGCGCAGCCGCACCAGCCCCAGAACGGTTCCATTGGGTGTATTTGGAAATCCACCGGCAAAGTCGAACTTGATGTCAGCACTTGTGCGCGCACCTGCGACGTCCGGCCCGAAAACCTCCAATCCGATCTGCGATTGACGCAGCGACCCCGCGAAGGTTCCGGCGGAATCAAGGGGGTTCGGTTCAAGCGCAATTTCCGGAAAATCCGCGTTGTCGACGACGCCGCGATTCTCGAACATGTTCAAGAGCACCATGCCCGAAAGCCGGAGCCGGTATTTGGAGCCGCTTTCCACTTTCGTTTGGTCCTGGTCGGCAAGCCGGGAGTCTGTCAGATCCTGGTCGTCTTCGAGCTGGGACAGGCGTTCCGCTAGCGTTCGCCTGGGAGCGCTGGAAGTCGGAGCGGTGTTTGAAATGGACGCGGCCGGATTGCCGGCCGGAAATGTCAGATACGGATCATTGATACCGCTCGTGGGAGGTGTTGGCTGCGTTCGGGAAGCGGGGAGCAGCGCAGCTCCGTCTTTTCCGCTGCTCTCTTCCTTCGCGCGCAAATCGCCTAACTGCGAACTCAAGGATTGCACTTGCGCTTGCAGCTCGCGAACCGTCTCGGATAGCGTGCGTACTTCGCTCTTGAGATCGGCTGTCGCCGCATCGCCCGATGTTTCCTGCCCCCTCAGGCTGCCAGGACCTAGCAAGAACGCGCATACGGTTGCGCAAACCGCGGAAGTGAGCCTCCGGTTTCGACCTCCCGCCACGAGGACCCCCTCGTGTAATGTGATTCGCCGGTCTTTAGCTGACGCGAACATTGACCTCACTCGGCTGCGCCACGGGCTTTTCTGCAAGGACCTCGCGAATTTTTTCAATCAAAGAAGTAATGGAAAACGGCTTTTGTAGGATCGGAACTTGCGGCCCGCGCGCATCAACTCCGCCCCCCGTGTACTCGGAGTACCCCGACATGAACAGCACTTTCGTGTCCGGCCGCACCCCTTTCAGTCGCCCCGCGAGTTCCGTGCCGCTCATCTTCGGCATCACCACGTCGGTTAACACGAGGTGTATCGTGCCAAGATGCTTCGTTGCGACCTCCAGGGCATCGAGGCCATCTTTCGCTTCCAGAACCGAATAGCCGCTGACCTTCAGGAATTCCCGGGTGAGTTCGCGCACGCCGGATTCGTCTTCCACAACGAGAATGGTCTCGCTTCCTCGCGGGATGGCAGATGGTTTTGCTTCGCCGTCCGATGCCCTGACTTTCTCCGCGACTTGCGGGAGATAGATCTCAAAAGTCGTGCCCCTGCCAATTTCGCTCTCAACCCAGATGAATCCGCCGCTCTGCTTGACGACCCCGTAAACGGTTGCCAGGCCAAGACCTGTGCCCCTCCCAACTTCTTTGGTCGTGAAGAACGGCTCGAAAATGTGAGCTTTGGTCTTTTCGTCCATTCCGTGGCCCGTGTCGGCGACAGAAAGCAGCACGTATCGACCAGCCGACATCGGCGGACGTTTGGCAGCGTCGCGTTGGTCCATCTCGACGTTCAGGGTGCGAGCGGTAATCTTCCCGCCGGTGGGCATGGCGTCGCGTGAATTGACGACCAGGTTCAAAATCACCTGCTCGATCTGCCCCGGGTCGGCCTTCACCACCGCCAGCTTCGACTCGGGCTGAAATGTGTACTCGATGTGCTCGCCGATAAGTCGCGGAAGCATCTTGCCCATATCGGCGACCACGGCGTTCAGATCGAGAACCCGAGGCTGCAGCACTTGCATACGGCTGAAAGCAAGTAGTTGGCGTGTCATCGAGACGGCGCGCTCCGATGCCTTCCGAATCTGTTCGACGCTGTTGCGGCTGGACTCGACTCCGCTGATGCGATCGAGCAGCAGATCGGCATGGCCTCGGATGATTGTCAGCAGATTGTTGAAGTCGTGCGCCACCCCACCCGCAAGCCTGCCAACCGCTTCCATCTTATGAGCCTGTCGAAGGCGTCCTTCGAGTTGCTTCTGCTCGTCCTGGGTCTTCTGCAGGCTCATACGCATCCGGTCGAAGGCGCCGGTCACCTCCGCCACCTCGTCGCCCCCGCTGCTTTCCAGTGGGTAGGTAAAATCTCCGTGTTCTAAGGCGCGCACGCCGGCAACGAGGTTTGCGAGGGGTTTTGTAAATGTATGGGAGATCAGAAAAACCAGCGCGCTGCCCGCCAGCACGCTGAGGAGTCCCAGGCCGACCAGCACGTGGTTGAGTTCGCTCAGAAACTGCGTCGCCTTGTCGAAAGACTTCAGCACGCCCAATGAAACGGCAGGTCCGCCATCGGGAGACAGGCTGACGCTGGTCGCGAGATAGCGTTCCCTTCCCAGTCTTACTTCGTCCGGAATTGCCGTGGAACCGCGCGGACTATCTCGAAACTGCCCGGCAAGCTCTGCCTGCTGATCCGAAGGAAGGGTTGTGGCAATCAGGGTGTCGCCGGAATAGAACGCCACTTCGCTCGCGGCGATATTGCCGAAATCCCGCGCGGACTGACCGTCAATTTCATGTCCCACGACGAGGAACCCAATCGTGGTATTTTCGGAAGGCGCTCCGAAGTAGATCGTCTGAATCCAAATTTCGTAAAGGTGTTTCCCGCTAAACCACCAGTCTTTCGCCTCCTGCTTTGCGAGGGATCTGCGAAGGAACTCCTGGGCCATTTCGCGTTTCAAACCGTCAGTGCTGGCTTGAAGTCCCAGGACTTCCCCCGAGCGGTTTGCCATGATCAGCAAATCGCTTCCGCTCTGGCGCCAAACCTCCGCCGAGCCATCCTGAATGGTCGGTTGATCCCGGGTGGTCATCAAGGCGCGCACGTTAGGCAAATTGGCGAGTAGTTCCGCCGAGCGAGTAATGGTCTGTTGCTGCTGGCGCTCGAAGCTTTGATAAGTGTTTACCGAATTGCGCAAGTCTTCCTGGATGCCCGCGCGCACCTGTTTTTGAACGCTATATCGAACGATCAGAAGCGTAGCGGTAGTAAGTCCGGCGGAGATCGCCAGAAGCGAGAGGAGGAACTTCGTGCGCAGCCGAATCGGTCCCATGCCAGAACCAGCCCTAGGGAGGCTCGCCCGCGACGGTAACAACGAAGTTTCAAAAGACGGACGACCCACCTGAATCGAATTTAGCACCCCATGAAGAGACCCAGACTGATTGCCAATCTGATGTGTCGAAAGGTGTATTGCGTATCGGAAAGGGGATTCTATTGCGGGTCTTACGTTTTGGGCCTTCCCCGATCCCTTGTACGACGTAGTTCCTCTGCTAACCGGTCAAAAGGCTGGAATTGAAATCAAAAAGCACTTAGAATTCTCTGCCGCCCGCGGAGAGCGCCCAAACTTGGTTTTCCTGTTCAGAATGCTGAACAGTCGGTTCTGCGTAGGGTTGAACGAGAGTTAAAATTACCGAACAAGATCAATCAAGCAGCTTTATCTTGAGGAGAGGCATAACACCGACATGGATACACGATTCATTGGCAAGCCGCATGAGTGGGATCCGCGCCGCGTTTACAGCCAGACGGGCGCCGACTGGCAATATCGAGTTGACTTCGACCGGCTACGCAAAGAGCGGCTCGCGCGCGTGCGCGAAGAAATGACCAAACGCGATCTTGGCGCCCTTGTACTGTTCGCCGGAGCGAACGTGCGATATGTAACCGGCTCCTACCAGGGGAACTGGAAATATAACATCAACATTCGCTACGCCGTCTTGCCCCAGGGCGGTGAGCCTGTCCTTTTCGAGACGGCGGGATCGGACCTGCATTGCGCTGAAATCGACCTTCCGTGGATGGAAAACCGCATCCGCCCCGCAATCACTTGGCAGTGGGCCGAAGGCGCTGTGCCGCACATGGCCGAAAGAATGGTCGCCAGCATCGTCGAAGTCCTGAGTGAAAACGGTCTGAAGAAGGAAAAGATCGGCGTCGATAACTTCGATATGGCCGCATGGAAAGCGTTTCAAGCGGCCGGAGTGAATGTCGTGGACGCCTGGCCGTGTATGTCGGCCGCGCGTGTTGTGAAGACCCGCGATGAAATCGAATTGCTCAAGATGTCATCCAGCATCGGCGACGCAGCAATGTGGAAGGTTAAGTACGAGTGGCTCAAGCCTGGCGTGCGCGAGCGGGAAATCGATTCGAAAGTGCACGAGTTCATGCTCGAGCGCGGCTGCGAAATCATCTATGACATCATCGTTGCGTCGGGTGGCAACACCAGCCCATATCGCCGCTGGGCGACCGACAAGATCATCCGCCAGGGCGACCTTGTGATCGTCGACATCAATGCGGTTGGTCCTTCCGGCTACTTCATCGACTTCGTCCGCTGCTTCAAGTGCGCTGGCAAGCTCAACCAGAAGGAGATCGACCTTTACCGCGAAGTCTACGACTCGATGTACGCGGGCCTGGAGCAACTGAAGCCTGGCAATACCACGGCGGACGTTGCCTCCAAATTCCCCGAGTACGACGACGACAAGTACGGAACGGTGACCCTGCAGCAGTTTGCGCACAGCATCGGCCTCACGTTGTACGAAGGCATGTGGATTTCCCGCGCGTATTCGCTCAAGTATCCCGCGGAAATCAAGGAGAACATGTACTTCGCGATCGAGACGTTCGCCGGGCACCCTGGCTTGCAGCAGACCACCCGGCTAGAAGAAAACGTTCTCGTTTCCGGCAAGGGTCCCGTCATATTCACCATGATGGAGCACATGGAAGAAGCGTTTAAGAAATAAGATGGCTCGTAAACTCGTTGCTGTCACGGACTCTGTTTTTCCGAACCTGGACCCAGCGCGCGAGGTGCTGTCGAAGATTGACGCAGACTTGCACCTCGTCTCCGAGCCCAAGCCGGAAGTGATCCTTCGGATCGCGAAAGATGCCGACGCAATCCTGACAACCTACGCCAAAATTACGGCTGACATGATCCTGCAGCTCGCTCGCTGCCGGATCATCGGCCGCTTCGGCATTGGCGTGGACAACGTCGACATCCCCGCCGCAACGAGTAAGGGAATCGTCGTCACTCGAGTTCCCGACTATTGCCTCGACGAGGTTTCCGACCACGCGATGGCGTTGCTGCTGGCCGTCGTTCGCAAAATTCCCTTCTTGAGCGCACGAACACATTCCGGTACCTGGGAGATGAAAGCCGCCGTGCCCATTCACCGTCTTCGCGGCACGGTGCTCGGACTGGTAGCTTTCGGACAGATTCCGCAGTTGATGGCGCCCAAGGCGAAGTCGTTCGGGATGCGCGTCGTCACCTACGATCCTTACGTTCCGCAGGAAGTGCTTACCAAAGCAGGAGTCGAGCGCGTGGAGTTCGACGAGCTCGTGAAAATTTCTGACTACATCTCGATTCACACTCCGCTCATGCCCGCAACGCATCACCTCTTCAACGCGGATGTGTTCAAGCGAATGAAACCAACGTCCTATGTGATCAACACCGCGCGCGGTCCCATTATCGACGAGGCCGCTCTGGCGGAAGCGCTCGATAAGAAAGAAATCGCCGGAGCCGCTCTTGACGTGATGGAAAAGGAACCAACCACGAGTTCGCCGCTGTTCGGGCGAGACCACGTGATCATCACGCCGCACAGCAGTTTCTATTCCGAAGAGTCGCTTGTAGACTTGCAGACCAAGGCGGCCGAGGAAGTGGTCCGCGTTCTAACCGGGCAAGCGCCTCGAAATCCGGTGAATCCCGAAGCCCTCAAAGTCGCGCGCGGTAACTAGATTTCTCATATCAGGAGGAAAGCACGATGGCACAGGAACCATGGAAGACAGATAAGTGGTTTGTAAGCCCTTGGAACTTCAGCGAGGCGGCTCGCGAGCAACTCCATTTCCCGAAGCAGATCAAGATTCACGATGTTACCCTGCGTGACGGCGAACAGCAGACCGGCGTCATTTTCACCTTCGACGACAAGATTCGCATCGCGGAAGCCCTGGCCGAAGCCGGCGTCCACCGCATCGAAGCTGGCATGCCGGTTGTGTCGCCGAGCGATACCGCGGCCATCAAGGAAATCGTGAAGCGCAATCTCGGCCCGCAAATTTTTGCCTTCTCGCGCTGCATGGTTGACGACGTGAAGCGCGCCGTCGATTGCGGCGTAAGCGGCATCGTGATGGAAGTTCCTTCCAGCACGCACATCATTCAGTACGCATACAAGTGGCAGCTCGAAAAGGCCATCGACCTCTCGATCGAATCCACCGCCTACGCCCACTCGCAGGGCCTGGAAGTCGTCTTTTTCCCGATCGACTTCAGCCGCGCTGAAATGAAGTGGGTACTTGACCTAATCACCCGCGTCGCGAACGAAGGACACATGGACGCGCTTGCCCTTGTCGACACCTTCGGCGTTCTGGCGCCGCACGCGATTCCGTACCTTGTCCGCGAAGCCCGCAAACGCACCAACAAGCGCCTCGAAGCGCACTTCCACATGGACTTTGGCATGGGCGTCGCCAATACCGTTATGGCTCTCGCCGAAGGCGTCGAAGTCGTTCACTCGACCGTTCTTGGCCTGGGCGAACGCGCTGGCAACGTGCCTCTTGAAGAAACTGCGATGGCGCTGCTCACGCTTTACGGCATCGACATCGGCCTCAAGTACGACAAGCTGTACAAACTGTCGCACTTGGTGAAGGAGCTTTCCGGCCATGCCGTGGCTTCGAACCGCCCTGTCGTCGGCGAGCAACTCTTCCAGATCGAGTCTGGCATCATCGCGAGCTGGTACCAGAATTGCGGCGATCAGTACACCACCGAACTTTTCCCGTTCCGCCCCGAAGTTGTCGGCCAGGCGCCTCCGAAGGTTGTGCTCGGCAAGGGAAGCGGCATCGACTCAATCAAGAACGCCCTCACGAAACTCGGCGTGCAGGCAAGCGAAGAAGACGCCATGAAGGTAGTCATGGCGGTGAAGGAGTTCTCGCTCAAGCACAAGCGCCTGCTTACCGACGCCGAGTTCCGTACCATCGTCGACAACACGCTGCCCAAGGTAGGCGCCGGGAAGGACGTTCAAACTCGGGCGTAATGACTGCGGGAAAGCGACCGGTTCTTATGGGGGGCGGAGTGGACGCACCGCCCCCCCTCGGGCTCTAAACGCGTGGCAGATTCTTCGTGGATCTTCTGTCTGTCGTTGTCATCCTGAGCGAGCGAAGCGACGAGGGACCTGTCTTTATTTTGACACAGACTCGAGCCTCTCTGAGAGGTTGTGACCCTTTTTCAGTTTCTTCCGGGCTGCGGGCTCGAACGATCGTTCCCTATGAAAGCTATGGTTTTAAAGGCCCCGCGCAATCTGGGCCTCGAAGACGTCGAACGGCCAAGACCTGGCGCAGGCCAAGTCTTGGTTCGTGTCACAAATACCGGAGTTTGCGGCACCGACCTTAAGATTTTCGATGGCGCCGTGCCGGTTAAATACCCTTTGATCATGGGCCACGAAATGGTCGGTCAGGTGGTCGAAGGCGGCAACGATCGCGTCCGCAATCGCGACCGCGTAATCGTTGACCCGTGCCTCTATTGCGGTATGTGCGTGAATTGCCGCGCCGGCCAGACAAGCCTCTGCCGCAACGGTGGCCTGGTCGGCCGCGATTCAAACGGCGGCTTTGCCGAATATCTCCTCGCGCCTCTCACGCACGTGTACCGCTTGCCTGAAAGCGTCGGAAGCCAGAAGGCGCCGCTGATCCAGATCCTCACCACCTGCGTCCATGCTCAGCGCTTCGTCAATATTTTCGCAGCGCAGTCGGTCGTTGTCCTCGGCCTAGGAGTCGCCGGCCAATTGCACGTGCAGCTAGCAAAGGCGCGCGGTGCAAAGCCCGTCATCGGCATCACCCGCAGCGCCTTCAAGCGCCAGCTAGCCGAACAGCTCGGCGCCGACATCACCTTTGCAAGCGGTGCCGAAGCCCTTCAGGGCGTTCTCGACGCCACCAACGGCGACGGTGCGGACGTCGTCATCGAATCGACCGGCAAGCTGCCCGTGATAAGCGAAGCCATCTCCATGGTTCGTCCGGGCGGCGGGATCGTGCTCTTCGGCGTTTCCACCGCAACGGAAGGAAAGCTCCCGTTCTATCAGCTCTACTACAAGGAACTCACCCTGTATAACTCTCGCGCCGCAAAGGGCGAAGATTTCCCAGCCTCCATCGACTTAGTCGCAAAGGGAATGGTGAAGCTTGACCCGCTTGTGAGTCACCTGCTCCCGCTGACAGACCTCGGCAAAGCCATCCAGATGCTCGACGCCGACCAAGACGAGCGCATGAAAATCATCCTCGAACACAATTAGCCGCCGCTTTGGGGGCATAACCTTGCCGAATTGGCAACGCTTGTGGCGACAAAGCAGGGTGAGTTCGAGTTATTGGCTGAGATCAATGTTCCTTGCTGAGTGCTAGAGAAGCCCATGAAATTGCGGACAGCGTTTGAGCTATTTGATCCGTTCTTCTCGGAGCTGCGCTATCCCCGGGGAACGCAAAAAAATGCAGGGACTTGGTGAAGAGGAAGGGCGTGTACTCCGATACACTGGTTGCCAAGTTATTGGCATGTAGATTGCCCAGGTAGCCATGCAGGAGCGATAAAATCTTCCTCTCGCGGTGGCTTTCCCCGGAGTATGCTGTTCGCGGCGCTTGCAGCCACGATCCGGTGGGAGAAATAACACGCGCGTTCAGCCGCTCTGTCGAATTTCATCTCGCCTAAAAGACTCTGAAGCGAAACTCCGTTAAGATACACGCGGAGTCACTCTCAGGAGAACGGCGATGTCACTTCCCCCCAGCGCGCTCGACGCCCGCACCCAGGCGTTCCCCATCCTCAGCCCCGAGCGGATCAATCGCCTCCTGCCATACGGCCGGAAACGTAAGGTTGAGAACGGTGACATTTTGTTCGAGCCCGGGGGCACCGAGGTGCCGTTGTTCGTCCTGCTTTCCGGGAGCATGGAAATCGTGCAGACCGATCTTACCGGCGAGCGGCGCGTCGCAACGCACGTTCCCGGCGAGTTCACCGGCGAAATCGCCATGATCTCCGGCCAGGGCGCCCTGGTGCGCGGCCGCGTAACCGAACCGGGTGAATTTCTCGAGATCAGTTCCGATGGCTTGCGGTCGGTGCTCGCCAAGGACGCCGACCTGAGCGAGGTTTTCATGCGGGCCTTCATTCTCCGCCGGTTGGCGCTAATCGCGGGAGGAGGGGGCAACGTCATTTTAATGGGCTCGCACCACTCGCCCAAAACGTTGCGCTTGCGCGAGTTCCTCACCCGGAATGGCTATCCCTATACCTACGTCGATCTCGATACCGACAAAGCTTCGCAGGGCATCCTTGACCGTTTCAATGTCAAGATCGACGAAATTCCCGTCGCCATTTGCAATGCCCGCACCGTACTAAAAAACCCGACCATTCAACAATTGGCCGATTGCCTGGGATTGAATGCCAGCATCGGTGATTCACCTGTGCGCGATTTGATCATCGTGGGTGCCGGTCCATCGGGACTGGCCGCCGCTGTCTATGCGGCTTCAGAAGGCCTCGACGTTCTGGTGATCGAAACCGACTCCCCCGGCGGCCAGGCAGGATCAAGCTCGAAGATCGAAAATTATCTCGGCTTTCCTACCGGCGTTTCGGGACTGGAATTGGCCGCCCGCGCCACCGCGCAAGCGCAAAAGTTTGGCGCGAAGATGATGGTCTCGCGCGGCGTGGTAGGCTTGGACTGCGGCCGACGTCCCTACCAAGTCGTCCTGGACGACGGCAATAAGCTTTCGGCGCGCGCCATTGTGATTTCTACCGGTGCGTACTACAACAAGCCCGCCATTTCCAATCTCGAAAAGTTTGAAGGCCAGGGCATTTTTTACGGCGCGACCCACATGGAATCGCAATTGTGCGAGGATTCGGAAGTCGTCGTGGTAGGCGGAGGGAACTCCGCCGGGCAAGCCGCCGTTTTCCTTTCGCAAACAGCGCGTAAAGTCCACATGCTGGTGCGCTCCGGCGAATTGTCGAGCACGATGTCGCGCTACTTGATTCAGCGCATCGTCGAGAATCGCGCCATCGATTTGCATTACAAAACGAAAATTATCGTCTTGGAAGGCAACGAGCACCTCGAGCGTGTAACCTGGCGAAACAACGCGACCGGTGAGACCTCGACGCATGAAATCGGCCACGTTTTCATTATGGCCGGGGCATCGCCGCGCACGGAGTGGTTGCGTGGCTGCATAGCGCTCGACGCCAAGGGATTCATTCTCACGGGACGAGATGTGGACTCAGCCCCAATCACCGCGCGACCGGCCTGGCCGCTCGCGCGTCCTCCGCAAATGCTGGAAACCAGTCTTCCCGGCGTGTTTGCCGTCGGCGATGCCCGGTCCGGCAACGTGAAGCGCGTGGCGTCCGCCGTCGGCGAAGGAGCAATCTCAATTCACCTTGTCCACCGCGCCCTTGCTGAACTATAGAATCAGGCGGCCAACAGAGACTAGGCTACTCGGCCGCCGAGACTTCTCGGCCCCTCCATTGAGCCTCGATTTGCTCCAGGGTCTTACCCTTCGTCTCGGGAACCAGTCGGTTAACGAAGATCCACGCGATCACACCTACGAGCGCATAGAGCCAAAATGTCCACGGGCGCCCGATGGATCGGAGCAAACTCAGAAAGGTGAGCGCAACAAGCAGGTTCGAACCCCAATTCGCTACCGTCGCGATCGCCATGGCGCGGCCGCGAATCTTGAGCGGATAAATTTCCGAAATCATGAGCCAGAACACGGGGCCCAGGCCTATTGCGAAGCTAGCAACATATAGCATCACGCAGATTACGGAAATCCACGCCAGCGCATGCGAAAGATTTGGTGAAATAAATGCAAATCCGAGAACGCCAAGGCTGAGGATCATTCCCACCAGACCATAGAGCAGCAACGGCCGCCGCCCAACACGGTCGAGCAGGCGCACGGCCACGATGGTGAGAAGCACGTTGACGATTCCCACTCCAACGGTCGCCAGAATTGCGGCTGAATGTGACTGCAACCCAGCGAACTGAAAGATCGTCGGGGCGTAGTAAATTACGGTGTTAATCCCGGTGAATTGCTGGAAGATCGCCAGTCCGATTCCTATGGTGAGTGCGGGGCGCAAGTGGGCGCTCCAGAGTTCCTTCCAGCCTCCCTGTTGCTGCCGCAAACTTGTGTCGATGTCCGCAAGCTCTAGTTCGGCCACCTCCGGTCGATGTATTCGGACGAGGATCTCGAGGGCTTTGTCTCGCATGGACCGGCTCATGTACCAGCGGGGGCTTTCGGGAACGAACCGAAGCCCGATCAGCAAAACAAGCGCCGGTATTGCCGCCAAGCCGAACATCCAGCGCCATCCCCGCGCACTCGCCAGTGCATAGTCGGCAAGGTAGGAACAGACGATCCCGATCGTGATCATCAATTGATTGAGAGAGACGAGCTTTCCTCGCACTTCCGGGGGTGAAATTTCAGAAATGTACAAGGGTGCTGTGAACGAAGCGATCCCGATTGCGATCCCGACGATGACACGCCCGATCGACAACCAAAGCGTGGTCGGCGCCAAAGCAGTGCCGATGGCGCCCACAATGAACAGCAGCGCAACTTGCACCAGCATGTTTCGCCGACCGAACCGATCTGCGAGCCGACCACCGACCATCGCGCCGATCATTGCCCCGAGCAGGACGGCGCTCACAGTGATTTCCTCCTGGAACGTGGTGAGGTGAAAATCCTCCTGAACGAAAAGAATTGCTCCGGAGATAACCCCCGTGTCGTATCCGAATAGCAGCCCGGCAAGCGCGGAGATCGCTGCGACAATGGTTACGAAATAGCCGGAATGCCCGGCTGGACGCGCTTCAGTTGACGCCATAAAGGGGCACTCCTTTGCCAAGTATGTATCCGCAGGTACGCGTGGCCGACCGATTCAAGATGCCCCCCTAAGCCCGGGCAAGCAATTCAAAGTCAATAGCTGTAACTTTTTGGTTTGGCAGTGCTTCTTATCGTGTCGAGTGAGGTGTACGCTGATCCTTTGTTTGCAATTACTTGGCATGGTTTCCGTTCGACATGATGTGTCGAGTAAATCTGCCGGCTTGCGGCGAGAAAAAGGCCCGCGGATTGTCGCTTTGGAAGGGAAGGTGGCGTACCTGAGCGCGGCACGGGGAGGAGCCGCCGCAACCCGCCAGATCCGCTGGGGCACCGGTTTAGTGTCGTGGTGTTTGGTGACGCGCATTGCGGACCGCGAATGGCTGGATTCAACCAGGATGGCCTTGGCTACGAAGTTGGCGGCTGCGTTGATATCAATGCG
>Ga0182024_10016013_pt1 | contig 14278 bp, 10 predicted proteins | sample P32metaG_FD_120480 | JGI IMG/M metagenome (GOLD analysis project Ga0182024, IMG submission 120480) | Permafrost microbial communities from Stordalen Mire, Sweden - P3-2 metaG (Illumina Assembly) | ecosystem: Environmental > Terrestrial > Soil > Wetlands > Permafrost | place: Sweden: Stordalen... | reverse complement strand
TGTCCGCGCTCCTTGGCCCATCGCCTGGCGTAGCGCCGCACGGCATCGTAGCCACCGTCGTAGCCGCGCCCGCGTAGTTCCTCGAAGATGCGGATCAGCGTCAACTGTTCGCGGAAGGGCTTGGTCGTATTGCCTTCCAACAGTTCACCGAGTTCAGTCGTCCACCGTCCCAGCTTCGGCCGAGGCTGAACGTCACGCTCGTACTCAAACGATGTCTCTCCCGACCGCAGTATCTTGCGGACCGTGTTCCGGGACACCTTCAGATCCCGGGAAATCTCCCTGATCGTCTTGCCTTTGATGAAATGCTCGCGCCGAACCCGGCCGATCGTCTCCACTGTCAGCATTCCCCCACCGCTCGCTTGGAATCAAAGCGAGCAGCGCATCAGGCCAACCTGTAGGGGGTCAATTTTGGACGCCGATCCCCCGGCTTAGGGGGTCAAAATTGCACGCCGAATGACAGCCAATTCGGCGCAAGCGGTGTTCGCTGATGACCGGCTGACCTACGTCGAGGGGGTTGCCCTCTCGGCGAGGCTCGGAATTTGGTTCGGGCACGCTTGGGTCACCATCGACCACGTGCACGCCATCGACCTGACTTGGCGCGGTCAGTCCGTGCGCGGGTCCGCTAGGAACAAAGAAGCGCAACGCCGTTTCGGAACGCCGCTCACACTGACCATGGACCCGGCGGCCGAATATATCGGCGTCGAAATTCCGCGCAAAGACCTTGCCGGGCTTGTCATCGAGAACGAAGCCTTTGGACTTTTCCTCGACCAGTGGGCCGCGTGATGATCCTGTATCACTTCACACGCCCGGAATTCCTGCCCGCGATCCGGGAGCAAGGCATCGTCCCGCGAGCGGTGCCGCACACGCTCGACGGTGACGACCCGCGCAACGCCCCGGCCGCGTTCCGCATGACGCAAGGCCAGCCCGTCGTGTGGCTGACGACCATCCCGGACGAGTGGATAGGCGTACGGCTCGACGTGCGGCTTGAACCGAATTCAACACGCCTCAAGCAATGGGCACCATGGGCGCGTCGCCACGGGATGCCGAACCTTGATCGGATCGCGCTCGATGCCACGATGCGCGAGGGCAAAGACCCGAATGATATTGAACAGTGGTTCGTGTACTTCGGCACCATCCCGCCGACGCGGATCATCGCCGGACTAGAGCGCAAGGCGGCGTGACATGAACAAGCGGATGGCCGCATATCACGAAGCTGGGCACGCCGTTGTCGCCCGTCATCTAGGATTGCCCTTCACTCAGGCAGGTATCTGGCAGGAGAGAGTCACGCGGTCGGATGGTTCAACCTTCAAGCTGTGGGTCGGCGAAGTGAAGGCCGCTTATGGAAGGTTGTCGCCGCACAAGCAGCGCATCGCGTCAGTCGCCGGATCGGTGGCGGTCTATTGCGCGGATATGATCGAGCACCGTTCGCCGGAAGGTTATGGGGAGCTCATGTTTGACGAAATCGCCGACCGTATGTCGGAAAACGATTGGACCTTGTTCTATGAAGGCCACAGCGTCACCGATGATCCCGGAACGATAAGCGCCGCCCGTTGGCGGGCATGGCACAAGGCGATGAAGCAAACCTATGCGTTGTTTAATCCCGAAACTAGCCCGTTGTGGAAAGAGCTTCAACGCGAGCAACGGAAACTAATGCGGCGAAATTTTGTGACCACACTATCGCTAGAACGAAAGGCGGCATGACATGATCGCACGCGCAACGGCAATCAACCTTATGAGCCGCAACATCGGCAGGCGCTACAGTTCCGTGGAGCTTAGCGGCAAGCCGGTTATCAGCTTCACGATGACCGAGCGGAAGCGCCGGGAAATCGCCAAGCTGATCGAGAACGAGCAACACTTGCCGACTTGCATGAAAACTTTTTGGTATCCAGTACGCGGCCCGGCATGGTCGCACGCGGATGACATTCGCATAATGCGCGTCATCAACGGCCGGATCACCGGGCGGCGCAATAAAGGGCGGAAGCGATTAGGCCATGACCGAAGATGGAATTGAGGATAGCGACCCGATGGATGATGGTATCGACCAGGTGGATCGCGCGCACACTACGCTTGGCTGGTTCTATAGGCACAATGCTATGCACGCGGGCACGACCCCCATGTTGCTCGACGAGTTCGGCCGCTGTGCTTACTGTGTAAGGCGCGGCCTTTGGAAACCGGACGCCTAGCCCTTCGGTGTTTGACGTTGGCGCGATCACACCGCTCGATGCACAAAACGCGCCGGGTCAGTTGCTCGGCGGCGGCGCTCGCGACTAACGCCATAACTTCATCAACGTGGCGCACGATCAGGATGTGAATGAAATTTTTGTTTGGCTACTTGTCGGGCACGCGTTGACCGGCGTCCATGCCAGTTACCTGACCGGCTTGCGACGGGCACCCATCACGAGACGTTGTCGCGCGCGAAGGATGAAACTTTGCGCCTCGATTGCTCCCGCTTCTGCGAGCGCGGGGCGCGAGCCGTTGACGGATGACCTTCCTATAGATCGCCAGCTACGGGACACTCTTAAAATCGTCAACAATTCGGGGAACACATATCCCCCTTGCGTCTGCGCTCTTTCCGAAAAATAGAAAAAGGAAAACCGACTAAAATCTGCCTGCGCTGGAGAAAATAAAAACCCGATTTTCGTATTTCTTGGGGTGATCGAGCAGCCCACTCTCCGAAGTGCTCAGCTAGGCAGGAAGCTCGATCATGCTAGGCGTCGCATCGCCACCCCCCGAGTGCGTGGTTAAACGGTGCTGTGCACTCTGTTCGATGCGAGTGCCTGCCATCAAGCCGCGCCCCGCATTATTCGCCGTAACGCATCCTGATAAGCATTAGTATTCTTGTGGAGCCAGTCCGCCATGTCATCCCACTGTGCTGTATCTTGAGTTTGAAACTCCTTGCCCTTGTGAAAAAAGTATTTTGTGTCGGGAAATAGCTCACGCCGCAATGCCTTCTGCAGTCCATTGGCGACGGGTTTTAGGCGGCCATAGACCGCCGCCGGTGCCACACCGCGCTCCCCTCTCACGAATACGCCAACCTGATTTTTGGCAAACGAAACGTACTGGGCCACAACCAAACGCAACTCGGCAATTTCTCGCCAGCGGTAGGCATGCTTCGTCGGCTTGGAGTAGTTCGCTTCGAGAGGATGCCGAGCGATCAAATGCCCCCAGAAAGACTGGCAACGCTCACCCTGAGTTTCCTCAATCGGATCGACAATGATTGATTTAGCCACGGCCCGGCCCATAATGGTGAAGCTCGAACAATCTAACTTCTACCGCAGTTTACACCAGAGCCTCACAGCTCACAATGAAACGAGTAACGGCATTCACTTGGGGGTATTGGGGTTGGGGCACCCATGCTGAAGAGTTTGTGCGCAACGTTGATGCAGTTGAGCGGGCGCGTGGTTGGCGGCCACCTCTGTTTGTCGATATTCGCATTAGGCGGACGGTTCGCGCCCCCAATTTCCGGCAAAACACATTCGAGAAAATTGTCGGTCAGCGAAGATATGCATGGATGAAAACTCTAGGGAACAAAAGTATCGTAACGAAAAACAGACGAATGGAAATCGCGGACCAGAAAGCGGCCTCTGATTTACTGGAGCATGTTTTGCGCGCTCATGATCAGAAGCGCCGTGTTCTATTTTTCTGTGCCTGTGAGTATCCGGGCACGGTTCATTCACCAAGTTGTCATCGTGCAGCGGTTGCGGGGCTTCTTCTGAAGGCTGCGCATTGTAAAGGCGTACGGCTCACAGTCGCAGAATGGCCGGGCGGAGAGCCAAGAACAGATGCGCTTCGCACTTCCTCCCAAGAACTGAAGAAGGTTCTGCGAGGCGCAACTCGCGTGGCTCTTCCTAACTTGAGCCTGAAAGATAAGCGTAAATACACGGCACTGCCGTGGTGTTCGCGCGTAAAGCTCTTTTCGGATGAAAGCAGTCTCGCCATTGTGTCGGGGCCAGCCAAGATAGGCCGGGAGTGGTACTTGCCCATCCTCGGTCCCGGGATAAGCAAAGAGACGGATACCTTGGCCAGCTTACAAAAGGCAGCGGTCCATCTTCGTCGGTCACGTGGATACTCGCCGCGTTCCTGAGTGCTAATACAGGACGCCCACGCTGCGGGCTTACAGTCCAGACCAGCGAAGCTTTTCGGTCCGACATGGGGCGGCATTACTTACGCCCCTTCGGCGACCATCTTATTTTCAATATGCGTCCAAGGCGGATGGCATAGTAGGCGTCGCGACCTTTTCCATAACGACGCAGCCCACGAAATTCCACCAGCATTTCCGGCGCGTCTTTCGCAATTGCTCCCGACGTTCGACGCGCTTTTTCTTGCTGGCAATGGCTGCGAAAAATTCGCGGTGCAGGTTCAAGTGAAGAATTTCCGACATGAGAGTGCTCAATTAGCGTCTAGGCCCCTCAACTCGTTCCTCGATCACAGGCCAAGGAATAGCTCTTGGTATCATCGCGCTATGGGTGGCGCTATTTTCGTCGGGCGGAGCGCAGAACGCTTGGCCGCTAGAGGCTTCTGACGGGCCAGCTCAGCCATTCCGAAGTATAGCCAAACCTCACGTCGTTTCGTGCTATCCTTGGGCATCTCCCCCGATTACCGGCTCTCGGAATGGCATCCTTTGACGAAATCAAACCAGGCGTGCGTCTAGAGGGGCTTGACCCGTCGGGCACGGCGGAAGTGGTACAGGTGTCGCGGTTCGGTCCGGATGCCTTGAACTTGGTATTTCGAGCCAACGGGAAGGTTGGCGAACGCCTTGTGTATCGTGGGGACGAGGCCGTCTTCACGGTAATCAAGCCAGGGCGGACGTACGGCTTTGATGCCGACGGTGGGCTCCTCCGCCTCGCCTCCGAAGCCTACCGTATCCGGTTGGCGTACTTGTTTGACCCCTATCTCGCCGTCACCGCCTCACAGATCGAGGCGCTGCCTCATCAGATTACTGCGGTCTACGGTGAGATGCTGCCTCGGCAGCCACTGCGCTTCCTGCTCGCCGACGATCCCGGCGCGGGTAAGACGATCATGGCTGGGCTACTGATCAAGGAGCTACTGATCCGTGGTGACCTCGAACGCTGCCTCGTCGTCGCCCCTGGCAGTCTCGTGGAACAGTGGCAGGAAGAGATGGCCGAGAAATTCGGGCTTGCGTTCGACATCCTGTCGCGCGATCAGATCGAAGCATCCCTCACGGGCAACCCGTTCATTGAACGCAACCGCCTGATCGTCCGTCTCGACATGGCGGCCCGGTCAGACGAGTTGAAGGCCAAGTTCGAGGCCTCACCCGACTGGGACCTGATTATTTGCGACGAAGCGCATCGCATGGCGGCCTCGTACTTCAGCGGCGAAGTTAAGGAGACCCAGCGTCACAAGTTCGGCAAATTGCTCGGCACTCGCACCCGCAATCTTCTGCTCATGACAGCGACGCCGCACAACGGCAAGGACGCGGACTTCCAACTGTTCATGGGTCTCCTGGACGCGGATCGTTTCGAGGGCCGACCCCGCGAGGGTGTACACAAAGCGGACGTATCGGACATGATACGGCGGCTTACAAAAGAAGAGCTGTATCGCTTCGACGGAACTCCGCTTTTCCCGGAGCGCTTGGCCTATACGGCCAGCTACGCGCTGTCGCCGCCAGAAGCCGCCCTCTACCAAGTGGTCACAACCTATGTGCGTGAGGAGATGAACCGCGCCGATCGCTCCGGCGATGGAAAGCGCCAGTCGAATGTAGGCTTCGCCCTGCAAATTCTTCAGCGTCGCCTTGCTTCCTCACCGGCCGCCATCCACCGCTCGCTGGAGCGGCGACGAAAACGGCTTGAGGAAAGGCTGCGCGAAGAACAGGTATTGAAACCGATGGGTTCACCAGTCCTCACTCGCCAGTCCGATCTGCCAAACTACGACCCCGATGAACTTGACGAAGTGCCGGGTGACGAAGCCGAGGCCACAGAAGAGCAAGTTCTTGACGAGGCGACGGCAGCCCAGAACCTAGATGAACTGAAGATTGAGATTGCCCACCTGAAAGACCTTGAAGATCAGGCCCTACGTCTGAGGCAGTCCGGGCAAGACGCCAAGTGGCGTGAACTGCAATCAATCCTGGACGACCCGAAAATCCTCGATACGGCCACCGGGCTTCGTCGCAAGATCATAATCTTCACCGAACCCAGGGATACGCTTGACTACCTTCAACAGAAGATCGTGGGCACGATCGGCGATCCCGCCGCAGTCGTGGTGATCCACGGCGGCATCGCCCGTGAGGCGCGCCGCGCCGCTATCGCCGCTTTCAACAGTGACCCGGTCGTGCGCGTCATGATCGCCAACGATGCCGCCGGTGAAGGCGTCAATTTGCAACGTGGCGCGCATCTTATGGTCAACTACGACCTGCCTTGGAACCCGAACCGTCTCGAACAGCGGTTCGGGCGCATTCATCGGATCGGACAGACGGAGGTCTGCCACCTTTGGAACCTATGCGCCACGAACACGCGGGAAGGCGAGGTCTATCGACGCCTTCTGGAGAAGCTGGAGGACGCACGCAAAGCCCTTGGCGGGAAGGTCTATGACGTGCTCGGCGAGCTATTCGAGGGCCAGGCGCTGCGCGACCTCCTCGTCAAAGCGATCCGCTATGGTGATCTGCCGGAGACCAAAGCCGAACTGTTCAGAAAGGTCGACGGCGCGGTCGACGTGAAGGCGATTGAAAAGCTAGTTGCTGAGCGCAAGCTGACTTCGGAGGGCATGGACCCGAACTCGGTCGGTGCGATCCGCGAGCAGATGGAGCGGGCGCAGGCCCGACGACTGCAGCCGCATTTCGTCAGCTCATTCTTTCGCGAAGCCTTCACGATGATGGGCGGACGCATCTCGGAGCGAGAAACGGGCCGGTTCGAGATCACGCGAGTGCCCGGTATTTTCAAAGAACGCGACCGTCTGATCGGGCGTAGCGACCCCGTTCTTGACCGCTATGCGCGCGTTACATTCGAGAAGGCGTTGATCAACGGTCAGCCACAGGCGGAACTCGTTGCGCCAGGCCACCCTCTGCTCGATGCCGTCGTGGATGTCGTGTTAGAAAGGTTCCAGCCGCTTCTTGCGCAAGGCAGCGTGCTTGTTGACGAGACCGACCGGGGGACTGACCCGCGACTACTGATCTACCTTGAGCACGCGATCCGCGATGGCAGGGTGGTCAAATCAGGTGAGCCTCGCGCCATCTCTCAGCGCCTCCAGTTCATCTACTTAAAGGAGGACGGGTCTGCATCGGATGCAGGTCCCGCTCCCTACCTCGACTGCAGACCGGCAACGGTCGAGGAGAGAGCCGCCGTCGCGGATGCTGTGTCAGCGCCATGGTTAGCCGGTCACGTCGAGGAGCGGACGCTCGGATACGCAATCTCGACGCTCGTGCCTGAGCATCTCGCCGAAGTAAAGAAACGCCGCCTCGCTGAGATCGACAAAGTCGAGCACGCCGTCCGAGATCGCCTTAATCGGGAGATCAATTATTGGGATATGCGCGCCGCACGGTTGCGCGAGGAAGAGCGTGCGGGCAGGGAGCAACGGGTCAACGCCCAGAATGCGGAAGCGACTGCGCAGCGTCTCGTCGAGCGTCTACACAAGCGACAGGAAGAACTCAGTCGCGAACGACAGATCACGGCGTTACCCCCGGTGCTCAAGGGTGCCGCTCTTATCATTCCGCAGGGACTTTTGACCGTGCGGCGCACACCTTCGATCCAGCCGACTGATGACGGTCTCAGTGAAGACCCAGTCGCACGGGCTCTAGTGGAGAAAGCCGCCATGGACGCCGTCATGGCCGCAGAGCGGGCGCTGGGAAACCTGCCGAGGGATGTTTCGGCCGAGAAGAAAGGCTACGATATCGAAAGCCGCGACCCGCGTTCAGGCCACCTGCGTTTCATCGAGGTCAAGGGTAGGCACGCGGATGGGCGAGATGTGATCATCACGAAGAACGAACTGCTCGCGTCCCTCAACGCCCCCGAAGCATTCATCCTGGCTCTTGTTCGGACCGAAAAGGGCCTCGCTCATGAGCCGGTCTATGTTCGTCAATTTTTTAAGCGAGAGCTAGGATTTGCAGAGACGGCCGTCGTGTTCAATTTCGAAGAGTTGTCGACACGCGGCTCACGGCCCGATTAGCGCCTAGCTGGTCCCAGGAATTAAGGAAACAGTATGAAGGCGCTCGTTATCGACGGACCGTGGATCACCGCGATCTTGAAGGGCGATAAACCCTGGGAGATGCGCAAGAAAAACTGCAATATCCGTGGCCAGATCGCGCTCATCCGCAAGGGATCGAGCCAGGTGGTCGGCACCGCCAATGTCGTTGACAGCATACCGCAGCTTGCGATACGCGCCGACTATGCCGCAGCCGAACAGCATCACCGGATACTTCCTGCACGGCAGCTGCAGGCGTTTGTGGACGGATCGCGCACGCCATGGGTGCTCGCGAATGCTCGACCGCTTCAGAAGGCGGTGCACTATGAGCATCCATCCGGCGCAGTGGTCTAGGTGAACCTCGAACCCGATGTCACCGCTCAGGTGCGAGCGCAGGTATCCGCATGAACAAGGCTCGTAGAAAACTCATCGAGGTGTCGATCCCGCTAGAGGCGATCAACGCTGCCTCAAAAAAGCAGAAAGCTCCGAAGGGCTATCCCACAGCCTTGCACAAATACTGGGCTCAACGTCCGCTTGCCGCCTGCCGCGCGGTCCTATTTGCGCAGCTCGTTGATGACCCCTCCGCCTGGCCGGATCGGTTCCCGACCGAAGAGATGCAGGACCTGGAACGCAAGCGCCTGCACAAAGTCATCGAGCGCATGGTGCCCTGGGACGCATCGAATAACGAGGCAATACTCAACGACGCGCGTTGGGAGATCGCCCGATCTGTCGCCTGGGGGCTCGGTGAGAAGCCGCCACCGAAGGGGAACGGCAAGGCGATTTTCGACTACCTCCAGACCAAGGCCCCGCCGGTCTACGACCCGTTCTCTGGCGCTGGGTCCATCCCGCTAGAGGCGCAGCGATTAGGGCTGCGCGCCTACGGGTCAGACCTCAATCCGGTCGCTGTGCTGATCGGCAAAGCACTGGTAGAAATCCCACCGATTTTCACCGGGTTCCCGCCGGTTAATCCGACGGCACGAGCGGAAGCGGTTCATGGCGATGTGCGAGGTTGGAAGGGTGCACAGGGCCTCGCTGAGGATACGCGCTACTACAGCCTGTGGATGCGCGACGAGGCGGAAAAGCGCATCGGCCATCTGTACCCCAAGGCGAAACTGGCAGACGGGTCCGAGGCGACCGTCATCGCCTGGCTCTGGGCACGCACAGTGCGCTCGCCCGATCCGGCCGCTAAAGGGGCGATGGTGCCACTCGTCTCGTCTTTCATGCTATCGACAAAGGAGGGCAAGAAAGCCTGGGTCGGGCCTGTGATTGACGTATCTGCGAAAGATGGTTGGCGGTTCGAAGTGAAAACTGGCGCTCTCAGGAAGGCGGACGAAGAAACGCTGAAGAAAGGGACGAAGACGGGCCGCGGTTCGCATTTCACATGCGTTCTGACCGGAGCGGCCATCTCGCCTGATCACGTGAGAGAGGAAGGTCTCGCTGGTCGATTGGGTGTTCGCTTGATGGCCATTGTCGCAGAGGCTGATAGGGGACGAACCTACCTTTCTCCAACCGTCGAGCACCAATTGGTCGCGGCGTCCGCGCGTCCACGAGATACCTCGGGGCTCGAAGTGGAAATGCCCGACAATCCACGTTGGTTCTCCCCGCCTGGCTATGGGATGAAGCGTTACGTGGACATCTTCACCTCACGCCAGCTCGTGGCGCTGACGACCTTTTCTGATCTGGTCGCCGCAGCGCGGGACAAGGCGCTGGCCGATGCACACGCCGCGGGCCTTGCCCCGGATGAAATTCCGCTACACGAGGGCGGTACCGGCGCGATGGCCTATGCCGATGCTGTGGCGACTTTTTTGGCGTTTGCGGTCGATCGAGCTGCGGATTATGGGAGTACACTGGCAACTTGGCTCACTGACGATAATGCAATTCGGGGTACCTTTGGTCGTCAAGCGTTGGCAATGACTTGGGACTTCTGCGAAGGAAATTACTTCGGCGACTCTAGTGCAGCGCTAAGCACGATTATCAGAACGATCTCGGCTGTAATTGCTCACCAAACTGCGACTGGATTTGCCGAGATCGACCAGATTGATGCGGCAAAGAACGGATACCCAGTTTGCCCCTGCGTAATCAACACAGACCCCCCGTACTACGACAATATTGGGTACGCTGATCTTTCTGATTTCTTCTACATTTGGCTCCGACGGTCGCTTATTAATATTTGGCCAAATATTTTTCGACGACTCACCACCCCCAAGGGGGCAGAACTGGTCGCGACCCCATACCGTCATGGCGGAAAAGAGAGCGCTGAAGCGTTCTTTATGCAAGGCATGAGTGATGCACTCGCTGCCATACACAAGGCCGCTGTAGAGGACGTTCCTGTAACAATCTACTACGCATTTAAGCAATCCGAAGCTGCAGAAGGTGGAGTAACATCCGCGGGCTGGGCTTCGTTTCTCCAGGCTACCGTTGACGCAGGATTTTCAGTCGATGGGACTTGGCCTCTTCGAACAGAAAGTGCTGGTCGTCTAATTGGCCGGGGTGCTAATGCCCTTGCCTCCTCCATCGTCCTCATATGCCGCAAACGTCCGACTGACGCTGAAGTGGTTACCCGTGCAGAGTTCATCCGCGCACTCAAGAACGAGATACCCGACGCAATCGACGACATACGCAAAGCAGGCGTCGGTCCAGTGGATATGCAACAGTCTGTGATCGGTCCGGGCATGGGGGTGTTCACGCGATTTGCGAAGGTGTTGGAGAACGACGACAGCGCCATGAGCGTGAAAAATGGGCTCACGCTCATCAACCGAGTGTGGGAAGAGATCGAGAATGAACTCGACACCAATTTCGATCCTGAGACACAAGTCGCCCTTGCCTGGTTCGCGAGCTATGGCTTTGAAACCCGCAGCTCGGGGGACCTGATCACGCTGGCCAACGCCAAAAACATCCCGCTCGTTGCACTCTTCAATTCTGACGTCTTTACTGATTTGCATGGCAAGGCGGCTTTGACATCGCGTGCCGATCTTCCAACTGATTGGACGCCTGCAACCGACGCAACGCTGACGATCTGGGAATGCGTGCAGCACATCGCGCGCGTATTGAACGCTCCTGACGGCGGTGGCGAAGCGGCTGCCCAGCTCGTCGCGCAGATGGGACCGAAGGCCGCTGATGCCCGTGCTCTGGCTTACAGGCTCTACGAAATCTGCTCGCAGAAGGGATGGGCCAGCGAGGCACTGGTCTACAACGAACTCGCGCAGGAATGGGCGCGGCTGGAAGACATTGCCAGCAATATGGCTTCACCCGCACGCACGACGACCAGTGCTCAGCGCGCGTTCACATTCGATGAGGGGGCTGCCTGATGTCCGCCGAAAAGGAAACTTTGGGTCGCGTCCAGAACGGACTGTTCCATCTTCAACGGGGCCTCACGCCATTCGTCAGTGCGCGTATGAAGGCCGTGCACGGGGATCGCTGGCTCCATTACGCGAGCCGCGCGCAGGGGTCTTCGCCTTCGTCGCCACTCGACGCCTATGGGCTGATCAAGACCATGATCGACCGCTGGCGGGACGTGTTCGACAATGCTTTCTCCCGCAATGACAAACACAGGGTGCGCAATTTCGTTTCGACGGCGTTGGAAGCGCGCAACGCGACCTCGCATCTGTCAATCCCGCTGCAAGACGACGAAGCGTTGCGCTACCTCGACGCCATGCATCAGTTGCTTCGTGCGGTTAAAGCGCCTGCGGGGGAAATCACCGAGTTGAAGAAGCTCTACGACGCCCAGCGCAACGCGGGTGTCACCGCACCGACCCCAGTCGCTCCAACTCCAACAGCTGCGCCGACGCTCGATCTTCCGCCCGCCGCTACTGAGCAGGCTGGATCAGGAAAGCGGCTGAAGCCATGGATCGAGGTGGCTTTGCCACATCCGGACGTGCTGGCCAATCGCTTCAAGGAGGCGGAGTTCGCGGCCGACCTGTTCGCGGTCGACGCGGGGCATGCGACGGAAGATTATGGGGCTCCCGAGAACTTCTTCCGCATCACCTTTCTCACCGAGGGACTGAGGCGGGTGCTGATGAGCAGCCTTCAGAGGCTTGCGGGCACGGGCGGCGATCCGGTCATAGGGCTCCAGACTGCCTTTGGCGGCGGCAAGACGCATACGATGCTCGCCGTATACCACCTCGCCAAATCCACCGAGCTTGAGCATCTCGAAGGTGTCAGCGATCTATTCCGCAACGCCGGATTGAAGGGCTGGAAGCGACCGCAGATCGCAGTCTTTGTTGGGTCCTCGAAGGGGACAGACACACCGCTGATCCTTCAGAACGGCCCCAAGGTACATACACTGTGGGGATATATCGCGTGGCGGCTTGCAGGCGAGCGGGGCCTTAAGCTCATCGCTGAAGCTGAAGCCGCGCGCACGAACCCCGGCTCCGAGCTGATGGTCGAAGTCCTCAAGGTCGCTGGGCCGAGCGTGATCTTACTCGACGAACTTGTTGCCTATGCGCGGCAATTGCCGGACGATCGCTTCGAAGCGTTCCTATCATTCATCCATTCCCTGACGGAGGCGGTGAAGATCGCGCCAAATGCGCTGCTCGTTGGCTCGCTGCCGGAAGCGCAAGCCGAGGCGGGAGGTGCAAAAGGTGTCGAGGCACTCACTCGGCTGGAAAAGGTGTTTGGCCGCCTTCAGTCCCCTTGGATGCCCGCCTCTGGGGATGAAACCTACGAGATCATCAGACGCCGTCTTTTCCAGACACTTGATAGCGATGGCGAACGCGCCCGTGACGAAACGATCAAGGCGTTCCATGACCTCTACAAGAAAAACGCGGCGGAGTTCCCGCCGGAGGTCAAGGAGAGCCGTTACTATGACCTGCTGCGGATGTCCTACCCAATCCACCCGGAACTCTTCGACCGATTGTCGAAGGACTGGGCGAGCCTTCCGAATTTCCAGCGCACGCGTGGCGTCCTGCGGTTCATGGCGAACGTCGTTGGCGTGCTGTGGCATGAACGGATGCATGACCCGCTGATCACGCCAGCTCGTGTGCCTATCTCGAACGAGCGCGTCCGCGCAGGCGTGCTCTACCCGCTCGACAACGGATTTGCAGCCGTTGTCGATAAGGAGGTCGACGGCGCGGGCTCACTGCCAATCCAGATCGAGGCCAATCCACAGCGTCGCATCTCGCAGATGCGGGCTGCGACCCGTGCAGCACGGGCCGTGTTCCTGTGTTCCGCGCCGCTCGTTGGACGGCCGAACGCCGGTTTAAGCGGACCTGGTCTCCGCCTCGCCTGTGCCGAGCCCGGCGACCAACTCGCCATTTTCGGCGAGGCATTGCGGGAGCTGAGCCAGCGCGCGACTTACCTTTACGAAGAAGCGGGCCGCTACTGGTTCTCGACACAACCGACACTGAACCGAGCCGCCGAAGATCGTGCGAAGTCCTACGCCGACCACGAAGTGGATGCCGCGATCTCGAAAGTTCTCGTCGAGGATGCCGGGACAAAGGGGAGCTTCCACCGTGTTTTCGCCGCACCTGACGATCCGACCACAATCGACGAGGCCATTGCCCTTTCGCTGGTGATCCTCGGTCCGTCCACCCCTCATTCCGGGAAAGGTGTTGCGAAAAGCGGAGCGACAGACGCGACGACGGACGCACTTACACGGTGCCGAGCATCCCAGCGCCGCTTCCGCAATACTTTGATCTTCGCGGCTGCCGACGAGGCGCTTCTTGCGGCGGCTCGCGAGGCCATGCGGCGCTCGATGGCCTGGGCTTCCATCGTAGCCGATGATCGCCTCCAGCAGCAGCTCACGCAGGCGCAGGCCGCCGACACTGAGGACAAGGCCAAGACAAGCCGCGACGGCGCGCAAAGGGCCGTGCGTAACGCCTGGAGCCACATCCTCTATCCGGTAAAAACCGACACGACCGAGGCGGGCAAGGCTTTCGATCTCGACCACCTGTCACTCACCACCAAGGACAAAGGCGCTATTCCGGCCGGGGTCTACGAGAAGGCGCGCGGCGATGGCGTTGTGATGGAAAAGCTCGGGCCGGACACACTGTGGCTGAAGATACAGCCACTTTGGCCAGAGGATCGGCGACACCTCGCCATCGGCGAGATCGCTGATTGGTTCGCCTCGTACGTATACCTGCCGAAGTTGCGCGACGGTGTGGTGCTCGACCAAACCATTCAGGGGGCCCTAAGTAAGTTAGATGCA
>Ga0182024_10016012_pt1 | contig 14278 bp, 10 predicted proteins | sample P32metaG_FD_120480 | JGI IMG/M metagenome (GOLD analysis project Ga0182024, IMG submission 120480) | Permafrost microbial communities from Stordalen Mire, Sweden - P3-2 metaG (Illumina Assembly) | ecosystem: Environmental > Terrestrial > Soil > Wetlands > Permafrost | place: Sweden: Stordalen... | reverse complement strand
GGGCGGAACGCCGGGAGGCATCACTCACGACTATCAGACGGAAGGCTATATTATCGTCTCCGGCGGCGGAACGATGTTCACCGACGGCTACATTGTCAACGGACGGCACAGCAACCAAAACGCTGCGGGAGGACCAAACGGGCCCTCATGTGGAGGAATGGCGTATGAGGTGAAGAAAGTCGTCGTGAAGACTGGCGACGTTGTTATCGTCCCGCCAGGAGTGGTACACGGATGGGCCGACATCCCCGATCACGTGGACTATTTGAGCTTCCGGCCGTCGCAGAACGTCTTGGCGGCGGGGTGGGTGAATCCGACGATCCAGAAATAAGGCGATCACCGCTAGGCTTGCGCCACGCCGGGGTTGACTCGCGCGGTAGTAACTCCCGATCAAGTCGGCGAACCGTCCATTTAAAGCAGTACTCCATTTGTCCGAGTACGGCGTTTATCAGGAGTTGACAGTTCCAGTACTCACAATTATCAATCTAGTACTTGCCATTCCTGGTGTGGCAGGCCTATGTGTAGTCAGGCGCGCCGCGTGCGCTCAAGACTGCAGGACAACTGCAAGAGGGGGATTCGCAATATGATTCGCAGATTCGGCTATGCTGTACTTACGGTTTTGGCCATCGCCTCGCTGGCGAGAGCAGGTACCGTAAACTTTTCATTCAGTGGGGGCGGTATCACCAGTTCTGGCGCCCTGACCTTTGTGTCCGCGCCGGACGGTACGTCTGGCGTTTCGACTCCCGGCACCTCCGAAATCACCGGCATCACGGGCACATTTACGGACATGAACGACGGTGTTTCCGGGTCGATTACCGGGCTGTACAGTCCGATTTCTTACACCACTGGGCTAACTGCGGGGCCAGCATTCACGGGTGCGGGGCTTTCCTACGACGACTTGTTCTTTGCCGGGGCGAATTCACCGGCCGACTGTCCGGGTTACCCGTTCGGCGGTGGCTATTTTGACGTATACGGAGTGGCGTTTAGTCTTTCTGATGGAGACGTCGGCGAGTTCTTCAGCAATGGCGTCCTGCCGGGACATCCAGGCGCGGTGTACGCAGCGGCTGATGCCAGCTCGACCGTCATATTAGATGAACCGAATGCCGGGAGCACTACCCAACCGAACGGCGTTCTCGGCTCTTTTACCGCGACGCCCGAACCATCCAGCCTGCTTCTGCTTTCGAGCGGACTTGTTGGTCTGGGCTTCATGAAGCGGAAAGTGTCCAAGAGTTAATTCCCCAGCCGTAAGTGCTCAATGCGCCGCGAGATTTCCTTCCGTGGCGCATTTGCATTTTCCCCAGCAAATTCCACTCGGACCTTTAGTCGGCAAACCGTCCATTTGAAGCAGAACTTCACATCTCCGGTAAGCGCGTTACTCAGGACTTACGGATGGAGGGCTGCTGCCCCATGCATAGAGTAACAGCCCCATCTCTTGCTCGTAGCGCAGCTCGGTCGCTCAGGGTTCCCTGTGAACTGACCGGAATTGCGTTCGGGCTTCCAACATCTACTCCGCGGTCAGCAGTCCGGTCAATCCGTAATAGCCACATCAGTGGCAAGCGAATGCGATTATCCTCAACTTCACGGACTGCCACGTTAATCAGCGTAAGGTTCCAAGAAAAAGCGATTATGCGGCTTGCGACTTCTTTCGGGAAGTGTTTTCGTTTTCCTTCAGGTCAGCGTTCTTCCCAAGAACGCGCCTTGTCCGGCGCGGAACGAAACCCTCTGGTGCCTGCTGAGAAGAGCTTCCTTCGGTCATCCTTGCATCTTCGTAAAACTCCAGCATCGCTAGCGCTACGCCGCGATCCTCCTCCGTGATGCGCGGATCTCGCAGAAGGGCTTTCAGGCGAGCGATCTCGTGGTTCGCCTCTTCGCGAAGATAAGAAACGTAATGTTCCTGATCCATCCTAAGGCCCCCGCCATGCATCTCGCCGCGAACGCTTCGAGCTTAAACTTGCCGAACGCTGGCCAGAGGTGACGTAGATCACGGGTCACGGTGTTAAGCATCACTTCGATGTTGATCCTTTGGAACTTCCGGTTAGGGCGTAATCGGGGCTCATCGCCGCCATCGAAGCAATCCGACACCATCCCTCGGTTACCTCGCCGGGAAAGCCGGCCTTCCTCTCGCCTTATACAGTTGATTGATCTTCGGCTGGATAATCCAGATACCTATGGGGAAAAGCCACAGAAGGACAAATGTTCCCCCAAAATCAGAAAGCGACTTCGGCTCACCTGTCAGAACCAACGCTAGGCTCTTCGCCACGAAGTGAACGTCATAGATTAGACAGACCACAGCGAAAAGTTGCGTAGCCATCATGACTGCGAACAACCAGGGCTCGGGGCTCATAAAGAACGAGGGAACTGCGAACGCGAAAACGACTGGGCAGATGATAGCAGCCCGGAAAAACGCGAGTCTCGGTCGCAGATCCGGCCGCACCAAAGAGCAAAGAAACGTCCCGGCAGACCAGAACCAAAGAACGAAACCAAGCATGGTTAGGGCCACCCCAAGCCCAAGTCGCATAAGGCTCGCCCGTCCCAATTCTTCTGCCGAATGTGCCCCCGTCACGAGAACAACCTGTCCAATGAAACATACACCAAAGACTAAGAGGAAAATCTGCCAGTGCTTAGCACGGAGGAAGAAGTCTGAGAGCAAATTCATGCCTTCTTTGCACTCCTCGGCCTTACGTTGACCCGCGCACCTATACCACGGCGATCAGAGAGTCGCCTTCTTCAAAGTTGATTATGGCGTGCGACTGTGCCGCTGGGCAATCGAGCGTAAGCTCTTACGGTCGAAATCCAAAGAACCAATTCTCAAGTCCTGTATAGTCGGCAAACCGTCCATTTGAAGTGCTGGTTCACTTCCTTCGGTGACGCGTTTACCAGGAACCGGCACTCTCCAGAACCGAGCTTGCCCCTGTAAACGCAAACCTCCACAATCTCTGTATGACTGCTCGTGCCTTAGGAGGCCGGATCAGCCTTTATGCGAGGCATACTCTACAAAGGAAAACGACGATGAGAAGGGGAATAATCGGAACACTCGTCCTTGCCATGCTCTCGCTGGCTAGCAGCGTACTCGCCCAAGAGCTGCCGATGAAGGTGAAAGGCGGCCATCAGCTGGGAGAAACCGCCGAGCAGTTTTTCGCCGAGGGCCACGAGAAAGAGGTGCTCAGCGCGTGCGCGGCGGGAGATTTCAAGAGTGTGAATAAGTCCGACAAACGCCAGCTGAAGAAGTACTGCGGTGAACTAGCTGACGCACGCCAGCAAGCGATAAGCGGCAAGCGTGGCGAGTACAAAAGCGCCGGCGACGTTTCCGAGATGCGGATGGACACATTCACGTTCGACGGCGGTCGCCTCGTGAAAGTAGAACTGCTCTATTCCGCACCGAGCGCGGAGTTTAACTACCGCGGTCAATCGTTCGAAAAGATCTTCGCGGGAGTAAAACAAGCCTACGGGCCCCCCACGAGCGAGAGTGCCGAACCGACTAAGGATGCCTATGGCGTGCAGAACCTTGCGCATCGTGAACTGTGGGTAGCGCCGCGGGCCGCCATCCTAATCACCGAGCAGACCGGGCCGAGCGGCTCGACGACTCTGTCCGCGTTCACGCGTGCAGAGTACGACCGTACGATGGCGGCGGGCGCACCGAAGCCCGTCAATCCACTCGAGTAACTCTTTTTCTTCACACCGCAAATCCGGCACTCCAGCACTGCACTCGACAGCCCCTCGCAACAAGCGCACGCCAAGCACTGTTAGTTCCGGTGTTCGGTAGTTGTAACTCAGCCCGGACTTCCAATTTGAAGATTGCTTCTACAAGAATGCCTCCAGCACCCTGTCCGTTTTTCCGGCTTGCAGTGCGAGATGGGCTAATTTGAAAAATCCCACGCCTGGAATGCCGCGGCGGCGAGGAATCACACCTGCAAGACGTCACCTTCCTTGGCGACCAGTTCATAAAGCACGGGATTCACAAAAAAACCGAGGAACAGGCGCGAGATCAGGCCCGCGACGATCACGATCGCGAAGGGCTTCTGCGTGTCGGAACCGATGCCGGTGGAAAGGGCGGCCGGGAGCAATCCAAGGCACGCGACAAGCGCCGTCATCATGATGGGGCGCAACCGCAGCAGAGAGGCTTCCCTCGTAGCGGTGCGAATGTCTTTGTTTTCAAGCCGGAGTTTATTGATGTAAGAAACGAGAATGACGGCCGTCTCGACGGAAACGCCCATCAGCGCAAGCAAGCCAAGCAACGACGAAACGCTGAAAGGCGTGTGAGTCAATTTCAACGCGATCAAGGCGCCAACAGGCTCGGTCAACACGACGCCAAGGGCAATCGTCACCGGAAATTTGAAATTTCCGTAGAGTGCGAAGAGGATGATGAAGATCAACAGCACCGCGAGCGGACCGATAATTTCCATCTGGCGCTTCGCTTCCAGAAATTCGCTGTACTCGCCGCCCCAATCGAGACGGTAACCAGCGGGCAGAGACTTCTCCACATCGGCGACGGCACGCTGGCCATCGGCCACGGCGCCTTGCAGGTCGCGCCCATCGATGCTGTATTGCACGCCGATGTAACGAGAATTATTTTCGCGATAGATGAAGGAAGCGCCGCTTGCCTCATGAATATTCGACAACTCGCGCAACGGAATTTGCTGGCCCGAAGGCGTACCCACAAGCAGGTTGCCGATCTGTTGCGCGTTCTCCCGAAATTCGGGCTTCATACGCACCACGAGATCAAATAGCTTTTCGCCTTGAATCACCTGTGTGGCCGCTTGTCCGCCGACAGCGGCTTGCACGATCGCCTCGACATCGGCGACGTTGATGCCATAGCGAGCGATCTTGTCGCGGTTCACGTCGATCAGGAGGCTCGGCTGACCCAACTCGCGCACAACGGTCAGTTCCGTGAAGCCCGGCACTTGAGAGAGCCGCCGTTTGATCTCGAGCGCTTTGCCCTCCAAAACATTGAGGTCAGGGCCATAGACTTTCACGGCGAGAGCGCTCTTGAGGCCGGTGAGCGCTTCGTCCACGGCGTCTTCGGCGGGCTGTGTGTAGTTGAAAATTACTCCCGGAAAGGCCTGGAGCTGTCTCTGAATATCTTCCGTCAGTTCCGCCTTGTTGTGAATCGAGCTTGTCCCCCAAGACGCATCGTTGTAGGGTTTCAAGCCCACGTAGAACTCATCATTGAAGAAGCCGGTAGGGTCCGTGCCGTCATCGGGGCGGCCCAGTTCGGAGCCGACGTCCGTCACCATCGGATACTTCATGAGGATACCGCGAACCTGCGGTGAGAACTTGCTCGCCTCCTCGAAGGAAATCGTGTACGGCATTGTGGCGCGAACCCACAGCGCTCCCTCGTCCAGATGGGGCATGAATTCGCCACCGATGAACGGGATCAGCAGAAGGGTCGCCGCAAAGATCGCCGTGGCGACGAGCAAGGTCGTCTTGGGATGATCGAGGCACCAATCCAGTTCTTCGGCGTATTTCCCGCGGACCCACTCGAACGGTTTGTTTACGCGTTCGCGCACTCCTTTTTTGAACCAGAACGCGCACATCACCGGAACGAAGGTGAGAGTGAGAATAAGAGCGCCGATGAGCGCGATGGACATCGTGTCCGCCATGGGCCGAAACAGTTTTCCCGAAGGACCGGTGAGTGCGTAGATTGGGATGTAACCGGCAACAATAACCGCGACGGAGTAGAAGATCGGGCGGTCGACGTCCTTCGCAGCGGCCAGGATCACTTCCTCCAGGTTGTATTCCTGTCCCTCGCGGAGGCCGAGCTCGCGGAAGATATTCTCGACCATCACGAGAGTGCCGTCGATGACGATCCCGAAGTCGATGGCCCCGATGGAAAGCAAGTTTGCGGCGACTCCACGGGCATGGAGAAAAACGAAGGCGAAAAGCAACGCGAGCGGGATCGTGAGCGCGACAATGACGGCGGCGCGGATGCTCACGAGAAAGAAAATCAGAACGATAAGGACCAGCGCCATACCGACCAGGAGGTTGTGCTCGACCGTGTTAATCGTGAGCTGGACGAGGTCGCTGCGGTCATAGAAAGGCCGCACCTTCACATCGGGCGGAAGGATGCGCTCGTTGAGCTGTTTGGTTTTTTCCTCGACGCCTTTCAGGACGTTCTGCGTCTGGTCTCCGCGGAGCATCATGATGACGCCCTCGACGGCGTCATCCGTCTTGTTGAAGCCGAACTCGCCCAAGCGCGGCGCATTGCCGATCGTGACCTCGCCGATATCGCGGACGCGCACGGGAACGCCATTTTGGCTGCCGATGACGACGTCGCCGATTTCGGCTGTATCGCGGATCAGCCCCAGGCCGCGAACGTAATAGAACTGGCCGCCCTGCGAATAGAAGCCGCCGCCGGCGTTGGCATTATTGACGGAGAGCTGCTGCAGAAGAGTGGGAACCGTGATGTGGTAGGCGTAAAGGCGCGCCGGATCAAGCACAACCTGATACTGCATCACCGTGCCGCCGAATCCGGAATCGTCGGCGACGCCCCGCACCTGCTTGTACTCGCGCTCGATCACCCAGTCTTCGTAGGTCTTCAATTCCTGAGGTGTGCGGTCCGGACTTTCGATGACATACCGAAAGACGAGACCCGAGGGGCTCGAGAGCGGAGCTAGCGATGGCGTCACGCCGGCGGGGTACGTCACTTCGCTCAAGCGCTGAAAAACGACCTGTCGCGCGAAATAATCGTCGGTCCCTTCGTCAAACGTCAGAATGACATCCGAAAGGCCATACAGCGATATCGAGCGCATCACAGACATCCGTGGCGCGCCGTTCATTTCCACTTCGGCGGGCAGAGTAACGAGCCGCTCCACCTCCTCCGCGGCATGTCCGGGCCATTGGGTAATGATCTCCACCATGGGAGGCGAAAGATCCGGGTAAGCGTCAACAGGCATTCGCTGGAACGAAATCGCTCCGCCCACTGCGAGGAACACCACCAGCATCAGGATGAGGAATCGCTGCCGCAGCGCGAATTGGACCAGGTGATGAATCATTGGCGTTAGTGTTGAAGCGAATTGGCAAACTGGAGAAACAGACTGCCATCGCCCACCACTTTATCTCCCGGAGAAAGGCCTTTAAGAATCTGCGTCTTTCCATTCTGGTTCTCGCCGATGTTGACCGCTCGGCGGCCAAATTGATTGGAACTCGTGGCGATATACACGAAAGGCTGGTTTTCGTCATCGCGCAGAACCGCGGCGTCGGGCACGGACAGGGCATTCCGGATCGAGCCCGCCGTGACCGTGACCGTGCAATACATGTCCCGCTTCAATTTTTCGCCGGGATTATCGACGACGATGCGCACTTGCAGAGTGCGCGTGTTCGGATCGAGAGCCGGGGACACGTACGAGATTCTTCCGTGGAAAATATCGGGGTAGGCATCCGTCTGAACCACGACGTCGTCGCCGCTCCGCACGTATGGGAGATCCCCTTGGTAAACATTCGCGAGGACCCATACCGTGCTCATGTCTGAAATCGTGAAGGCTTGAGTCTGTCCGCCTTGCACCACCTGTCCTGGAGAAACGAGCCGCTCAACGACTTCGCCGCTGATCGGCGCGAGGACGGAAATCTGGGCCGACGCGGGCGCCTTCGCCAGGTCCTCGGGACTCTTGATGCCCAGAATTTTCATCCCCTGCTCGGCGGCATTCCGGTCCGCGTCGGCTTGCGTGCGATCGGATTCCGCCTGCTGCAGATCGCGCTCGGCAATCGCGTGGTGCTCATACAAATCCTTCGCACGCTCGTAATTTTTATCCGCGAGACGGAATGAGTCGGCCGCCTTCAAATACGCATCCAGCAGCTGGGAATAATCAGGGCTGCTCACTTCCAGCATGGGGTCGCCTTCTTTGACTTGCTGGCCCGGCACAACCAGAATCCGGCTGACGGGACCGCCCACTTGCGTGATCACCGGTGTGGTCTTGAAGGCGTTGTAAGCGACGGCTCCGGTGAGGCGCAGAGTGCGCGTGAGTGCCGCCGGCTGAACGGTGACGACCTGCACGTGCGACATCTGATCTTGCGGGATCGTGAAGAGTTGGGGATTCGCCGCATTCGACCCGTTCGAGGAGAACGACGTCAGTTGGCTTTCGTTCGCGCGACATCCCGCGAACACGAATGCGAGCAGCGCAGCGATTCCGAGCGCGCAGGCGCGATGTGTGTTCCGTGTAATCCTCATGGCAGGCTCCTGGTTCCCACAGCTTCGCGAAGCTGCTCGAGAGCGAGCAGATAAGAAGCGAGCGACTGGCGGTAGGCAAGTTGAGTGGCGCGATAGCTGCGCTCGGAATCGAGATAGTCGAGCAGGCTGGCGGCGCCCCGCTGGTAGGCATATTGGCTTATATCGCGGTCCTGTTGCGCCTCGTCGAGATACCCCGACCGGTAAAGCACGACGATCTCATCGTTCGTGCGCAGGTTTTCAAACGCATCGCGCACATCGGTCAATACTTGCCCATTTGTGAATTTTTGCTGCTCCTGAGTCTGATCGATGGCGTAGCGCGTGCGCGCGATCTCGCCCTGGTTGCGGTCGAAAAACGGCAGCTGGATTTGTCCAAACATAGAAGCGGTGTTGGCATCGCTGACATGCGTGTAGTTGATCTGAGCCGTGATGTCGCGTTTGCCGATAGCCTTTTGCAGTTCGTATTGGCTGTTTGCGGCAGTCACGCCCTGCAGCGCGGCGCGCAGGTCCGGCCGATCCTGCAAAGCCTTCATTTGAAAGTCTTCAAGAATGCCCGGCAGCGCGGTGTAATCGAAAGAGCCTGCTACGTCGTAGGCGGCGGGAACCGATTCGTACCCGAGGAGTTGCCGGAGGTCCGAGAGCGCCTCGACCCGGGCGAGCCGCGCCTGCGAAACGTCGGTCTGGAACTGAAGCATCTGAAGCTTGATCTTCAAGAAATCGTCCAGACCGATATCGCCGGCGCGATAGCGTTCCTGGCTGATGTCGACTGTGTTCTGAAAGCTCTTCAAGTCTTCCTGAGCAAGCTCAAGGCTCGATTCGGCGAGTTCGACGCCAATGAATTGCTGTGCCACGTTGAATGTCAGGCTGCGCTCATTATCGGCGACTTGAGAGCGCGTCACCGCGGTCACGTCCTCTGCCGCTTGCAAGCGGTGCTGCCTCTTCTTGCCGCGCTCGAACAAATAGCTGACACCAAGATCGAATTCCGCCGAGGCCGAAAGGAAACTCGAGTTGAAATCGTTCGGCTGGAAGAACGGAACGAATAGCGCGTCACCCAGCAGCACGGGATTCGGGCGCAAGTTCGCCGTTGTCTCCTCGGCTTCGCTCTGCTGGATGGTAGTGCGAGCGGCCAACAGGGCGTGGTTGTGCTGCAACGCCATTTGGATGGCGTCGTCGAGCGAAATTTTTATGCCGGCCTGGTTCTGGGCAAGCACCTGCGCCTGAACAGGCGGCCGCGATTGGTCCTGCGCCGGGCCCGTCTGGCCCGGCTGCGGCGCGGATTGCGCGCGGGCAGCGCCGGCGAAACACACGACAAGCAGCAAGACCGCAAAATGCAAACGTTCTACACGCATAAGCGCTCAACCTTCTCCGGATAGGACAAACAGGAATCGGCGTGCCGGGAGCGGCACGGAAAAAGCAAGGAGCTTTATGCAGCAGGCGGGGCGCGCGCGGGAACGCGGCTCGTTACAAGGCTCGGAACGATACCATCGTCTGTCGGTTCCGGCCCGGACCCTATAGGAGCCAGAACGGGCGTGCGATCATTCGCGAGCGCTACCACGACCGGCTGATGGTTCAGGTGGCAGATGGGGCAGCTATTTTCGGAGGAATTCGCGTGATAGTGAAAAACGCTTCCGAGCGTGGTTGCAATCACCAAGAGAGCAACGAGCGCGACGGCGGTCGCCAGATACGTAATCGGCGTGCGTTTGAACGTCATCATCGTAGGCTGGCCAAACAACATCATATAGTAGACGCACGGTGGACCAAAATGGCCGGTGCCAAGTCAGCAACGCGTAGGTTTTCGCGCAGATCCCGTACACTGAAACTCCCACGTAGACGAAAACTTTGTGAGACAGGCTTTTCGAGTTTGCCGGTGCACTCGCGTTCTCGGCTGAACGCACCGTGCAAGAGTGTGCCGGAGCTCTTCGCGTGCTCGCGGTATGGAAGAATTCCGCCAATTACGCCCTGGAGAAAAGCTTTCGGCGAATCTCGCGCTCCAAATGAAACGGCCGTGGAAGGGGAAAAAACAGGCAGCCCGGCCTCTACGCTTCCACTTGGATGATTCGTTGACGGGACTGGCTTGGCATCGATCGATTCACGTAAACGACGCTCACACTCATCAGCACTGCCGTGGAGGCCCCATCCTGTGCTATGTTTGCGCGAACTTCAGTATCCGGGTTGAATGGAAGGCGTTGCGACGGTAAAAGTCTGGTGCGAGGTGAGGGATGAACCGAAAGATAACTGCAGGCGCGGGCATTTTTGCTCTGGTCGCTTTTCTGGGGACAATTTCCGCTGTGCACAAGCTCTCCATAGTCCATGCAGCGGGCGTGATGGCGCCCATATTTGAAGTGGACCCATTCTGGCCAAAACCACTGCCGAACCACTGGGTCACCGGCTCGACCATCGGTGTCTCGACGGATGACCAGGACCACGTGTGGACCATCCACCGGCCGGACACTGTTGAGAATAACTTCAAAGCCGCCGACCTGAAGGTCGGGGAGTGTTGCAAGGTGGCCCCGCCAGTCCTGGAGTACGACCAAGCCGGGAACCTCATCAATTCCTGGGGCGGCCCCGGCCCAGGCTATGACTGGCCGGATAGCAACCACGGAATTACCGTCGATCACAAAGGTAACGTCTGGATCGCCGGAAATGGAACCAAAGACACCCAGGTCCTCAAGTTTACCAGCACCGGAAAGTTCATTATGCAGTTGGGAAAACATGGGGTCCACAACGGGAGCAACGACACAGAAAACTTCTGGCAGGCCACGAAGATCTTCGATGATCCGTCAGCGAACGAAGTGTATATTTCCGACGGCTATGGCAACCGCAGAGTAATTGTGTTCGATGAAGACACCGGCAAGTTCAAGCGGCTGTGGGGTGCCTACGGCAACAAGCCAACCGATGACAAAACTCCTCCCTACGATCCCGCCGCGCTCGAGGACCAAACTCAGCAGGGCGGGCCGCTATCCCTGAAAAACTTCAGCACGCCGCACTGCGTTATCGTCGCGAACGATGGCCTCGTGTACGTGTGCGACCGAGTGAACGACCGCATCCAGGTCTTTCACAAGGACGGCACGTATGTGAAGGAAGTTTTCATCGAACCGAAGACCCTTCGCTCGGGCTCGGTGTGGGACATGGCCTTCTCCAGAGACCCGCAGCAAACCTACATTTACGCCGCGAACGGCGTCAATGAGCATATCAATGTCCTTCTTCGCAGCTCGCTCGAAGTGCTGACCACCTTTGGGGATGGAGGACGCGCCCCGGGCGAGTTCTTCGGCTGCCACAACTTGGCCACCGATTCAAAGGGCAATCTCTACGTCACCGAGACGTACACGGGCGCACGCGTGCAACGCTTTCTTTATAAAGGTGTGGGCCCAGTGGAAAAAGTCCAAGGCGTACCGTGGCCAAAAGGCCGATTGCAACAGCAATAGACGCTGCGTTTTCACTGCGGGCTGATTCTTCCCGACAAGCGGTGTTCAGGGAAATGAGGATGTCCTATTGCCTTGCATCTCGGAACACCTCGTCCATCAGCAACGGCACCCGCACCGTCAACTCTTGCCCTCGCACGACATCGAACTTGTGATTGGACTTGCGCTCTTTCCTCCGGTAATTTTTTCTCACGCGGCTCTCTCCTTTACAAAGGGATTCTCAACCCGAACTCTATCCGAGTTCGGGCGAGAGCCGCTGCTTCTTGTTCGCAAGTTTCAACTAAACGTGGGGCACCCTCGTTACGAATGATCACCATATGATATGGTGGATAAACAGTTAGAGACTAGTGTCAGTAACGGTAGACGGACACTTCGACCGGAATTTCCGATTTCCACCTTGGACTCGCGCATCGTACGCTTCTCCCGCCTCGAAACAATAAATTTGTGCAACGAGATACGGCTAATTCCCGGTAAACGCTCTGCGTGAAAATAGACGCAGTCCGTTGTGTTCACTGCAATGCTCCCCAAGACTGCCTTCGCCTATCCCAAAAGGACCGAACCACAAGCAGCCTCTTTCCACTCCATCGCTTTCCATATTCTTAGGTAAGCTTTGGTTGACAGGGTCTCTTGAGGGTTCTAAAGTAGCCCCCATCGCACCTGCGGCCGATATGGGTTTCATTAATGACTGAGGCCAATCTACCTTTCAAACACTTTCTCCTGATGTGCGCAGTTAAAGTGCTGTCCGCAGGAATGCTTCCAATTACCTAAGTGCCGGTCTGAACTACAAGAGGTGAGATGACCATGGAAGAACCGATTAACGACGGTAACAAGGATCCGAGAAGGGGCCTGTCACGACGGGCCTTCATCAAAGGAGTGATTGCGGCCGGGGCCGTGGCGACGTCAGCCAGCTATCTGTTTCGGGGCACGAGCACGACGGCGGGGCAGACCTCCGCACCCGGTTCAGTGGAGCGATTGATCACGCTGAATGTGAACGGCCGCGCTCGCCACGTGGATGTGATGAAGCAAGAAACCCTCGCGATGACGCTGCGCTACAAGCTTGGGCTGACCGGCACCAAGCTGGGCTGCGACCGGGCCGAGTGCGGGGCGTGCACCGTGCTGATCGACGACGTGCCACACTACTCGTGCTCCGTGCTCACGCACACGGTGCGGAATCGCAACGTGGTCACAATCGAAGGACTGGCGGACCCGTCCGGCAAACTGCATCCCATTCAACAGGCGGTGGTCGATGAGCAGGGGTTCCAGTGCGCCTTCTGCATGTCCGGTTTCATTATGGCGACCGCGGGGTTTCTAAAAGTGAACCCGAACCCCACGCGGGCGGAATTGGCGCACGGCATCTCGGGCAATCTGTGCCGTTGCCAGGATTACAACAAGATCTTGACGGCGCTGATGTGCGGCGCGGAATACATGCGGAGGGCCTGAACATGGCAAACAATAAATTGGTCGGCACGAACTATACGCCTCTTGATCTTGTAGCCAAAGTCACCGGCAGGTCGAAGTATGCCGAAGATTTCCGCGCCGACGGGATGCTTTTTTGCAAGATCCTGCCGAGCCCAATGCCTCATGCGCGGGTGCGACGGATCGATGCGGATGCCGCAATGGCGATGCCCGGTGTGAAGGCCATTCTCACCGCAAATGATTTGCCCGATCTGGGTGGAGATGAGCGGGCGCTGACGAACGAGCCGCTCTATCAGGGAGAGCCCATTCTTGCGGTTGCGGCTGAAGATGAACTCACGGCTGCTGACGCCATCGAGCGGATCAAGCTAGATCTGGAGCCCCTGCCGTTCGTTGTCGATCCCCTGGATAGTTTGCGACCCACGGGCGCTAACGCCCGGTTGCAAGGGAACGTCGTAGTGCAGCCGCCACCGGCAGCCGGTGGGGCTCCCGCACAGCCCAAAGTCCAGACGATCAAGTGGAGCGACCAGGACTTTGCGGAAGAGATGGAGGGCCGGTTGCCGATGGGGCCGGTGCCGGAGCAATGGTCGTACGGCGACTTGGAGGCCGGGTTTCGAGAGGCCGCTCTAGTCCTCGATGAAACGTTTGTGGTTCAGTCCACCAGTCACCAGCCGCTTGAGACTCGCAGTGCGATGGCCTACTGGCAGAACGGCAAGGTCTATTTACACGGCTCGACGCAGAGCGTTGTGCGCACCGTTGCCGGTGTGGCCCGTTGGGCGCACGTGGACCCGTCGCAGGTAATCGTCATTTCCGAGTACACCGGTGGCGGCTTCGGGAGCAAGGGGGGCGGCGCGGTATCGATGGTAATTCCCGCATTACTTTCGAAAAAGGCCAACGCACCCGTGATGATGCGCATTAGCCGGGAGGAGGAGTATTACATCGGTCGCGCGCGCACGAACCTCACAGGCCGCGTGAAAGTCGGTTTCCGCAAGGACGGCCGTGTTATGGCGATGGACCTTTTCCTTGTGCAGGACAACGGTCCCTATGGACCAATGGGGGACCACCGCTCGGCGGGCCTTGCGGCGTCCTTAATCTACCAGCCTCTGGCCATGCGATGGCGCGCCGTAAGTGTCTACACGAACACGACGCCGCGCAGCCAGCAACGGTCGCCCGGGCCGATGCAGGCCTGCGGCATTGTGGATCCGGCGATCACAAAAGCGGCGAAGAAGCTCGGACTCGATCAGGTCGAAATCCGCAGGATCAATTCGCCCGAAGGGAAGGCGCT
>Ga0182024_10016011_pt1 | contig 14278 bp, 13 predicted proteins | sample P32metaG_FD_120480 | JGI IMG/M metagenome (GOLD analysis project Ga0182024, IMG submission 120480) | Permafrost microbial communities from Stordalen Mire, Sweden - P3-2 metaG (Illumina Assembly) | ecosystem: Environmental > Terrestrial > Soil > Wetlands > Permafrost | place: Sweden: Stordalen... | reverse complement strand
GGGCTCGCGTCCCGATCTTCCGGTCGAACGCGATTAAACGCCAATGGCGAAGGCAGCGTCCGTCGCTTTGGTGACCGGAGGGGCGAAAGGCATCGGCCGCGCCATTGCACGTCATCTGCTGGCACAAGGCTGGCGCGTCGGCATTCTCGATCTGCCCGGCAGCGGCCTACGCCGCTCCCATTCCGCGCGCAGCCAGAACATTGTTCTGATCGACGGTGACGTTCGCGATGAAGAAGCCGTTTCGCGTGCCGTCCGCATCGTGCTTGGCCGCTTCGACCGTCTCGATGCGGCCGTCTCCAATGCCGGCATCATGATCCGCAAACCCATCCGGCGGCTGACGCTTGGCGAATGGCATCGGGTCATCGACACCAATCTGACCGCCACATTCCTGCTGGCGCGTGCCGCCGAAAAGCCGCTGCGCCGCGCGCGCGGCGCGATCGTCGCCATTGCCTCGACGCGCGCGCTGATGTCGGAGCCGAATACCGAATCCTATTCCGCCAGCAAAGGCGGCTTGCTCGCGCTGACCCATGCGCTGGCGATGAGCCTCGGTCCCGACGTGCGGGTGAATTGCGTCAGCCCCGGCTGGATCGAAACCAAAGATTACGGCGCGCTCCGCCGCAAGGACCACACCCAGCATCCGGCCGGCCGGGTCGGCAGGCCGCAAGACATCGCCGAAATCGTCGCCTGGCTTCTCGACAAAGAACGCTCCGGCTTCGTCACCGGCGCCAATTTCGTCGTCGACGGCGGCATGACGCGCAAGATGATTTACGCGGAATGAGGCGCGACGACTGCCGCTTAAACACCCGCTAAATCGCGACACCCTTCGGCGCCGTGTGGGTGGCGTCCCTCACATTACCGGTGTTCACCGTACTCGCCGGCTCAAAGCACAAAATGCAGGCCTCTTCATCGGCGCAGGTTCGATGTTCGGTGCCGCGTGGCACGACCACGCACTCTCCGGGCTCCAGTGTCACCACATGATCCGTGAATTCGACCCGGAACGTGCCCTTCCACACCATGAAGAATTCGTCTTCGTTGTCGTGATGGTGCCAGGGGAACTCACCCTTGACCTTGACGATCTTGACCTCTTGCTCGTTTAGCGCGGCGATGGTCTTTGGCCGCCATCGTTCGTTGAAGAGCGAGAATTTCTCGTCCAGGCTGATTTTGTTCATGTCGCAAGCCTCGGCTTCTCCTTGATTCTAGCATACGGTGTATAATGCGTACGAGGAGTCGCGCATGATTTTCCGCCAGCTCTTCGACAGCACGTCCGGCACTTACACCTATATTCTTGCCAGCCGGCAGGGCGGCGAGGCACTGATCATCGATCCGGTTCTGGAGAAGGTCGACCGCTATCTGCAGCTGGTGCGCGAGCTCGACCTCAAGCTGGTAAAAGCCGTCGACACTCACCTGCACGCCGATCACGTGACCGGGCTCGGGGCGCTGCGCGACCGCACTCATTGCATTACCGTGATGGGCGAACAGACCCATGCCGATGTCGTTTCGATGCGCGTTGCCGAAGGCGACCGCGTCGAAATCGAGGGCTTGCGTCTCGACGTCATCTACACGCCGGGACACACCGACGATTCCTACTCCTACCTGTTGGCCGACCGCGTATTCACCGGCGACACGCTCCTCATCCGCGGCACCGGCCGCACCGATTTCCAGAACGGCGATCCGCGCGCGCAATACGATTCCATTTTCAACAAACTGCTCAAGTTGCCCGACGCGATGCTCGTCTATCCCGCGCACGACTATAAGGGCGATACCGTATCGACCATCGGCGAGGAAAAATTATTCAATCCGCGGCTCAAAGTGAAATCGATCGACGAGTATGCCGAGCTGATGAACAATCTGAAATTGCCCAATCCGAAAATGATGGACGTCGCGGTGCCGGCCAATATGCATGTCGGCCTGCACCAAGACGAAATCGCGCGCCAAGGCTGGGCCCTGTCCGCGGCCGAGGCGATCGCCTTGCGCGGGCGGCCCGAAATCGCGATCGTGGACTTACGCGAGAAAAACGAACGCGAAAAGCACGGCATCATTCCGGGCTCGCTGCACGCGCCCTATCCAAACTTGCCGGAGAACATTACGACCGGCGGAATGCTGTACGAATTGGCGGCCGAGCCTGGCAAGCGCATTGTTTTCTACTGCGCCTTCGGCGAGCGCTCGGCCATGGCGGTGCGGGCGGCGCAGGAAGCGGGCCTCAAGAGCGCCTGTCACATTGCCGGCGGCATTGACGCCTGGAAGAAAGCAAACGGACCGCTCGCGCGGCAATAATCATCGTCGCCAAAAAAGAAGAAAGCCGCAGGCGCGTGTCCTGCGGCCTCCCTTTTGCGCCCGCTGCGGGGAGGCGAAATACGGTGAGCGCCGGTAATTTTGAGCCTGACTAGAGCTGCGAGCCCTGATCTCCGTCATCGCCCGACAGCTTTTGCATGCCGCCGCCGGGACCAGTGTTTTGGCCGAAGTGACGACCGTGGCCCCAACCATGACCGCCGTCTTGGCCGCCACCCTGGCCGTCACGGCCGTAGCCTTCGGCGCGCATGTGGTGATGCGGCCGCAGAATGCGCGCGAGCTTCATGAAGCGGCCCTTCTGATCGTCATTGAGGCTCTGATAAAGCGGCGCGCCGGCATCGGCGACCTTCTTGAGCGCGGTGCTGGCCTTGGCCATGGTGTCGGCGCGTTTCGCCAAGCGATCGAACGGCGACGACGGCGCCTGCTGATCACCAGCCTGACGGGCCTGCATGCGCTGGACGCGAAGCTGAACCATGTCGCGCACGGCCTGCTCGAACGGCGGCCAGTTTTTCACCTGGTCCGGCGTGAGTTCGAGACCGGCTTTCAGCGCGGCGATGCGGGCGTCGGTGAAAGCGGCCATGTCGGCCACGCTTGGCCGATGGCGGTGCTCGGCGCGGGGACCGTCACCGAAACCGCGGTGCCCGCCAAAACCCTGTTGCGCGTACACATATGTCGAACCAGCGAGTGCAAGGAATGCAGTCGCGGAAATGACCGGCTTGAGCATGTGATCCTCCTTGGATCTCAAACGTGCTCCAAATAAACGGCTGAAGCAGCTATAAAACAAGTTAAACTTTTGTCAGGTTGGCGTTTGTATGGATTACAACTTTGTAATCTTCTAAACACTAAGATTATCTCAAAACGTATAAAGTATAGATCATGTATTCGGTTTGCGCGTTGCGCCGATCCCGCGTACTGCGGAGGTCGTCGTGCTCCTTTTCAACGTAACACCTGCTGTAAGAACAGCCGTGTACGTTCGTGCTGAGGATGATCGAAGAACGCCTTGGGCTCATTGATTTCAACGAACTGTCCGTCATCCATCAAGATGATCCGGTTCGCGACTTGCCGCGCAAAGCCCATTTCATGTGACACCACCAGCATGGTGATACCGTCCGCCGCGAGCTCCACCATCGTGTCGAGCACTTCCTTCACCATTTCCGGATCGAGCGCGGAGGTCGGCTCGTCGAACAGCATGATGTTCGGGTTCATGCACAGCGCCCGCGCGATCGCCACGCGCTGCTGCTGGCCGCCGGAAAGCCGCGCCGGATATTTTTGCGCTTGTTCCGGAATCTTGACGCGCGCGAGAAAGCGCATGGCGAGCTCCTCGGCGTCTTTTTTCGGCATGCTGCGCACCCAGATCGGCGCCAACGTGCAATTCTCCAGCACGGTCAGATGCGGGAATAGATTGAAATGCTGAAACACCATGCCGACGTCGCGGCGCACCGCGACAATATGCTTGGGATCGTCGGTCAGCTCGATGCCGTCGACGACGATGCGGCCGCGCTGCCAGTCTTCCAGCCGATTGATGCAGCGAAGCAAGGTCGACTTGCCGCCGCCCGAGGGACCGCAGATGACGATACGCTCGCCGCGCGCGACCGTCAGATTGATGTCGCGCAAAACGTGGAAATCGCCATACCATTTGTGCAAGGCGACGATCTCGACCGCCAGCTCGGTCTTTACGGCGTCTGCGCGAGGCTCGCCTGGGCGATTGTCCATTAAAGTCCCTTCAGCGCCTTCTGCGCGCCAAGCGCAGCTCGACGTTTCGAGCGTAGCGCGACATGCCGTAGCAGCAGATGAAGTAAAATAGCGCGGCAACGGCGTAACCGCTGACGCTCGTGTTCGGCGTCGCCCATTTTGGATCGACGCGAGCCGCCTCGATGGTGCGCAGGAAATCGAATATGCCGACGACAAAAACCAGCGTCGTATCCTTGAACAGGCCGATGAACGTGTTGACGATGTTGGGCAGCGTCACCCGCAACGCCTGCGGCAGGATGACGAGCGCCATCATGCGCCAGTACGGCAGCCCGAGCGCCTGTGCCGCCTCGTACTGGCCGCGCGGGACTGCCGCAAGGCCGCCGCGCACCACTTCCGCCATATAGGCCGACGCGAACAGCGCGACGCCGATCAGCGCTCGCACCAGCTTATCCGGCGCATATCGTTCGGGGACGAACAGCGGCAACATCACGCTCGCCATGAAAAGCACGGTGATCAGCGGCACGCCGCGGACAAATTCGATAAAAGTTATCGAAGACAGCCGCGTGACCGGCATATGAGAGCGGCGGCCTAGAGCCAGGAGAATCCCGAGCGGCAATGCGACGACGATCCCCACAGTCGCGACGACGATGGTCACCAGGATGCCGCCCCACAGCGATGTCGATACCGTGGCGAGACCGATCAGCGGAGCGCCGCTGAGGAGAACATAAGACAGGACCGGCAGCACAATAAAGAAATAGACCGCGCCAATGTCGCGGCGCGGCGCCGAAAGCCAGGCGAGCCAAGCGATACCGAACGCCAGCGCCAGGAAAAACAGGTCGACCCGCCAGCGCGCGCCGATCGGGTAGAAGCCATAGACGAAATAGGACCACCAGACGCGGATGAACGCCCAGCACGCGCCCGGCTCGAGCAGCGCCGGCGAAGCAAGACAGGCTTGCCGGTCGTTGCCCGACCACACAGCATCGAGCACTAAGAACCGAATGAGCGGCGGCACGATCCAGGCGATAAACAAAATGCAGATCAGCGTGAGCGCGATATTGCCGGGTGACGAAAAAAGATTTTTCCGCAGCCAGCCGAAAATGCCGCCCGGCATTGCCGGCGGCGGCAGCCGTTCCGCCGGCGCCTCGCGCAGATAATCCATGTCGGCGATTGCGGCCATCGCTCAGCGCTCCACGATGGCGATCGTGCGCCCGTAAAGATTCATGAGCGCCGAAGTGGAAAGACTGATGGCGAGATAGACCGCCATGGTGATCGCGACCACCTCGACCGCCTGCCCCGTAATGTTGAGGACGCTGCCGGTAAATACCTGCACGAGATCGGGATAACCGATGGCGACGGCGAGCGAGGAGTTTTTGGTCAGGTTGAGATATTGACTGGTCAGCGGCGGCACGATCACCCGCATCGCCTGCGGAATGACGACGAGCCGAAGCGTCGTGCGCGATCGCAATCCCAGCGCCTGTGCCGCCTCGGTCTGGCCATGCGGCACGGCGAGCACGCCGGCGCGCACCACCTCGGCGATGAATGCGGCGGTATAGACCGTCAGCGAGACGACGAGGGCGGCGAATTCGGGCAGGATTTCTACGCCGCCCATGACATTGAATCGGCCCATGTCGGGGAAGCTGAAGGAAAGCGGGGCGCCCATCATCACAAACACGGCGAGCGGCAACACGACGATCAGCCCGAATGCCGGCCAAACTATGCGCACCGGCACGCCGATGCGCTCCTGCCGGCGCCGCGCCCAAAGCCGCAACAGGATCGCAGCCACCACACCAAAAGCAAAAACGATGACGACTGTGCCGAAGCCCGGCGCGAACAGCGGCCGGGGCAGGAACAGTCCGCGATTGTTGAGGAAGCCGCCGCCCGGAAGCGCGACGGTGCCGCGCAATTCGGGCAGCGATTTGAGCACGGCGTTGTACCAGAACAGAAGTTGCAGCAAGAGCGGCACGTTGCGGATAAGCTCGACATAGCCGCCGGCAAGCCGCGCGACGAGCCAATTTTGCGACAGCCGCGCAATGCCGATGAGAAAGCCGAGCACGGTTGCGAGCACGATGGCGATGGCGGCGACAAGAAGCGTGTTGAGCAGGCCGACCCAGAAGGCCTGGCCGAAAGTCGACGTGCTTGCCGAATAGTCGATCAGAGTCTGGCTGATGTCGAAGCCGGCGGTATTATTCCAAAAGCCGAACCCGGACGCGATATGAGCCTGCGCGAGGTTGTGCGCGGCGTTGAGGATCGCGCCGTAGGCTAGCCCGCCGACGACGACAATGAGCGCGAGTTGGAGCGCGATATTGCCAATTTGGCGCGAATTGCGTGACGATGGCCGGGCGATATCAGACATCGGCAGGCTCGCGGCGGCGCTGGCCGGCGAGCAACGCGCGCCTCAGCGAACCGGCAGACCGTATTGCAAGCCGCCTTTGGTCCATAGCGCGTTGAGGCCGCGCGCGATCTTCAATGGCGAGCCCTGACCGACATTGCGCTCAAAGCTCTCGCCGTAATTGCCGACGGCTTTGATGATGCGATAGGCCCAATCATTGGTGAGACCGAGGGATTCGCCGAACTGACCCTCGACGCCGAGCAGGCGCCGGATATCCGGAACGTCGGACTTCAACATATCGTCGACGTTCTTCTGGTTGACGCCGAGCTCCTCAGCATTGACCATGGCGTAGTGCGTCCAGCGCACAAGATCTTCCCACGCATCATCACCCTGGCGGACCGCCGGGCTGAGCGGCTCCTTGGAGATGATCTCCGGCAACACGATGTGATCACCCGGATTTGTCAGCCGCAGCCGCTCGCCGTAAAGACCCGATGAATCGGTGGTGTAGGAATCGCAGCGGCTGGTGTCGTAGGCCTTGACCGCTTCGTCCGCCGTCGCGAAGGTCACGGTTTTAAGCGACATGTGGTTGGAACGGAAATAGTCGGCAAGATTGAGCTCGGTGGTGGTGCCTTGCTGCACGCATACGGCGGCGTCATTGAGCTCCAGCGCCGAATTCACCTTCAGCGACTTGCGCACCATGAAACCCTGCCCGTCGTAGTAATTGACGGAAGTAAAATCCAAACCAAGCGAAGTATCGCGCGATATCGTCCAGGTCGTGTTGCGCGACAACACGTCGACCTCGTTCGATTGCAGCGCGGTGAAACGATTGGCCGCGGTCAGCGGAACGAATTTGACCTTGGCCGGATCGTTGAAAATCGCCGCCGCGATGGCGCGGCAGAACTCGACGTCAAAGCCGACCCAATTGCCTTGCGGATCGGGCAGGCCGAAGCCGGCCAGCGTGCCATTGGCGCCGCAGATAAGCTGATCGCGGTCTTTGACCGCTTTGAGCGTCTGCGAGAACGCCGCTTGCATGCCGAATGCCAGCACCATTGCAATGGCGAATGCCGTGGCTACACGTTTCATGACCAGACCTTTCAGCGCGGGCCGCGCGCCAAATTCCCGCAATCGGCGCGCTTGAGCCATCCTAATTCGCGGCCAGTTGAGAACGATGGCGCTTTAAGGTCAAGGGGTTGACGAGAGCGCCCAATGCCGAGGTAATGGCGCGAATTGACGGCAATTCGGACGGACCGCAAAAGCGCGCGAGACACGGGCATGAACGACAAGAGCAAAGACGGCCACCCCCGATCACGCCACTCGGACACGAAAGTCGTCACGGCGGGACGCGAACCCCGGGCGTATCACGGCTTCGTCAATCCGCCGGTCTATCACGCCTCGACCGTGCTCTATCCAAGCGCTGAGGATTTCCTCGCGCACCGCGCCCGCTACCAATACGGGCGCCGCGGCACGCCGACCACCGAGGCTCTCGAACTTGCATTGCAGGAGATCGAAGGGCCGCAATGCGCGGGCGTTGCGCTGTTGCCGTCGGGACTCGCGGCGATTTCGACGGCATTGTTGTCGGTCGTGCATGCCGGCGATCATATCCTCGTCACCGACAGCGCATATGGACCGACACGCAATTTCTGTGAGCAGGTTTTGACGCGTCTCGGCGTCACCACCAGCTATTACGATCCGCTCGTCGGCGCCGCGATCGGCGAACTTCTGCGTCCGAATACGCGCCTCGTCTTTGTCGAATCGCCGGGCTCCTTGAGCTTCGAGATGCAAGACATCGCGGCCATCGCCAAAGCGGCGCATGCCAGGGGCGCGATCATGCTCATGGACAATACTTGGGCGACGCCGCTCTATTTCCGTCCGCTCGACCACGGCGTCGATCTCGCGATCCAGGCCGGCACTAAATATATCGGCGGACATTCCGATGTGATGCTCGGTACGGTTTCGGCCAACGCCGCGCACGTGGCGAGCCTCAAAACGACCGTCCGCCTCAGCGGTCTGTGTGAGGGGCCGGACGACGTCTATCTCGGGCTGCGCGGCTTGCGCACGCTGGCGGTGCGGCTCGAACGGCACCACCAATCCGGTCTTGCCGTTGCGCGTTGGCTGGAGCAGCGGCCGGAAGTTTTGCGATTGCTGCATCCGGCGCTGCCGAGCCATCCGGGCCACACGATCTGGAAGCGGGATTTCTCCGGCGCATCCGGTCTCTTCAGCATGGTATTCAAACCGGCGCCGCAGAAAGCGGTGTTCGCTTTTCTCGACACGCTCGAACTGTTCGGCATCGGCGCGTCGTGGGGCGGCTATGAGAGCCTCGCCATTCCCTTCGACTGCACGCCGGCGCGCACCGCCACGCGCTGGGAGCCGGGTGGGCCGACGGTGCGCTTTCATATCGGCCTTGAGGCGATCGAGGATCTTATCGCCGATCTCGAGCGCGGCTTCGCGGCGTTTGCCGTCGCGCGGGGATGAATTTCGTCATGCGGCGGGAGCGGCCGCGCTGCGCTCGCGCATGACGAAAAATAGATTTCGCAAGTAGACAAAGACGCCGAAAGCCTGGCCGGCGATAAAGACCGGATCTCTGCGGTAGAGCGCATAAACGAGAAGCAGCAGGCCGCCGCCGATTGAGAAAAGCCAGAACGCCAGCGGAATGACGCTGCGCCCGGCGCGTTCGGAGGCGATCCATTGCACCAGGAAGCGCATGGTGAAGAGGCCTTGGGCCACGAAACCCAAAAATACCCACCAATCGAATCGGATGATGAAAACGTCCTGCAAGTAGGCGCCGACCGCGCGCGAAAGATCAACGAGCAAGGGTCACCTCTTCAGATTGCGGGACGCGTTTTTTGCGCCGAATGAGCCACCACACGCCGGCAAGGTCGAGAATGCCGATCCATAACCGATCCCAAAAACCGTAATTCGACGCGCCGTGCCGGCGCGGCCGATCAACCACATCGACATAGCCGATGTCGAATCCTTCGCGCCGCACCAGCGCCGGCAGAAAACGGTGGAGCCCGTCAAAATACGGCAACGACAGGAACAGGTCGCGGCGGAATGCTTTGAGGCCGCATCCGGTATCGCGCGTACCGTCCTTGAGCACGGCCCCGCGAACACTATTGGCGATACGCGACTGCAACTTCTTGAAGCCCGTCGCCTTGCGGCCGACACGCTGGCCGGCGACGAGGCCGACACGCGGCGTGCCGGCATCGAGCGCGGCGATCAGGGCCGGAATGAATGCCGGATCGTTCTGGCCGTCGCCATCCATCGTCACCACGACGGGTGCGCGCGCCATCGTGACGCCGGTGCGCACCGTCGCGGACTGGCCGCAGGATATTTGATGGCGGATTTGCCGCAGCCACGGCCGCTCCCGCATCAAATCGCGCAATTCCCGCTCGGTCGCGTCGCTTGAGCCGTCATTGACATAGACAATCTCAAACGCGCGGCCGTGCAGCGCCGCAGCGATCTCGGCGACCAGCGGCGCGATGTTGCCGGCTTCGTTCCTTGCCGGCACGACCACGGATATTGCGGGATCGCTTTCGCGCCCGTTGCTTGGCACCATGCCGCAAGCTTCTAAAGCGCATCCCGGCCGGGTTCAATCGGGCCGAAAGATAAACAATTTCAATAGTATCCACTAGGGGTGGGCAAAGATCTGCCGGGCGGTCGTCTTAATCCGCTTAAACGAGGGCCCCGGAAAAGCGCGCAAATCGCCGGCGCCAAACACCAGGCCCCGCGCCGCGAACCACCGGCGTACCGCCAGCGCGCCGATGGTGCCGACCAGCGCGCCGGCGATCACGTCGCTTGGGTGATGCGCGAGGACGACGACACGGCTGAACATGATGATCAGCGCGTAGAGCCACATTACCCAGCGCGTGCGCGGCCAGATCGCGCCGATCGCAATCGCCGCAGCCGCCGCATTGGTGGCGTGGCCCGACGGCATGCTGGCGAATTCGGATCGCCAGACGAAGGGCATATAGACGAAGGGATCGTCATGGCTGCCGACATAAGGGCGCGCGCGGCCGATCAGGCGCTTGACGATGGTCACGAACAGTCCAGGCAGAGCCACCGCCAGGAACAGGAAGCCGAAACGCGCAGCCAGCATCGCAACCACGCCCTGCGACAGACGTGGCAGAGCCGCCGACGTCACCGCCGCGAGACACAGAAGAATGAATCCGAACGGAAAGAGGAACCAGCCCGATAGCCCGAAATTGGTGATTTGCTCGAATGCGTCGATGAACCAGCGTGGCAGCGTCCGCGCCCAATCGCTTGCCGCGATGTCGATAAGAAACATCGAAGCGATGACCGCGATCAAAGCCAGCACGATTGCGACCGACGCAACGGCCGGCGGCCGAGGAGTTTTGGCGCGCGGCTCCCGAAGGAGGATGAGGCTCCACGCGCCGAGATTGCGCAGCACGGTCAGCGGCAATGCCGGTTTCAATTCGGACGAGCGCGCCGCCGGCCCCGGCTGCGGCGCATTCACGGCGCGCCCGCGGACTCAAAGACCGCAATGGTAATGGGGCGGCCGTTGCTGATGTTGTAACCCTCAATGCGCGGTCCTCGATCGTAGTGCAGTCCGATCGCTTCGGCGCGCAAAGCGAAGGCGCGCTCCTGGCGCGCTTCGATGAAGGCGAAGCGACAACCGCCTTGCCGCAAGAAATCGGCCGCGCCATTGGCGTCGGCGAAGCGCGTCGCGGTTCCGGCGAGGAACACCAGGCTCGGCTCTTCATATCCGGCGCTGGCCGCGAGCGGATGCTCGCAATCGGAGTCGCGCAGCACGTCGGCGAGCAGTACGCTGGGAAATGCCGAAACGAGAGACGGCACGACTACGGCGTAAACGCCGATCGCCATCAGCACCGCTGCCGCGGTGGCGCGCATGAAGGCGCGCTCGGCGCCGTCATCGTCATACAATTGCCAGGCGAACAGCCCGCAGACGATTGAACCGGCGAAGAACGGCCAGGCCAGCAAGGCCAGGTCGCGATCGATCACGATCGCACCGATGATCGCGAGAGTGCTGACGATGATCGGCACCAGGAACCACCACATGATCCCGCGCACCAGCCAGACACGCCGCGACAGCACCTTCGTCTCGACCGCTCCGGCGATGAGAATGGCGATGGCCGGATAGAGCGGCAGCACGTAATGCGGCAGCTTGGTCACGACAAGTTCGAAGACGATCCAGGACGGCACGAGCCACGCCAAGAGAAAGCGCGCGGCGGGCTCGCGGCGCACCGCCCAAACGGCAGGGGCGGCCAATCCCGCCAGCATCGAGGCGGGGAAGAAGGTGATGAAGAACATCAGCAGATAGAGTCCCGGCGGCGCGCCATGCGTCTCCTGCCCGCTCGCGACCTTGGCCAGCATGTCCTCGCCGACCGACGCGACGAGGAATTGGCTGCCCACGCGCATGAAGATCGCAATGAACCACGGCAGCACGAGCACAGTGAGCCAGGCGAGACCGGCGAGCGGCCGCAGCGCCAGCAGCCAACGCGCGGAACGGTCGAGGATCGACACCGTCGCCGCCGCGAGCCCAACGACCATCAGGATGAGCGGCCCTTTGATGAGAATACCGGCGGCGAGCGCCGTCCAAAACACCGCCAAGAGTCCGAGGCCCGGTCGCGCGCGGTTGTCCCGGCGCGTCGCAAGATAAGCGCGCGCCAGCACGCCCATGGCGGCAACCACGGTGAGGAGCAGCACGGCATCGGTCTTGGCGAGACGAGCTTCGACGCCGAGCAGACCAGAGGCCGTCATCATCAGTCCGGCCAGCATCGCCCCGCGCCGGCTGACAAAGGCAAGGGCGCACCAGTAGGTCAGGAGCACGGCGCCGATCGCACCGATCAGCGACGGCACGCGATAGAGCCAGATCCTGGTTTGCGCGTGCGGAAGTCCGAGCATACTCGCCGTATTCACCACCGCCGCTTGCAGCCAGTAGATGCCGACCGGCTTGCGGTAGCGCACTTCGTCCTGGTAGCGGATGTCGACGTAATCGCCGGTTTCGATCATCTGTTTGGTGGCTTGCGCGAAATAGGCCTCATCGCGATCGACGGGCGGGATTTGGAAAAATCCGGGAAGGAAGGCGAGGAGCGCAATCAGCGTCAGCACGAGCGCCGCCCGCCGGCTGGAACCCGCGGCGTAATCGAAAAGGGCGGAAAAGCCTTTTGCAGGCCAGTAGGACCGCGACGCCCAGCTGCTCGTCGTGCTCATGCCGCTTTGGACTTGTGGTTTAAAACCCGGCCGACAATAGAGAATTCCGTCCTGCCGGGGAAGGACCGGACCAGCCGCACGATTGCCGGACTAGCGCCGCGTTCCCGGTGCGCCGTCGTCCACGCGAACCAGAACGCTGTCGGTCGCTCCCGAGGCGTCCACGACGGTCACCCGCGAGAAACCGGGACCGTCGGGCTTGAAGAATAGGCTACCTCGCCCCTCCTCCGGTACCGGAACGCCATTGACGAGAACGGTGAGCGGCGCGACGGCGCCGGTGATTTTGAGGACGACCGGATCGGGCTTGCCGTCCGTGGTGGCGAGATCGAGCCGCGCGCCATCGGGTGGAAAGATGATGTGCAGCGGTGGCCGCGCGGTTTCGCCGGCGAGACGGCCCGGCTGAAAACGCCGCAGCGGCGGCGGCAGCTTGACGTTCGCCGTCATGAGCACGCCCGCGGGTGGGCGCGGCAGCGCCGCAGGGGGCGCGCCGATGCGGGCGAAGGCATCGAACAAAATCGGGGCCGCGGCCGAGCGGCCCACCAGACCCGGCACCGGGGCGCCGTCAGGCCGGCCTACCCAAACGCCGATTGTGTATTTGCCGTCAAAACCGATCGACCAGGCATCGCGGTAGCCGTAGCTGGTGCCGGTCTTGAACGCGATGCGGCCGGGAGCGCCATTCTCCGGCGGCGGTGAGCCCAGCAGCACATTGCTCACATACCAGGCCGCGACCGGCTCCATCAGCCGCCGCGCTTGCGGCGCCGTTGCCGGCAAGCGCTCGGTCAGCGGCAATGCCGTGCCGAGGCGCGCAATCCCGGCATAGAGCATCACCAGATCGGACAGTTTTATGCCGGCTCCGCCAAGACCGATGGCGAGACCCGGAGCTTCTCCCGCCGGCAGCGTGAGCGAAGCGCCGGCCTGCGCGAGCCGTGCGGACAGCCGGTTGGCGCCGACCCGGTCGAGCACGGCGATCGCCGGCACGTTGAGCGATTGTTGCAACGCCTCACGCACCGCGACGGTGCCCTTGAAAGTGAAATCGAAATTTTTGGGCGCATAGGCGCCATAGCTGACCGGCCGGTCTTCGATCAACGTCTCGGGGTGAATGAAACCGTCCTCGAAGCCGAGACCGTAGATGAATGGCTTTAGCGTCGAGCCCGGCGAGCGCAACGCTTGCGTCATGTCGACTTGGCCCGCGCGGCGCTCGTCGAAATAAGCGGCGGAGCCGACATGCGCCAAAATCTGCCCCGTCGCATTATCGACGGCGAGGATGGCAAGCGAGATATCGGGACCCAGCGTCGCCGCGAGCGTGCGCACGCGCGCGCGCGCGAGTTCTTCCAGATTCTTTTGCAGGCCGGCATCGATGGTGAGCCGCAACTCGCGCTCGTTCGGAGCATCCGCAACCGCGCGATCGGCCGCATGCGGCGCAAGCATCGGCATGGCGCGGCGTTCGGACGGCACCGGCTCGGCCTTGGCGAGCACGATCTCGTCGGCCGGCACGATACCGCCCGCGGCGAAGCGATCGAGCACGCGGTCTCGCGCCGCGCGCGCAACCTCGGCCGAGCGATCCGGCCGCCGCAGCTCGGGCGATTGCGGCAAGGCGACCAGCAGCGCCGCTTCACCGAGCGAAAGATGCCGCGGCTCTTTGCCGAAGTATGCGAGCGACGCCGCGCGAATGCCTTCGATATTGCCGCCATAGGGCGCCAGGCCGAGATAAAGCGAAAGCACCTGGTCCTTGGTCAGCGTGCGCTCGATCTCGAGCGCGCGCACCATCTGCCGAAGTTT
>Ga0182024_10016010_pt1 | contig 14279 bp, 16 predicted proteins | sample P32metaG_FD_120480 | JGI IMG/M metagenome (GOLD analysis project Ga0182024, IMG submission 120480) | Permafrost microbial communities from Stordalen Mire, Sweden - P3-2 metaG (Illumina Assembly) | ecosystem: Environmental > Terrestrial > Soil > Wetlands > Permafrost | place: Sweden: Stordalen... | reverse complement strand
TATCCCGGAGAATCGTACCCTATGCCCCAGTATGGGTAGCCAGGATACCCCCAGCCCCACCACGGCGATCCCCAGCCGCCCCACCACCACGGATTCCATCCCCAGCCCCAACCCCATCCAAAACCAAAGCCGCAACCCCAGCATCCAAATCCATGACCGTATCCGTATCCATATCCATGGTTGTATCCATAGCCGTGGTTGTACCCGTACCCATGGTTAAATCCGCGTCCATTTGAGAAGCCCGCACTTCCAAATCGAGAGGAAGCACCAATCGTTCCGCGGCTGCCCAACGATGTCGACCCGATATGCGCATTCAAAGGCCCGCCAAGTCGCGCGCCCGAAACCACCGACGCATTCGTCCCGAATCGTGCGTTTGTCACACCTGCGTTACCTGCCGCCCGATTGCTGAACTGAGATCTTGCGAAACTTGAATTGTTGGTGCCCCTGCTTCCGGTAGAACTTGAGGTTGTTGAGCCTAAGCTGCTGTGCGAACCTTCCATGCTCGAAAGAGCATGTGAAGTCGATACCGCAGATCCAGGTCTATTCGACGCGGTCATCGAGCCGGACGATCTGTTAGCCGACCCCGCCGTCGAGTTCGCACCGGACGAAAAGTTACCTCGATTAGTGGCTGTCGCCGTATTACCACTTGCGCCAGTTCGAGCGTTTCCCGAGGCCGTCCCACGGTTGGCCGTCGCAGCATTCCCGGAGTTGCGCGCGCTCATCGCTGAATTCGTTCGGTTCCCTGGCACTGTGCCGTTACGTGAACCTGAAGGAGCCGCGCCTCTTCCACCGTACATCCCATAGGACCGCGCACCATACGATCGATTGCCGTAGGCTCCCTGCCTGCCTGCCCCGTACGAGCCATAAGAGCGAGGTGCACCACCACGAAAACCGCCAGGTCCACCGGAACGTGCGCCGCCACCGAAACTCGGTCGAGCCCCGCCACCGCCGAAATGGCCGCCACCTCCGCCGAAACCGCCTCCTCCGTGGAAGCCGCCTCCTCCGCCGCCACCATGCCCGCCGCCTCCGCGCTGCGCAAAGGCCGGGCTCGGGAAGCAGGTAATTGCTACCGCCGCGATAAGAATCAACATGAGCTTCAAAATCGAGGAGATTTTCATTGGGGCCCCCTTGCTAACTTTAGCGCCACAACAGGGCAAAGGCCGGGAATGCGCGCTACCGTCATAACACATTTGATTCCCGATGTGTATGCTTGGTTGCAGCACTCTAAACCCTGCATTTCCCGCACCGCCGTTGCTTTCTGCGCTCAATGGACTACACCACAAATAACACAACACGTTGCGCAATATTTAGTTTCGGTGATTTTCTTATCCCAGCGACATTTTACAATTCAGCAGCTCGGACGATCATCCGCGAGCCGCGAATCTAAGATAAAAGGTACCGGTACGGGGCCGCGTCGCTCGACCGCACCAAGAAACGGCCGTACGAGGCTAGCCCGTTCCGCGCTCCGCAAGATAAACGCCAAGAAGCACCAGCGCCGTCCCCAGAAGCAGATTGCGCGTAGGATTCTCGCCGAGAAAGGCCGCCGAAAGCAGAATCACCACGATCGGTTGGAGATAGCTCACCGCTGCAATCCGGGAAGCGCTCATATAACGTAGCAGCCAGTAAAAGATGGTGTAAGCCGCCACCGAGCTCGCGGCTGCCATATAAATCATCCCGGCCCAACCCGTCCATCCCACCGCATGCCAATCAAGTTGAATTCCCTGCCTTACCGTCAGCGGCAGCAGCATGATCGCAGCCGCGACGCAGTTAAACGTGTTCATTGCGATCGCGTCATACTGCTCCGCCACTTTTTTCCCCAACACGGCATAAATCGAAAACCCAATCGTCCCTCCCAGCGTAATTAAATCGCCCGTCAGATATGGCGAGTGCACCGGAGATCCTTGTTCCGCTTCCAACAAAAAAACGCCGGTAAACGCGACCGCCATCCCCGCCATTTTCGCCGCCGTAAGCGCTTCTAGTCTCATTGCCCGTGCAAGCAGCAGGATGATGACCGGCCCTATCGCGATAATCACCGCGGAATGGTTCGAGGTCGTGTAATTCAGCCCCACTGTGAACAGCCCCTGGTTGATCACCACGCCAAACAATCCCAAGTACGCGAACGGCCACGCATCGCGCAATTGAAGCTTCGCGCGCTGCTGCCGCGAGAAATAAATCGCCAACATGATGACCGCAGCCAACTCGATACGAAAACACGCCAGCGAAATTGGATCCATGTGCCGTAACGCGATTTTTCCAGCCACATAATTGAATGACCACAGCATGAGCATCAGCGCAACCATGGAGGCCAGGAAGAGCGCACCCGGACGTTTCGAATGCGAATTAGAATCCACCACGCTGTGGTCGGTGGACGCGGTCTTCTCGGCAGGAGTTGAGTTCAAATCGTTACTCGAGGACTTCCATGCGGCGTGTAAGCGATTCGATGCGCTCCATGCGGGGTGCGTAGCCGATGCCCGGTGAAGTCGGGACGCGGATCGTTCCTTGTCGAGTCACTTCTACTTCCGGCTCGATAAGATCTTCTGCCCAGTATCGCCGGCTCGCTGATACGTCTCCCGGAAGAGTGAAATTCGCGAGTGTTGACATCGCGATGTTGTGCGCGCGCCCTATGCCGGATTCCAACATGCCTCCGCACCACACCGGAATCGACTTCCCCTGGCAAATATCGTGGATGCGTTTCGCCGCCGTGTGCCCGCCCACGCGCCCCAGTTTGATGTTGATAATGCGGCACGCGCCGATCTCGATTGCCGCGCGCGCATGTTCCAGGTCGTGTATGCACTCATCCAAACAGATTGGCGTGTCCAGCTGGCGCTGCAATTGCGCGTGCGAATAAATATCGTCCCAGCCCAGCGGCTGTTCAATCATGATCAAATAAAGGGCATCGAGCTGCTTCAGCAGCGGCGCATCTTCCAGACGGTACGCGGAGTTCGCATCCACCATCAGCCGAATGCGCGGGAAACGCTCGCGTAGAGCGCGCGCTGGTTCCACGTCCATGCCTGGCTTAATTTTAATTTTGATGCGTTGATACCCGGCCGCCAACTCTTTTTCAACTTTCGCGATCAGTTCTTTGATTGTCGGCTGGATGCCAATCGAAACTCCGCAAGAGATTTCCTCGCGCACGCCTCCCAGAAGCTTGGCCAGCGGAACATTCCTTTGCTTCGCTTCAGCGTCCCAAATCGCGGCTTCGACTCCACCCTTGGCCATATTGTGTCCGCGAACGCGAGCAAGCAGGTCCCAAACCTCCGCCGCGCTCGCAATTTCTTTCTCCTTCAATATCGGCCACAGAAAATCACGGATGATGTGCCAGGCGGTTTCCACCGTCTCGTACGAATAAAATGGGTCTTCCCCCGCCGTAGATTCGCCCCAACCGGAAACGCCATCCACATCCGTTTCGACCAAAAGAATGCGTCGGAGCGAAGTTTCGCCAAAGCTTGTCTGAAACGGCGCGGTTAGCGGGAGATGAATCTCCCTCAAAGTAACTTTTTTTAGCCTCATTTAAGTTTTCGTCTTAGTCCTCGAACTCTTCCGGACGGTATTCCGGCAGACGCAACCCCCCGATTGAAGCAGCCGGTTCAAGAATATAGTCCGTGGCGCCATCGCGCGATTCAATGCCCGTCGCCACGTATCCCTCGTGAAAATATTTTTGGAACGCCTCGCGCGCCTGCTTTTGAATTCTGGTGCCCTCCGCATGATCCTTCGACTTTAGCGCGCCGATGTTGCTGGGAATCGAAATACGCTCGGTTGTTTCTCCCAGTGGACACGGATTATCCGCCAGTATCCCGCGCACACGGTCCGAATCGAGCCACCATTCGGCAACCAGCCGGTCCGTCGGCAGCCCGGCGTGTAGCGGGCTCTCCGTCAGCCCATAACAATTCGGAATATAACGCCGGACTACCGCGCCCAACCGCGTCAAATTGAAGTGCGCGTTCTTCAGTTCGAGTGGATCGAACGTCCATTCCACCAGTGGCACTCCGCTCTTTAGTGCGTCCACTCTCTGAAAGAGTTTTAGACTCCTTCCCACTCCGCGGTTTTGATAATCCGGCAAAACCGCAGTCATGTGCGAATGCAGGAACGGTTTGCCTCCGCGCATCCCAGCCAAAGCCAGCGTAAATCCCACCATCTTCCCGCGGTCGAACGCTGCAAGGATTTGTCCACCCGTGTGATGCGCAACCACAAAGATCGCCGCCGGCACTGTCAGGTGTTCGCCCCATGTCAGCAGTTCCATCTTCACGCACTCGTCGTACTCGGCCAGCGTTTCGCAATGGCGAACTTCAATATTCAACGGCGCAAGGCCGGACGCAGGGTGTTTTGCGGAAGCATTCATCGCGCGTTTCCCACTTCGACCGCCTTCTTCGCTCCCAAATTCTTCTTCTGCTCAGCCAATTTCGCGCTATTCCACAATTCTTCCTTGCGGTCGCGGGACAAATTCGCAAACTCCTTCCCTTCGGACACCGCAGCCGCCTCCATGAAATGAAACCGCTCCTTGAACTTGCGGTTCGCCTTTTTCAGCGCGATTTCAGGATCGACTCCAAGAAACCGCGCAATATTCACGCCCGCAAAAAGAAGGTCTCCAACTTCTTCCTCTAAATGCGCACCAGCCGCTCGCTTTCCAGCCGGACCCAGGTCCCTCTTGTCGGTCGCGATCAGAGATTGCAACTCGCGCTTCTCCTCATCCAACTTGTCCAAAATGCCCGCAAGTTCGTCCCAGTCAAATCCAACGCGCGAAGCACGGCGTGTAAGTTGGTAGGCCTCCAAAACCGCGGGAAGCGACCGCGGCACACCCGCCAGGATACTCGCAGCGCTGCCTTCCGAGAGGGCTTCACTTTTCTTGCCTCCGTGCGCTTCGGCGCGCTCGGACGCTTTTATCTGCTCCCAATTCTTCAGCACCTCCGCCGAATTGGCCGCCTTCGTATCACCGAAAACGTGGGGGTGCCTGCGGACCATCTTCGTATGCACGGACTCGATTACGTCGCTGATCGTAAACTTCCCTGCCTCTTCGGCCAGAATGGAATGGAAAATAACCTGCAGCAGCAAATCCCCAAGTTCACCTGAAAATTCGCGAGCGTCACCCGTTTCCATCGCATCAAGAACTTCGTACGTCTCTTCGATCAGAAATTTGCGCAGCGATTCGTGCGTCTGTTCGCGGTCCCACGGACAACCTTTCGGCGCACGCAATCGCGCCTGCAACGCCACCAGCTTTTCAAACCATTTGCCCGCGAGCTTATCCCGCGCGTTTCTCTGGATATTTATAGCTGATGGACTCTGTCGCCTGGGACGGCTTTTCGCCGGAGCAGAGCTCGGCGCGGCAGATTTTGCCTTGGCTTTAGCACGCGGTCTCAAAGCCATTCTTTTGCGCGACGGCAAACGAATCCCTCTTCTGTTTTTAATGAACGATTCAATTTACAAGGAAGACTGCGGAGTGACAAGCGCCGGAATTTGAATTTGTAGCGGCCGCCTTCAGGCGGGCGAATTTCGCTTTAGAGTTGATCGGAGCCGGCTTCGACGGAACCTACTGGCAACATCGTAAATGTTGTTATTCGGGTTTAGCCAGTCCATGAGCGAGCGCGTCGTCGATCAGGCTTTTCATCTGTCGCGAAGCATCCCGGAAGATCTGCTCTTCCTGACGGCCCAACTCACCTTGTTGTTCGCCGAGTTTGCCTTCCTTCTCGCCCAGCGCTCCCTGCTTCTCTCCGAGCTTCCCCTGAGCTTCGCCCGCCTTGGATTGCAGGTCGCCAAGTTTGCTCTGCAGGTCGCCGATTTTTTCCTGAATGCGTCCAAGGTCTTCTTCCGAGCCAGTCTTTCCAAGAGCTTTCAGCTCCGCTTCCAGTTTGTGCAAGTCTTCGGTCATATCCGGGATTTCAACGCGAATTCCCTCTTGCTCTTTGCCCAATGCTTCCTGCTGCTCACCAAGCGCTTCCTGCTGTTTGCCAAGTTCCTCCTGTTTCTGTTCAATCGCATGAACCTGGCTGAAAAAATCAGCCGCGCGTTTAATCGTGGCTTGGTCGCGAATCACGTAAGACTTGCCGTCATGTCGGAACCATATAAAATCGCCGGGAATTTTCTCTTGCAAGAATTCAACGAACTCGGACGGGCGGTCCATGCCAAAGCTTTCGCTATCGCCAGAAACGCTGACGTAAGTTTTACCGGCCGAAATCACGAATTGTTGACCATCTCCCTGGGTTCCCCGCACGATCACCGTGGAACCTGAATGTGAAGATTGGCCCATGCGCACCAGAGGTGCGACCGCCACCACGTGCACGGGCGTTACAACTCGCATGGGAGCTAGGGTCACAACAGGCTCCACAGATACGAGTGGCGCCACAGAGACGACCCTCGGGTACTGGGGAAGCGGCGATACGTTTGGCAGCGGCGCCACCGCAATCGCAGTGGGCGCGGGCATCGGCGCTGGCGCCGGTGTAGGAGCTGCCGGTGCGGGGGGCGGAGCCGGCGCTTGCTCTTGAGCCGCACCGTACTGAATTGAAGATAAGTGATAGGTGCCGGGACGCAGCGCCGCAGCCACATACACAACCGGAACCGCCGTCATCACCAGAACTACAACAACGGATTTCTTTAATTGCATGGCAACACTCCCTTTCCATTCGAGGATTCGATCCAATCTCTTTTCCGCCTGGCCTGCCTTAGCCATTGCTACGCCTTGCCACCAAACTCGCCCCGGCGCAGCTTCAAGTTCCGAAAAGAATCCCAGCAAAGTTTCCGCGTAGCGGGTACGGTCCGCCCCGGCCGCCAGCGCGGCTTCATCGCTAGCTTCTTCTGCCAGTTCCGCCAAGGCGCCCGTCAAATACCAGCTCAGCGGGCTAAACCAGAACAACGCACGATGAAGGAGCGCAAGCCTGTCGACCAGCGCGTCCCTGCGCGCTACGTGCGAAATTTCATGCGCGATCACCGCATCCAACTCGCCTTCCTCCCAATCGCGCCATCCCGAAGGAAGCAGAATCGCCGGACGCACCACCCCAAACGTAACCGGAACCGAAAGCAGTTCGGACTCAGCGAGCCGTGGCGCGCGTTTAATTCCCGCCGTTCGCGCACAACTTGAAACAAGCGCGAGCGCTCGTGGATCGCGAATGCTGCGCGCACCACGCTCCAGCCTCAAACTCAGAATTAGTCCGACCCCGAAGCGAAACAGGAAACCAAGCGTAATCAACGAATAAGTCGCCCCGGCCACAATCGTCCACGGCATAGCGCGCAAGCTCGTTTTCAGCCAGACTGTCGCGCGCGTTGCTTGTCCACTTCTTTCACCGGACTGCAAAATCCCCGCGTTGTCCCCGGCAGGCGACGAAACTCCTGCTGCCGATAACAAAGGCTTCTCGCGACGAGCCTTGGCATGAACAGGCTCGCCATCAGCAGTTCCCGCAATGCCCACGTTCTTTACCGGCTGCGACGCATGTTTAACTTCATTCTCCGCCGTGCTTCTATCGCTGCGCGCTCCGTAAAATTCCTCGAATCGTTGTCCCACCCGCGCAGGCACCTTAATCGACAGCGCCGGCACAAAAGCCCCCAGCAACGGCATCATCAGCGCAACGCAAAGTACCGCTCTCCACACAGTCAGTCGCACCGAGACGTTCTTCACGCTCCAAATCTTCAAGGTCAGCCCAGCAACGCAACCAAACAACAAAGCACGCGCCCCGGCGTCCGCCATATGCATTAGAAAACTCGCCGCAGCGTTGGGCATCGCGTGAACGATCATGCCTTTCCTCCCTTTCGTTGGCCAATCTTCCGGGCCAATCGTTCGAGTTGCTTGCGGTCCAAAACCGCGTTATCCACCATCCCGATAACAAGTTCCTCGGCCGACCCTCCGCAGAAGCGGTCGATAATGTTTTTCACCGCGCGCACCGCCACGTTCTGCCGCAGTTCCGCCGCGTGATAGATAAACGTCCGCCCATCCACTTCGTGCCTAACGTAGCCCTTTTCTTCGAGCCGCCGCAGAACCGTCCGAATCGTGGATTCCTTCATCGGACGCCGGTCGGCCAGCGCCTCGCGGCACGCCTCCGCCGACACCGGCCCGTTCGCCCAAACGTAGTCCATCACCATCTGTTCCACTTCGCCGATGTTCTTGGGACGCGCACTGTGTGTGCTCTTCATTGTAGCGTTACAACTTGTAACGTATATAAGACGCAGAGTCAACAGAAAAGTTAGCAGGAAAGAAATCTGACACTCGAAGGGGAAAATGGCCCGCTCGCGCTTTGCAAAGCCGGCGGTCGGGGACACCTAGGAAGCACTACTAGGTACGACCGTCGCTACGCTGACGCCGCAGCTTGTCGCGGGATAACACTATCCGCAAATCGTTCCATCTCTTCCATCTGGGGACTGAACTGCAGCAGCAAAAGGTCCGCTCCAGCCTTCTCGAACTCGCCAATCCGGTCCGCAACTTGCTGCGGCGTGCCAACCAACTCAGAACGCAGTCCACGATTCGAAACCGAGTAGTCTTCCAGCGAAACGCGCTGCTCAAGCTGCGTATTCGCCAGCCAATCCTGATAATTTTGATACCCCGCCGCATTCTGCTTCACATCGGTGATGCGCGCTAGCTCAGCTTTCGCCTCTTGCTCGTTCTCACGAACGATGGCATAACCCGCTACGCCAAATTGCATCCGCGGCAACCCCTTGCGTTCGCGCCGTTCCGATAAATCGCGAATCTTCGCCTCCACACGCTCCGGCGAATCCCCGTGCATCACGTACGCGTCGCACTTTTGCGAGATCAACTCCTTCGCAGCTTCCGATTCTCCACCGGCATAAATCGTGGGACGCGGCCGCGAAACCGGCTTCGGCTCCAACACCAGATCTTGCACCGAATAATATTTTCCTGAATAAGAGAAGTGGTTCTGCTTCCAAGCGGAGTCCACCACATCCAGCCATTCCGAAGTGCGCGCGTAACGATCATCGTGCTGATCGAAATGCACGCCATATTTTTTCGCTTCTTCAGACCACCAGGACGAAACCACATTCAGCGAAACTCGCCCGCCGCTGATGTGGTCAATGTTCGCCGCTTGCTTCGCCAGTAGCGCAGGCAAATGGAACGTAGGCCGCACCGCGATCATCAACTCAAGCGATTCAGTCACGGCAGCCAGCGCCGCCGCCGTGGACCACGCATCCAGCGCCGGAGCATCCACGCCTTTAATGTCGTTCAGATTCAACTCAGCGATCAGCGTCAGATCAAACCCGATTTTCTCGCTGCGCCGTGCCAGACGCGACACGTAGTCCCAGGTAGGCTGCATCTGCTCGTCTTCCACGTTGCGCAGCCATCCCCCGAAAATCGGCAGCCAATATCCATAACGCATCAGCGCCTCTCCTGAACTAAGTAGTCCACCAGACGCTCAAACGGGTTGAATCCTACGATCTTCGGCCCATCCGAAACAAAATTCGAGAGCGCGTTGATATCGTAGTAATAAAGTTTCCCATCGCGATCGTCGATCACGTACTCCACGCCGCCCACTTCAATCTTCGTTTCGCGAAAGATGCGCTCCACATCCGCAATCACCTGCGCTGGAGGTGTATACGCCTCCAACCGCAATCCCGTTTTCGGACCTTCCACCACGCAAACAGTTTTTATCTCCGCGCCGTCGTTCGTCTTGCAAATATCCATCGGGCAAAGATCAAAAGTCTCGCCTGATGTGAACACCTTAATCCCATACAGGTATTTGTAACCGATGGTCTCCACCCGCGTGATGTGCCCGCCGCGCGCCGGAATAAACTCCTGCACGATCCCCGTGGAATCAAGTCCCATCGCAATCCCATTTTTCGAAGCCGCTTCCAACTGTTCCGGAGTATCAAGTCGAACGATTCCCACGCCGCTTCCGCCAATATTCGGTTTGATGATCACCGGGAACCGCATCCCGCGCGCCGCAGCAGGAGCTTCGCTCGAATGGTTGATCACCGCCGACCGCGGGTAGGGCAATCCCAACGACTGCAACAGCGAAAGTTGCAGCGCCTTGGAAGTCTCGTTGCGAAACGCCTGGCTCCCATTCACCACGCGCGTCCCCAACTGTTCCAGGTGAGCCAGATAGTTGATGGTATAAAAAATTGCGTGAGCATTTCCGCGCGTCCATGCCGACGGGCTCATTCGATTAAAAATCAGCCCAAATTGTTGGTTCCCGTTAGGCAGCAGATCAAAGTGATGCCGCGCCGCGTCCAATCGCACATAAGGAACCCCGCGCCGGTCCAACTCAGCAAACACCGGCACAAACCATCGCGGATGCTCGTAATAAATTCCAATCGGATTAACTTGCCCTGACACTTTTTTATCCCCCCGGAGATCTACAGCTTATAGAGTAGCCGAGAATCGCGCTCGAAGTTCTCAGTCAACCGACGGTCTCCCAAGAAATACGCTTTGGATGCGGGCGCCCGCGCGCAGGTTCCGGTTTTTTGGCCTGAATTCGCTCCTCCCAGCTCTGTAGTATCTCAGTTTGAATTCCGGCGCTTGGAATATAGCCACCAGAAGAACGCCAAGACAATCAGGCCGCAAATGACAGAGACGATCCCGCCGAGGATCGACCGCATCTCATGGTAGCCGCGATAGAAATCGTAAACCGTCGAAATAGCGACAATGACCGCAAGACACAGAATAGTCCGTTTGTTCATTCCGCTTCCGGCTCGCTCGGCTTGCCGCTACAGTACGCGGATGTTAAACTTCCATTGCATCATTCAGCTAGCCTAAGGATACCGCGTGGCAGACTCCAAACACGAAGAAACCTTTAAAGTTATCGACCGCCGCCATTTCACCGAAGAAGGCAATTTGCGCCCTGAAGCCGTCGAACTAGAGCGCCGTGAAGAGGAAGCCGCTGCCAAAGAAGCGGCCGCAAAGAAAGCCGCCAACGCAGCCAAGCCAGCCGCGAGTGCTCAAGCGAATCCCACCACCAAGAGCGGCGCGAACCCAAGCGCGCAGAGTGCGTCCTCAGCTGCGGCCAAGTTCGCGATTGCCGACGCCGAAGCCGCCTATGGCGCACAAGACAAGCCTGCATCCACCTTAATAGCTCCTGGCGACACCTCTCCCGACGCCAGCGATAGCATCACCGGCGAACAATCTCAGTCCTCTCGCAGCTTTCAGATGCTGGTCGATTTTCTTACTCGCAACGCCGCCGCCATGCTTGGCGGAATGGCCGACCCGCGAACGGGCCAGCCTTTCGTCGACCTCGAAGGCGCCCGCGAAGTGATCGACATGCTCGACGCCCTCCGCGAAAAAACTCGCGGCAATTTATCCAAGGAAGACGACCAGCTTCTCCTCGAAGTTCTGGGAAGCTTGAAGCTGACCTTCATGGAGATTTCAAAGGCAGCCGCCGAGGCCATGGCAAAAAAAGCCAAGGTTAAGTAGTAACTGAGTTCGTAAATCTTTGTGGGTCGTGGCTTCTGCCACGACAAAAACTGCTGCAGAATCAAGTCGGCTTTAGCCGCTGAAGTTCAGATTTTGAGCTCGCCACAAGCTCTGGACACAGCCAACGTTGCAATACCTCTCAGTGATGAATCGAAACCCGCTCCTGCGCGACTTTTCAAAATGCCCGCTCTCCAATTAACCGTCTTAGGCTCCGGCACGTCCATGGGCGTACCCACCCTCGCCTGCCACTGCGCTGTCTGCGAATCCCCCGACCCGCGCGACAAACGCACCAGGCCATCCATCCTTCTCGCATTCAACGGTCACAATATCGTCATCGACACTACGCCCGACTTCCGCTTCCAAGCCATGCGCGAAAAGTTGGATAGGCTCGACGCCGTTCTTTACACTCACGGCCACGCCGATCACATTCTGGGCCTCGACGATATTCGCCCCTACAACCTGAAGCAAGGTGGTGTGATCCCGATCTATGCCTCCGAAGAAACGCAAGCCACCGTGCGCCGCCAATTCGCATATATTTTCGACGACGCTCCCACCGCCAGTTCCCTCCCGGGTGTGGACATGCGCACAATCGACGGCCCTTTCGATCTCTTCGGCATAAAAATTCTGCCTATTCCCGCGAATCATGGGCCCACCTCCGTCTTGGGCTTTCGTTTTGGCAATGCAGCCTATCTAACCGACTTCAGCTCCGTGCCCGAAACATCAAAAGATCTTTTGCGCGGACTTGATGATTTCATTTTGGACGCTTTGCGTTACACTCCGCATCCCATGCATTCCAACGTGCAGCAATCCCTGGCGCTCGTGGATGAGTTGAAGCCCAAGCGCGCATGGTTCACTCATATTTGTCATGACCTCGGCCACGAAGCAGCCAATGCGAAACTGCCAAAGGGAGTTCAGTTGTCTTACGACGGCCTGAAATTCGAGGTACAAATTTGACGTTCGCAGATACACCGAAACACCGCATGCGCCTTGCGCCTACCCTGCGCCTGGATATTGCCTACTCCGCGGAAGGCTGGATCGAACGCTTCGGCGACTCACGCAAACGCACGGTGGTAACCATCGGCAATTTCGACGGCGTTCATCTTGGCCATCAGAAAATTCTCAGTGGCGTAACCGAGCGCGCGCGAGCCAACGACCTGGAGAGCGCCGTCCTGACGTTTTATCCGCACCCGGCGCGCGTGCTGCGCCCGGAAGCCGCGCCAACTATGCTCATGACTCTCGAACAACGCCTCGCAGCATTCGACGCTATGGGCATCAACGCCGCGCTCGTGCTCCAATTCGACGCCGACCTCGCAAAAGTCAGCGCCGAAAATTTCGCCAAAATATTTCTCGTGGACGCTCTGCGTGCCAAATCCGTGCTCGTCGGTGACAACTTTCGTTTCGGCAATCGCCAGGGTGGCGATGTAAAGTTGCTCCAGGAAATCGGCCGCCGCTCGGATTTTGAGGTCGTCATCGTCCCTCCAGTTGTCGAAGACGGGCTAGTCGTCTCCAGCACCGCTGTTCGGCAAGCTCTGCGCGACGGCCGCGTCGAAGACGCCGAACCCCTCCTCGGCCGCCCTTTTTCTCTCAAAGGCGAGATTCGCCCCGGCACAGGCCAGGGACGCAAACTCATCGTCCCAACCCTGAATCTCTCTACCGACCAAGAGACGCTGCCGAAAAATGGCGTTTACGCCACCGCAACCGTACTCGGCCCAAGAATCTACTGGTCCGTCACAAACATCGGCGTCCGTCCCACCTTTGACGGTCACCAACTCGCCATCGAATCGCACCTCTTCGATTTCTCCGAGCAGTTGACCTCCGGGAAAATGGAAGTAATATTCTTCAGGCGCCTCCGCGACGAGCAGAAGTTTTCCGGCCCGCAAGCCCTGCGCGAACAAGTGCTGAAAGATATCGAGCAAGCCAGAAGCGTCGTGGCGACTGGCTGCTGACAGTCTGGAATTAATTTGAGACGCCCAACTGGCCGCCTCAGGCGCCTCCGGAGTCGTGAATCGAGGGAACCGCAGAACAATGCGCCAACCATCCAAGAGCAATAAAAAGGAGTTGTCATCGGAACAACGTCAGGAGCTATTGAGAACATTGAACGCGCGTTTTGAGAAAAATATGAACCGCCATAAAGGCCTTGAATGGTCTAAGGTACAAACAAAGTTGGAAGCTAATACCGAAAAACTGCGGTCACTCAACGAAATGGAAAAAACTGGCGGTGAACCGGACGTCGTTAGTCATGATAAAAAGACGGGCGAATACATTTTTTATGATTGTTCAGCAGAAAGTCCTAAAGCCCGCAGAAGTCTTTGCTACGACCGTGAAGCGCTGGACTCAAGAAAAGAAGCTAAACCAAGAGATAGCGCTATGGATATGGCCCTCGCCATTGGCATTGAGCTTTTAACGGAAGAACAATACCGTGAGTTGCAGAAACTTGGCGATTTTGACACGAAGACGTCGAGCTGGGTGAGAACACCTTCTGCTATCAGAAAACTCGGCGGCGCCCTCTTTTGTGATCGCCGCTTCGACACTGTTTTCGTTTACCACAACGGTGCGGAATCTTATTATGCCGCCAGAGGGTTCCGCGGCTCGCTAAAGGTTTAGATTCTAGATAGCGGCATATCAGAGAGCCGATGCCGATTAAGGCCGGCGGTCAGCAAGCCAATAGGAACGGAAATGGAAAACAAAGAAGTCGCCAGAATCCTCCGCGAGACGGCTCAACTCCTCGAAATCGATGGCGCTATCATTGGCCGCTATCGCAGCTATGAAAAAGTCGCCGAACTCCTTTACAGCCTGCACGAACGCATCGAAGACGTCTGCAAAGATCCCAAAAAGCTCCGCGAACTGCCAGGCGTCGGCGAGAACATGGCCGAGCACATCTGCGAAATCCTGAAGACCGGCGATTACACCCTGCGCCAAAAGCTGCTCAAGAAATATCCCG
>Ga0182024_10016009_pt1 | contig 14279 bp, 15 predicted proteins | sample P32metaG_FD_120480 | JGI IMG/M metagenome (GOLD analysis project Ga0182024, IMG submission 120480) | Permafrost microbial communities from Stordalen Mire, Sweden - P3-2 metaG (Illumina Assembly) | ecosystem: Environmental > Terrestrial > Soil > Wetlands > Permafrost | place: Sweden: Stordalen... | reverse complement strand
CGAGGCGCCGCTGCTCCGCGGCAAGGTCGCGGAGGAAATGAAGGAGCAGAAGGGAATGGAGGTGAAGGTCCTCGCCAGGCACGCGATTTCTAGTATTGAGGCGGGCAAGCTGGAAATCCGCCCCGGCCTCGCCAACGTGCTGATGGCGATGAGCAGGATCGCACCCCAGTACATGCTTAAACAGATGGCCAAGATGGCGAAGCCCAAACGAGTGTCCGGGCAACCAATGAAGAGAGTTTCGACCTCATCGTAATCGACATTCAAAGCCTCGGCTTCGCGACGAGTAGCGAATTCGCTCACAAAATCGTCCCGCAGGCCCGGCTACGCCGTAGGAGATCCTCCGTATCCGCCGGACTCGTCGGGCAGGGGATCTCTCCCGCAGCGTACTTGCTGTCGAAGAGGGGCAGGGCCGGAGCGACGGGTGAAAGGGATACATCTTGATGGCGGGCAATCGTGACGTGCGGTGGTGTCTTTTTTCAGACCAGCTACGAGGCTTTCGCACGGCATGTGGAGCTCTATACCGGATTTGCGAACGTTTCGGGCATCGTCCCAGGCGCCGAGGTTCAGGTGGCCAGAATGGATGCAGGCCAATTGCTTGCCATGGAAGTCCCACAATCCCCGGCCGCAAAGTTCAGGATCAAAGTTCGCATCAATGAGAAGCTCAGTGGGCTCGTCCGCGCGGGTCTGTGGTTACTGTCGGGACGGAAGGCGTAGTAGGCAACCGATTCCTCGAGATCAGCGCGGGCAGTTCACGCGCAACTACGGTCGTCACAGGCTCGACCTTGAAAGGTGTCGAACCGACGGAGCTTTCGGCCATCTTGGAACTTGCGAAAGGCGCAATTGTCAACGTAGACAACACCGTGCGCAATGCGAACAGCTTGGTGACGAACGCTAGCGGATTAATCACCTCGGTCGCCGGCAATCTCAACGCCACTCTGGACAAAACCAATTAACAATCTCGAATGCCAACGAGGTCGTTGCAGGCCTCAAAGAAGGGCGCGGACCTGCCGGAATGCTACTGCCCGACGAAGCGCTCGCGGATCAAGTCAGGCAAGCGGTGACAAACGCCAAAAATGCGACAGGCGAGTTGAATCCGGCGGCGGCACAGGCGAGCACGCTTATGTCCGAACTGCAGCCCAAAGGCCTTCCCCGCCAAGTCGACGACACGGTTAAAGAGGCCAAGAGAAGCGTGGCAAGTCTTGATGCGGCGTCAGCCCAGGTCCGGCAGGCGATTACGGACCTCACGGGACTGGATGAAGGCGGGGTCACAGCCGCAGCGACCCTACGGGAATCGTTGTCGAATATTACTGTGGCCGCTGCAAATATGGCGGATGGTACCGAAGCCGTCAAACACAACTTCCTGCTGCCCGGTTTCTTCCGCAGCTGGGGCTATTACAACCTAGCCAATATGTCTCCCGACCTGTATCGCAAGGATCGCCTATTTGCCGCTCAGAACACCGATCGCGCTTGGTTGCCAGCAGACCAGTTATTCCACCAGAACTCAAGTGATGAGGAGGAACTTACCTCCGAAGATCCGCTGCCAATTCGGCCTTGGCGCGCTATGGTGAACGGATTCTCAACAGTCCGGTCATTGTGGAAGGCTATTCGGACGGCGATGAAGTCAACGATCGTCTAGCTGCTTCACGTCATCGGGCGATTCTCGTGCGCAATTATCTTCAGGGCCGTCTTAAGCTCGATACTAGCAGAGTTGGAACGGTGGCCTTAGAAAATCGTCCGCCAGACGGCTCATCCCACACAAGCTGGAACGGCGTCGTTATAGTTCTCTTGAAAGTGAAGCGCTGATCTCCGTCTGACGACCTTCCAGATCGAGGATCTAAACAGAACGATATGGCCCGGGCCCACTTGCAACCGCTCCGCGCATCGTGCGTCCTTTGTTACCGGTCTCGCCAGCCCTCGCCTTCTTGTTTTTGGAGCAACTAGTAATGTCTTCGAGACTTTCCATTTCAACTGTTCCTACGGAACCGGACGGCTCAACGGTAAATTTCGCGGCGAGTCTGACTAGGGCGGCAAAAGAATCGGCCTCCATCTTTCGCATGATGCTTGCTCGATGGATTTGAACAGTGTACTCGGTGATCCCCAGCTCAAATCCAGCTTGCTTATTCAACAAACCGCGAACCAACAGCGCTAACACTTGTCGCTCTCGGGGCGTCAAAGTCTTATATCGGGCGGCGAAACTCTCGTGTTCGATCGCCTCCCGGCGGTTCTCGCGGTATTGCTGGAATGCCCTTTCAACCGATTTGAGAAGGGCAGCATCATCGACCGGTTTGGCTAGAAAGTCGATCGCTCCTTCCCTCATAGCACGTACTGCCATTGGAATGTCGCCCAGGCCAGTGATGAAGATGATCGGTACCGGGCATCTCTCGCTCTTGAGTGTTGCCTGCAGTTCGAGGCCAGATATACCCGGCATTCGAACGTCGGCAATCAGGCACGAGGCTTCGCGTCCGGCCCTGGAATCGAGGAATTCCTCTGCTGAGCTGAAGCAGAGTGCGGGTAGCCTCTCCGATTCGACCAGGTCCAAGAGTGCATCGCGTATCGATTCGTCGTCGTCGAGAATCGCAACAAGACTTGAGTTCTGTTCCATGGCCATTCACGAAGCGTAGCGCCGTCCGCACGGCGACGCAATCGGGCCCGTGTCGAACAAACTACTACTTTGGTGGTATGCGACCACTACCTAGGTTTCAACAATAGGTCCGCGGCAAAGCGGGTATGAAACGAATGACTATCTGGGCGGGAGGTTGAGTTTGTCGTCCATGCGGACTAGTTCGATCAACGATCCGGCTTGCATCTTCTCCATGACGTGACCTCGGTGGATCTTTACGGTCGCTTCGCTGGCTCCGATCTTCGCGGCGATGTGCTTATTGAGCATGCCTGAGATCACGAGGGTCATCACCTCGCGTTCACGCGCGGTTAGTGCATGGTAGCGCTCGCGCAACTCATTGATCTCCGTCAGTTGTTCACGTGCGGCTCGGTCACGTTGAAGTGCCTGCTGAATCGCGTCCAAAAGATCCTGATCCCGAAAAGGCTTGGTCAAGAACTCGACGGCGCCCGACTTCAAGGCTCTAACAGACATTGGAATGTCTCCATGCGCCGTGATAAAGATGATGGGGATACACACGCCCAGTTCTGCCAACTTTCGCTGGAAATCGAGCCCACTCATCTGGGGCAGCCTGACATCAAGAACCAGGCAACTCGGGTCCGCGGTGCGTGGCTTTTTGAGAAACTCCTCGCCGGTTGTAAAGGCCTCGGCGCGAAGGCCAACTGACTCGACGAGATCCTGAATCGCCTGACGCATTCCCCGGTCATCATCGATGACGAACACGGTTGGAACAGCAGCGGCTTTCATGCATGCGCCTCAGCTCCGCCGGGGAGAGTGAAATGAAACGTCGCGCCGGCCCCGCGATTGGCGGTCGCCCACACTCGTCCTCCATAAGCCTCCACGATCGAACGAGTAATGGTTAGTCCCATTCCCGTCCCCTGTGGTTTCGTCGTATGAAAAGGATTAAAAATCAGCTCCGCACTTTCTGCCGGCAATCCTACGCCGGTGTCGCTGATGGAAACGATCAGCTGACCTTCGGAATTCACGCCTGAACCGAGCGTCAATGCCCCCCCGCCGTCCTTCATGGCTTCAATCGCGTTCAGCATCAGGTTCATGAGTATCTGTTGCAGTTGCACCCGGTCCACCAGAATGTTGGGAAGATCCGATTCCAGTTCGGTCTGGATCGTTACGGAGTGCCGAGCGGCTTCCGTCTGTAGTAGCACACGCATTTCTTCAATGGCGCCTTTGACGTCAACCATTTGGCGCTCACCAGGGGGGCCCGTTTTGTAGAAGGCCCGCAGACTGTTGATAATATCGGCCGCCCGGTTTCCCTCCCGGTCAATCCTGGCGGCCGCTGCACGTGCTCTTTCCAGATCCGGTGGATTATGGCCAAGCCACCGCAAACAGGCGTTGGCACTTGTGATCGAAGCGGCAATGGGCTGCTTTATCTCGTGCGCTAGCGCGGCGGCCAGTTCTCCCATCATATTGACCCGGTTGATGTGCGCGAGATCAGCCTCTAACAGGCGCAGCCTTTCACGCTCCTCCTCGGCGCGCTTTCGTTCCGTAATATCCACGGTGATGCCAAAGTACTCACCCACCTCCTGAGAGGGGTTGTGATGCCCGATGCCACGCAGAAATCTGATGTCGCCATCGGCGCGACGAATCCGAAAGTCGACGTCATAATCCGCCCCTGCGCTAATTGCATTCTCGAGCTTTCCTCTGATAAGTCGTTCGTCTTCGGGGAGAATCGTACCGTAAAAGAGGTCGAATGGAAGCGGGCGTTGGCTGGGATCGAAGCCGTATAGGCGAGCGTTTTCGTCCGACGAATGAAAGATCTCCCGCGTGGCCAGATTGCACGCCCAACTGCCGATGTGAGCCAAGCTTTGCGCTTCCGCCAGATACGCTTGCTCCCGTCGCAACTCCTGAGTCAATAGCTCCTGCGCTGTAACATCCATCGTGGTGCCGTGAAATCCCTGAAAGACGCCGTCTTCAAACACTGGGATACCAACGCAGCGTACGTACCGCAACTCCCCATCTGGCCGAACAATTCGCTTCGTGACATCGCAGCCGCAGTGCTGCTCATGCATCATTTTTATTGTTTCAGCCATGGAGGTTCGGTCCTGTGGATGGATGGCGGCCAGATACCGCTGAAGGTTTGGTGTCCCGTTCTTCGGATCAAGGCCGTAAATCTTGTACACCTCGTCAGACCAATAGATATCTAAGTCGTCGGACCAACGGATACCTAAATCCCTGAACGCCCAACTCCCCATATGAGCAAGGCGCTCCCCTTCGCTTAGGTAGAACTGGCTTCGCCGTAGGGCTTGTTCTGCGAGTTTTCGATCAGTGATGTCCTGACCAGTACCAAACATTTCATAGGCGCGCCCCGATGCATCTCTTTTCACAGTTCCGAGCCCTTGGACAAATCGTACTTCGCCGTCGGGACGAACGATACGATGTTCGGCCTTGGAGTGGGTTCCGCTACGAATGGTTTCCTCGGCTTCCCGGGCAACGTATTCCCGATCCTCTGGGTGGATCATTTCGAGAACCATCGCCACGTCAACGGGGCTTTTCAGGGGAGATAACCCGTAGATGCGATAAAGTTCGTCGGACCAGGTGACGCGATTCTCGACAAGGTTCCATTCGTAGTGCCCTATGTGAGCCACTCGTTGAGCTTCTTCTAGCCTGGCGTTGCTTTGCCGTAAGGCTCTCGATAGGGTCTGGCGTTCTTCCTCAACACGTTTCCGGTCGGTGATATCCTGGGTCGTACCGAACATTTGGTAGGCGCGTCCCGCTGAAGTTTTCTTCAAATCACCCAAGCTGTGCACGATGCGTATTTCCCCGTCGGGACGAATGAGCCGATGCTCACAGTCAGCACTCGTCCCAGAACGAATAGCCTCTTCTGCTGTCCTAAAAACAGCCTCGCGATCGTCGGGGTGGAACATTTCGCCTACTATCGCCACGTCCATCGAGCCTACCTGTGGCGCCAATCCAAAGATGCGGTATGTTTCCTCCGACCAGATCACGCGATTCGTCTCAAGATCCCATACCCAGTAGCCAAGGTGGGCTACGCGTTGGGCTTCTTCGAGCCAAGCTCTGCTTTCTTGCAAATCCTGGGACATGGCATGGCGGGCTTCCTCTGCGCGCTTCAATTCTGTGATGTCTTGAACGGTACCGAACAGCTTGCGGGCTCTTCCGGATGTCCCATTGTCCGGATCGCCCGGCGGTGCGCTCCAAAGCTTTGAGGTGATGGCGTACACCGTGCGCACTTCTCCGCTTGGAGTGACAATCCGAAACTCAGCTACGGGGTGCACGCCGGCATCAAGCTCCACGTCCACTCCGCTGTAGAGAGCTTCTCGGTCCTCAGGGTGGACCATTCCGCGGACCGTTGCAAAGTCCATTGGACGTTCTTCCGGTTTGAACCCAAAGATACGATAGGTCTCGTCCGACCAGACGACCACATTCGTCTCAAGGTCCCACTCCCAGTACCCCACATGTGCGACGCGTTGTGCTTCTTCAAGCCTGGCCTTGTTCTCTTGTAGGTCGCGAGACAACAATAGGCTTGTAAGCAGCGACGCGATTCGCTGACCGATCGCTTCGAATAATCTTTGTTCCTGCTGGGTCCAGTTCCTCGCGTGCGTACATTGGTCCAGGCCCAACATGTACGGCTTGTCGAGTTTTGGATGGAGAGCCAGACAGATTTGGGATCGGACGCCAAGGCCCGCGCCGCAGTCTGATATCGCTTGGTTGGTTTCCTTCCCGGAGCACACGGCGCCTTGCGAAGAGCTAACGAGTCGATGCACACTAGCCATAGCCGCGTCCATCGGCACATCCACACCGACAAGCACAGAATGGGCAAATGTCGGGCGTGCACAGTCCGCCACCGTTCGCAATGTCTTGTTGTCTGGATCACAGGGATACACTATCCAGGCTCGATCGCATCCGAAAATGGACAACACGGCATCGAGTACGCGGGTCGTCTGTTGGAGGTCGTCGGTGTCCTGAATAGCTTGGTTGACCCGATCCATACCCTCTAGAAACCAGAGACGATCCTGTCACAATGCGTCGATTTGCCCGCCTTCGGCAACGCTTCCGTTTGTCGGTTCCATGAACACCCTATTCGACTACAGACATCCCACACATTCTAGGCGGAAAAGCCGCCTGCCTGTGAGCATTCGCAACTCGAATGAGGTGCTCACAAGGGCTTTCAATCCGCCGCTCCTCCTGAAGACGCAAGCGGGCAGCAGTTCTGCCTGCCTGCCATTATGTTGGTATCCCTTCATGGATCGGCACTCCTTTCAATATCTAACACGGTCTTTCGCTGCACGATCCCAAGTTTTTGCATGCGTGACGCAAAGTCGTTCGGGGCAACCCGAGGCGCGATGCCGCGCCGTTCGGTCCCGCTACGACGCCATTGGTTTCCTTGAGGACGTCAAGAATATGGATCCGCTCGGTCTCCGCGAGCGTTCGTCTCTTCGCGCCGGTTTGAGGTGATGCCGCCCTCAGCTCCTCGATCGAAATCTCGACCGTCGGACCAGATGAGAGGATGACCGCGCGCTCGATGACGTTCTGCAGTTCCCGGACATTGCCCGGCCACTCCCAGCGCTTGAGGACCTCCAGCGCCTCGTCCGCAATTTCAGTTACCTCCTTATTCACTCGCGGGGCCAGGGCTCGAAGGAAATGCCCGACCAGAAGCGGGATGTCCTCACGCCGATGCCTCAATGGTGGAATGGAGATCGGAAAAACATTGAGGCGGTAGAAGAGGTCCGCCCGGAAACGGCGTTGCAGAACCATTTGCTGCAGGTCCTCATTGGTGGCGGCGATGAGCCGAACGTCAACGCGGACGGTTCGTCCGCCGCCAAGCCGCTCGTATTCCTGCTCCTGCAGAATTCGCAAGAGCTTTGGTTGCAACTCCAGCGGGAGCTCTCCGATTTCGTCGAGAAATAACGTCCCGCCATGGGCCTGCTGAAACCGGCCGTCGGTTCGGCTCACCGCGCCGGTGAACGCTCCGCGCTCGTGGCCGAACAATTCGCTTTCCGCCAGCCCGGCAGGCAACGCGGCGCAGTTCAGTTTGACATAGGGGCCGTGCTTCCGGGGACTCTCGTCGTGGACGGCTCTGGCGACTAATTCTTTCCCGGTGCCGGTCTCGCCGTGAATCAGAATCGAAGAGTCGGTGCGCGCCACCAGTTGCACCGCGCGCCAAACGGACCGAAGGCCAGGGTTGGAGCTGATGAGAGTCGAGCTCGGGACCTTTCTGGGAACGGCCGAAGAACTTATCGGGATGATGTCCTTTAGATCAGGGTGAATAGGTCTGCTCCGGATTGGGGTGGATTCATGAATAGATGCGCACTGCGTCGGCCCCTGCTGGCCCGCAAGCGCTCGCAACACAGCGCACAAAGCCGCGTTGACGCCGCGACGCCGTAAAGTAGTCCGAGGAGAAACCCTCGATCCTGCGCTCGTTCCAGGGTCTGGACAAGGGATCAACTCCGCCAGCCGCCGCCAAGAGCTTTATAAAGCTGAACGACGCTGAGCAACTCGTTCAACTTGATCTGCCGCAGGTCCAGCTTCGCTTGAAGCAGATCGCGGTCGGCGTCAAGGGCATTAAGCTGGGTGTCCACGCCCCCCTCGTATCTCAGATATGCCAATCGCTTCCGCTCCTCAAGCACTCCGACAAGCGCCTGCTGCTTTTCGCTGGCTTCTTGCACCCTTTGGTGAGTGATCAATGCGACGGACACTTCTGTGAAGGCGGTTTGAATTGCTTTCTGGTATTGCACCACGGCACTGTCCCGTTTGGCTTCCGCCAACTTAACATTCGCCCGAAGCCGGCCTGCTGTAAAGATCGGCTGGCTGAGTTGTGGAACGAAGCCCCAGGCACTATTTGGTCCGCTGAACAGGTTGGATAGTGCAGTGCTCTGCTCACCGAGTAAGCCGCTCAGGCTCAAGCGCGGGAAGTAAGCGGCCTTGGCGACACCTATGTCTGCGTTCGCGGCAATCAGGTTCTGCTCGGCGGCACGGATATCAGGGCGCCGCTCCAGCAAAGTCGAGGGCAACCCGGCGGGAACCTCGGGCGAAAATGCGCTCTCATTGAAAGTGCCTTTGCGCATAACTCCGGCGGGATTCTCGTCCAGCAGTAGCGTAATCCGGTTCTCGGTCAGCTCGATCTGCTGCTGCAAGTTGAAAATCGTCACGCCGGCGGTATCCACCAGTTGTTCCGCCTGCTTCACATCCAGGTCGGTTGCGATCCCGAAATTTCGGCGCGACGTGGTGAGATCGAGGGATTCCTGACGCGTGGCAAGCGTCTGCCTCGCAATCTCCAGTTGGACATCGAATTCGCGGAGCGTGAAGTATTGGGTCGCCACGTTGCTGACAAGCGTGGTGATGACGGCCTTGCGATTCTCTTCTGCGCTCAGTAGGCTCGCGCGCGCCGCTTCGGTTGCGCGCCGCAAACGGCCCCAAAGATCCACTTCAAAAGTCAACAGATTGAGCTGGGCCTCGCCCCAGGTTCTGTTCTGAGAAGGAACGAGAGCCGGAGGCAGCGGAAATGCTCCATTCCTGGAAAGCCGGTCGACGTCTACATCTCCGCCCGCACTGATCTGCGGAAACTGGTCTGAGCGGGTGATGCCTAGGTTCGCTCGCGCCATTTCGATGCGAGTTACCGCACCCCGCAGATCGTAGTTCTGTTCGAGCGCCGTTTTGATGAGGCCCTGCAGCTCTTCATCTCGAAAGACCTCCCACCATTTGAGATCCGCGAAGGAAGCCGCCTGGGAGTCGGGTAAGGTTGCGATCGCAACTGCTCCTACGATCACCGTGAGAATCGCGATAACCATCGCCACAATCGGCCGGTTGATGAAAAGGTTCGACATGTTCGTATCCCCTGTATTCGATAAACGGTCTGTTACTCGCCCGACTTCGCCGCCAGGCGCGCTGGCTTCGGGTTGACGTGCATCCCGGGTGACACCCTTTGAACGCCCTCAACGATCGCCCGGTCACCCGCCTTCAGTCCGTCGCGGACGACCCACGAGCCGCCGACCTGGTCGCCAACGCTGATGGGCTGGATGTTCACCGTATCGTTCTGGCCCACGATGGCGACTTCATAGCTGCCTTGCAGTTCGGAGACGGCCTGCTGCGGAACAAGCAGTGCATCATGGAGGGTTTCAACCGCGACCCGCACCTTGCCGTACTGTCCGGGGCGGAGAATGTTTCCCGGATTCGGGAACAGCTCCGTGACTTCAATTGCACCGGTGCTCGGGTTGACCTGACGACCGGTAAAGGCGAACTGTCCCCTCTTCGGATGAACGCTTCCGTCAGCGAGAATCAATTCGAACGGCGCCACCGGGTCGCCTGGTTTGCGTTCCTTTGTCGGCCTGAGGTATTCCTGCTCGCTGACCGCGAAGGTAACCTTGATCGGGTCAACGGTAGACACCGTGGTCACGGCGCTCGTTGCCGGACTAACCAGGTTTCCGATCTGAATTTGTGCGTTACCGGCGATGCCATCGATGGGGGAGTACAACTTGGTGAAGCCGAGGTTTACGTTTGCGGCTTCCAATGCGGCCTTCGCCGCTTCGACGGCGGCGCTCGCGAACTGTATCTGTGCCTTGGCCGCTTCGACTTGCGCCGCCGCCACCTTGACCTGCGCTTGCGCCGAGATATTGTTTTGCACCGCGTTATCAAGATCCTGTTGAGTGACGGCGTGCTGCTTCGCGAGCGGAGTGTAGCGGTCTTCGTCGAACTGCGCTTTACGCTGGTTCGCTTCGGCGCTCGCCAGTTGCGCCTCGGATTGCCGATATTGCGCCCGGGCCTGTGCGAGCTGGCCGTTCGCCTGCGCGAGCTGACTCTGCGCCTGATCCACCGCCGCGTGAAGCGGTCGCGGATCGATCTGGAAGAGCAGCTGACCCTTTTTGACAAATGAACCCTCCGAATAGTCTTGGGTGAGCAGATAGCCCGTGACTTGTGAACGAATGGCGGCGTTGACCTGACCGTCCAACGTTCCGATCCATTCGCGGTAGACGGGGATGTCCTTTTGTTCGACCGCGACTACTTCGACCTCCGGCGGCGTTGTTTCGGCCGCCCCCGCCGAGTTACGTCCGCAGCTCGTCAGTTGAAAAGAGATGGCACTCAGAAGTAGAGCCGTGCATAATTCAGCGTTTCGGCGGTGGAACCTTTTCTTCATCGGATATCTCCTTCAGTTGTCGCGAACTTGTACGGAGCGTAGCTGCGTGATCCACGACGCACTCCGTGCTCCGAGTCTTCGCATCAGCTGCCGCTGGTCGGCGCCTGTTGTGACCAGAGACAAGCTCATGCTAACGGAGGGCGGGTCGAAGCGTTATTACATATTCTGTGTAGTGCCGCGCGGGCACGGCGATCGCCGGGGAAGCAGCGTTTTTGGCGATTTCGCCCTCTCACGCGAGCGCTGTATCTCATTTCGTATTCTTCGAACGACTACTCAAAATATGTAATGGACGAAATGTGCCTCCGTCACTACCATCAACTAGAAGCTTGTGCCAGAGAGCCTTGTGGAGAAAGTGAAAACCGACACCCAATCGGCTTCAACTGCGGTGTTTGGCGGCGCCCGAGCCTCCCAGAGGAGAAACAGCCCGAACACTGAAAAGCTCGTTGAAGCGGACCAGAGCCGCGGCGCTCATAACACGGCTTGCACACGCACGTCCTCGTCTCCTGGTTCTGGCTCCAGATCTTCATACAAAGAGAGGAATGCATGAACACAATCACGAAGCACTACATCGAGGGGACGTTCGTCGAATCCCACGGTACAGAGGTCATGGACATCATCAAGCCGACCAACGGTCAGGTGATCGGCCGCGTAACCTTGGCTGATGAAGAGGATACGCGCCGTGCCATCACCGCAGCCAAGAACGCATTCGCCGGTTTCGGCCAATCGACCAAGGAAGAGCGCACGAAGATTCTGCGCCGGCTGCATGAGGCCGCTTCGGCTCGCCTGGACGATCTGACGGCCGCGATGGTCGAGGAATATGGAGGCGTCGTCCAGTTCGCCGGTCTCATCGTGCAGTCCGGGATTAACGCGTTTCTGGCCAGCGAGCAGGCGCTCCAGGAGCTTCCATTGACACGCAGCTGGGGCAAAACGACGGTAACCCTGGAGCCGGTCGGCGTGGCCGGTTTGATTACCGCGTGGAACGCGAATGCCCTGTTCATTTGTTTAAAGCTCGCTTCGGCCGTCGCCGCCGGTTGTACGGTCGTCATTAAGCCCAGCGAGTTGAGCTCGCTCCAGACTCGGGTATTGGTCGAGGCGCTGCACGAGGCGAATCTCCCAAGGGGTCTGCTTAACGTGGTCACGGGCCGCGGCAATGTCGTCGGCGCCGAACTGGTACGCAATCCCGATGTCGCCAAGATCTCGTTCACAGGGTCGGTGGGCGTTGGCAAATCGATTATGCGCGACGGGGCGGAAACCATGAAGCGCATGACGTTGGAATTGGGCGGCAAGTCACCCACTATCCTGCTCGATGACGCCGTTCTCGACCAGGCGATCCCGTCGGCCCTCATCATGGCCTTCATAAACAGCGGTCAAGTGTGCGCTGCAGGGACGCGCCTCCTCGTGCCGAAGAGCCGGTTCGACGAGGTCAAGCGGGCAATCACGGACGCCATGGCTGCCTTCCCGGTCGGTGATCCGGCTGATTCGAAGACCGCCATTGGCCCGATGGTGTCCAAGAAACAGTACGAGCAGGTGCAGTCTTATATCCGCAAGGGCATCGAAGAGGGCGCTGAACTGCTGGTCGGCGGCGAGGGTCATCCGAAAGGTTTCGAAGCGGGTCACTACGTAAAGCCCACGGTGTTTGTCAACGTGAAGAACCACATGACAATCGCCCAAGAAGAGATTTTCGGTCCCGTCCTGTCAGTCATCGCTTATGACTCCGAGGCCGAGGCGATCCGGATCGCAAACGACTCCAAATATGGTCTCCACGCGGCCGTGCTTGGGACCGAGCTCGAGCGCGCGCGTCGCGTCGCCTCGCAGATACGGGCCGGACGCGTCGTGATCAATAGCATGACGGATGATCCGCAGGCGCCCTGGGGAGGATTCAAATACTCCGGCATCGGCCGTGAATATGGCGGCTATGGAATCGAGGCGTTTCTCGAACCGAGGGCGATCCTCGAACCTCCTGCCGGGCAGAGACGATTCTAAACCAAGGAGACTAGATTATGGGTAACCACGCCAGCATTTCCCCCGAAGAAGCAGCGGATCGCCTCGCGATCCGGGAACTCGTCGAGGCCTACGCACATTGCGCCGATCGTCGCGATGCAAAAGATCAAATGTCGCTTTTCACCCCGGACACCCACTTCGTGGTGTACATGGACGCCAAGGACCCGAAGCCATCGATGGAGTGGCACTCGCGTGACGAACTCGCTCCAGTCTTCGCAGACCTGAACCAGTACGTCGCGACCATGCACTTCCTTGGACAGACGACAATACAGACGTTGACACGCGACCGAGGCACAGGGGAAACCTATTGCATGCCCCATCACCTCACGATCAAGGATGGAAACCGGCGGCTGATGATTGCGGCTCTCCGATACTACGACACATTCGTGAAGACGGACGGCGCGTGGCTGTTTGCGGACCGCAAGCTCTATGTCGACTGGATGGAACAGCGTGAACTGTCATGAACGTTCCTTCGGGCCAGAAACGCCTTGTAATCGAGGGCGCGACGGGAATGGTCGGCGGCTACGCCTTTCGCTATGCGCTGGATAACCAGCTGTCGGACGGGTGACGGCGATCGGTAGCAGGAAGCTTGGCATCTCTCATCCCAAGCTGGACGAGGTTGTGCATCGAGACTTCGCGGACTGCTCCGCACTCGCGGAGGCGCTTTCAGGTTAGGACGCGGCCGCCCCGGCCTCGCCATCGTGCTGATGGCGATGAGCAGGATCGCAGCCGGTGCATGCTTAAGCAGATGGCCAGGATGGCGAAGCCCAAGCGAGTGTCCGGGCAACCAATGAAGAGGGTTTCGACCTCATCGTAATCGGCCTGCTCCGTCCAATCGACGACCTTGCACGGGCAACATTGGTGTGGACAGGCCGAGGAGGACCGCGATGGAGATGGCGTGGCGGCGCCAAGCGCGAACTGCGTTGGGGTTAATCATATCCATTTCCTTCAAACTTGGCGCACTTGTCATGAGAGCCCGCCGTCCGAGCCTGGCTACGCCTTTTTGAGTCCCATTTGCTTTGCGAGATAGGCGTCGAGCATCCTCGTAGGAAGAAGTCTGGGCAAAGTCCAGTTCTTGAAACGTTGCGGAACGACCGCGTAGCGTGCCTTCGGTTTCGACGTGCTGAGTGCCACGTGGACGGCTTCGCCCAGACGCTCAGGTGGTAAGCCGTTATTACGGGCTTCGTCGACGATGTACTTCTGGAAGTTCTGCACCGCCTCCCAATACTCGGTCGGCTTGAACTCACTCAGATCTTCTTTTTCGCCCTTGTCGTACATCGCCGTGTTCACGGCGCCGGGTCCAATGATCACGACATCGATGCCAAATAATCAGTTCTTGCCGCAGGGCGTCCGACATTCCTTCAAGACCAGCTTTGGAGGAGCTATAAGCGCCGATAAGCGGGATACCGGACGACTGTGGCGCGCTCTGCGGTCATCTCTCCAGTGTCTTGGCGGCGTCTTGCGCTCCGGCGCCTCCGGTCATTCTACCGCGCGTTGTCCCCGCCGCCGGACGGGTTTTTAGTATCCAGCGATGCCCTGGAGGCAAGCCTTCTG
>Ga0182024_10016008_pt1 | contig 14281 bp, 16 predicted proteins | sample P32metaG_FD_120480 | JGI IMG/M metagenome (GOLD analysis project Ga0182024, IMG submission 120480) | Permafrost microbial communities from Stordalen Mire, Sweden - P3-2 metaG (Illumina Assembly) | ecosystem: Environmental > Terrestrial > Soil > Wetlands > Permafrost | place: Sweden: Stordalen... | reverse complement strand
CTCCACAGTGCCGCTGAGAGTGGAAATGCGCACGCCACAAGGGACCTCGTCGTAACGATTTGACGCAGGAACAATTCCGGCTCGCGGATTGACTGGTGCCGCGAATCAGCCACGAACTCGACTAGAACCGGTTTGAATCACGCCACCGGAATCCGCGCAAGAGCCTCTAGGGCCGCCGCTACCGGCACTCATGAAGTGATTTGCCGCTCGGGCACAATGCTCGATGCGCAGCCGTCCACAGACCCGTCTGCGACAAGTTGACTCAATCGCGGAGAGGTGCCGACGGCCGCGGCGGGAACTCAGTCGAACAGGCTCGAGACCGACTCCTCGGCGGCGGTACGGCTGATGGCCTCGCCGATCAGCGTCGCGATCGACAGCACGCGGATATTGCCGGCCTCGGTGACGGCCTTGGTCGGCTGAATCGAATCCGTGATCACCAGTTCCTTGAGATGGGAGCCGGCAACGCGGGCGACCGCGCCGCCCGAGAGCACACCATGGGTGATGTAGCCGTAAACTTCCTTGGCGCCCTTCTCCAGGAGCGCGTCGGCGGCGTTGATCAATGTGCCGCCGGAATCCACGATGTCATCGACGAGAATACAGATGCCGCCGTCGACCTCGCCGATGACGTTCGCCACCTCGGATTCACCCGGCCGCTCGCGCCTTTTGTCGACGATGGCGAGCGGTGCATTGATCCGCTTGGCGAGACCGCGTGCGCGCACCACGCCGCCGACGTCCGGTGACACCACGATCACCTTGGAAAGGTCGAAGCGCTGGCGGATGTCGCGCATCATGACCGGCGCGGCGAACAGGTTATCGGTCGGAATGTCGAAAAAGCCCTGGATCTGACCGGCATGGAGATCGAGCGTCAGCACGCGATCGGCGCCGGCATGAGTGATGAGATTGGCGACGAGCTTGGCCGAGATCGGCGTGCGCGGCCCCGGTTTGCGATCCTGCCGCGCGTAACCGTAATAGGGGATCACCGCGGTAATGCGCCGTGCCGAAGCGCGCCGCAACGCGTCGCAAATGATCAGTAACTCCATCAGGTGGTCATTGGCGGGATACGACGTCGACTGGATGGCGAAAACGTCGGCGCCACGCACGTTTTCCTGGATCTCGACGAAGATCTCCATGTCGGCGAAGCGGCGGACCACCGCCTTGGTCATCGACGTGCCGAGATAGCCGCCGATGGCTTCGGCAAGCACGGGGTTGGAATTGCCGGCGACGAGCTTGATCGCTCCGTTGTTGCCCGCCATTCCAGCTCTCCTGTGCGCGCGTGCACGCGGACCTGATACAAGCCGTTAGCGAGGCTGGCAACATGAATCGAGGCTTGTCCCCGCAGGTTTTTTCGCTTCAAACCCAATTGGTTAAGGGGTGACGCGCGGCGGCCGGTCAGTCGGCTAACGCGATTGCGTTCACGTGCCGGCCGTAATCGGCTTCGGCGCGGTGGGTGGTGCGGCGATAGCTGAAAAAACGCGCCGGGTCGGCGTAAGTGCACAGACCGAGATCTTCGATCTGAACCACCCCGGCCCGCGCCAGCCGTGCCGCGATATAGCCGCCGAGGTCGAGCAGAGCGTGGCCGTCGCGCGATGCCGGGGCGAAGAACCGGTTGCTGGCATGATCCTCGGCGCCGAAACGCTCAATGAGGTCGGGGCCGACCTCGTAATTGGACTGCCGGATCATCGGTCCGATCGCGGCGCGGATTTGGCCGCGCTCGGCGTCGAGCCGTTCCATCGCATCGACGGTTGCCTCGATGACGCCGGCCAAGGCTCCGCGCCAGCCGGCATGCGCGGCGCCGATCACACGCGCTTGCGGATCGGCGAGCAGAATCGGTCCGCAATCCGCCGTGGTCACTCCGATCGCGAGCGCGCGCATCCGCGTGACGATTGCGTCGGCGTGCGGACGCTCTTGCGCCGTCCATGGCGCTTCGGCGGTCACGACATGCGGCGAGTGCACCTGATAGGCGGTGAGAAAGCGGCCCGGCTCGACCCCGAGCGCCGCAGCCATGCGCGTGCGATTTTCAGTGACGTTTCCGGTACGGTCACGCGAGCCGATCCCGCCATTGAGACTGGCATAAAGACCGTCCGATACACCGCCGGCACGGGTGAAGAACGCGTGCCGGATGCCGCTGAGCGCCAGGATTTCAGCCGCGATCATCATTCGCCTCAAAACCGGGGAGCGCACCGAGCTTCGGGTCCGCGATGGCGATGGCTTTGAATAATTCGCCCATGCCGCGCGCGCCCTCGGCGATCAACCGCGAGAACGCGAATTCGATGTCGGCGACCTTATCCCGCGGAGCATTAGCTTTCAGCGCGGCCGCCCGTTTCTCGATGCCGAGACGAAGGAATAGGTCGCGCTGCCTGATCGGGCCGTGAATGCGCGCCCCCATGCTTTCGGCGCACCGCGCCAGCGCCTCGAAATCGACATGGGCGGTCAAATCCGCGCGGCCCGGCATGCGCAACGGATCGGTAAAGGAATGCGCGGCGACCGCCTGCAACGTGTCGCCCAAGCCGAACTGGGCGTGACCGTAGTCGATGATCAAAGCTGCTCCTTCAGTTCGCATCCGCCGTCCAAGTTCGAGCGCGACGCTATCCGAGCGCCATTCATAAATCGCGCCCTTGGGGGCGCGGCGCAACTCGCGCGGCATTGCCGTTTCGAATAACGGCAACGCATCGCGCGCCGTGCCGATCGTGAGATTGCCTTCGGGCGCGATCTCGATGACGCGCTCGTGCCAGCCGTCCGATTGTTTGACGGCCTGATGCACCGGCAGCGCATCGATGAATTCGTTGGCGATGATGATTGTGGGGCCGCTGGGGACGTCCTCGAACGTAGCGTGCCAATATGTCTGCACGCCGAGACCTTCCAGCCGCCGCTGTTGCACCTGTTGCAGCGCCGGACTGATTTCGACCAGATGCAGGACGATTGCCTCGCGGAATCCCTTGACCACGCGCGCCGCCCGCAATGCGTCGAACATCAGAGTGCCGCGTCCGGGGCCGAGCTCGATGACGCGGACATTTTCCGGCGCGCCCATCTGCTGCCAAACGGCGGCCATCCATAGGCCGATCAACTCGCCGAACATCTGGCTGATTTCGGGCGAGGTGACGAAATCGCCACCGGCGCCGAGCGGGTCGCGATTGATGTAATAGCCGTATTGCGGATGCGTGAGGCATAGCCGCATGTACCCGGCAACCGGCATCGGACCGGCAACGCCGATGAGCCGGCGGATTTCGCTCTCCAGCGGCGAACGTTCTTCAGCCATTTTTCGCGATCGGCCCGCGCGCGATCGGTTCACGCGTCAGCGCCACCGTAAGGACGGCGGCGCCGCCAAGCATCAGCGGAATGCACAGCAGCATTCCCATCGTCAGGCCGCCCCAGAGGAATCCGAGTTGAGCATCGGGCTCGCGGAACAATTCACAGGTAATCCGCGCGACGCCATAGCCGAGCGCGAAGGCGCCGGTAACGATGCCGGGCCGTTTGAGCGCGCCGATGCGCAGCAGCAAACCGAGCACGATGAAGAGAACGACGCCTTCAAGCGCCGCTTCATAGAGCTGACTGGGATGGCGCGGGATCGGCCCGCCATTGGGAAACACCATGGCCCAGGGAACGTCGGCCGGCCGGCCCCACAATTCGCCGTTGATGAAATTGGCGATGCGGCCGAGGAACAGCCCGATCGGCGCGACGGCTGCGGTCACGTCGCCGAGCGACAGCATCGGGATGTGCCGGCGCCACGCGAACAGGACAATGGCGACGACGCAGCCGGTGACGCCGCCGTGGAATGACATGCCGCCGTTCCAAAGTTGCAGGATCTCGATCGGGTGGTCGGCGAAATGCGAAAAATTGTAGAACAGCACATAGCCGGTGCGGCCGCCGAGGATGATGCCGAGCGTGATCCAAATGACGAAATCGTCGAAGTCGAGCGCGGTGAGCGGCGCCGGCCCGCCCCATAAACGTTCCGAAGCAATGATCGCGCGCGCATAAAACCAGCCGGCGATGATGCCGACGATATAGGCGAGCGCATACCAGCGAATGGCGAACGGCCCGACGGAGATCAGGATCGGGTTGATCGCGGGAAAAGGAATAACGGGCAAAACAAACATCGGCTCGGATCCTTGCAGCCGAGCCCCTTGCGGCCGCGCCGCACCATCGCCATTGTCTCGGCGCATAGCAAGCGGGGCTGGCGCGGCGAGCATCGGCGCGCGGCTGCGGAGGCACTCATGGTGCAGACAACGAACCGGTTCTTCGACGAGGTCGGCCGGCTGATGAACGATGCGGCCGGTGTCGCGCAAGGCGTGCGGCGCGAATTCGAAACACTATTCCGCAGCCAGGCGGAGCGCATCCTGCGCGATCTCGATGTGGTCAAGCGCGAGGATTTCGAGGCGGTCAAGGACATGGCCCGCCTCGCGCGCGAGGAAAACGAAGCGCTCAAGGCTCGCGTCACGGCGCTCGAAACGGCGCTCGCCAAGACCGGCGCCTCCGGCGCGACGCCGTCGAGCGGAGCGGGACAGACCTACAGTTCCGCCGAGCCGTCAGGCGGGACCGGTGGCGTCAATCCGAGCGCCTTCTGAGCCGTCAGACTCGTCAATCCATCATTCCTTGTTTTTCAGGGCCTGCGCCGCTATAGAAGCCGCGTCCGCGCCTGCTACAGCACCCCTGGAGGCTTGGCGCGGAATTTCCCTTGAATAATAGGGCTTTGGACGAGGATCACACCATGGCGACCGTCAATATCATCAAGGCGGCGGCGCGCTCGCGGGCAGGCAAGGGGGCCGCCCGGGCCGAGCGTCGCACCGGCCGCGTTCCCGGAATCATCTATGGCGACGGCAAGCCGGCGCTGCCGATCACGCTCGATTACAAAGATTTGCACCATCGCATCTATGCCGGGCACTTCCTCACCACCATTCATGATGTCGAAGTCGACGGCGTAAAGCACCGCGTGATCCCGCGCGATTTCCAGCTCGATGCGATCCACGATTTGCCGCTGCACGTCGACTTCATGCGGCTCGGCGAGGGCGCGACGATCCGCGTCAATATTCCGATCTACGTCAAGAACGCCGACCAGTCGCCAGGCGTCAAACGCGGCGGCACGGTCTCGATCGTCACCCATACCGTCGCGGTCCGCTGCCGCGCCGATGCGATTCCGCCGGGCATCGACGTCGATATCAGTGAGCTGGAAATCAATCACTCCAAGCATCTGAGTGACGTGACGCTTCCCGAGGGCGTCCAAGTCGTGGAACGTCGCGACATCACCCTCGTCACGGTGGTGCCGCCGTCGGGCTATGCCGAAGAGATGAAGGCAGCCGCAGAGGCCGCCGCCGCCGCCGCCGTCGCTGCCGCCGCCGCTTTGGCCGCCGGCGTGCCGGCGGAAGGTGCAGCTCCCGGTGCCGCGCCCGGCGCTGCTCCTGGTGCCGCGCCCGGTGCCGCTCCCGGCGCTGCGCCCGGTGCCGCGCCCGGCGCTGCCCCCGGCGCCGCACCCGGAAAGAAGTGAGGTTTGACGCAGGACGACGCTGATGCTGCTCCTGGTCGGTTTAGGAAATCCGGGAGAGCGCTACGCCGGCAACCGTCACAATGTCGGCTTCATGGCCGTTCAAGCGATCGCCAAACGTCACGGCATCGGACCGTGGCGGCGGCGTTTCCAGGGTGTCGCGTGCGAGGGACCGATCGGCGGCGAGCGCACGCTGCTGCTGTTGCCCGGCACTTATATGAATGATTCCGGCCGCGCCGTCGCCGAGGCCTCGCATTTCTACAAGCTCGCGCTCGGCGACATCACGGTGTTCCATGACGAGATCGACCTGCCGCCCGGCAAAGTCAGGGTCAAAATCGGCGGCGGCATCGCCGGCCATAACGGGCTGCGCTCGATCTCCGAGCATATCGGTAACGACTATCGGCGCGTGCGCGTCGGCGTCGGCCATCCCGGCGACAAGGATATGGTGCAGCATTACGTGCTGAGCGATTTCGCCAAGAGCGAACGCGACTGGGTCGAGGCGCTCGTCGGTATCCTCGCCGACAATGCCGAACTCATTGTCCGCGGCGAGGACGCGAGTTTTCAGAACAAGGTTCACCTAGCCATGGCCGCGAAGGGATTTGGCGAGGCTGAGCCTGGCAGCGAGCCTGCTTAAGCAGGACACCCAGGCCGACGCTTGACACAGAAACACGAAAACACGATATCTGTGGCATGAAAAACGTCACCATCACGCTTTCGGAGGATCTTGCCCGACGCGCGCGGGTGGAGGCGGCTAAGCAGGACAAGAGCCTGTCACGCTTTGTGGCTGATTTGCTGGAGGACCGGTGCAAGGCCGACGAGCCTGACAAGCTGGCCTTGCTCCGCGAATTCTTCGACGGCCCCGGTTATCCCGGAATTAGCAAAGCCTGGCGCGGGCGGGAGGCGCTCTATGCCGAACGGGAAGATGAGTTGCTTCGCCGATACGAATCTCATCGTTTACACCCTCGATCCGCACGAACCCGAAAAGCGGCGGCACGCCAAGGATTTTCTGAATCGGATCATCAATCGCCATACATTGGTGCTCAGCCCGCAAAGCCTCAACGAGTGTTATCGCGCCGTAACCGAAAAGCGCGGTCTGATGCCAAGAAATGAGGCGCGCCTGTTTGTCTATGCATTAAGCGAGTTTTGTACGGCCAGTTATGATTTTGAAGTGACTCAAAAAGCTTGGTTCATTCAGGATCGGTACGGGTATTCATGGTGGGATTGCATGCTGCTGGCGTCCGCGTCACGTGCCGGCTGCGATGTGTTTTTGAGCGAGGATATGCAACACGAACAGAACGTCGAAGGCTTGAAAGTACTCAATCCTTTTGAGCTCGACCCCGACTTTCAATTCGCGCAATGAAATAAATCTCCATGGGCTTCAAATGCGGCATTGTCGGCCTGCCGAATGTCGGCAAGTCGACCCTCTTCAATGCGCTGACCGAAACCGCGGCGGCGCAGGCAGCGAATTATCCGTTCTGCACCATCGAGCCGAATGTCGGCGAAGTGGCGGTGCTGGACCGGCGGCTTGAAACGCTCGCAGCGCTCGCCAAGTCGGCCGAAATCGTGCCGACGCGGCTCGCCTTTGTCGATATCGCCGGCCTGGTGCGCGGCGCGTCGAAAGGGGAGGGGCTCGGCAACCAGTTTTTGGCCAATATCCGCGAGGTCGATGCGATCGCGCATGTGGTGCGCTGCTTCGAGGATAGCGACGTGACGCATGTCGAAGGCCGCATCGATCCGATCGCCGACATCGAGACGGTCGAGACCGAATTGATGCTCGCCGATCTCGAGAGCCTGGAGCGGCGCGTCGACGCCTTGAGCAAAAAAGCCAAGGGTGGCGATAAGGAGGCAAAGGAAGCGCTCGACCTCATGAGCCGCGCGCTCGCGCTGTTGCGCGATGGCAAGCCGGCGCGGCTGACCGAACGCAAACCGGAGGAGGAGAAGGCATTTCACATGCTCGGGCTCCTGACTTCGCTGCCGGTACTTTACGTTTGCAATGTCGATGAGGGTTCGGCGGCGCTCGGCAACGCCTTCGCGCGCACGGTCGAGGCGAGAGCCGCGGCCGAAGGGGCCGCTGCGATCGTCATTTCCGCCAAGATCGAAGCCGAGATCGTCGTGCTCTCGCGCGATGATCGCGAAGAATACCTTGCCACAATCGGCCTCAAGGAAGGCGGTCTCGATCGCCTCATCGGCGCCGGCTATGCACTGCTCCATCTCGTCACTTTCTTTACCGCCGGGCCGAAAGAGTCGCGCGCCTGGACGGTGACGCGCGGCGCCAAGGCGCCGCAGGCCGCGGGCGTCATCCACACCGACTTCGAGCGCGGCTTCATCCGCGCCGAGACGATCGCCTATGACGATTATGTGGCGTGCGGCGGCGAGGCCGGCGCGCGCGATGCCGGCAAGATGCGGCTTGAGGGCAAGGATTACGCCGTGCAGGACGGCGATGTCATGCACTTCCGCTTCGCGACTTAGCTTACATCTGCTGGCCGCGATTGCGGATCGCGCCGAGATGCTCGTTGATGCGAAACACGATGAGTACGAATTCGGCGATGATGCGCGCGAGAATGACGCCCATGCAGCCGCCGAGCAGGCTGACGATGAGAAGAATCATGCCGACGAACGGATTGTACGCCATCGTCGTCAGCGAACTGACCGCGCCGGCGAAGCCGAGCAGCACGGAAATGACGACGGCGAGCCAGTAAAAGACCTTGATCACGGTGGGCGTCACGAACCGCTCCCACTGGAACAGGTCGCCGAGGCCGAACATGAGTCCTCCTCTCAAAGCGCGCCGCGCGTGATTCCCCGCTTCTGCCGCGCAGACTGCACCCCACGATTGCGACGGTCAATCGAGGAGACAAGCGCGATTGACGGCGTGGAATGGCGCGTCTAGTGACCTGAAGCAAATATCGCAGGCCGCCAATGCGTAGGCTGAATTGGGACGATTTCACGGCGCTGGCGCCGCAAATGTCGCGCGAGCAGCGGCGGGCCGCGTCGGTCGCCGGCGCCGCGCATGCGCTGCACGACGGCTATACTGATCTCATCTACATCATGCTGCCGTTGTGGCAGGCGGAATTCGGCCTGACCTACGCGGCGCTCGGCGCGCTTCGCAGCGTGTTCGTCGGCGCCATGGCGAGCTTTCAGATTCCCGCCGGCCTCCTCTCCGAACGCTTCGGCGCCGGCGCCGTGCTCGCGGCCGGCACCGCGCTGGCGGGACTTGGTTATTGTTTCGCCGGCGCCTCGACCGGCTTTACCATGCTGCTCGGCGCGCTTCTGATCGGCGGTATCGGCTCCAGCACGCAGCATCCGATCGCCTCGGCGCTGGTCGCCCGCGCGTTTGCCGGACCACGTTCGCTCAAGGCGCTCGGCACCTACAATTTTTCCGGCGACATCGGCAAAATGACGGTGCCGGCGGCACTGTCGCTGATGTTGCTGGTGATGGCATGGCGGCCGGCGCTCGCGCTGCTTGGCTGCGTCGGGCTGGCGATGGCGGTGGTGATCTTCTTCGTCACGCCGCGTTATGGCCACGACACAAGCGGGGAGCCGCATGCCGCGGCGAATGCGGGGCAAGATCGCAAACGGCGGCCCTTCGCTTTCATTCTCCTGCTCAGCATCGGCATCATCGACAGCGCCACGCGCATGGGCTTCCTGCTCTTCCTGCCGTTCGTGCTGAAAGACAAGGGCGCCAGCCTGCAAACCGTCGGCTTGGCCATGACGCTGGTTTTCGCCGGCGGCGCGGCGGGAAAACTCGCCTGCGCCTTCATTGGCGCCCGCATCGGCGCGATCGGCACCGTATGGCTGACCGAGAGTTTTACGGCGGCCTGCATTCTCGCGCTGTTGCCGCTGCCGCTTGATGCCGCGCTGGTGCTGCTGCCGGTGATCGGCATTGCGCTCAATGGCACGTCCTCGGTGCTGTACGGTTCGGTGCCGGATCTAGTCGTGCCGCAGTGGCGCGCGCGCGCGCTCAGCATTTTCTACACCGGCACGATCGGCTCGGGCGCGATCGCGCCGATCTTGTTCGGTCGGGTCGGCGATGCGCTCGGTGTGTGGACGGCTTTAACGCTGGTCGCCGCCTTCGTGCTCATCACGCTTCCGCTTGCGGCCTTGCTGCGCGGTGCGTTCGCCCGCGACTACGGTTCCGGGGCGGCGTGAGCGCGCCAACATTGCGGCACGGGAACTTCGCTCCGTTCGTTCACTTCGCCAACGCCGAGTTCCACACCAAACAGCTTCAATTCACGGCAACTGCCTGACTGCAGGAACGCGAACCGCCGCCGGGCGTTGGGCTTGGTGGTTCGGGCGCATGCGCCCGAACGGCGTATGCACATGGAGTGAGCCATGAGATTCTACATCCCCTATACCGCGCTCGGTCTGGCGCTTGTCGCCGGTGCGCCTGCTGCCAACGCGCAGACGGTGATCACGCGCGAGATCGTCGGTCCGCCGGCCGAAACCGTCATCACGCAACCGATGCAAACAGTGCAGACAACGGAAACGATACGAACGGTGCGTCCTGCCGGATCGCGCACGGCGCGCCGTCAGGTCGTGACGACGCGGACCATCACGCGCCAGCGCATCGTTCCGGCATCGGCGCTGGTCGCTCGCACCATTCCGGCCATTCCGCAGCCGCTCTATGACGAAGTGACGGCGCCGATCCGGGACGACACCGAATACTCGCCGCTCTATGACACAGTCGCAGCGCCGGACGTACCCGCGCCCGCACCGATGGTGCGGGACCAGTACACCGAGCCGTTCGTCTATCGCTACGTCTACGAGCCCGACCGCATCCTGGTGATCGATCCCAACACCGGTATCGCGGTGCAGGCTATCCCGCGCTGACGGCGCGCACGACGCAGTCGGTTGCCGAATGCACGAGCGGCTGCGTCGCCGCGCCGGAAAGCGACGCGAGAATCGTCGGATATCCCTCGCCCGGCACGGAATCTATTGTGGGGCCGGCGGTTGCCGGCCAATCGTCATTACGTCTCCGGGGCGGTTCCATGTCGGCGGACACATGTTATATTCAGCGCGCGAATTGACGGAGTTCGGCCATGATTCTTCCCCCGGCATTGATTCTCGGCGCGCATCTGTTGATGCCGGTTGTCGATAGTGTTCCGGTTCTCAATGTCGATCAGGTCTGCCAGGGCATCGCTCAACAGGGCGGTGTTTCCTTCCACGATGCGGACATCGCCGAAGAGAAGAAGAATTGCCTCGATAGCGAACAGGCCACCCGCGATGAACTGTCCAAGCAATGGCCGAGCTTCGCGCCGGCCGACAAGACCGCATGCACGAATGAATCGAAGATGGGCGGCGAATCCAGCTACACCGAGCTGCTCACTTGCTTGGAAATGGCGCGCGATGTGCGAAATATGCGAAGCGAATCCAGCACGCCGGCGGCCGCGCCGGTCCGCGCCAAGCCGAAACCGTAAAGCGGTTTCCTAGTAACCGATCAAAATTTCGCTGACCGCCGGTTTCACCGCGCGGAACTCCGGGTCGGCGGAATTGTATTCCTTGTCGGCCGTCAACGCGCCGACCGCATCCGCGGGAGCTTTCGGGTCAGCCTTCAGGCTGACGCCGGACTTGCAGCCGCCGGCAAGCGTCGCCAGCGCGCCACCGTCCCAATCGCTGACTGTCGCGACGCCGTCTTTATCGAAGCCTTTGATCTTGAATGGCTTGTGGTTGAGCTTTTCGAGCTGCGCCAAGTTCAGGCCAAGATGCATGCCGCCGGGAGCCGTCCAGGTCGATTGCCCGCCGATGACGATAAGATAGGTGCCGGTGCGGTTGCCCGGATTTGACCACCACACTTCAAGCCGCTTCTTCGGATCTTTCGGGTACACGATCGTGGCCGCCACCTTGCTGCCGCCGGCGTCGACTTCAGTGAAGGTGACGTTTCTCGAATCGAACGCCACCGCAAGGGCGAGCATGCCGGAATCTTTTGCGAACGGCCCGCTACAGGCGACTACCGTGTGCGGGACAGCGGCGACATGGACCGGCGGTTTCGGTGCGGCCGCCGGAGGTGCGGCGTCGGGCGTGTCACTGGCTGCGGCGCGTGTCGCCGGATGCGTCGGCTTGCGGGGCACGCCGGCTGGTTCTGCCACGGCTGCCGGCATCGCCTGCTTGATCTGCGATGGCGCGAGTTGATCGTCGGTGTCGAGATCCGGATCGCGCTGCATGACCGGAGCGGCGGTCAGCTTGTGCGATTTCTTCGCGGGTTTTGCCGCCGGCGGCGCTGTCGCCTGATCCGGCTCATCTTCGTCGACGATCGACGGTTGCGTCGGCGAGGCTTGCCGCTGCTGTGCCGAAAGCGGGGCGGTGACGAGAGCGAGCCCCGTAACCAGCACCGTGCCGATCCAGATTTTGCGCATTCCCCGCCTCCGTTAGCGCGATCGGATGGGCAGCATAGCACGACCGTCGCCGCCTGCCGCCGCACATATTTTATGCTTTTTGCAGAGCAATTGAGGCGCTTTCCAGCCGCAGTTCTCGTCAGGGCGTAGCTTACTAATGAAAAGCCCGCCTACGCTCTTTAGAGCTACGGCGGGCAACCTTCGCGGGATTGGGCTGCGTGCCAACCGGAGCGGCATTTGCCGCGAAGGTTGGTGGAGCCAGGCGGGATCGAACCGCCGACCTCCTGCATGCCATGCAGGCGCTCTCCCAGCTGAGCTATGGCCCCTTCAGGGAACAGGTATCGGTAATCGGCAATCAGAAGTCTGGGCTAACGCATTCTGATTACTAAATACTGATTACTGACTCCTGATCAGGTTTCCTCCTCTTTCTCGATGTCGCCGCCAATGATGTCGGTGACATCGGCGTCCTCTTCCTCTTGCTCTTCGATGAAGGTGGCATCGTCGATCGGCTCGTCGATCTCGACCTCTTCCTCCTCGGCTTCTGGTTCCCCGGCAACGGCAGGTTTCTTGGTGCCCTGCGCTTCGGCATCCGCGTCTTCCAGCGAGACGGTCTCGACCTCCTCCTGCGGCTCGGGCACGGCGACTTCCTCGACGGGAGCCGGGGCCGGCGGCCGCGGTACGACCGGTGGTGCCGGTTCCGGCCGCGACCGGGTCACGACCGGCGCGACTACATGCACCGTCCCGCATTTCGGACAGTGGATCGGATCCTTGCTCAGGTCGTAGAACTTGGCGCCGCAATTGGCGCAGAGCCTTTTGGTGCCCAGTTCGGCTTTAGCCACGGTCCGGTTCCTTGGAGTAATTCGGGTGCTTCACTTGGCTAGTCGTAACGCGGCTGTCAATAGTCGATCGCCGCTTGGCCGCCGCCTGTGCGGCAGCGGAAAAACGACGGGATGACGCGGCGCGGCGGCCCATGATACAGGGCGCTGACAAAAGTGCCGATCAAGGCGCCAGCCGGACCTAAACCCTATGACCGCCGCCGCCGCACCGCTGACCTCCCGCCGTAACGGCCCCCTGGCCGGCCGCGCGCGCGTGCCGGGCGATAAATCGATCTCGATCCGGGCGCTCATTCTCGGCGCGCTTGCGGTCGGTGAGACCCGGATCGGCGGCATGCTCGAAGGCGAAGACGCGCTGAGCACGGTGAAGGCGTTGCAGGCGCTCGGCGCCAGGATCGAGCGAACCGGCGCGCGGGAGTGGCTGATCCATGGCGTCGGTGTCGGCGGCTTTGCCGAACCCGCCGGCGCCCTCGATTTCGGCAATTCAGGAACCGGCTGCCGCCTCGCGCTCGGCGCGGTAGCCGGCTGCCCGATCACGGCGACGTTCGATGGTGATGCCTCGTTGCGCAGCCGCCCGATGCGGCGCGTGCTCGATCCGTTGGAACGGATCGGCGCGCGCACCCTTGCCTCGGCGGATGGCCGCCTGCCGCTGACGCTTGCCGGCGCGCGCGACCCGATGCCCATCGTGTTCCAGCCGCCGGTGCCCTCGGCGCAGTTGAAGTCGGCGACGCTGTTGGCCGGTCTTTCGGCGCCGGGTGAAACCGTCGTCATCGAAGCGGAGGCGACGCGCGATCATACCGAAAAGATGCTCGCGCATTTCGGCGCCGATGTGCGGGTCGAGGCACAGGGCAACGGCCGCCGCATTACGCTGTCCGGCCAGCCGGAGCTCGCTCCGCGGCCGATCAAGGTCCCCGCCGATCCGTCCTCGGCAGCCTTCCCGCTGGTCGCCGCGCTGCTGGTGCCGGGTTCGGAGGTGATCCTCGACGGGGTGATGATGAACCCCTTGCGCACCGGTCTCATCACGACGCTCGGCGAAATGGGTGCTGCGATCGAGCGGCTCGAGCAACGCGACGAAGGCGGCGAAGATGTCGCCGACCTGCGCATCCGCGCCGGCGCATTGCGCGGTGTCGAGGTGCCGGCTGCGCGCGCACCGTCGATGATCGACGAATATCCGGTGCTCGCGGTGGCCGCCGCCTTCGCCGAGGGCACGACGGTGATGCGCGGGCTCAAAGAGTTGCGGGTGAAGGAATCCGACCGTCTCGCCGCCACCGCGGCGCTGCTTCGCGCGAACGGCGTTGCGGCCGATATCGAGGGCGACGATCTGATCGTGCATGGCAACGGCCGCGCCAAAGGCGGCGGCACGGTCACGACCCACATGGATCATCGCATCGCCATGGCGGCCATGGTTTTAGGACTCGCCAGCGAGCGGCCGGTTGCGATCGACGATGGCACTTTCATCGCAACGAGCTTTCCCGGCTTCGTCGAATTGATGCGGTCGCTGGGCGCGGATTTGTCATGATCATCGCCATCGATGGACCCGCCGCCTCGGGCAAAGGGACGATCGCGAGGCAGCTTGCGGCGGTCTACGGCCTGCATCATCTCGATACCGGCCTGCTCTACCGGGCGGTCGCCAAAGCGATGCT
>Ga0182024_10016007_pt1 | contig 14281 bp, 9 predicted proteins | sample P32metaG_FD_120480 | JGI IMG/M metagenome (GOLD analysis project Ga0182024, IMG submission 120480) | Permafrost microbial communities from Stordalen Mire, Sweden - P3-2 metaG (Illumina Assembly) | ecosystem: Environmental > Terrestrial > Soil > Wetlands > Permafrost | place: Sweden: Stordalen... | reverse complement strand
GCCTCGCTGCCGCTGGCGGGCGACACGGAGCTGTGGGCCAAGTTTTACCAGCACGCCGACCTCTACGGCGTCGCCACGCCGCTCGGCGGGTTCCGCATGCACGGCGACCAGAAGACCAGCCACCGGATGCTCGCGTACATCGACGAATGCATGACCGTCCTGACACGAAACGGAGGCCGCCCGTACACTGCCGCGGAAGCACTCGCGCGGCGCATCGGCCGGCGTTGTCTTCCCGACCGGTTGAAGAAACAGCTCGGACTCAAGGATAGAGTGAAAGTGTGTCTCCACCGCGGAGGGAAGTGGATGCTGGCTGAAACGTATGCCAGGTAGCAGCTAGTAGCTAGTAGCTAGTTGCTAGCAGGGATTGGGCAGAAATGCCGGTACTTTTTGTTCCAACCAGCAACTAGGAACTAGCCACTAGCAACTGCATTATGACTGACTTTCCACGCATCACCATCGTCACCCCGAGCTTCAACCAGGGCGGGTTCCTGGAGCAGACGATCCGCTCCGTCCTGGACCAGGGCTACCCCAACCTGGAATACATGGTGATGGATGGCGGCAGCACCGACCAGAGCGTGGACGTCATAAAAAAATACGCCGACCGGATGGCGTACTGGGTCAGCGAGAAAGACAAAGGCCAGAGCCACGCGATAAACAAAGGTTTCGCACGGGCGACCGGGGACATCTTCGCCTACATCAACAGCGACGACTTCCTCTACCCCGGCTCTCTGCAGCGCGTCGCCGAGGCGTGGAACCAGGGGGCCAAGTGGGTGGTCGGCTGGGTGCAGACGCTCGAGGCCGACGGCGGGGAATGGCCGCAGTTGCCCGATGCGACCGGGCTACCCTCCGACTGGTTCGTCTGCAACCCCATCCCGCAACAGGCCAGCTTCTGGGCCGGGGCGTTCTGGAAGCAGCTCGGCAACTTCCGCGAGGAGTTCCGTTACTGCTTCGACTACGACTATTGGCTGCGCATCCGCTTCAAGGCAGGCGTTTCGCCGCTGATCGTGCATCGCTGCCTGGGTTCGTACCGCCTGCACCAGAACAGCAAGACGGTCTCCGAATGGGACGCGTTCGAGCCCGAGTTTGCCCGCGTCCGTGCCGACTACATCGCGCTGCTGACTGCGAAGGAACGGCGTGCCGTCGTTCGCAAACGACGGAAAAAGGAATGGAGCAAGCACTACAACCTCGGCTGGGCGGCGCTGCGGAAATCAGATGTCTCCGCCGCCCGCAAGCACGCCAAAGCCGCCCTGGCAAACGCCAAGCTCACCATGGAATCGTGGAGGCTGATGTATTGTGCCGTAAGAGGCAGATAGTCCTTTGTCCTTGGTCCTTGGTCATTTGTCACTGGTTACTTGTCACTGGTCTTGAGGCGGTTCGATGTCTTCGGCTCCGGTCGTTTCTGTGGTCATGACGGTGTATAACGCCGAGGATTATCTCGGCGAGGCGATGGACAGCATTCTGGCGCAGACGTTCGGGGACTTTGAGTTGATCGTGATCGATGATGGCTCGACTGATGGCTCAACGTCTATGCTTCGAGACTATGCAGCCCGCGACCAGCGCGTGAGACTTACCAGCCGGCCGAATACCGGCGTGGTCCGCGCGGCCAACGAAGGTATCGCCCAGGCGCGCGGCAAGTACCTGGCTCGAATGGATTCGGACGATGTGTCGTCGCCCCAGCGATTCGCCCGGCAGGTTGCACACCTGGACGCTAACCCGGATTGCGTCCTGGTCGGCTCTCGAGTGACCCTCATCGACCCGTACGGCTCGCCGGTGGCGGTCAGCGGGCAGAAACTAACGCACCAGGAAATCGAAAAAGAGCTTTTAACCAACGGCGGGGGCTGGGCGGTAGTCCAGCCGTCGGCGATGATGCGAACCGATGCCGTGCGTGCCGCGGGCGGCTACCGCGGGTCGGTCAACATGAGCGAAGACCACGATCTTTTCCTTCGCCTGGCCGAGCGGGGAAAGGTGGCCAACCTCGAAGAGCCGCTGCTGCGCTATCGACGTCACTATAAGAGCCTGAACCATACGCAATACCAGCAGGCGTGGCAGGTCAAAGAACGGATCCTGCGCGAGGCGTTCGATCGCCGCGGACTGGCGTTCCCCGCGGACTGGAAATACGAGCCCTGGCGCCCGCCGGAAAAGGCTGAACAGTTCCGGCTCTGGGGCTGGGCCGCCATCAAGGCGGGAAACCCGAAGGTCGCCCGCAAGCACGCCGTCGGCGCCGTCAAGGCCGCGCCGCTGTCGCCAAAGGCATGGAAGCTGATGTATTGTGCCGTCCGCGGAAGGTAGTCATTTGGACAAATGACCAGTGACAAACCAACAATCTCAGTATTAATGTCCGTCTACAACGGGCAGCGATTCGTCGCCGACGCGATCGAGAGCATCCTTGCGCAGACGTTCGGGGACTTCGAGTTTCTCATCATCGATGACGGCTCCAAGGACGAATCGCTGGCGATCGTCCGCCGGTACGAGCAGAAGGACAAGCGGATCAAGTCCGTCAGCCGGGCGAACCAGGGGCTGACGAAAACACTCAATGAGATGTTCGCGATGTCGAACGGGGAATTCATCGCCCGCATGGATTGCGACGATGTCGCCATGCCGGAGCGATTTTCGCTGCAGGTACAGGCGCTGCGCGAAGACCCGGCACTGGCGTGCGTCGGCGGCAATTTCCAGCTCATCGACGGCGAAGGCCGGCTGCTTACGACCCTGCGCCCGCCCCCAGACGATGCGACTATCCAAAAACAGGCCCTGGCCGGCCACGGCGCGATTTGCCATCCGGCAGCCATGATCCGCCGCGAGGCGCTGCTCAAGATCAACGGCTACGACGAAGAATTCAAAATCGCCCAGGACCTGGACCTCTGGCTCCGCCTCGGCGAGGTCGGGAAGTTGGCCAACGTCCCGCGGACCGTCCTGAAGTTCCGCCTGCACGAAGGCTCGGTCAGCGAGACCAAACGCGTCGAGCAGCGCAAGTTCGCCAGGATGGCATGCGAGCGGGCGTGGCAACGCCGCGGCATCGCCGGTACTTTTGAGGCCGAAGAGCCCTGGCGCCCCGGCAATGACGCCGTCTCCAAAATGGAGTACGCCCTGCGCTACGGCTGGTGGGCCTTCAACAGCGGCCAGCGGCGTACCGCCGCCCACTACGCCAGGCTGGCGATTGCGGCCATGCCGCTGCGCCCAGCGGGATGGAAGCTGCTGCTGGCAGCGGCGGTCAAGCCGATGAAACCGGCGGAGGTGTAGTAGAACCCATGGCCCGCGTCTCCCTCCTCATTCCCATGCGCAACGCCGAGGCGTACATCGCCGCGACGCTGCGATCGCTGCTGGGACAAGCTGGGCTGGACCCGAATCAGGATGAGGTCCTCATCGTCGACGACGGCTCCGCTGACCGTTCGCGGGCGGTGGTTGAGGAAGTCAGCCGGGAGATGGAAACCGGCGCCTGCGTCCGCGTGATCGACGGTCCCCGGCAGGGGATCTCCGCGGCGATGAACGCGGCCCTTTCAGCAGCGCAAGGCGAACTGGTGTGCCGCTGCGACGCCGACGATCTCTATCCCCCGGGCCGGTTGCAACGGCAGCTAAAATGGCTCGAAGCCCATCCTGAGTTTGGTGCGGTGTGCGGCGGCTTTTCGACCATCACCGCCAAGGGCCGGCCCATCGCCGACTTTGCCTGCGGCGATGCCGAGCAGGAGATTACCGAAGAGCTTCGCTCCGGTAGGACCCGTACTCACCTGTGCACCTTCCTGGTCCGCACTGAAAGGGTCCGCAAGACCGGGGCTTTTCGCCCCTGGTTCGTGACCGCCGAGGACATCGATTTGCAATTGCGGCTTGGTGACGTTTGCCGAGTAGGCTTCGAGCCGGTCGGAGCCTACCTCTACCGCCTGCACGACGCCTCGATCACGCACCAGCAGGCGGACGCACGGCGAGTGTTTTATGAGACTGCGGCACGTACATTTTCCGAGCAGCGCCGCGCCACCGGTGCCGACGATCTGGAGCGCGGCTCGCCCCCGTCGCCGCCGGGTGCCGACGCCGGCGCCGTTTCCGTGCGCAGTTCGAGCCAGCAGGCGCAAGCCGTCCTGATCGGCGCTTCATGGCGGCACCACAAGGATGGCCGCAAGACGCAGGCGGTTGTCACGGGGTTCCGCGCCTGCCTGACCCGCCCGGGGAACATCGGAGCATGGAAGAACCTCTGCACGCTCGTGTTCAAGCGGGCATAACCCTCAATTGTCACCAATGAGGCGCGTTTAGTTGATCCCGCCTGCCGGCAAGACCGACGAGAACGTTTGGCCGTACCTCAGCGAGAAATCGCGGGCGTCGGTGTTATTGATGTTGGCGCCGGCTCCTCCGAAATCAAGTGCCGCATTGTAGTTGGCCGAACCGGCGGCGGCCCCGTACGCCTCGCTGAAATCGCGCGCGTCGGTGTTGTTGACGGCACCGGCGCCGGTGACGTCGCCGTAGAGGCGGTGGAAGGTGTAAGTGTTGGAGCCGGTCAAGGCGACGCCGTTTGACGTTACGTCCGAGTTATTGATCGAGAAGGAGTAGATGCCGTCGATCAGGCTCGCGCTGGCGTCGGTGTTGGAGGTGCTGGGCGCGAATGTGATCGTCCAGGTTAGGCCTCCATTGCTGGTTGTGGCCGTGTTGAGCACGCTGGAGATATTCGTGATGCTACCGTCGTTGGCCCCGTTGCCGCTGACCGCTCCGCCAGTGCCGTCGAGGTTGTAGACGCCGAGGCTGAACGCGCCTGGCTGAGTGAGGTTCACTGCCTCGCTAAAGGTCACGACCAACTGACGGACCTCCGACGCTTGCGTGGTGTTCCCGTCTGCCTCACCATCGTTGGTTGTGACGCTGACGACCGTGGGGGCGATAACGGCGCTCAACTCGTTGGAGGCGATGCTGGAGTTGACGCCGCCAACCGCTTCGATGGTGTAGTAATACCGCGTATTGAGCAGGGCCGTCGTGTCGGTGAATGACGTTGATGACAGGTTGACCGCCAGCGGGGTCTCCGATCCGCTGCTGGCGCCGCGAAGGACGGTGTAGGTATCAGCGCCGCTGACGCCGCTCCAGGAGAGAACAATCGAGTTGCCGAAGGGCGTAGCGCTGTTGAGGGTTGGCGGAGCGGGGACGGCATAGGTGGGGTCGAGCGAGAAGTCATCAGAGGTATAGCCGGTCCCCGAGCCGTGGAAGCCGGCAAAGCCGACGATACCGGCCAGGCCGGCGCTGGTTTCAGTGATCGTTGCCGGGGCGAGCAGCACCTTGGCCGGTGAGTTCCCGTTCGGGCCGAATTCCGTCACCGAGTAAGTGACCGTAAAGGCGCCGGTGCTGGTATTGGTTTCCTGGGCGCTGACGGTCAATTGCAGCCAATCTCCGGACGTGGCGGCGGTCGTGAAATTCACGGTCGCGGCACTGGTTGTCGTCCCCGCGTTGGCGGACTCGAGGCTCAACTCACTGTCGCCGAGGATGCGCGCGGAAATAAACGATGGGTTGATCGCGGTCCCATTGACCGTCTCGGACCCGTCGAAGGTCTGGTTGGCCGCGGCGAGCCAGCCCAGTTGGAGCGGCGTATCGCCGGTGCTGGCATCGGAATCCTTCACCATCATGCTGACGGTGTGGACGTTGCCATCCGCCAGCGGGGTCGTTCCGCCGCTGTAGACGGCGGTGCTGTCGGCGGCGGAGGTGGTCACCGCGCCGCCGCCGGTCGATGTGCCCTGGTCGAGGGTCCCGCCGGTGTTGGTGTACGTGAAGGCGCCGAGGGTCGGAGTGAAGTTGAAACTGGACAGAGTGCTTCCTGCCGTGCCGTTGAAGTTCTGGAAGTCAGTGGTAGTCGGCGGCGTATAGATTTGGACATTGGAGACTTCAAAGACAACGTCCTGGACGTCGTTGTTGGTCGCCTCTTCTTCGCCCGCCACGAACGTATTGGGGATGATAGTCCCGTTTGGATTCAGCGCTTGCCAGAAGCGGATTCGGCGGAATTCGTTGGTCCCGATGGGAGTCGCGGCGTTGAGGTAGTCCTGGCTGTAGGCGGTGAGGTTTGGGCTGGTGACGGGGAAGAACGTGTAGATGCCGAATGGGTTCGTGCCGGGGTCGAAGGTGACGACATTGTTGCCGTCCGTGCTGACCGTGTTTGGCGACACTGGATGAGCGATGGGGTTGACAGTTTGACCGTCGCCGCCGCTGGGGCTGCCGACCGGCGTGGTGGCGGAGAATACGGCAGTGGTCGCCGACTTCTGGCCGGGCGTGTAATAGCCCCAGGTATAGTCGGTTCCGGTGTACGGTACGGACGCGGCCGGGCCGAATGTCGCCAGTGGTTTCACGGTGACCGGGCTGCTGCTGGCCTTCTGGAACAGTTGGGTCACATCTTCGGAGCCATAGGGGACGGTGTCCACGCCGTTGAGCTCATAGGGGAGGTCCAGGGTGGTCAGTGGAAAACCGATATTGACGGGGATCTGGTAAAGGGTGTCGAAGATCTGGGCCAGTGAAGGCTCCGGACCGCCCTGATAGCCGGTCAGCGCCAGCGCGCGCAGGTTCACGTTGATGGTGGGGTTGACCGTGTCGGTGGTGTTGATGGTCAGCGTGGCCGTGTGAAGCGTGACGGCGGTGGTCGTGCTGGGCGCCGTGAAGGTGACGCCGACCGCGGCCGTCCCACCGGGCGCGATGACCGTGTTCGCCGCCGGCGCCGATGAAATGGCGAAGTCCGTGGTGTCACCCGAGATGACTGCGCTGCTGAAATCGATTGAGCTCGAGCCGGTATTGGTGAGGGTCACCAGCCGCGGCGCGCTGGGCGGGTTCCCGGTCGCCTTGGCATTGCTGAAGACCAGCATCGCGTTGTCCACCGCCACGCTCAGCAGCCGCCGGTGCTCAAGCGATTCGACGCTGGGGAAGGACCGACCGCGGCGAAACCCCCATGTACGGATCGATCGGGGGCTCATCCCATCCTCCAGGAAAAAGGGGCTGTGCCAATGTGTCCCTGGCCCCATGAAGGTATTACCTGCTCGCCGGACTGTCAACGCAATAAACCCGCCTCCCATTTCCAAGTTTCTTGCCGGGAAGAGCCGCCATGAGGTATCATGCCGGGATCGGAGGCCGCCTGACGGCGGAGTGATCCAATGAGCAGCGACACGAAAAACGTTAAGCGAACGGTGCGTTTTTTGCCGGCCATCCTGCTTGCCCTGCTGGTCGGGGCGGCATGTTCGGCCGTCGGTTACTCGCTCCGGCGCCCCGTCTATCGAAGCACCGGACTCGTTCGGGTCGCATACTCGCCCCCGAACGCTGTCCCCGGCGACTACATCCAGTCCCAGCGAACGCTCATGACCAGCCCGAGTGCCATTCGCATGGCAATCCGGGACCCGTTATGGAAAGCGGCCTCGCTTCAGCCCCCCGCCGAGCCGGACCGCTATTTCGAGGAACACCTGGACGTGAAGTTGGGCGAGGAAAGCGGGTTGATCATCGTGTCGATCACCGACAGCGACCGGATAGCCGCCGCCGCGACTGTTAACTCGGTCATCAACTCCTACGTCGAGCTCTGCAACGAAAAGCAGGACAACCTCCAGGGCCAGCGGATCGGCGTTCTCCAGGACCGAGCGACCTCCCTTCGGGCAAAAATCGATCAGCTCGACCGTATGCTGCGGGACGGGGGAAAAGAATACGGCACGACGGACCTCGGCCCATTCTACGACGCGGCAGCGTCGCGAGTCACAAAGCTCCAGTCGGCGTTGGAAGACGTCCGCATGGCCATCGCCTCGGCGCCGGCCGACGCGGCGTCGGTGCCGGCAATACCGAAGGCTGCTGCCGGTACGACGAAACCGGCCACTCAGCCCGAAGACGAACTGTCGGTTAGGCAAATCGCCGCCAGCGACCCCGTCATGTTGGGTTATGTGAATGAGTTGGACAGGCTCGAAGACGATCTCCAGCGGCTACGGGCAAGCTACAGCGACGCCCACCCAAGTGTCGTCAACGCCAGGGCGTCTATCGCGACGGCACGCGAACGGATCGAAAAATACGCCCAAATATACCGTCAGTTCCACGCCGCCTCCAAAAACTCAAACGATCCGAGTGCGCCGCCGGTCACCAGGAAATCCGTCGATGGACTCCGCGCTAACGAGCAAGCTCTGGTCAACCTCCTCGAGCGAGCGAAGAAGGAATTAGTTGCTCTTGGCACCAGGCATTACCAGTTCCGGCGAGAAAAGCAGGAATTGGATTCGCTACGGGGCGAACAGGAGCAAATCACCCGACGCATCGACGCTCTGCGCTCGGAACCGCAGGCCGGCGAGCGGGCAAGCATCATCACTATCGGTCAAGTCCCTCAGTCACCCGACACGGGCCCACGGCTTCGGGCTGCCGCCGCGGCGGGCGCTGGTGGCGCCGCACTTTCGATCGCAGTTTTCGCCGTCTGGTCGCTGGCGCGCCGGCATCGACTCGATTCGGGTAAGAAAACAAAGTGGTCGCCCGAACCTTACTCGTTAGCAACGCCGGCCCCATCGATGTAATGAGGAGACTCCCATGGATGCGACTCGTCGAAAATTTCTCGCTGGCGTCGCCGGCGCAACCATCGCGGCTTGCGGCCCCGTTCTGGCCGAAGATGCTCCCCAAGACCTCCCGAAACGAGCGCCGAACCGGATTGGCCTGGCGAGCTACTCGCTCTGGCAGTTCACCCGCAATGAGAATCGCGATCTGAAGAAGAACCTCGATCTGGCCGCCCAGTGGGGGTTCGCCGGCATCGAAGTCCTCGAGCGCCAGCTCGGCCCCGAGCACGAGAAAGACAAGGCGTATATCCAGGGCCTCAAACGCCACGCGGCGATCAACGGCCTGGACCTCTACGGCATGGCCACACACCAGACGTTCCTCACCCCCGACGAGGACAAGCGAAAGGCAAATGTCGAGCTGACGACCGGATACATCGAGCTGGCTTATTCCCTGGGCATCCCGACCATGCGCGTGCAGACCGGCACCTGGGGCACGAGCAAGGATTTTGACGACCTGATGGCCCATCGCGGCATCGAACCGCCGGTCCAGGGCCATACCGATGAGGAAGCCTTCAAATGGGTCATCGATTGCTTTGGCCAGTGCATCCCCACCGCCGAGAGGTGCGGCGTGACGATGGGCCTGGAAAACCACTGGGGCCTCGGCCGCACGCCGCAGGGCGTGAAGCGAATTATCGAATCGGTCAATTCACCCTGGCTGCGCGCCACCTGCGACATGGGCAACTTCCTTGAAGACCCCTACGACAAGCTCGAGATGATCGCGCCGCTGGCCAGCATGGTGCACGCCAAGACCTACTACGGCGGCGGCCTGTGGTACACGCTCGACCTCGATTACCCAAGGATCGCCGACATCCTGAAACGGGCCAACTATCACGGCTATCTCTCGCTGGAATTCGAAGGCAAGGAGAACCCGATCACCGGAATCCCCAAGAGTCTTGAGACGATTCGCAAGGCGTTCGGCGCGTGACGACGTGGCGGCGGCCTTAGTAGGGGCGCCTTCCGCATCATTCCGGATCATCGCCACGCAAAGAAAAACGAATGGGACATAGATTACTCTTCCAGCGAAAGCACTTCGCGAAGCTCGTCCTTCCAGTCGCGGCCATACTCCTGGGCTTCGTCGAGTATCTGGAACCGAAAGACGTGGTTCTCGAAATCCTCGCCGAGCTGTTGCCAGGTGACCTGCGTGCCAACATGGTCGAAATACCCTGCGACGGCGCGTTTGTATGCCGTGTCGGGGCTCTTTTCGAGGTGCCGGCCCTTTGATTCGATCACGAGCACCTGGTGTACAGGACGGGCCCTCGCGCCGGATTGCACGACAAAATCCGGGCGGATCAGATTCTTCCTGTATCCTTGAATCGCAAAGTGCTCCGCGCCGACAATGTTGCGATACCACCAAAGAACATTGGCGTGGCGGTCGAGCACTAGGGCGACTGCCCGCTCGTATTGGTTCTGCCTCTCTTCCGACGCGAAATCGAAAAGCGACCTTTCAACGGGCTGGCCGTCGTCATGAGCCAGAGGCGTCAGACGTCCCGTTGAGCGAAGAGTGAATTCGGGAGGGATCTCAAACCGGCACTGAGCGCATTCGAGGTAAAACTTCAGCCGGCCGGCGTCGAACAGCTTCTTAAACGCGGCTTCGGTCTGGATGTCGATCTGCTCCTGGATGAACCTGCGCACGTGGTCGCGCACCACAAACTTCACCAGCGCCAGTCGGTCCTTCACCATATCTGTCGTGATGAGCTGCCCGTACACGTTTTCGACAATACGCCGCAGTTGCTTGTAGCTCAGGAAATCGAAGCCCATGCTCGCGACGATCCACGAGCGGACCTGCGCGTCAGGCTCCGTCGAGTCGGCGTCAAACTCCCGCTGGGGTGACATGTCGGTGTGCCCGAGCGTGACCCGGTAAAACCGGTCCTTCGCCGCGGCGAGCTCATCGGCCAACGGCCAGTCAATCCGGTTGAACGGGAACCGGTCGACATCGACCTGGCTGATGAGATGCCGAAAATAATCGAGCGGCTCGTATTCATCGCCCGTCTTCACGCAGAAGTGAGGCAGGTAGACCTTGCCTTCAAAGGGCCGGCGGTACAGGTCCGCAAAGCTCGGCCGCATTCGCACCGTGCGGGTGTTCCTGGCGGCGTTCGTGTCCGAAGCGTCCGCTATCAGCGAGGAGACATCACCCTCATACCCCTCCTTCTCCAGGGCGCTTTTGACTTCTTTGGAGATCTCGCCTGCGCGTTTGTGCAGGCAGTAAATGTAGCTCTCATTCAGGTCCGCGAATGGTTCGGGAAGGCGTTGCTGGTCCGGCTGCCGAAGGATGCGCCCGATCAACTGCGTCATCGCCTGTCCGGAACCCGTATTATTCAACGACACCAGAATATATGCGTACGGGCAATCCCAGCCTTCCTGAAGGGCTGACTTGGTAATGATCCATTCGATCGGGCATCCCTCGGCCAGCAGGTCAATATCTTCTATATCGTCGGTGTCGGCCGACTTGATGGCGATGGCCTTTTCGGGAACGCTCAATCGCTGGACGAGGTACTCCTTCACGTCCAGGCTGTGGATCAGTTTGGGCCCGCGCTGGTCCTTGCCGGTTCGCTCGACCTGCACCAGCACGATGGGACGGATGGTGTGCTCAGATCGCGTTTTCTGCGCGCTTTCGGCCGCCATGGCCGCCAGCGCCTGGCGCTTGTCCCTCGCCTGGGTGAGCACATCCTTCCACGCCTTCTGCCCTGACGTGGCGATATTGAGCGGGAGCTTGATCATTTCCTCGTCGAGCAGCTCCTGTCCCGATACCCGCGAGACGATATTCGCGCCTTGTTGCGGGGTGGCGGAAAGCTCAACGATCACCGACGCATTGAAATCCTCTATCGTCCTCCGGGCGAGCTGGCTCGTCGCCTTGTGCCCTTCATCCAGAACCACCGGGGGCTTGCACAGCCGCACGAGGTTCCCGATCGATGTCTTACAAAGGTGCCGCCCGCTCACCGCGTCGTCCTCGATCATGTCGAGGTTGGGGAACCGCTCCTTGAGCTTGCGATGGGCTTCGGGGTCATTCTCTGGCGGGAAGTGCTGCGTAATGTTCCCGCCGGAATCCTTGAAGAATTTGAGCTGGGCGGCGGTCTCACGGTTGGTGCTGGCAAGTTGGACGACGAGGATGTTGAGGCAATCGCGCAGGCGCACCGGGGAGAGCCGGGCCAACTCGTGTTTCTCCCAGACTTCGATTCGGCGTGACACCGCGTGCTCGAGCATGAGCCGGTACAGGTCATGGCGGTTGCGGAGGCGCCGCAGCGTGTCACGATAGATCTGCGAGGATGGGACCACCCAGAGCACGAGCCCTGCTCCGTTGCGCTCTTTCAGCAAAGTGCGGTAGACCGAGCCAAGGATCTGTGTGGCGAGCAGCGTCTTGCCGCCGCCGGTCGGGACCTTGATGCAGAAATGAGGGGCATCTTCGCCGACGCCGTTGGTGTGTTCGGTGTACGCACCGAGCCGCAACTCCCTCCACGCATCCAGTGCGGCGTGCTTGACGTTGCCAGCGGCGCGCTCGGCGGCGACGGCCTCGAGAAAGGCCTCCGTCTCCTGAACCACCCGGCGCTGGTAATTCTTCAGGTCCATAACACTTCACTTCAGGTTGAACGGCACGAGCATGGCCCGCACCCGGCGTTTGTGTTCGCGCTCGAATTTCCGAAGATGCTCGGCATGCAGCCAGATGCGTTCGCAGTAGATGACCCAGTGGCGGTTCTTGTCCTTCTTGACCAGTTCCGCGAGCGACGCGAGGGAGAGCTCCCGGTCTTCCTTGCCGTTGGGGGTATAGAAAAGATAGTAGGACGTGCCGCCCGCGGCCTCGGTCGAGCCGATGAACCCAGTCGCCTCATTGATTTTCGTCAGGTCGCACTCGCGGGAGGTTTCCGTGTAGAAAACGTACTTGGCGAGCTCCTCGAAAGGCGGAAGCCGGTCCCCGAGATCCCGGTATTCGCTGAACAGCGGCGGGCCGAGAGTCGCGTAGGTAAAGGAGCCGGTCAGCGCTGCCTCGCGCGATTTCTTCCGTTTTCCCTTGGGACCACGCTTGACGTACTCATAGCCAGCAATGACGCGCCGGACCCGTTCCGCTGTTAGCGTTCGACAGATGTTCCGCTTTTCCTTCTCATCATCTTTGTTTTCAAATGGCTGCTGAACAAGGATAAACACACGGTCCCCTTTTCCGTCCGCGTTCATCGCGAGCACGCTGTGGGCCGTGGTACCGGTGCCAGCAAATGAATCGAGAACGATGTCGCCCGGTTCCGATGCAAGCCAGCAAATGCGCTTAACCAGATCGACGGGTTTCGGCGTGACCGGCGACTCCGTCGATCCCATGATTCTAAGGACTTCCTTCTTCGCCTCCTGGGTGTGGCCAACTTCCTGATATGTCCAAATGGTCTCGGGTACAACATCCTTTACCTCGGACAGAAACCGCTTAATCGATGGGATGCTGTTCTTGTCATCGCCCCACCATATGCGGTTGTCTTCATCAAGGTCCCAAAATGCGTCCTCGGAGAACCGCCAATAGCTCCCGCTTTGCGGTCCATCGATTACCCTTCCGCCGGGACACTCGATTGGGTATGTACCCTTGCTGTAGAAATTGCGGGCAGACAGGTCACTCGGTTTCCAAGGGCCGCGAGGGTCGTTATCGGGGTTGCTGTAGCGAGCGTTCTGCTCTTCGGTCCTTGGAAGCAGACGGAGAGCCCAGTTTTCCTTCTTTTTGGCGTAGAGCACGATGTAGTCGTGGTTTTCGGAAAGGTGCCTTGCGGTGCTTTTGGGTGAATAAACCTTTTCCCAAATAATCGTGGCGACGAAATTGTCGCGGCCGAACACCTCATCCATGATCTGGCGGAGATTTTGGACCTCGTTATCATCAATGCTGATGAAGATCGAGCCGTCCTCACGCAGCAATTCGCGAAGAATCTGCAGCCGCGGGTACATCATGCAGCACCACTTGTCGTGGCGCGTTGCGTCCTCGCCGTCCTTGCCTACAGTTTGGCCGATCCATTCCTTGAATTGGGGCTGCGTCAGATTGTCGTTGTAAACCCAAGCCTCGTTCCCGGTGTTATACGGCGGGTCGATGTAAACGCACTTGATTTTACCCGCGTGGGTGGGCAGCAGCGCCTTGAGGGCCAAAAGGTTGTCGCCTTCGATGATCAGGCTGCCGTCCAGCGTCGGTTTGCGGCCTTTCGGGAGGACGGAGAGCTTGAGGTCGAATTCCAGCGTGTGGTGCGGAACCGTGTGATGATAGGTCTCGATGACCGATTTCCCTTTGAAGTCGAGCGTTGGCATCGCGGCGTCCCGGGGCTCAAAAAACGTGTAGTTCAGTGTCCGTCCAGAATGCTAACACGAATACATCCAATACGCACGCTTTGTCGCCTGCCGCGCCAGCCCAGACCCACGGGCCATTGAAGCCGTTTTTCGTGATCCACGGCAATGCCGCTGATCACGCGGCGACGGCGGGGCCGCCGGTAACCGCTCGTCCATTGGAGCACCCATGCCAAAGCAAGCAGAACCGCCCACGCGACGCGCGAAACGGCCGGCCTAGGCGCTGGCGATCGTGGAGATGACCGGTGAGCAGCTTGGCGCGCTGCCGGATGCCGAAAAGGAACGCGTTTACCGGGAGATCGACAGCATGTCGCCGGCACAGTGGCGTGCCGAATCGCGTCCTCCCAACGCCGCGGAGCGGGCCAGACTCAAACGAACCGAGACGCGGATGAAACGGTCAGCGGCCCGCCACGCCCGGATGAACCGTATCGTAGTGAGCATGGAAACGACGTTCCTGAACCGCATGGACGCCTACG
>Ga0182024_10016006_pt1 | contig 14283 bp, 13 predicted proteins | sample P32metaG_FD_120480 | JGI IMG/M metagenome (GOLD analysis project Ga0182024, IMG submission 120480) | Permafrost microbial communities from Stordalen Mire, Sweden - P3-2 metaG (Illumina Assembly) | ecosystem: Environmental > Terrestrial > Soil > Wetlands > Permafrost | place: Sweden: Stordalen... | reverse complement strand
TTGGCCATGAGCGCCGCCGCGATTGGCCCGCTCAAGTGCGCTTTCCGGCCGGCGTCATCCGGAAAGGCATCGAAGATCCCGAAGGTGCTCGGGCCTAGCCTCAACGCGAACCAGACGATCGTCGCGGGCTCCGCATTGGCGAGCGCGAGCGCGCTTTCGAGGAGTGCCGCGACCTCTGCTTCCTTCCCCGCCTTCGCCTCGAGCCGCGCCAATAATCCAACATGTACCACGGGACACCTCTTTTTATATTGGAACCCTTTGACTTCTATCGCGGCAGCTCAGCCAGGACCTTCAGCACGTCCGCCGTCGGTACCCGATCGGCATGGGCATGACTCGTTTTGGCGAACACGATCATACCGTTCTTGTCGATCACGAACGTTGACGGGTACGCCGTCTCCTTGGGCGCATCCCACCGGAGGTTGTACGCCCGCGTGAACGTGTAGTCGGGATCCATAAGGATCTTGTAGTTGGCCGGCATGGGGCGCCCTGCGACGAGCGCTTTCGCATGATCGTTGAGCCCTTCGGGATCTCCTGGGTACACAAAGAGCACGTGCGCGCCGCTGGCGTGAAAGTCGTCGCCGTGGGCGAGGTAGTCCGCAAACTGCCGCGTGCAGAACGGGCACTGGTACGTCGGGAACCCGCGGAGCACGACCAGCGCGACCGGCCCGGCCGTGACTTCGTTGGACAGGCGCACCTTCGCGCCGTCGAGCGATGTCAGGGTGAAATCCGGGGCTTTCTGCCCCACGGCCGGCACCGCATCCATCTTCGTCATCGGGGCCATCTGCTCGGTCTTCGCCATTGGCGCCATTTGCGCGGCCACGTCCGCTGAGCCCGCCAAGCCCGCCACGCCGGCCAGCAGCACCACCGCACTCCTCACGCGTCCCGCCATCGTCGTCCTGCGTATCATCGTCATCTCCGTCATCTCACGTCTCCCTGTCTGGCCAGCGTCGGCCATGGTTTACTTGCGCGACTTTCCGCCGAGCAGCGATCGAAGCGACCGATCGATGTCGTCGAACTGAATGGCAGCCTCGAGCCGCCGGACCTCGCGTCCGGCGCTGTCGATGAGGACCGTCATCGGCAGTCCATCGACGTGATACGCATCGGCGACCACGTCCGTCCCGATCAGGACCGCATAGTTCATGGGCGCCGTCGTCCCGCCCAGGGCGAAGCGCTCGCGCTGCACGAACGGCACGACGACCTTCGGGCCTTCTTCGTCCATCGCGACGCCAAGGACCACCAGCCGCCCGGGGCCGTAGGTGGCCTGCAGCTTCATCAGGATCGGGATCTCCGTCCGGCAGGGCGGGCACCACGTCGCCCAGAAGTTGAGCAGCACCACCTTGCCGTGCTCTTGGCGCAGGGTCGTCGCGACGCCTTCAAGATTCTTCAGCGTGAAATCGGGCGCGAGGACCGTCTGCGCGCGCGGCGCCGACGACAGCAGCATCGCGAGCGCCACGGGCGCCAGTCCAAGTCGGATCGCCGCTCTTGCGGTGGCGTTCATGACGACGGTCGCAGCACGACGTAGGCAGGAAGCCCGACGGCGCCGAATCGTCGCATGACGTCGCGGACGAGCGGATCGTCGGGATCTTCGGCCTGGAACTTGATTTTCACAAAAGCGGCCGTCGCCGCGTCCACCGCCGGATCGGCGAGCGTCGTGTGGTCCATGGCGAGGCAGTTCTTGCACCACGTCGCCCAGAGATCGACTAACACCAGCTTCCGATCGCGTTGCGCGATGGCCAGGCCGTCAGCCAGCGAGGCGTGCCACCCGTCTTGGATCGTCGCGTCTGCGGCAGACGTGGCGGCCGTGCGGTCGGCCAGGAGGTGGTACGCCGTGTATCCGTAATAGGCCGCCATCGCCAGGATGACGATGCCAAAGGCTTGTTTGATACGCACCATCCACGCGCCGGGCCGAGGCAAAGCCGCCAGACCGGCGCCCGCGAGTGGCCACGGAGCCGCCATCCCGAGACCAAGGACGAACGGGAGGGCGAGTGCCGTGCGCGCGCCGGACGCATAGCGCTCCGTCGAGAACAGCACTACCTGGATGACGACGGGGGCGACGCAGGCGCCGGCGAGCAACGCCGCGACGGCGCCCATGCCCAGCGCGAGCGTCGGCGAGCCCCGGCTCGCCCCCAGGTGGAGGCGCGTCGAATACTGGGAGAGGTCGAGAAAGAAAACGTCGAACATCGCGAGCGCCAGCGCGACGAACAACACGGCGATCGCCCCATTGAACCAGGGCGAGGCATTGATCGCGCCGAAGGTCCGGGCGGTCAGGATGACGACCAGTCCGAGGCCCCCATAGACGGCGGCCATCGCGCCGCCGTACAGCGATCCGAGCAGGAAGCCGCGCCTACGGGATCCCGCATGCGCGCCGGCGCCGATGATCGCGAGGTTAATCGGAATCATCGGCAAGACACACGGCGTGAGATTCAGCGCCAGGCCCCCGGCCAACACGAGCAGTAGAATGGCCAACGGGCCGCGGCCCTGGAATGGGCTGCCCGCGTGGCTGGCGGTCTCCGCTTGGCGCACAAACGACAGGAATTGCGCGGATGACATGTACCCGCCGCCGGTGCCGGCCACCGTGAACGCGTCGAGCTGCAAGAGTGAATCGCTTGGCGGGGCGGTGAGCGGCATCGTTCGAATGCTCTCGGCCGCGAGGTCGGTGACGGCGGTGGCCGGGCGGAAGGTCATGCCACGAAACACCGCACCCTCCTGAAGGGTCAGGGGCGTCGCGGCCGCCACCACGGACCATGTCCACGTCGTGTCAACCGTGGCGGGCACGTAGCACCGCGTCTGGTCGCACGCCTGGTACTTGATGTGGACCGGGACGTGAATGTCGCCGATGGGCAGGGCGCTGGACAGTTGCAGGCGTGCACCAATCGTGAACGTCCCCTCGAACACGCTGAGCGGTGCGTCGCCGCCCTGTTGCGTCAGATCCGACGGCTCGGGAAAAGACACGTCGATGAGCGCCGCCACGGGCGCCGCGTCGACGGTCATGGTCACGGGAAACAGCGCGGGGTCTCTCGGTTGATCGGAATTGACATGGAAACCGTCTGGGAGCTGCACGCGCACGGCCGCGCGGACCAGGGTGCCCGCGTGCGCCGCCGGGGTCTCCATGATCGCCGTCAGGTCGGCGATGTGGCGATGGCGGGCGGTCTGCGCCTGGGTCGGCGAGGCGCCGAGGCAACAGAGCACGACGGCGGCCACGAGTGAGGAGCGGAAACCCGCCATCGTGAGACTGAATGTCTCGGGCGCGGTCCCTTATTCCAGGTCTCCACGAATCGGGCCGTCGCCTGACGCGGAATAAACTCGAGGCGCGCCGATATGATCCGGTCGCGACACGTCGTGTCTTTGATGACCCACTCACGCGAATCAGCGTCTACTGGCCAGTGGGCCGCCTTCGAAGCGGAGGCGCTGCCGCACGCCGATCGGCTGTTTCGGCTCGCGATGTGGTTTGAGCGCGACCGCCGCGAGGCCGAGGACCTGGTGCAGGACACGATGGTCCAGGCGCTCCAGTCGTTCCATCGGTTCACGCCCGGGACCAACTGCCGGGCCTGGCTCGTCGCCATCTTGACGCACGTGCGGAGCAACCGGTGGCGGGCGCGGCGTCGCCGCGACGCGGTCGAAGAGGTCGACGAGCGGATCGCCGAGACGGTGTCGTTCGTGCCGGCGGTACCCCAAGAATTGACCGATGAGGAGGTGCTCACGGCGCTTCGGGGAATACCCGCCCCGTATCAGGACATCATCCTGTTGTGCGACATCGAGGACATGACCTACAAGGAAATCGCTGACGCGCTGTCCATGCCGATCGGTACCGTCATGTCGCGGCTGCATCGCGGACGGGCGTTGTTGCGGAAGACGCTGGCGGCGCCGCGTCAACCGCGGGGTCTGGATCGGCTCGAAGGCCACGCGACCTTACCGGAAGGAACGGTGTAGACCATGGAATGCCGCGACGTTCGGCCGCTGGCCGACGCGTTCCTGAGCGAGCTGTTGCTGGTCGAGACGATGGAGGGTGTCGTCGCGCATCTCGCGCGGTGCTCGGCGTGCCGCGCGGAGCTGGATGGGCTGAGGCGGCTGCGCGCCGCCACGCGGTCGGCGTTCGCCAACACGTCAAGCCTCGACGCACGTCCTGAATTCCTGTCGGCGCTCCACGCCCGTCTGCAAGCCGACGCCGAGCATGGGGCGCGGGTGGGCCTCACGCGACGCGCGTGGCTGGCGAGCGCCGCGAGCGTGGCGGCGGCCCTCGCGGTCGGCGCCGCGTGGCGACAGTGGGCGGCGCGGAGTCTCACGGCCTTGATGCACGCGGCGGTCGACGACCATCGATTCTGTCCACGTAAACTGTCCGAGGCGCCGATGACGCTCGCGGAGGCGGCGCGCCGGTACGACGCCGCGCTCGGGGCCCTCCAAACCGTCGAACCGACGGTGACGGAACTCGACGGCAGCGTGTTGCGCATCATTGAACGGCATTCGTGCGCGTTCAACGGCGAGCGTTTCGCGCACGTCGTTCTGCTGTACAGGGATCGGCCGGTGTCGGTGCTCGTGGCCGAGGCGGCGGCGTCAGGGGCTGGCATCTGGCACCTCGGACCTGCCGACGACGGCACGGTCTCGCCGTGGCCCGCCACCGACGGCCTGCACGTCGCGGCGTTTCGGGGATCGCGCCACGTGGCGTTTGTCGTGTCAGCCCTCGAACAGACCGACGTCGAGGCCGTCGGGCGCGCGATGGCGGGTCCCGTCACGCGCGCGCTGGCGCAAGCTTGAGGACGCGAGGGCGCCGTCGATGGTCGACAAGACGCTGGAAAAGGAAATCACGCCTCGTGAGGTCTACCTCAACCGGCGCTCCTTCCTGCGAGCGGGTCTGCTCGCCTCGACGGCGGCGGCCACGGCGGTCGTCTATCGCCGGCTGAATCGCGTCGAGCTGGACACGACAGAGATGCCGCCGATCCGCGGCCTGATTACGGCCCCTCATGCCGACGGCTTCTGGGTGGATGAGACGGTCACGCCTCGGGCGTCGATCCTCAACTACAACAACTTTTACGAATTCTCGACTGACAAGGACGCCGTGGCGAGCGCGGCCGCGGGGTTCAAGACCACCGGGTGGCAGGTGAGTGTCGGCGGCCTGGTCCACACGCCTCGCGTCTTCGACATCGACGATCTGAGGAAGATCAGCCCGCCGGAAGAGCGCGTCTACCGGATGCGCTGTGTCGAGGCGTGGTCGATGGTCATTCCGTGGGCCGGCTTCTCCCTGTCCAGGCTGCTCGCCCAGGTCGAACCGATGGCCGGCGCGCAGTATGTCGCCTTCGAGACGCTGCACGATCCCGTCCGGATGCCCGGCCAGACCACCGGCGTGCTCGCATGGCCGTACGTGGAGGGGCTTCGCCTCGATGAAGCGATGCACCCGTTGGCGCTCCTCGCGACCGGGCTCTACGGGGAGGATCTGCCCCCGCAGGACGGCGCGCCGGTCCGGCTCGTCACGCCGTGGAAGTACGGTTTCAAAGGCATCAAGTCGATCGTCAAGATCACGCTGACGTCGATGCAGCCGCCGACGACGTGGAACATCAGCGCGCCGCAGGAGTACGGGTTCTTTGCCAACGTCAATCCGCATCACGACCACCCGCGCTGGAGTCAGGCGACCGAGCAGCGAATTGGCGAATCCGGCCGGCGGGAGACACTGATGTTCAACGGGTATGCCGACCAGGTGGCCGGCCTTTACACGGGCCTGGATCTCGATGTCCACTTCTGAGCGGGTCCTCGACACGTCCTTCGCGAAGCGGCTGGTCATCGTCAACGGCCTGGTCCCCGCGGCCCTCTTGGTGTGGGACGCCTATCGACACCAGCTCGGCGTCAACGACGTCAACTTCGCGATCCGGACGACCGGCCTGATTGGCCTGGTGTTCATCACGCTGGCGCTGGCGATCACGCCGTTCCGCACGCTCACGGGCTGGAACCGGGTCATTGCCATCCGCCGCAACCTGGGCGTGATCGGGTTCTGCTACCTCGCGGCGCACTTCACGATCTTCTTCCTGTTCGATCGGGAAGGCAGCGTCCGCAGCACGTTGACCGAGATCGTCATGCGCCGCTATCTGTGGTTCGGGACGGGCGCGCTCGTGCTGATGACGCCCCTCGCCCTCACGTCCACCGACGCCATGGTCACTCGGCTCGGCGCGAAGCCGTGGAAACTCCTCCAGCGCCTGGCCTACCTCATTGCCATCGGCGCCGCGATCCACTACTACCTGCTGGTCAAGGCCGACGTGCGGCAGCCACTCGCGTTCGCGGGGGTCATCGCGGCCCTGCTCCTGTATCGCGTGGTCGCCCACTACGTCGGGTTGCGGTCGGAGGTCCGCGCCTCTCGGGCCAGAGCGGCGGTCGCCCACCCCGAACAGCCCAGGAAGAGGTTCTGGTCCGGCGAGCTGGCGATCGCGCGGATCTTCGAGGAAACGCCTGACGTCAAGACGTTCCGGCTCGTCTCCGTCGACGGCGGTCCGCTGCCGTTCACCCATGTGGCCGGCCAGTACCTGAATCTCGCGCTGACCATCGGGGACACGCGCGTCAATCGCTCGTACACCATCGCCTCGTCGCCGACGCGCGGCGCCTACTGTGAGATCTCCGTCAAGTGCGTCAGCGACGGGTACGCGTCCCGCCACCTGCACGAGACGTGGCGCGAGGGCCAGCGGGTCAAGGTCTCGGCCCCCGCCGGCAAGTTCGTCTTCGCCGGTCATGAGTCCGGGCGCGTCGTCTTCATCGCGGGCGGCATCGGGATCACGCCGATGATGTCCGTCGTGCGCAGCCTGACCGACCGCAGCTGGCCGGGCGAGATGTATCTGCTGTTTTCGGTCAAGGCCGTGCGCGACATCGTGTTCCAGGAGGAGATCGCGTATCTGCAGGCGAGGTTCCCAAAGCTTCGCGCACGCGTGCTCGTCTCGCGGGATCCCGGCGTGCCGTGGGACGGCCCGCGCGGTCACGTGACGCGAGAGGTGATCGCGGACTTCGTGCCGAACCTGACAGGGGGTCCGGTCCTGCTCTGCGGGCCCGATCCGATGATGACGGCGGCGCGCGCGATTCTCGTCGGGATGGGTGTGCCCGACGCTGAGATCCTGCAGGAAGCGTTCGTGTCTCGGCCGCCGGTCGAGCCGGCCGTACGAGGCGGTGTGGCGCTCCCCGCTGAGGCAGTGTTCGACGGCGCGGTGGCAAACGTCCGCTTTACGCGGTCCGGCAAGACCACTGAATTGGCGGACCAAACCGTGCTGGAAGCCGCCGAAGCGACCGGCGTGGACATCCCGTTCGAATGCCGGTCCGGCATCTGCGGCCAGTGCAAGACGAGGCTGGTCGCCGGTCAGGTCACGATGGACGTGCAAGACGCGCTGACGGCGGCCGACCGATCCAAGGGTCTCATTCTGGCCTGCCAAGCCCACGCCACCCGCGACGTCGAGATTTATGCCTGAATCTACGCCAGACCACCGCTCCGAGCGTTCTGCCACGTCGGGTGGAATATTGTTGACGACACCCGTGATTACGCTGACATGACTCGTATCACCCAGATCGGACTGCTATTGGCGGTGCTCGCCACCGGCCTCCTGAGCGCGAGCGGTCGGCCGGCGTCAACAACGAGTGCACACCGGATGCGGGTGCTCGTCGAGCTCTTCACCTCCGAGGGTTGTTCGGATTGTCCGCCCGCGGACGCCCTGCTGCGCCGCCTGGTTGCCGATCAGCCGATCGAGGGCGTGGAGATCGTCGGGCTCGGCAACCACGTTGACTACTGGGATCGGCTCGGCTGGCGCGATCCGTTTTCGGCCGCGGCCTACTCGGAACGCCAGTCTCAGTATGAGGCCAGCGTGTTCCGGTCGAATGCCGTGTACACGCCGCAGATCGTCGTGGACGGGTTTCTCGAGTCCGTCGGCAGCGACGAAGCGACCGTGACGCGGAACATTCGGACGGCGGCCCGGCAGCCGAAAGCGACCGTGACGCTTGAAGTGACGCAGACGACGGGTGCCAGCGTCTCCGTCAACCTCCGGGCATGGGTACCCCCTCAAATCGAACGGACGGGCCAAGCCGACCTGATGGTGGCGGTGACCGAAGACGGCCTGACCACGCACGTGGAGCGCGGCGAGAACCATGGCCGCACGCTCTCGCAGAGCGCGGTGGTCCGCGCCGTCACGGCCGTCGGGCGGATCAGCGCCGGAGACCAGACGGCCTCCACGAACGCCGTGTTGAAGCTCGCGAAGGACTGGAATCAGAGCCACATCCGCCTGGTCGCCTTCGTGCAGGAACAGGCGAGCCGTCGAATTCTCGGCACGTCAGCTGTGATGCTGGCTCCCGTCGTCTTGCCGGAGCGGCGGTGACGGCGAACCAGAGCGTCCGCAGTGGCCGGCAGGCGGTCCTGGGTGCCGGAGGCATCGGAGGGCTGGTGGCGGCGGCGCTCGCCCACCAGGGAGCCGACGTGACGGTCATTCTCCGGCCCGAGGCGCTCGCGGCGTACCCCGCGTCGCTCTCGGTGACCAGTCCCCAGGGCTCGTGGCGCGTGTCGGTTCAGCGTGCCGCGGCCGTGGCGCAGGCGTACGACGTGCTCTGGGTGGCGGTCAAGGCGACCCAGCTCGAGGACGCGCTGCGCGCCGTTCGCGACGACCAGGAGATTGGCGCGATCGTGCCCCTCCTCAATGGGATTGATCATGTGGCGACCCTGCGACAGCGGTTTGGCCACGATCGCGTGGTGCCCGCGACCATCGCGGTGGAGTCGGAGCGCATCAGTCCAGGCGTGATCATCCAGCGATCTCCGTTCGCCCGACTTTCCGCGAGTGCACGCGGCGAGTCATGGCTCGCGCCGGCGCTCGAGACGCTGCGGCAGTTCGGGTTCACGTGTCAGCTCGTGTCCGATGAAGTGACGCTCCTCTGGAGCAAGTGCGTGTTCCTGGCGCCGTTGGCGCTCGCGACGACCGCGGCACGCCTGAGCATCGGCGAGGTCATCGCCGACGCCGAGTGGCGAGGGCGTCTCGACGCGTGCGTGGGGGAAGCCTGCAGCGTGGCCCTGGAGCACGGGGCGACCGTGGACGCCGCGCAGGTCATGGCGGCGCTTCGAGGCCTGCCGCCCTCCATGCGCAGTTCGATGCAGAAAGACGTGGCGGCTGGCCGCGCGCCGGAGCTTGACGCCATTGCAGGACCGATTCTGAGGGGCGCGGCGGCGTATGCCATCGACGCGCCGATCACCGGAGAACTGGCGGCGATCGTGCGCGAGATGGATCAGGCGAAGGGCGGCCGCGTGACGCGTTCGCGATTCGTATGACGTCCACCGCGGCTCCTCCCGCGTTGCGGATCGTCGTCGGTTCGACACGGCCAGCGAAGGTGGAGTCCACACGCGCGGCCATCGAGGCGATCGCATCCGTGGACGGGCGCTTTCGCCACGCCACACTCGAGGCGATGGACCTGACGGACGTGGCGCCCACCATGCCGATGACCGACGAGGCGATCCTTGACGGTGCGCGGCTGCGTGCTCGAACGCTCATTGGACGTGTCTCGCGCGCCGACCCCGCGCAGGACGTGTTCGCGGTGGGCGTGGAGGGCGGCCTTGACCCGCTGGCGGGCGATCCCGGAAGGTACGTGCTGAGGACCTGGGCGGCCGTCACTGACGGCACGCGCTGGGGAGTCGGTGACGGCGGGGCCATCCTCATTCCGGCGGCGATCACGCACGCGGTGCTGGGCGGTCGCGACTTGGGCGATGTCATCGACGAGGTCGCCGGCACAGCGGTGCGCGGAACCCGCGGTGCATGGGGCGTCCTCAGCCTGGATCTGATCGATCGGCAGGCCTCCTTCAGGGCGGCGATCGTGTCGGCCTTTGCCCCCTTCTACAATCCCCGGCTGTATCAGCCTTAACCTGCCATTCCGGCGCCAAGGGCGGTCTTGGTCGGACCGGAATAACGCGACATCCACCGGAGATATATCCGCCGGTGACGCTGGTGTCGCCCTGGTTCCGTTAGCGCTGAGGAAGGCTGTAATGAAGCATTGGATGCACGCTGCACTCGCGATTCTGGCTCTTTCCACTCTCGGGTACGCCGCAACTGTCGGGTACGCCGCGACCCCTCCCAGGGGCGGCGACCAGATGGCCACCACCATGGACAAACCCACGCCAAAGACCTACGAGGGATGTGTCGCGGCCGGTCCGACGACCGGTACGTTTCTCCTGACCCACGCGGCTGAGGCCGTGACGGCCAAGGATGCCATGGCGAAGGATTCGATGAGCAAGGACACGCCGGCCAGCGGCGCCATGGGCAAGGACGCGATGGCGACGAGCAAGACACTCGCCCTCGAGGGGAAGGCCGTGGATTTCTCGAAGCACGTCGGCCACCAGGTGTCGGTCACAGGCACGGAGGTGCCAGCGATGGCGATGGCGAAGCCGGATGCGACGGCGCCGATGGGCAACTCCGACGCCATGGCGAAGAAGGATCCTCCGGCACAGAAGTTCACGGTGACCGCGTTCAAGATGATTGCGACCAGCTGCAAGATGTAGTTGGATGTCCAAGCCAGCCGCACGCGGCAGTGCCGAGAGCCGCGTGCGGCACGAGGCCCTCTCGGGACTCCAATAGCGGCTCACCGGTCGTCCGGTGTCAGGTAGCCGTCGGACCGAGTTGCCGATCGATGAAGGCCGCCAATTCCTCGACCGATCGATAGCCGAACCTCGTACACGCCTCATCGCAGTTCCCTGTGATCAGCCGAGAAATGGACTGGCGCCGGGCTTCGTCGTAGACCAGGAGTACACGTTGCCCCGTCTGACGCGCCCGGCCGATGAGATAGCCCACTTCAAATCCAACGCCGTAGCTGGAGCCTGAAGCTTCGGCCACGAGGACGTCGCAGGTTGACAACCACTCCAGGTCCCGGCGGTACACTTGCTCCTCGCTCAGCTCGGCCTCAACGCGGTCGACGTCGTCGGCCAGCAGGTGTGTCGTGAGCACATGGTGCCCATGTTCCTGAAGGCGGCGACAGATCGTCAGACCGGCAAGGACCCCGCTGCGCTCGCCGCGAACCGTGCAGGCCAGATAGATTCGCATCACCGCTGTTCCGTCGATCGTAGTCGATCGCGCCCATTCCCGGGAGGCGAACCACATCGCGAACCACAAGATGTCGCGTCCCTGTAATTGCCAGTCGGTTGGATCGAGCGGAGACACAGTCTCACCCTTCGCCGAGATTGAACGTCAGACCGAACGGGTCGCGCAGGTAGCAACGAGGAATGTTCGGATTCTCCTCGACGATCACGCAGCCAGCAGCGTCACCTTGCTCGTCCAATAGCTGAAGGTGCCGGTTTCGAATCCGACGATCTCTGCGAAGCGCTGTGTGACCGCGAAGGCCAGCACCTGCCGCTGGAAGTCGGCCGCGGCTTTTGCGTACGGAGTCCGAATGATCACGTCGGTGCCCAACCCAACCGACGCGCCGGTCGGATCGTCCTAGCTACCAGCCAGATGCGTATGTAATCTACGCATATTGCCATGCGCCGCCACCCGGATCCCCGCAACCTGCTGCCCATGACGCCGATCGTGTTTCAGGTGCTGCTCGCGCTGGTCGACGAGCCGCGGCATGGGTACGGCCTCATCCGTGAAGTGGCCGAGCGCACCGAGGGGCTGATTCACCTCAGGAGTGGCACGCTGTACGTCCTGCTCCAACGTCTGACCGACAACGCGCTGATCCAGCGGACGGAGCGTGACGGATCCGATCAGGCTGCGCGGACGCCAGGTTCGCCGCGCCGCTATTACGGCCTTACCGCCTTTGGTCGCGCGGTCCTCGCCGCCGAGGCGCGGCGTCTGGCTTCCGCCGTGAGCGACGCCCGCCGCAAGCGCGTCCTGCGGGAGAGGTAGTGCACCGCGCGCTCGAGGCCTTCGAATCGGGATTTCGTTACCTGCGGGCGTTCGTGCCGGGCGAGACCGGCGAACTGCAAAGCGACGACGCGCTGATGACGTACCGCGAGGCCTGCCTCGCGGCGCATCGACGACGGGGGACGCCGGGCCTCGTCTACGAGGGCGTGCGCGGCTGGCTCGACCTGGCGTCCTGCGCGGTCAAGTTGCAGCTCGGTCGGTGGTTGAGCCGGCGCGCCGGGCCACACACGGGGAGGGTGACGATGATCGATGATTTTCGACACGCGATTCACCGGTTACGGGCACGCCCGTCGACGGCCGTGCTGGCCGTGTCCATGCTGGCCGCCGGCATCGGCCTGGCATCGGCCATGTTTACGGCCGTCGATGCTCTGATCCTGCGACCTGCGCCCTTTCGGGACCCGGCCACGTTTGTGTGGGTCGGGTTCGGCACCCCCACGAACTGGGACGAAAACCTCTCGCTGCCCGTGGCCCGCGCGCTACGAACGAGTGGTGTCTTTGCCGCCGCCTATGGCGTGACTCAAGACCACCCGCGATTCGATGGCGCGCCGGTCGGCGGCGACACCGAGGCGGGCGCGCGGATCACCCCCGGACTCTTCGAGGATCTCGGCGTGCGGCCGATCCTCGGCCGCACCTTCCTCGCGACCGAAGGTGGCCCGGGCGCGGACGACCGCATGCTGATTTCGGAGACCGTCTGGCAGTCTCGGTTCGGGGGCGATCCGAACATCGTCGGTCGGCGAGTGAGTGTCTCCGGGACCTCCGTCGAGATCGTCGGCGTCCTGCCGAGCTGGGTGCGCTTTCCATTCTCAGACTCGAAGGTCTGGCGCCCGATGGATCTCGACCACCCGCCGACACTCGCCGGGGGCCGGCCGCTCACGACCGTCTATGAGTTCGCCCGTCTACTCCAGACGCGGTCGCGTGAGGCCGTGGCGGAGTCCGCAGCTGCGGTCGTCCACGGAGCCGATCCCACGACGCGCAATCAGCGCCTGATCTATGGCTCCGTGTCGCACCTGGACGACTACTCAGCCGATCTCGTGCGCCTGTTGGCGTGGGGTGTCGGGCTCGTGTTCCTGGTCTTGTGTGCGAACGTCACGAACTTGATCCTGGTGCGCCTAACGGCGCGACGAACTGAACTCGCCCTCTGCGGGGCGCTTGGCGCCTCGCGGTTCCGCCTGCTGCGGGAGTCGTTCATTGAGCAAGGCCTCCTGATCCTGGCGTCGAGCCTCGCCGGCGTCGGCATCGCCGTCGGGCTCGTGGCGCTCGCTCAGGCGTACTTGCCGGCCTCGATCGTCCACGCGACGCTCCATCCACTCGCGCTGGATCAGCGATCGCTCGTCGCAACCGCCGTGCTCGGGGCCCTTGCCCTCATCGCTGCTGGCGTCTTGCCAGCCTGGACGGCCACGGGATCGGGCGTGGGATCAAGCCTGCGGGTCATGTCACGCCAGTCGACAGCCCCGCGCCACGCGCGTCGCCTGACGACCGTGCTCCTCATCGGCGAGGTGGCCTTCGCCGTGGCGCTCCTGGTGGCCGCGGGTCTGCAGCTCCGGTCGTTCGTCAACCTGCTTGATGCAGACCAGGGCTTCGATATTTCACACCTCATCACGCTCCGCGTGACGCTGCCCGCGACGCACTTCACGGATGCCCCGAGCCGGTTCGTCTACGCCCAAGGCATTGTTGACGCGGTCCAGCCGATCCCGGGGGTCGAGGGCGCGTCACTCTCCGTCGGCGTGCCGCCCGGGCACGGGATGATCAGCTTCTGGGACGTGAAATCGGACCGCCCAGGTGCCGCGCCCGTGCACCTGGTCTTCGCCAACTACGAGATCCTGCCGAACTTCTTAGAGGTCCTCGGCATCAGACTGGTTGAGGGGCGGACCTTCCGCGTAGGGGACTTGTCGACCGACGCAATCCTCAGCGAGACCATGGCGGCCAAGCTCTTTCCGGGCGGATCCGCCGTCGATCACACGATCCAATTCGACAACACGACATATCGGGTGATCGGCGTCGCCGCCGAGATCCGGAATCCGCTCGTCGATCCCCGGCTCGATTCGCCTCAGTTCTACCGGCCGCTGCTCTCGCCAGCGCCCTCGGGGGCCTCACCAGCCTTGGAACCAGTGAGTGTCTCTCTGACCGTTCGCTGCAGTCGCGGTTGCCCGCCGCCGACCGACCTCCGCGCCACCATCGCCCGGTCCGCCCCGCAGGCGGTGATCGGGTCACCCCAGCGCCCGCTTGACACCTTCACGGCGTCGCTGTCGAGGCCGCGCGTCGGGGCGATCCTCGCCCTGGCGTTTGCCGCGATCGCATTACTGGCCTTCGGGGGCGGATTGTTTGCCGTGCTCAGCCGGGCGGTCCTCGAGCGGCAGCGCGAATTCGGGATTCGGACAGCGCTCGGCGCGAGGCCGGCCGACCTCGCCAGGCTCGTGCGCTCAGAAGGCTTGATCGT
>Ga0182024_10016005_pt1 | contig 14283 bp, 19 predicted proteins | sample P32metaG_FD_120480 | JGI IMG/M metagenome (GOLD analysis project Ga0182024, IMG submission 120480) | Permafrost microbial communities from Stordalen Mire, Sweden - P3-2 metaG (Illumina Assembly) | ecosystem: Environmental > Terrestrial > Soil > Wetlands > Permafrost | place: Sweden: Stordalen... | reverse complement strand
AGCCATTCCAGGCACAGCCATCGAAAGAGCCGTGGCAAACGAGGTCATCAGAATCCATTTCGATTTCATTTGCGAGGTTCCCTTGATAGGCGTATGCCTTTCACTAGCTTGGATTGATGAGGGGCCGGGAAGGTTCCGGTCTATGAAGCTGAGTTAACGATAACAAGCGTTAATACGTCGCGCACCTTGATGGCAAAGTTGTGGGAATAAGAAAGTCGGTCGCTTGCGCGGCCGGCTCTTCTTTGGTCAGGTGGGGTGGGCATCGGCTCGGACTGTTTCGCGTGACAATCAGGATCTCCAACCTGATTACGCTGCGACAGACGGGTCGCCAGAAGGCGTTAACCGCGAGAGTTTCTCAAGAGTTTGGCTCCCCGAGAGCGACATTACAAGAAATAGAAATTGGCATGCGCGACCAGAGAGTCGGTATGCCGCTGATTTTAAAACCACCTCGGTAAAATCGGCGGCGCGGAAACAGGCTCACGGCAAGCCAGCGATTCTCTGTTTCGAAGTATCACTTGGGCAGCCGAGCGATACATCTGAAAAGCGTGGGTTGGCTCCCCAAAAACACGGTTTTGCAAATTATTCTCTCAAGATTCCTTAATGTTATCGGTGCCCGCTGTGCGATTCGAACTCGTTGTCCTTTGATGGGATGACAAAATCAGCGCGCGGATGGAGCTGGTCGGCGCATCGCAGGCGTTCCGTTAACCGGCCGGCAACGGTTTCATCCCTTTCAACCAGCGATTTTAGCCCCTGGAGATGGAGTTAGAACCCTGGGGACGTTTACTTCGTCTTAGTGGATATGAGTACTACGACCGATGAGGGAACTCGAAAAGCACAGGCGTGGGCACCTTACCGTCAAGCATTTCAACAATTCTCAGAAAAGGCTCGCTTCGTTCAGGATATGACTGCGACGCAGAATCTGGGCCAGTCCACGGTAGATGCCGCGATGCTCGAACTGGAGAAGGCGCACGCTGTTTACATTGAACGACGTAACACTCTGGCGTACTTCTTATTGCCCTCAACTGCTCGCGACCGCGTGGGAGTTGCAGCGCCTGATTCGGAATTTTATCAGTCCCATGTTAGAAGAGTTGCAGAATTGCTGTGGGAGGTTTCCGGACGGCCTCTTGGCACAGCAAACGATGACTGGCATCGCGCGGAGGCGATCATCCGGTCTGCAACCGCTGCATGAATTGTCTCAGCGCGTGAAGTGGGTTTTTGTTCGGTGAGAATCAGTTGGTGCGCGACTCACTGTGCGGTCAGCATGCAGTCCAGACTGCCCGACTCGAGTTTTTGACGTGGTCTACGACTCGACCGCAGCGGACGCACCGCAGATCCAGCTTGGCGCCGAGAGTGAGTTCGGGCGCTTCGCCATCCTTTTGATAAGTGCGTAATCTGGCCACGACAGGTCGCTTATACGTTTGGTTGCATCCTGATCTCTAACAGTTTCGAAATTCCAAAATGAAGTTGATTAGAATGTGCGAACGCGGCAGGTCGTTGAAGATATTGTGCCATTCGCCTTGACAAGCATGTCGCATCGGCTCAGACTAGTGGCTGACTGAGCAATTCTGCTGCACTCATCAGATCGTCTGACCTAAGTCAGGCCATCTGAGATTTTTCTCTCTCTGTCCTCTTAGCCAAACCACAACCCAGGAGGTTGAACATGTTTGCTCGTAATGTATCAATTCGCTTGAAGCCCAACAGCTCTGTGGCGTTCACCAAGCAGATCGAGAACGAAATAATTCCGACGCTTCGTAAGCAAAAGGGCTTTGAGGGCGAACTTACGTTCCTTGCTCCTAGCGGAACAGAAGCTGTCGCGATTAGCCTCTGGGATAACAAGGAGAATGCCGACACCTACGCCAGGAACGGCTATCCAGAAGTTCTGAAAAACCTGAATAGGTTCGTTGAAGGCACTCCGACGGTTCAGATTTACGAAGTTGCTAATTCGACGTTCCACAAGATCGCCGAAACAGTAGCGGCCTGAAGCTAAGGCTCATTTGCTCACAGGCAGGGGCGGGCGGCGTCCGCCCCGAGCCATCATCACGCCGATCATAAGATCCCAGGAAAGGTCTAAAGGTCTACGAGAACCCACACGAAAGGAATATCGCATTGCAAGCCAGGCGCCCCGGGTGGCTCATGAACTGTCAGCGGTGTCCAATCAGATCCACCCCACGCACTAAGATATTGCCGCATTAGCTTACGTTCTGTGGCAAGAAATGGGCTGTCCCGAAGGAGCGCCCGAAGAGCACTGGCTTAGTCGGAACAAGAATTGATCGCGAACCCAGAAATTGCCGTTTAGGAACCACAAACTTAGTCGTTCGGATCATCTGCAAGCTCGCGGCCCCCCCTTCGATCTGGGTTGCAGAATCGTCTTCCCCGAAATGATGCGATGGCTGGGGCGCGAAGCGTCAGTTTTGCCCGGCCTGCTGGATGACGCCGCACGAGTTCGGCGTAGAGGCTTCGCAGATGGCGGATGGCCGAGCAACCGCCTCGCCTAACTTCTAACGTAGCGCCTGCGGGGCCAAGTGACAAAACCGGACTTCAAGAATTGAGGTAAAGAAGACACATGGCGGAGAGCCTGAAGAACAACGCGGTGTATACTATTCCTGATGATCTGGAACACAGCAGGTACCGCTTCATCATCGTCGCCGCCAAGCGCGCGCGGCAATTGCAGAATGGTGCTCGTCCGTTTCTCCCAACCACATCCAAGAAACCCACGGTGACGTCGATGGAAGAAGTCCGCCGAGGGCTGGTGAAGTATTGGCAGCACGTACCTCCGAAAATGTGATGGACGATTTCGGACATTCTTGCGTCTGTTAAAGGCACCCACGGCGCGAAGGATCCGCAAGCCCTGTGGAAGGAGCTTATGGCCGGGCCGGTTAGGCGATTCATTGAAGAAGCGTCAAAAAGAAATCGCGCGCGACGAGAAGGCGGGGTGGTTTTGTCGGCTCCAATAAAAAGGGGATCTTCCGCACTTTCGGTGCAGATCAGGGCGCCATGGCGTGGTAGGGAAGGACGCGGGCGCGCAGTAGATGGAAGCCAGCTCGTCCATACATTTGTCGCTTGATCGCCTTGAGGCGGTTGATCTGGCCTTCAGTCTGGCCGTTGCTCCAGGAGGTTTCTACCGCTGCGATGACCGCGTTAAAGTCCTTCTTCAAGCCGTACGCGAATCGAACCAGAGGCCCGATGCCGGACTGCGTTGTTAGCACCGGTTTAAGGCAGCCGCGATTTCACCGGTTTTGACGCCATTTGTGCCACCGGTTTTGACGACGGCAGACACTGGTGCGCGGACCGGCGACGACAGAGTCAGCACGCCAGCCATGGATTCGGGTTCGGAATCGACGGGATTGTCAGGGCACGCCATACCCTCCCGCGCCGTCAGCAGGAACAGGAGTTGTGGAAAGGCGCTGGTGCTTGGTGTCCAGCTTGACCGATTCGATCACCAGGTAGAGTGTGTTGACGCTGTTCACTTTGCCTGCCACACAGTAGGCACAGCCTGGTCTGAGGTTGAGGCGTTTGGTGAAGTCGAGCAGGCGATACACACGCCGAGTGTCGTGGTCCAGCATGAGCAACACCGCGCAAGAAGCGTATTCCGTCCGCGAGATCAGGAACAGGTGATTGGCGCTGAAGTTGAACATGGATGGGGCAGAAAACAGAAGAGGGCGGGAGCCGAAACTCCCGCCCGCCGCGGCAGCGCCGTTGTGGGGTTAGCCGGCGGACTCCTCCGCACGGGTTATCATCACAGCGCGGCGCATGATCGGAGCCAGCCTACTCGGCCGGCGGATCGGTATTCTTGTTGGCCTTGCGCAGACTGTCGGCGCCCAGCAGGAAGATCTCGGAGTTTTCGACGAGCCGGTCGGCGATGGCGGTGGCGATGGTCGTATTAAAGAGGATGTTGCCCCAGTCGGAGAAGGAAGTGTTGGTCGTAATCACCGTGGAGCGTTTGTGGCTGTGGCGCGTCGAGATCACCTGATAAAAGAGGTTGGAGGTCTGCTGATCGAGAGCCAGGTATCCCAGTTCGTCGCAGACCAGGAGTGAAGGCTCGGTGTAGGCTTTGAGTTTTCTCACCAGGGAGTGATCGACCTGGGAAGCGAGCAGGTGATTGAGCATGTCCATCGCGGTGGTGAACAGGACGCGCTGATTTGCCTGGCAGGCGCGCCAGGCGATCACCTTCGCCACGAATGTTTTACCAACGCCAGGATTTCCGATGAGCACAATGTTAGTCCCTTTGGCAAGGAATGAGAGATCGAGTAGGCGCAGCAGCCGAGGTTTGGCTTGCATACGGCTCTTGTGGTGATGGAAGTGAAAAGCGTCGATACTGGGTTGGTCTTGCAGGCGCGAGAATCGGAAACGTCGCTCAATGGCGTGCTGGGAGCGGGCTTCGATTTCCATGTCGGCCAGCCACTCCAGGGTCGCCGCCGCGCTGAGATTCTTGGCGGCGGCTTCAGTCAGAGTGGTCTCCAGTTGGTGGCTCATGGTCGACAGATTCAGTTGATTCAGCTTTTGTTCGAGGGGTGTCATCGGATTCCTTTCCGGGATGGAGGATGAAGGCGTCGTATTCAAGCAAAGACAGCGGATCGGTAGCGAGTTCGTTCAGCAGGGGATCACGCAGAATCAGAGGCGGCTGCGGGCGGCGTGGGGATTGCTGCTGCCGCAGGATGTTGGCGACATAGTCGGCGCCGAAAGCACGCGCCGCGGAAGCTTTTTCGATCGCGCCAGCCACGGCTTCCGGCCCGTACTGGCGGATGAGTTCGAGCAGTTCCGTCAGTTGACGTGAAAGTGCGCGGTCAGTATCGGCAATGTCGCGCAGATACGCTTCGACCATGGTCTTGGAACAGAGACCATCGAGAAACAGGAATAGGCGCTGCTGCGCACGTGACCTTCTGGCAGCGGGTCGCAGATCGGCCAGTTCCGCTTCGAAACGCTCCGCGCCGAAGGTTTGGCCGCGGCGCCAGGAGCGGCCGTAGCTGACGACCTCATGAACGCGGTCATAAATAGCGACGGAACTGGAATCGGCCTTGACCATTAAGTGGCGGCCCACATAGCGTTGGGGCACACAGTAGCGATTGACGTCGAACTGCACGCGGAGGTCTGTATGCACGAGCACTTCAATGCTGTCGCGGTAGTCGTAGGGAATGACTGGCAGCGGTTTCAGCGCGGCAGGTTGAAAGCGGTCGATGGGCCGCTGCCGGGTTTCGCGATGCTGCCGTTGGTTGGCGACCTCCGAGAGCCACTGGCGGGCCTGGCGATTCACGTCATGCAGATCAGTAAACTCGCGTAGGGGCCAGAAGTTCTGGCGTGCATAACCGATCGCCCGCTCTACTTTGCCTTTTTCCCAGCCCGCCGCCAGATTGCAGGCGCGTGGGTAGAAGCCATATTCGCGCGCGAAGCCGAGAAAGCGCGGGAGAAAACGCACCAGGCGGCCATCGTGCTCGGCCACGGCGGTGGCGAGATTATCATAGGCGATCTCGCGCGCGATGCCGCCCAGGGCAGCGAAGGCATGCATGTGGCAGCGCACGAAGGTTTCAAAGCTCTGACTGTGAGTAAACTCCAGATAGAGCATGCGGCTGTGAGCCTCGACGAGGGCGAACGCGTAGAGCTTGCCACCGGAGTAGTCGAGCGCGCCGAAGTGCCCCCAATCGACTTCGAAACGCTCGGCAGGTGCGGGCTCCATGCGGACAAAGGCGCGACTCGGTTTGGATTGTGGGCGGACTCTTTGGAGGTAGTCGCGCAGAATCGTGGGACCACCGGTGTAGCCGAGCGGTCGCAATCGCTGTTGGATCACCGCACCGGTTACGGTGGCATCTTTTTCCAGCCACTCGGCAATGGTGGTCTTGAAGGGATCGAGTTTGCTCGTGCGCGGCCGCTGAGCCGGACCCTGCGCCGGCGCATCGAGATACTTCCGAATGGTGTGCCAGCCCATGCGCAGATGGCGTTCGATTTTACGGATGGGCCAGCGCTCGGACCAGTACAAACGATGCAGCTCGTTGATCTGTTCGGTCGAGAGCATGCGCGATTCCCTTTATCCGGCGGAAAGGGAATCGATGCCAGAACGTTGTTGTTGGCAAGATTCAATCTGTGGGCCGCGGCGAGGCGGAAGTGCTTCCAGAACCCAGACTTGCGCTGGAGCTGAGTTGTTGTTGGCAAGATGCTCCAGGCCCCCGCCGACCAGCCAGACCTGTGCCGCGGAACGCTTTAGATCAAAAGCTAAGTTGTTGTTGGCAAGATTGCGAAGCCTCCGCTTCTGATCCCGGACTCGTTGCCGTTGGCGGTTGCGTTCGACGAGGGCCGGATTGCTCTCCCGGCGCCGGCGCCAATACTCCGGATTCCGGGCCCGCCATTTACGCGAGCTGTCCTGACACGCCGGTATTCCGGATCGCAAGCGACCTTGCGGCGGTGGGTATCAGAGCGCCGACGCAGTTGGCACTCCGATTCGCTGCAGACCGATTGACTGGGCTGAAACTTGGATGGCTGGAAGACCCGCTCGCAATAGCGACACCGCCGTTGGACCATACCGGCCGTTGTCGCACTGAGCGCGTCAGGCGAAGAATTTAGAAACTGTTATAGAGTGCGTACCACGTCCTCGCCGTAGGCTTCTCTTCCCAACAACAAAGCCGATGGAAATGCGGTTGTTTTATACCGGTGCTGACACTGCGTTGCGGTGTGAATCCAATGCCGCATGCCATCAGTGTCCTGCGTGGCGATGGCTTCGCGAAAGTCCAGTGCCAGGAACCGCATCGATCGAATGATTGGACAGTTTGCTGCGACCTGCTCGAACAAAACCCGTTGCTGTTCCGACAGATGCGCTGTTGGTCTGCACGTTAAGATGGCCGCATGCTTAGGCGCGATGCGGTCGAGTCTTCGCTTCTTCGATGGAGAACGTGATGCCGGATTAGCCCGCCAGGACGAAACATGATGAGAAACCATCTGACGGCTGCCACGGTATCCGCGTGCCCGGATCTCCTGAAATAGGCGAGTCGCGTTATGGCAGCCCTGATCCCAGCGTTGCTGCAGATACTCATGGAACTCTCGGACATGGCTGCGACGGCCAGTCCCCGGCTTCCGCTCGGGAAACTGACCGGCGCGTAACCAGCGGCGAATCGTTTTGCGCTGGATTCCGACCTCAAAGCTGATGGCCCGTTGTGTGTGGCCCAGTCGATGTAGTTCAACCACTCGCTCGTAGCGCTCATGTCTGCGCTGGCGGCGCTGTTGTTTTCGTTGTTCCTCCAGTGTTGTTCTGGGTTGGCTTGGTAGTGAAGCTTGAACAGTTTCCTGCTCCGGCGCCGGATCGGGGAGGCAAAGTTCACGACTCCGTTCCTCCAGTGCTCTTTCGATGGCGGTGGACAGATTCAGGAATAAATGAAATCGATCGGCCACCTGGACTGCGTTAGCGGCACCTTGTTCGGCGGCTTCGGCATAAATACCGGACCGATCACGACTAATCACTTCTACACCAGGATGCCTCTCCAGCCAGGCTTGTAAGCTCTCGACCGAACGGTCGGGCAGCAGGTCGATGACCTTACGCTTGTCCAAGTCCACCAAAATGGTCCCGTAGCTTTGTCCTTTGCGCCAAGCCCAATCATCGACGCCAAGGTGCCGGACTGGATCGCCGGCGGAGCCTTTGTCGGAAGCCTTCACGATTCGAAGAACAGTATCGTCGCTGATGGGAATCGCCAGCCGATCCAGAATGCGGCTGCCCGGTAGCCCACCTGCGGTGTAGCCGATAAGGCGTATGATCTCACTAACCCGCGTGGTCCAGCGGGCGTGGGATCGCGCAACTTCCGGTATCGGTTCGCCGAAAATCTTCCTGGTACAAGCTCGGTTACGGCATCGAAAACGCCGGGCTTTCAGCCGGAGCTCTACTTCACAGCGTTGCCAAGGCAGGTCTCTCAAACGCCGGAGATAGGTGCTGTGGCGGCTCCGAGAATGCCTACCGCAGGCAGGGCAACGCGGGAATTGTTCGATGTGAACATTCAACAGAAACCGGCCGTCCAGACCCTCGATGCTATCGAGCACTAAAGCCGGACCTGGCAAGACTGCTTGCGAATGGCTCGGGGGAGGTCCCATTGCAAGTTGAGCTTAAAACAATACATGGCACAACTGTTTTGGTTCATTTTAGCTTGGCCGATCTGCACCGAAAGTGCGGAAGATCCAAAAAAGGGACCATTCCTGCCAATTGCCAGTGCCCCGCCAGCGGATTCGGTCGCCTATTTTACTCCTGCCGCCAGACTTACAGTTTTCTTGGTCTTCTTTTGAGGTTGGGGACAGAGGGTAACTACTCTACTCCAAAACTCGTAGCATGATTCGATGAATTGAACGAATTCGTGCAGTTCACCAGGTTTCCGGATGAAACAGTTGCCGTTCAGTGCGTAGACGGCCCTTACGAACTTGGGATCATCTGAACCCGCGGCAACCACGATCGGGATGTGCATCAACTCCGGGGTCGATTTAATCACCTTCAAGACTTCCAACCCGGAAACCCTTGGTTGTGATAAGTCCAAAAAGATGAGGTCTGGGATGGGGACGTGAGCGTACTTACCTTCCCCACGCACATAACTAAGCGCGCGTCTTCTCCTTCCGTGACGCAACTAAGACCGGTTGTCAGGCCAGCGGCATGGAACGCTTCTACGGTCAGGAGGGTATCAGCGGGATTGCTTTGTACGACGAGGACTTCGATTTGCCTAGGACTCGCCAAATCGTCAGAGCGTGAAGAGTTGGGCATACGTTCCAACCTTCTTTCTGTCGGAGAAAGAGAAAAACCATTTCCGTGAAGAAATGTTCTCTTTGGGCGGCTTATCATAGCGTACACGAATACTGGGGAGATTACTAGGGGTACATCGTCACAATTATTCGCTCTATGGCGCTTTGGTCGTCAATCTATGTAAGGATGCCAACGCTCGGAGTTGTTGCAGGGAGCAGGCGAAATCCTACATTGCAAACCGCTACGTACCCATGATGCGCGTCCGATTCCAATGCGTCTGGCTGAAGCGCGATCGGGTAGTGGCAGCTTATCGAACATCAGGCGACGCTGCTTATCGCCAGAGAAGCGGTTGCAGTTTTACCAGGAGCGCAGCAAGCCGCTGATGAAGGAGTTAACCGGATATGGTCATTTGACCACGCATGGTCAAAGATTATTGCCGCATAATCCCACCGACGAAAGCGTGGAATCCTGCGCTCTAAGACTTTGGCGAAGCGCACCTAATCGCTTGCGTCGAAGCATCTCGCTATCCTAGCCGAACACAAGGGCATTGGCCTGTAAGTTGCCTTCTTCGATGGAGGGTTTAGAAGGATGGAATCAGATGGAAGCCTCATTTCACAAGACAATCATTGAACGGCGTTCCAACGCACGTTACCCGGTCAAGCTATCCATTAACTATCACCACACAGTCGGCCGCAATCAGCATGTCAATGGATTCGGTCAGACGTTGAACATGAGCAGCGGTGGTCTGCTTGTGTCCGCCCAGCACGAAGTCAATGCCGGTTTAAGTTTGGAAGTCAACGTCCAGTGGCCGCTATTGCTCAACGGGACTGTTCCGATCCAACTGGTCGTCCACGGCAAAGTGGTGCGTTGTGGAGGCTCGATGTTCGCGGTCTCCTTTGCGCAATATCAGTTCCGCACAACGGGCCGGATTATGATGTCAACCAGCGATTTCGATTCCGATCCGATCGATCAACTTGCCAAGCGAGTCGCCTTGAATAAGTGAGAACCCTTGCGGAGCGCGGCCAGCAACGGCGGGAAAAGGCTGGTGATCGTCAAATCGAAGCCGATCCGCTGTGCCTGTCGAAAACTCGGTTCTGGTGCAAACAGGCCACGATCGGGGATGATGGCAGAATGCAGGTCAGCACCCCAGTTTGCTTTCGGAAGCTTTATGAAGACAATCCCAACATGGGGCGGCGTTCGGAAGGTACGGATCGCGTGGACGATTGATGAACTGATCGGACCACTCAATGCATAATCATGGTCGCGTTTACCGCGCGAAGATCGTCAGCGCAAACGGACGAACCGAGTACGGCGAGTGGTTCAACACCGAAAAAGAGCTGCGCGACGCAATGCAGGGAGTAACTCGCGCGTTAGGCAAGCGGTATTACTGCGAGGCTAAGATGGTGAACTGCACGCAGCCAGGATGCGACGTTGATCCGAATCCGAGGGTCATAACCACGCTATGACACCACTACCCAATTAACTCCAGGACCGTTTGAACGCGGATCGCCGGCGTATTCCCATTATCTTCATCACAGCGCATGCAGATGAGACATCGCGCCAGCGCGCGCTGCGCGGCGGAGCGATAGAGCTGTTAGGTAAACCCGTTCGGCGCGAACATCTGTTCAAGGCCATACGATCAGCAATTCAATCCTGACAATCGCAATCACTGACACGTTCAACGTTAACCGCGAGAGTTTCTCAAGAGTTTGGCTCCGCGGTCAGGACTCGAACATACGACCCATAGGTTAATAGGATGGTCGCGGGCACTATCGGGAAGACGGCGCTCCATGTCAAAGCCTTTGGGGTCCCAAGACTATTGCCGCCGCGGTTAACAGCAATTGGCGAGGGCGGATACGAGACGTCTTGCGAGGTGCGAAAAGTGTCTGAGGCCTTCCACTGAATCGATCCCGAGCCACTTGCGCAGACCGGCCCGCATCAGCCTATGTTGTGTGCATGCCAAGAACACCGAAAGTAGTACCTATCCAAGAACCGAAGTACAAGCTGATCGCAAGAGACCCAGAAGCCCGGCGCCTCATCCTCGGTATCGGCTCGGAGCGTATCGCCGTCGACTTCTTCAGCCGTATCACCAAACTGCCGCCGACAAGGTTAGCACCATTCCGGATGCGCGCCGCTCCAGGAACAATGGTGGCGCCGGAGCAAGCCAGTCCATTCCGGGGTCCCCGATAGGCGCGCCAGGCGGGGCATCGGGAGCAGGCATGGGCTTCATCGGATCGGCGGCCCGTTTCAGGAAGCGCTTGATGTCGGCGGCGAGTAGTGCGTGCTGAGCCTGTTCGGCTTCGCTCGCGGCCGTCTCAACTTTCAGCCGCGCAGCCAGCTCGGACAACTTTAAGGAAGCGAGGCACGGACTTGTCCGTTGGGCGCTCCTGTGGCGAGCCACATCACCCGATCAACCAGCACGCGTTCCTCCGCGCGCCGGATACGTCCAGTATGTAGACTCGATCGCCCTCTCGCTGGCCACAGCTGAAGGAAAGCGCGGTGATCCTGAACCGCGCCGCCGGCTCGCCAGGAATCGGCGGCGGCATTTATGATCCAACCGGGAGAGTTTCTCAGAAGGTTTGGCTCCCTGGTCTGGACTCGAACTTACAACCCTTCGGTTAATAGCGTATGCTCCGGAATGGCGGGTGTTTTTCAGAAGTGAGGGCAAACAGGAGAGTTCTTGGGTCTCGCATGCGCCTGGATCTCGGTGTTAACCGCGACAGTCTCTCAACAAGGTTTGGCCCCCAGGAATGAAATCTGAGGCTGGTTAACAGAAAGAGGACGAACACGTCCCTGTTTCGAAATCGATGCATAGAAGCAGGTGCGTCGATGGCTTCTATAAAAAAGCAAAAAGGTTAGGGTTGGGGGTCACACATCCATTGCCTCTGCGCGGGCGGAATAGCAAGTCCGACGGAAAGGCGCCAATACCACTTGGTTCGCCACGTGCCATGCGCGCCATCGCCAACTGTTGTTAACCGCCACGGCAATAGTTTTGGGACCCCAAAGCGACTAACGATTAGCAGCGTTTAACAACCAGAATCGGTTGTGTTTTAACCACAATCGTATGGCTTAGATTGCTTGGCGATTGACTAATGGGTCGTAAGTTCGAGTCCTGACCGCGGAGCCAAACCTTTCATGAGAGACTCTCGCGTTTAACAGGAATTCAGGATCAGCCTGGGGCAGGCCTTTTCGTGTTCGATTGCAATCCGCGAGACGTTATCAGTGTTTATCCAATTGATGCCGACGCGGGGCCGCGTATAGACCGCGGTCCCCATCTCCGACGATCCGCGGCTTTATTTAACGTGCAAGTGGGATTATCTTGCCGCAAGCGCCGGTCCTTCGAAGACCGTTTTTGCTCGGGCGCGATATGCGCTTACAGTCGTTAGGGGCACCGTTGCTCCCGCTATGCCGGCAGTTGCTGCCAGCAAATCCTCGACTGCAGTCCCCGAGGCTGTCAGCGGAGCGGAGCCAGCACTGCGGCGGTGTCCGCGCTGCGGCGGCCCGATGTAAGGTACCTCCTATCAACGCCGACTCGGGTGTGGTGGAAGCAATTAAGTTCGGGGTAATACGATAAAAACACATGACCGCCGACCGAGCACCCGCCGACCGAACTGCGACGCGGCGGATCTCGCGCGGATTCCAGCTCGCGGCTATCGACGGTGAACTCCGGGAGCGCCGAAGTTGTCAGCGGTTGTGCCGGGTGAAGTACGCGCCGGATAGAAGCACTCGGCTGGTGACGATGTAGGCCGAAGAGTCACGCAGGTGTGGCGGATTCCGCATCTTCCTGCTAGTATTGACCCGTCAGCAGCCGGAATCCATGAACTCATCCGCCGCAGCAATTTTATGTGATCCTCGCCCCTCCGAGCACATCGTTTATTCCTACGCAGACGACAACGATCTAGCGGATGCAGTGACATTATTCGCGAGCGCTGGGCTGGCGAAGAAGGAAGCGGTCATCCTGGTTGTTACTCCCAAACACTCGGACGTGATTCGGCGACGATTGGAGCGGGAGGGGTTCGACGTGGCGGAGTTAAAGGAATCAGGGCGGTTGCTGTTTGCAGATGCCGCGGACGTGCTCGCATCGTTCCTCCTCGACGGAATGATAGACGAACAGAAGTTCAAGACAGGGATCGGATCGTTGATTGATACGGCGAGGAAGCGTCGCGGTCGCAATCGGGCCGTTCGTCTGTTTGGTGAGATGGTGGATCTCATTTGGATTTCCAATCCCAAAGCGACATTACGTCTCGAAGAACTTGGGAACGAAGTAATCGAATCGCATTCGGTTACGGTGCTGTGCGCGTACTCGATTGGCGCGAGTAGACTGAACTCCCTTCCGGCACCCCTCCTAGCGTGCCATTCGCGCGCATTGTCGATAGCCCACGCCGAGCATACATGTCCGAACTGTGGTTCGACGAATCTCGTCGCTATTGACCCGAAGGCCATCGCAGATGAACTGCTGGAGTGTCAAAGTTGCAAACGGATGTGCGAGGTTCAGTATGGGGCGGATGGGGCGGTGAGGCTGGTTCAGGTTTAGAATACACACTCCTGCCGGAGTTTAGTCGCCGACCGCCGCTGCGGTTCGTACCAAACTTCCCCGAACCTTGAGATCCCGCTCGAACACTGCTTATAGCTGGTGCTCCCAGGCCACTTCGATCATGCCGTCGCCAAGGTCGGATGGACCCCGGACTTCAACAACGGCGTCCGCAGACAAGGAAGTCAGTACTCCCACCTTCTCTGTTTCGTTCGACCGACACAAGCGGACGGCCACGAGCGGTGTGGTGATGCGATACCGCTGCACAAAGAAGAGGAATTGTTTGGAACTTCTATTTTGTGCTATGCCTCACAACACAGGATGTAACCGTTAGGTACTAGTAGTACTTGAAACCGCGCAAGATGCCAGCAGTCAAACGAAGGAAGTGGTGGAACCCGCTCATATCCTACTTGTTGAAGACAATGTTGGAGACACTCTCCTCGTCCAACAGGTGCTGGCATCCTGCCCGGTGGCTTTCAAACTTCACATTGCACGGGACGGCGAGCAGGCACTTCAAATGTTGGCTGACCCTAACCTCAAGCTGGATCTCATTATCCTGGATCTGAACCTGCCACGAATTACTGGCCTTGGAGTGTTGGAGCGTCACGACTCGAAGGATATTCCCGTGGTCGTCTTCAGCGTATCGTCCCGGCAAACTGACAAAGAGTTTGCGTTGGCGCTGGGCGCATCTGATTATGTTGAGAAACCGACTGATCTTCAGGCTTTCACCGATGTCGTGTGCGAAATGGTCGTAAAGTGGGCTGGCCGGAAGCCAAGCGGCGCTGTCGTTTCTGACTGATGGGCGACCCAAGCCCGATGCTTCCTCGTTTTCCAACTTTGTAACTAGGTCAAGTTGTCACGTTCTGCTAACCCTCGTCACGGCGAACCTGGGAAATGTTCCTGGCCCGGTGGCGTCCAACTTGCAGGAAGGAGAATCGGTATGGACGACCGACCGACTATCACCCTTCATTACGTTCAGAAAAACGGACGACGCGAAAGAACCAAGCTGACTCACCATACGATGTGTGAAGCACGGCAAGTAGCCAAAGCGGTT
>Ga0182024_10016004_pt1 | contig 14283 bp, 12 predicted proteins | sample P32metaG_FD_120480 | JGI IMG/M metagenome (GOLD analysis project Ga0182024, IMG submission 120480) | Permafrost microbial communities from Stordalen Mire, Sweden - P3-2 metaG (Illumina Assembly) | ecosystem: Environmental > Terrestrial > Soil > Wetlands > Permafrost | place: Sweden: Stordalen... | reverse complement strand
TCTGCCTTCCAAAGGAGGTCTGGATCAACAAACCAAGCGGGCAAGAGATTCAAATTGCAACACCCGGGAAGGTTATACTAAATTCCCAGGGTCACCTGTCTCATTCGGCTTGAAAATTTCCGCCCGGCTCTTTGCGCGTAAACATAAAGACTTGCCCTAGCCCCCCGCCTTTTCGCCAGGAGTGAACATGCCCACCAAAATCACGCTGATCCCCAACGGCCCGATGGCCGTGGAAGGCGATTTCGAGATCACCAAGGCCGACGGCACCAAGGTCGAACACAAGGCGACGGCCCATCTTTGCCGCTGCGGCCAGTCGTCCAACAAGCCCTTCTGCGACGGCCACCACAAGGCGGCCGAATTCGAAGGCTGAAATAGGCCAGGACCGGTTCCATACCGGCCCGCATTAGTTCAAATCGGCCCGTACCAGATCATACATGCCCGAACCAAAAAAAGCCCCGGCGGCGACGCCCGGGGCTTTTTACGTTTCCGCTTCCCTTTTTCTTTTGCTTCCCGGAATCCGTTCCTAGATCTTCATGATGTCCGTCGTCTCCCGGGCCGGCTGCTTCTTGCTGAAGTCCGCCAGGTGGCCTAGGACCCGTTTGCCCGCCATGAACAGGAACTTCAGGTCGTCCAGGTTACGCACGCTGAGTATCTTGCGCAGGATGAAGCGGGGCGTCAGGAACGATTTGTAGATGCCCTGGGTCAGCTCAAGGATGTCCTCGTGCTTGACCCCGTCCATCAATTTCAGGACCGGTTCGCGCATGTCGTAACGGTCATAGTCCTCGGTCAGGAGCCAGCCTTTTTCACGCGCCTCCCGGTGCAGGGGCGTTCCGGGGTAGGGGATGAGGATGGTGGCCTGCAGGGTGCTGATGGCGCCTTCGTTGAAGAGGCCCGTGCACAGGTCGACCGTGTTCTTGGCCTCCTGGTAGGTCTCCCAGGGGTAGCCCACCATGCAGGTGACGTGGGGCTCCATGCCGGCCTTGCTGCACATGCGCATGGTCTTGGGGATGTCCTCGACCTTGCCGCCCTTCAGGATACGGTCGGTGGTGGCCTGGTTGGCGGACTCCACGCCGAAGAGCACGAAGCGGAAGTTGGCCCTGCCCATGAGGTCCCACTGTTCCTGCTTCAGCACGCCGGGTTTCATGTTGCAGCCGTAGACGACCTTCTTGTTCAAGCCCCGGTCGATCAGGCCCTGGGCGAACTTCTTCAGCCATAGGCCCGCGGGAAAGGTCCCGGTGTCGTCGAAGATCTCGCGCACGCCGTACTTCTTGACCAGGATCTCCACCTCGTCGAGGTGGCGTTCAGGGGTCACGCTGCGGAAATTGTTGAAGGTGGTGGTCCAGGAGCAGAAGGTGCACTTGCCCCACCAGCAATCGCGGCCGGTCATCTGGTAGGTGCCCGGCGTGTACTTGAAGTTCCCGTTCTCCACCGCGTAAAGGTCCCAGCGGGTCAGGTCGCGGTCGATGAAGGGGTTGAGGTTGAGGTCGTGCTCCAGCTTGAAGGCCCCGCTGTTGCGGACTTCCCCGCTGTCCGCATCGCGCCAGTAGACGCCGCCCTCGAGCTCCTCACCCTTGGTCAGATGGTTGCAGAGGTTGAGCAGGGCCCAATCAAAGTCGCCACCGGCGATGCAGTAGTCCACCTTGCAATGGCTGAAGGCCTCTTCGGGGAAGGCCGTCACATGGTCGCCGATGAGGACGACCTTGGTGTTGGGCCTTATCTTCTTCAGTTCGTCGGTCCACTTCCAATAGGGCTTGATGACCGGGGTCTTGGCCTCAATGGCGATGATGTCCGGGGCCTCGCGGTCGAAGAATTCCTTGAACTCGTCGGGCTTCATGAGGGAGGCCACGCCGTCGCCCCACACGACCTTATACCCGCGTTCCTGCAGCAAGGTGGCGGCATAGGCCGGCACCACCGGATAGATGAAGGTCGGCCGGTTAAACCATTGGAACTGGCGGTTCTGCGAGATCAGCGGTACGCCCTTATCCGACGGAATGGGCGGATAGGCGATCATCACTTTCATGCGGGTGCCTCACTAAGGCCGGAACGGAGTGTTCCTATGATCTATACGGATAGTCTGACATAAAAGTTAGAAGATGAATCCAGAGAAATTTGGGCGAATTACCTCAAGCCCTCGCACTCGCCTGCCTAGTTATTCCATATTGCGAAAAAAATGTGACTGGAATCCTAACCCACGAGCCTCACATTTTCAAATGGACCAGATTTTAGGGGTCACGTCGGCTAAATGCCGATAGAAAATTTACACGATTTTTGTTTCGCATTGTGAAAATTAAGGCGATCCAAAATCCCACTTATGAGTGGCCCACTTTAGAGGGCTACCCTCGGCTGTTGAACTGGGGATCCTCCTTGCTGTCGTCGAGCTTGAGGCGTATGTCATAACGGTGGCCGCCCGTTTCGTAGGTTCCGGCCAGGACACCCCCGATCATCGCGTTCACCGCCTGCGCGATACCGGCGATGCTCACGCCATGCGAGGCCGCCTTTGCGCGGTCCGGCACCACATGGAGCTCCGGCTGGCCCAGGGCGTATTTCGTTTCCAAATCAGTGACCAAGCCTGTCCGGAAAAATGGCGCCGCGCTCGGCGGGCCAAGCGCTTGATGCTTCTAGCTTGGTACCGGGAACTGCAAAATGACCTTGGTACCGTTGCCGATATCGCTTTCAATCTTGACCTGGCCTTGGTGGAGATCCATCGCCGCCTTGACAAGGGAGAGGCCCAGTCCGGACCCGTCGCCCCGGACCCGCGCCGGATCCACCCTGGAGAAACGGTCGAACACCTGATCGAGGAGCGGTGGCGGAATTCCAGTTCCGGTGTCCGCCACGGAGACTTGGATCGCCCCCCGCGGGCCTGTGCGGGCCTCCAAGGTGACGTTCCCGCCGGCAGGCGTGTGCGCGCAGGCGTTGGCCAAGAGGTTCTCCAGGATCAGCTGGAATAGGTTCGGATCCGCGGTGACTTGCGCGTCGCCAAGAATTTCTATGGCCACGCCCTTTCCCGAAGCCAAAGCCTTGAACCGTCCGGCGGCCGCCTCCAAATGCCGGCGGACTCCGAACTCGGCCATGGACACCGATTGTTTGCCGTTTTCAGCCCGGGCCAAGAACAAGAGGTTTTCGGTCATCTGGGTCAAGCGGGCGTACTCCTCCAGCGCGTTCTCCAAGGCAAGCCGGTATTCCTCCGCCTCCCGGGGCCGCGCCAGGATCACGTCAGCCTGCAGGCGCAAATTGTGGATCGGAGTCCGTAGTTCATGGGCCAGGTCGGCCGAGAACTGGGAAAGCCTTCGGAACGAAGCATGGAGGCGCCCGGACAGGTCATTGAACCCCTCAATGACGGCGTGCGTCTCCACGGGCCAATCCCGCCGGTCCAAGGGATGGTTCAGGCGTTCCTCATTGAGGGCCTTGATTTCCCTGCCCAGGTCGTCCAGGGGCTTCAGCCCGCGCCTTACGATCAGAACACCCAGCCCGGCCAAAGCCACCAAACTCAGCCCGACCACCAGCACCAATCCCGCCCAGTAGTCGTTCAGAAGGGCCGCATCCCGACTACAGTCCAGCGCCACCTGTATTTCCCGCCCTTGTTGTGGCCCTTTGGCGGTGGACCAGGCGGCACCGAGACGCACGACCCGGCCGCCCTGAAGAACCATTCTTTTGCCCGTGCGGGGCACTCCGGTGGGCTGGACCACGGGAAAGAGCTCCGGCGGGAGCCAGGCACCCATGGCTCGGCTCTCCAACAGCGTGCGTCCGGTCTTGTCGAGGATCCTCACCCAGTAGTGCTGGGCCCAGCGGCCGGTGGAGACCGCCGACAGTTGATTGAAGAGCTCGACGGTTTCGTCCGGCTCGGACGATTGATCCTCCAAAAAGAAATCGATTTTTTCGGACAGCAGACGTTGCTCCACTTTGCCCAGGTTCCTGGACAGCATCCAATAAAGGGTTCCCGAGGACCCGATGAGGACCAACGCGGAGGCGATGACATAGGACGCCGTCAATTTCACGGCGAGAGAGGCTTTGCCGAAACCGGATTTGGGCATCAGCCTGCTCCGTCAATTTTCAAGACATAGCCGGCGCCGCGCACCGTATGGATCAGCTTTTTTTGCGGAAACGGCCCGTCGACCCTGTCCCTCAATCTGTGGATCGCGACGTCCACCACATTGGTCTCGCTGTCGAAATTCATGTCCCAGACCTGGTCCAGGATGACCGCCCGGGAAAGCACTTCGCCTTGCCGCCGCATCAGCAGCGACAGCAGGGTGAAATCCTTGGGGGACAGGTCCAGGCGCGTGCCCGCCCTGAAGGCGGTACGGCTGGCCGGATTCAAGCGAAGGTCCCCGGCCTCGAGCGATTCCGCGGGCGGATCCACGCGGCGCCGGGCTATGGTTTGGAGGCGGGCCAGGAGCTCACTGAAGGCGAAGGGCTTGATCAGGTAATCGTCGGCCCCCATCGACAGGCCTTTGACCCGGTCCTGGACCAGGTCCCGCGCCGTCAAAAAGAGCACCGGGACGCGCAGTCCCTGCCTGCGGGCTTCCTGGAGTATGGTCCAGCCGTCCCGGCCGGGAAGATTCACATCCAGGACGAGAAGGTCATAGGTGCCCGTCAACGCCATGACTAGGCCGGCGTCGCCGTCGTTGGCGGTGTCCACCACGTAGCCGTTCTCGGACAGTCCCTTGCGCAGGTATTCGGCGGTCCTCTTTTCGTCCTCAACGATCAGCAGTCGCATGATGGGCTCGCGCGAGGCAAGGGCCGGTGCCATGATCCATGGATTGGATTCTAACAAAACCCGGCGTTAAGCCCCAGGCAATCCGACCAAGATGACCGAATTGTCATCTTGGGTTCATTTTCCGGTCATCCTGGGCCGGTAAAATGGTATGGTTTGGTATTCTTCGATTTCCTTCAAACATGGCGCCATGCCCGCGAATCCGCCTCGACACGGTCCTCGAATTTTTTTTATCGCCGGCTGGGCTTTTGTCCTGGCCGGCTGCGCGGCCTGCGCCGGAGCCGTCACTTTGGAAGACTGCGTCAGCTCTGCTTTGGGTGCAAGCGCCGCGGTCGCTTCCCTGCGGGACCAGGTCCAGGCCTCGGTTTACGCTTATGACAAAGACCGGCATGGGCGTTGGCCGGCCCTTTCCCTGAGCGACCAGGCCAGCTACGCGACGTACAAACCGGGGGCTTTTGAGCCCGGGTCCTCGCTCAACGACGGCGTGGACGACATGGCGAACGCCGAGCTGTCGACCGACCTCCAGCAATGGATCGCCTCCCCGGCGGACCTCAGCCGGCTTGATATTCAAAGAAACCGCCTGCTCCTGGACCGGGCCCGGGCCCAGTTGCGCCACGACGTGACCCAGGCGTTCAACAAGATCATGGTCCTGCGCCTAAAGGCCGATGAGCGCCGGCGGGCCGCCAGCTATATGGACAGCCACAACAAGGACATCCGGCGCCTACGGGCGCTGGGCTTGGACGTGGAGCTCGACCTTCTGCGCGCGGGCAGCCAGCGGACGTCGCTCGATTTGGTCGCCGCGGCCCAGGACGCGGATCTCCAAAATTCCCTGGCGGCCCTTCGTTCGCTTACCGGAATGGATCTTCGCCCAGGCGATTTCCAGCCGGACCCGGCCTGGCTGGCATCCATGACCGCTGAACCCGGCGACCCCGCCACCCTCGTGGGCCGACACCTTGAGGACACACTGCAAGGCCAATTGACCGCCCTGGATCTGGCCTCGGCCAGGATGGCCACCCGTGGGACCGGCCCCATCGCGGCACCCGTGCTCAGGGCGGGCCTGAACCACGCGTTCCAGGCGATCGACCCCGCCACCCCCGTCGACCAGGTCTACGCATCACTGACCCTCAATGCCTTTGACTGGGGCCGAAGGGCTTCGGAGGGCCGCCAGCGGGCGTCCGAGTTCACTGCCCAGCAAAAAGAGACGGATGACCAGCTCCGCCAGCTGAGACTGACCGCGGGACAGCTGGCCGTGGATTTGGCCGCGGCGCGGAAGGCCTACGCCATCAGCGCGGAACTGCTGCGGGACGCCCAAAAGGGGCTGGACATCGCGGAAGCGTATTACCGCCAGGGCAAGATCAAGGAAACCGACGTTCTAAGCGTATTTTCAGACTTCCTCAACGCCGAAGATCAGCAGGACGGGGCCCTGCAGGAGGTCCTTGATCAGCGCGCGGAATGGGAAGCTCTCTGGTCGGGAGCCCGGCCATGAAGCGTTGGGTGGAGTGGCTGATCAGCCGCCAGATAGCCCTGCTCTTCGGCCTGGCGGTCCTCATGGTGGCCGGAGTCTGGGCGTTCGCCGGCCTGCCCAAGGACGTCTTTCCCAACGCCGCCTTCCCCCGCTTCAGGGTGGTCGCGGACTTGGGTTTTTCGTCGCTACAGAACACCGACATCAATGTGACCCGCCCCCTTGAACAGGCGCTCAAGACCGTTCCGGACGTCCTGGAAGTGCGTTCCGTCACGGAACGGGGCACCTCGACCATTGACCTATACCTGCGCTGGGGCTCGGACCTCAAACAGGACCTGCAATTCGTCCAATCCACGATCGACCAGGTCCGGGCCGGCCTGCCGGCCGGCCTGTCCATGGTCGTGACCAAAATGACCACCAGCACCTATCCCCTGTCGGAATACGGCCTTTGGTCGCCGACCCTTGACCAGAAGCAGCTTTTTTCGGCGGTCAAATACGGCCTCATACCCCGGCTCATCGGCGTGGATGGCGTGGCCAGCCTGACCGTGGTCGGGGGCGAGGAACCCGAAGTCTGGGTGAGGCTGGATCCCCGCAAGCTTGTCCAATACGACCTGGACGCCGCGGCCCTCGAAAACGCGGTTGACCATGCCAATAAAGCCAGCTTCCTCGGCTTCGTCGCAACGGGACCGCAATCGCTTTTCGTCGTGGGCGGCCGGGAGCTGCCGGACATCGCGACGCTGAAAAGCGTGGTTGTGGCCAGCCGCATGGGGCGTCCGGTCCGCCTGGGCGACATCGCCGAAATCAGCGACGCCCATGCCCTGGTCCGCAGGATCGTGAGCGTGGACGGGCACAAGGGACTATTCATCGACGTTTGCAAGCAGCCCGACGCCGACGCTCTTAAGGTTTCCGCGGCCTTGGACGCGCGTTTCTCCGGGGAGATCAAGGCCTTGGGCACCGACGTCCACGTTTCGCACTGGGACTTGTCCGATTTCGTGCGTCAGTCCATTCAGGGGATACTTTTCGACATCCTTGCCGGCGTGGTCATCATCCTGGGGATCGTCCTGCTGGTCCTGCGGCGCCTCAGATTCGCCATGCCCATCGTCCTGATCATGCCTGTGGTCCTCGTCACGGAATTCCTGGTGATGCGCCTCCTGGGGCAGACCATCAACATCATGACCTTGGGGGGCCTGTCGGCGGCCATCGGGATCATCGCGGACAACGCCATCGTCCTCACGGAAAATCATGTCCATATGCGGGCCCATCGCGGCCGGAAGGGCTCCCTGATCGCATCCATGCAATCCATCGTGCCCATCACGGTGTGGGCCACGGTCGTGACGGTGATCGTCTTCATACCCTTGAGCCTCTTGAGCGGCGTTCCCGGGCTCTTCTTCGGCCCCCTAGCCGTGACGCTGGCCTCCACCATCGTGCTCTCCCTAATCGCCGCGGTGGTCGTACTCCCCGTGTTCTTGAACCATTTCGTGGAGAACGAATCCAAGGCTGTGGCCCTCGGCAGTGAGAAGGCGGAAGCGGGCTTCTTCCGCTTCGCCCAAACCCTCTATGACCGGGCGCTCGTCCTGGCGCTGGCCCGCCAGAAGACACTGGCATGGGCGGTCGCCGGTGCCCTAGGTGCCGCCGCGCTCCTGTTCGTCCACCTGCCCAGCGGCTTTCTGCCGGACTGGGACGAAGGGGACATAGTCCTGGATTCCGTCCAGGCCGCCGGCACGAACATACAAGAGGCGGACCGGGTCAGCCGGATCATGGAGGGCATCGTGGGAGCCGAGCCCGAAGTGCGCATGTACATTCGCAAGACCGGCACAGGATTGGGCGATCCATACGTGACCCCCAATATCGGCGAAATCGTCATTCTTCTTAAAGCCGACCGGAAGCGTTCCACCTTTGAAATAATGGATGACCTGCAGGTGCGCCTCAATAAAGCCCTCCCGGACGTGGATGTGGACCTGCACCAGATACTCCCGGACCGCCTGGGCGACCTCACAGGGGAGGCCAAGCCCATCGTGGTGAGCGTCGTCGGCGACGACCCCGAGGCCCTCTGGCAGGCCGCGCAGGGCCTGAAGGCCGGCCTTGAGACCGTCGCCGGGCTGAACGGGATCACGGTGAACATGCCCGAGGCCCAGCCGGAGATAGAGGTCCTGCCCGACTATGGCCGCATGGCCCTCCTGGGGCTCGATCCGGACAGCGCGTTTTTCTATTCGCAACTGGCGCTCTATGGCGATGAGGCGACCTCCCTGCAACACGGCCTGCAATCCACGCCGGTGCGTTTTTTCTTCGAAGGCGACTTCCTGACCAAGCCGGCCGGCATCGCGGCCATTCCTATCTATACCGCCAATGGCGGGGTTCTTTCCCTGGGCAGGATAGCCCGCTACCTGGAGCAATCCACCCACCCGGAAATCCACCACAAAAACGGGGCCCTGAACATCGATGTGGACGCGGAACTGGGCGACCGGCCCCTCAGCGACGTGGTCGTCGATGTGAAGAAGGTGCTGGCGGGCATGGGGAGGCCGGGCGTCCATTTCGAGCTGGAGGGCAACTACAAGAACCAACAGACGTCCTTCCACGAACTGCTGCTCGTGCTGGGGCTTTCAGTGGTGCTGATTTTGGCGGCCCTGCTTTTCGTCTTCGATTCCTGGCGCGCGGCCATGGCCGTCTTTCTGGGGACGCTGGCCTCCGGCAGCTTCGTCATCTACGGCATCGCCCTGACGGGCATCGATTTCGATGTGTCTTCGTTCACGGGCCTGATCACGGTCATGGGCATCGTCGTGAACAACGGTATCCTGGTGATCGCATTCGTCGTCCGCAACCAGGACCGCGGCCTGAAGCCGCTCACCGCGGTCCGCGAAGCCTGCAGCCTACGCCTGCGGCCCGTGCTCATCACCAACCTGGCGGCCATCGCCGGATTCCTGCCCATGGCCCTGGGCCTGGGGAAGGGCGCCGAAGTGCTCAGGCCCTTCTCCATAGCCATGATCAGCGGCTTGGTGGGTTCCATGGCCTTTTCGCTGCTGGTCATGCCGGTATTCTACCTGCTCATACAAAAAAGCGGTTCCGACGAGCGCCTTCCGGCAGCCGCGAGGCAAGTCCCGGTCAATTGACGCAATAGGTACCAATGCTATTTTATTTCATATTGTGAAAATCAGAACAAGGGTTCGAAATAATAGGAGACATAAACGGACCCGCTGAAGCCGCTGGTGTTCATGGCCCAGTTCTTGGCTGAATTCGAATTCTGGGCCGCAACCGAGGGATAGTAAACGACGTTACTTCCTACTTTCATGCCCGGCGGCAATGCGACGTTCTGCGGATTGGCGATGGACGTGTACTTCAAGGTGGTCGGCGTGTTGTAAAGGTACCCCACGCTTAATCCGAAGCCGAAGTGCCCGAAAATGTACTCCGCCTTGATCTGGGGCTGGATGGCGTAACCAAGGCCGTAGGCCTGGTAGCTAAGCTTGGAATTCTTCTCATTAAAGGGGGGAGCCTGGCCCTGGGCGCTGTAGCTCGTGTCAAAGCTCGCATTCTCCCAGGCCGGCATGACCCCCAGGCCCACGCAGGGTTCAAGCACAAAGGAATTCCCCAGCTTGAAGCGCCATCCAGGCGTAGCCAAGAAGGCCGCCTGCCAGGACCACCAGCTGTCGCTTTCCACGTCCGTGCCACCCCAGGGGTCCGGCCAGGTCCAGCTGCCCGGCTGGCTGCGGCTGGGGCCGTACTGGGCGTCCAGGCCGAAAACGAAGCCCTGGGCCATGCCGTAGTCGATCCCCAGGCCCAGGCCCCACGTCAGGGCCTCGCTTGGCTGGATCCATGTGGAACCGGCAAAAGGCCCGTTGTCCAAATAAAATTCATCCACGTCCGCGCTGTTAACGGCTACCACGCTGAAGGGCAGTCGCAGGTCAAATCCGGGATGGAAGGGCCCCAACGCAGGCCCGGAGGGCGCCGCAGCCACGGCCTGGGGCAAAGGGGTGGCTACGGGCGCCGCGGTCACGCCCACGGCCGGCCTCAGGCTATCCGCGAATTTTTCGGCGGCTTCGTCATTGGGATAGCCGGCCAAATAACGGTCATAAAATTCAAGGGCGGCCTTTCGATCGCCGATCATGTAATTCGCCAAACCCAGGCCCTCGTACGCCGCGACCAAGGTGGGATCCGCCGTTAAGGCGGCCCGGTATGCGGCGATCGCTTGATCCCATTGCTTGGCTGCCTGGAATTCCTCTGCGGCGGAATACTGTGCCAGGGCTTCAGGTGTATAAGCCCCCAGGGAGGCCGCTTGGGCGATCAAGACCGCCAGCAGCACCGCCATAGACGCCGCGCCCGTCATGGGGAATGAAATTTTTTTCATGTCTGAGATTCCCACGAAAGAGGCTCCTTGCTGAAGGATTGAATTACATTTGGGGCTTGTCCGCGAATTTGCCCGCCTTCAGTACGTGGTCCATTCGATGTTGTTGAAATAGATCAGCACGGCGCCGTTGGACTGGTTCGCGGTGAACTGTATGTCCGTGGACATCAGTCCGGTACCGTTCGTGCCCAGGGTCGCCAGAGGGATCGCCACCGTGGTGAAGGAGGTGTTGTTGAGCGTCGCCAGGTTCAGGTTCACGTTGCTGCCGCCCATCGCGAAAACAGTGATGGCGCTATAGTTCGCCACGGGCTGCCCCAGTTTAACGTCAAACTGCAGGTGTCCATTGGCGAAGGCGCTTTGGTTCTGGGAATTCTGAAGGGAGAAAGTCGGCTCAAAAAAGTTGAAGCCGCCAACTGTGACGGTCCATTCCATGGCGCTGGACACCGTTGTGTAGGTGGACCAGTTCTCGGTGTCGTGGATCGTGATACTGCCCGTGCCGCAGTTCGCTCCCCAGCAGCCGTTCGTCCCGTTCTGCCAAATCACCTGGACCGGTGTCGTCCCCCCGCCCGGAACGGCTGTGGGCTGCGCCCTTGGGCCCATGGATGCGGAGCTGGTGCTGCAGCCGCTTTGCAGCCACAGCGTGCAGGCCAGGAGGCCGGCGCCCGCGATTCCGGCCAAGCCCCTCCCAAAAATAGACTTCCGGTTCAAGGCCATACGTCCTCCTGTTCTGCTATTGTCCCTGGGAAGCCCGGGCGGCCACAACCGCCGCTTGAAGCGCATGGGTCAGCTCTATCGCCTCGGCTTCCGTATAAAACTCGGGTTTGGCCGCGCTTGCGACCGTGTTCGCAGACCCCATCTGCAGATCCAGGCCTATTTTCATTCCATAGTTCGCGGCCGCGAGTTCGCGATCGAGACCCGGTGCGCGGATCTTGATGCGGCCTTGGCAGATGCACACATAGTCCCGGTCTCCGGCCCCACGGTGGACCACAAAGAGGGTTCCGTGGGCGTCCACGCGGGCCCTTCCGGCCTGCACGCCAAAGGCGGTGCCGGGATACACCGCGCTGAACACGGTCCCATGCGGCAATTCCGCCATAACCCGCTTGCCGTCATGGGTCAGCCGCAGCTCTGAGCCGGCAGCCACGAGCAGCACATCCTGGGAGCCGACCTGTACTTCGGCGTCGCTCCCCGAATCCGCCTCCAAGGGGGCGTTCCAAGCCAGGGTCGCGCCCAAAGTGGCCAAATGCCCAGCCTGGGTGAGTTTCCCGGACAGAAGCACCAGGTTCATGGTCGGGGCGACGGGTGACAAGGGCCGACGCATGGGGATGCTGGACCAGAACAGGATCGCGCAAGCGGCGAGGCCGCCCGAAAGCAGGGGCGCCAATGTGGGCCATAGCCACGGCCTGCGGCGGGCTTTCCCGGGCGCGACGATGCGTTTCAGCAGGGCAGCCTTCAATTCCGGCCCCGCTTCCCGCCCGGGCACGGACAGCGGCAGGGCGGCCGCGACCAAGCGATAGCCCGCAAGGCTCCGCTCGCAGGCCAAGCAACCCAGGGCCAGGTGCTCCTCCATTTGGACACGCTCACCCGTATCCAGGGCGCCCAGAGCATAGGCGGGCAGCATCGATGCGTAATCGTCGTGGTTCATGGGACGCTTGATCCGGAATTCAATGTTTTTGCCAAGCTATCCATGGCAAGCCGTATGCGGCTTTTCACGGTTCCCAGAGGGATCTGCAGGGCCTCCGCGGCTTCGGCCTGGGTCAATCCGTTGAAGTACACGGTCTCAATGGCGGCCCGCTGGCCTTCCGGAAGCCCTGACAAAGCATCCGCGAGGGTTCGTCCCAGATCAGGATCCACCGTTGGCGGTGCTTGGGCCAGGGCCTCCAAAACCCCGGAATCCACGGAAAACTCACGTCCGCGGACCCGTTTGCGCAGCTGATCCAGGCAGCGTGAACGGGTCATCACGCAAAGCCAGCTTGCGGCGGCGCCCCGGGCAGGGTCATACCGTTCGGCGTGCTCCCAAACATGGAGAAACACCAATTGCAGGACGTCTTCCGCCTCGGCGGCTGCCCTGAGCATGCGAAAGGCCAGGCCGAGCACTAGGCGGTGATGGCGTTCGTAAAAGCCTTCAAAGGCCTTTAGACTCCGATCCCGCGCGATGGCTGATAGCAGCGCAGAGTCTTCACTGGCGGTCATAGACGCTCAAGAACACTACGTTTGGCCGGCCCACCCGGCCCAGTCATCCCCGGATTTATTTCGAGGATGCCGGAAGGCCTACACCATCCTCGGATAAATCGCGAGGACCGTATAGCGTTCCCAGGCTTCGAGCTATGGAAAGGTTCAGGTTTGATTCGAGATCCAATCGGCGGGATTGAAAGGGATGGCGGAATGACGCCATAGTTATACGAGGCCAGGCTCTGTCCTGGATCAGTCCTAAAAAAAATCTTTCCGCGTCATTTATTCCACGTTACGAAATAAAAATCGATCAAAGAAGCCCAGGCGTCCACTGCACCTGCTTAGCGCTCCGCCACCACAACTATGGACCGTCGGCCAAATCACCGAATACGACTACCCCCCCCCGACATGCGCCACGAACAAAAAAACGGGCTGGTGGTGGTGGACGTGCTCATCGACGCCCAGGGCGTGGTGCGGGGAGTTGATCTGGTCCAGCGCAGCGATCCCGAGTTCAACAGCCTGGTGCTGCAGCGCCTGGCCCAATCCCATTTTGAACCGGCCAGGGACAAGAACGGCCTGGTGGTTCCCTGCCGGGCCCGCCTTCCCATCAATTTTCAGCTCCAATGACGCCGCAGCCGCCCGAAGAACGGCTCAGATCAGCCTGACATTGTGTTCAATGGTTTTGATCACAGCATCCATCTTCCCGTCCAAAACCTGCTTCGCCATGCTCAAGGTGAAACCTTTGGCCGTATGGAAGGGGACGTGCGACGGCAGCGCCAGGGCGAACGCATCCACCACGACATCCACGACCACCGGGCCGCCCGTGTGCGCCAAGGCTTGGGCCAGGCCGGCTCTCACATCCCCCGGTTCTTCGATGCGGATGCCCTTGGCGCCCATCGCGTCGGCGACCTTGGCGAAATCGGGATTCTTGAAATCGACGCCGAACGGGATCATGCCCGCTTCCTGCATCTCGATATTGACGAAATCGAGCTTCTCGTTGTTCAGGATGATGTGGACCACGGGCGTCTTGCGCTGCACTTCCGTAAGCAAATCACCGAGGCCGAGCATGGTGAAGCCTCCGTCGCCGCATAGCGCTATGGTCTGGCGGCCGGGGTACGCGAGTTGGGCGCCGAAAGCGTTGGGTGAGGCGTTGGCCATGGAACCCCATGCGAACGAACCGAACATCCGCCGCTTTTCGCCGCCGCGCATATGGCGGGCCGCCCACATGCACGCCGTGCCCGTGTCCATGAAGAACATGGCGTCATCGGCGGCGAGTTCGTCCAGGGTGGCCGCGAGGAACTCCGGCCGGATCGGTTTGATCTGCGGTCCCTTGGTCACGTAATGGCCAAGCAGTTCCTCGAAGGATCGGGTCTCCGCGGTCCGCTGTCCGAGGAAATGACCGTCCGTCTTTTCGCCCACGAGGGGCAGGAGGGCGGTGATGGTGGACTGGATATCCCCCACCAAACCGAAGTCGACGGCGGTGCGGCGTCCGATGTGTTTGGGGTTGGTGTCGATCTGGACCTTCTTCACGCCCGCACCGGGAAGAAATGCGGGATACGGAAAATCGGTCCCCAGCAGCAGCAGAAGGTCGGTGTCGTTGACGGC
>Ga0182024_10016003_pt1 | contig 14283 bp, 11 predicted proteins | sample P32metaG_FD_120480 | JGI IMG/M metagenome (GOLD analysis project Ga0182024, IMG submission 120480) | Permafrost microbial communities from Stordalen Mire, Sweden - P3-2 metaG (Illumina Assembly) | ecosystem: Environmental > Terrestrial > Soil > Wetlands > Permafrost | place: Sweden: Stordalen... | reverse complement strand
TGGACGTGCTCCCCGTGGAAGGTTTACTGAACGTGGCACTCGGCGAAGAGTATTTCGCTTGGCCGGCGGGCTAAAACACAACGTGCGAGCAGCGCGTTTCAAGGACGCAAATTGGTATGCTATTCCTGGTACGTCGCGCATTGCGTTTGAAAAAGCTTCGCGGTAGGCTCGGGGCATTGTGCTGCCATTCAAGCTGATTTATCACGAACGCTACGATCTGAACCTCGGGCCTCATGTTTTCCCTTCGCAAAAATACCGAATGGTTCGCGACGAGTTGCTGACTCAAGGTGTCGCGGTGCGGGAAGACTTTCTCACCCCCGCTCCTGCTACCGACGACGACGTGCTGCGCGCTCATTCTCAGGATTACGTGCGCAAGCTCAAGAATGGTACTTTGAGTTATAGCGAAGCTGCGCGGCTCGAGGTTCCTTATTCGAAGGAGCTGGTAGAGGCGGTTTGGCTCGCCGCGGGTGGGTCGATACTTGCGGGGCAGCGGGCGTTGGCGGATGGGTGGGCGGCGAATATTGGGGGTGGGTTTCATCATGCTTGCCCTGACCATGGCGAGGGCTTTTGCGTGATTCACGATGTCGCGGTGGCGATTCGCCGGCTGCAGTTCGATCGGGCGATCGGGAATGCGCTGGTGGTCGACACGGACGTGCACCAGGGGAACGGCACGGCGGAGATTTTTGGCGGTGATGGAACGGTGTACACGCTTTCGCTGCACCAGGAGCACAACTATCCCTATCCGAAGTCGCTTTCAACGGTTGACGTAAATTTGCCGGATGGGATGGGCGACGAAGATTACATGGCGATTCTCGAGAAGAACCTGCACAAGACATTTCAGGATTTCTCGCCGCAGATCCTCTTTTATGTCGCGGGAGCCGATCCGTACCGCGACGATCAACTGGGTGGGCTGAAGCTGACGATTGAGGGACTCGCGCGCCGGGACGCACTGGTTTGCGACTACGCAAGACGGCATCGCGTTCCACTGGCAATCACATTCGCGGGTGGATACGCTCGCCGAGTCGAGGAGACGGTGCGTATTCACATCGGGACGATTCTTGCCGCGCGAGATGCGGCGGGAAAGGAGAAGTTCCCCCGGGGAGCCGCGCAGAGGACTCCAGGCTAACGAATCTTACGTACTCCTTACTTGTTTTTCAAAAGGGAATTGAGAGAGCCCTGGCGATAGCCTTCGAGGTCGAGCGTAACGAAGGTGAAGCCCGCGGCCTTTATTCGCGCAGAGATCTGGTGAGCCATTTCGGGTTGCAAGCCCCGGGAAAGTTCGCCAGGAGCTAATTCGATGCGGGCGAGTTCGCCATGGGCGCGGACACGGAATTGCAGGAAGCCGAGGCCGCGGAGGACCGCTTCGGCGCGTTCTATCTTGCCGAGGAGTTCGGGCGTCACCGCGGTGCCATACGGGATGCGAGACGAGAGACAGGCCGAAGCGGGCCGGTCCCAGGTTGGCAAGCCGGCGAGCCGAGAGAGCTGGCGAATTTCGTCCTTGCCAAGACCTACATCAAGCAGGGGAGCTAGAATGCGATGCTCGTGCGCGGCGCGATGACCAGGGCGGAAGTCGCGCGTATCGTCTGCATTAATGCCATAGGCGATTGCGCGGAAATTTCTTTCTTTGGCAAGCTGTTCCATACGATCGAATAGCTCATCTTTGCAGTGGTAACAGCGGTCGGCGTTGTTCGCAACGTACAGGGGATTATCGAATTCGCGCGTTTCGATGAACTCGTGCCGCACTCCCGAAGCATGGACAAACGCTTCGGCTTGCGCTCGATCATGGCGTGAAAAGCTCGCGGAGAGCGCCGTTACCGCCAGCGCGCGTTTGCCGAGCACCTGATGAGCGGCCCACGCCAAGTATGCGGAATCAGCGCCTCCCGAGATTGCGATGAGCAGCGAGTCGCAATCTCGCAGACGGTCAAATAGATCGGTTTGCTTTTGAAGCGACGCGACATGAGCTGTAGAAATTTGTGCGGCGGTGGCCATAAGGTTTTCTCTTTGGGACGATGCTGGCAACAGTATAACTCGGTTACTGAAAATCGAGCATCACATCGACCTTCGCTTCGTGCGGATTTTGCTGTAGAAAACGGCCAATTTTCTCGTAGCGGAAGGGGGAGCCTGCAAAGGCTTGCTTGATTCCGGTGTCGACGAACTGGTCGTATGCGTTTTTGTCGAACACAGCCCCGGGAGCGATTCTCCAGGCACTGCGAATTCTTTTTTCGCCGTCAAGGGAGAGGCCGGTAAGGACCAGATTGCCCATGTGATATTGCGGCCCTTCGTCAACGGTAACCGAGTAACTGACGTGCTTAGCAGCATCGTCGAATTTCGGGACGGCGTCGACTTTTGCATCAAGATAGCCACGCTCGCTATAGAGATCGCGCACGGCCTGAAGTCCACCTTCGATTTTCATCCCGTCAGCAAGATCGTCCGTCTTGAGTTTGAGCAGGTCGTCGAGAGCGTCCGGGGGAATCGTGTAATTGCCCTTCCAGGTGATGCCATTCCATATATAGGTTGGGCCCGGCTCGATTGGAATGGTAATGACGATCCTCTTAGCATTCGGAGCCTTTGAGTCACTGGGCAAGCGGACGCTTGGCTGGCCGAATCGCACTTGCAGAAAGCCGTGTGAGAGGTAGAGCGGGCGGATCTGCTCGAGCTCGAAGATTTCGATACCGCTGCGAGAGAATGGCTGACCGAGAAGATCGGAGGCGCGTTCCTCCAGACCGCGATCACTTTTCGCGAGAGCGTCGGAAAACTCGATCGCTCCGACGTCCAACTCTGCACCTTCGGCGCTGAAGAGTTGCACCTGCTGGCTCGCGGCGCCGACAATTGCGATCGCGTGTGAAACTCGCGCGTGGACGTTGCGTGTCTCGAGTAGCTTCTGGATTGCCGCGGAAATGTCATCGAGCATGGTGCCTTGGCTGGGGGCATTTCCGTCGAACAAGGGAAGGGCGGATTTCAGCGCAGAGGTCAATTCATCGTCACTGAACCAGGGAAAATTGTCGAAAGCAACCGGGAGTTCGGCTGCGTCAGTGACTTCGTAGGTGATTTTTACTCCCGCTCCGGCCGTTGAAAAGCGGTATTGCACGCTCGCGAACGGTCCGAGCCTAACCAAGCGGTCGGCACCGGTCTGAAGGTCGTCGCGGGTGACACCTGACCCTGGGTGCAGGCCGGTGGCCGCCACGATCTGTTCGGAACTGAATCGCTTGGAGCCGGTTACTTCGACGGAAACAAGCGGCGAAGCACCTTGCAGCGCGCCCGTTGCAGGAGTTGCCGATGTCGAGGACAAAGACACGAGGAGGAAAACGACCAGCGAGAGAATCGGGCGGGAAGCCGGCCGAGCTTCCCGGGTAAAGCGGAATGCATAATCCATGGCTCGATTTTAGAACAAATGCGGCCAGAAGCGATAATGCGTTCCGTTATTCGACGGTGACCGATTTCGCGAGATTGCGCGGCTGGTCCACATCGCATCCGCGGCGGACGGCGATATGGTACGCAAGCAGTTGGAGCGGCACGATCTCGAGAATGGGAGCAATCAAATCGGGCGCCGACGGAATCTCGATTACGTGATCCGCCGTCTCCCGTGCGAGGTGATCGCCTTCGGTGACAATGGCGATTACGATGCCATCGCGAGCCTTCACTTCCTGCAAATTCGAGATGGTTTTTTCGTAGCGAAGCATCGAGCCGGGGTCCGACTCGTCGCGCGTGGCGATCAAGACTACCGGGAGATTTTCGTCGATCAGCGCGTTGGGGCCATGTTTCATTTCCCCGGCGGGATAGCCTTCCGCGTGAATGTAAGAAATTTCCTTCAGCTTCAAAGCGCCTTCGAGCGCCATGGGATAGTGGATCCCGCGGCCGAGATATAGAAAATCGGTGTGGCGGAAGAATTTTCGCGCGAGGTCTTCTATTTCGGCGTCGCGTTGAAGAATGCTCTCAATCCTATGCGGAATACGCGTCACTTCCTGCATGAGATTTTGCGAGGCGACCGACGTGAGCTTGCCGCGCACCTGGCCCAGATGAAGCGCGGTCAGCAAGAGAGCGCTGAGCTGGCCGGTGAAGGCTTTCGTGGAGGCCACGCCGATTTCGGGGCCGGCGTGCGTATAGATAGTGCCGTTGGCTTCGCGGGTTAGCATGGCCCCGATCACGTTGCAGATGGCGAGAACTTTCGCACCCTTCTGACGCGCTTCGCGCTCGGCGGCGAGGGTGTCCGCGGTTTCGCCGGACTGGCTGATTGCGATTACAAGGCTGTGCTTGTCGACAATCGGGTCGCGATAGCGATATTCGCTGCCATAGTCGACTTCGACGGGCATGTGCGCCAGGCGCTCGATCATGAATTTCCCGGCGAGTCCGGCGTGCCAGCTCGTGCCGCAGGCGACGATTTTCACGTCTCGGAAGGTCTTGAATTCCTGCTCGCTGATGTCCATTTCATCGAGGAAGACCTCGCCGGTTTCCTGGGAAATTCGGCCGAGCAGCGTGTCGCGAACAGCGCGGGGCTGCTCGAAGATTTCCTTCTGCATGAAATGCTTAAAGCCGCCCTTTTCGGCCATAATGGGGTCCCAGGTAATGTGCTGGGCAGGTCGATTGATCGCGCGGCTTTCGAAATCTGTCAGCTTCACCCCTTGAGGTGTAAGGACGGCTACTTCGCCGTCCCCGAGGAAGAAAACGCTGCGGGTGTGGGCAAGGATGGCGGGGATGTCGCTCGCCACGAAAGATTCGTCCTCGCCGAGCCCTACGACGATTGGCGGCCCCAGACGGGCCGCTACGATCTTGTTCGGATCCTTGGTGGAGAGCGCCACCAGGGCATAGGCGCCCCCCATCACTTTTACGGCTTTCAGGACTGCTGCTTCGAGGGATGCATTCTCGGAAAATTTTTCGAGCAGGTGGGCGATGATTTCCGTGTCGGTTTCGGTCTGAAATCTGTGCCCCTCGGCCAAGAGCTGTTTTTTGAGGTCAATGTAATTTTCTATGATTCCATTGTGGACTACGACGATTTCGCCAGTGCAATCCCGGTGCGGATGGGCGTTTTCCTCGGTCGGGCGGCCGTGCGTGGCCCAGCGGGTGTGGCCGATGCCGTAGATGCCATCCATCGGGGTGATGCGGATGGATTCCTCTAGATTGCGGAGCTTGCCGGGGGCGCGGCGGATTTCAAGCTTGCCACTATCGCCAACCACAGCGATGCCTGCGGAGTCATAGCCGCGATACTCAAGGCGGCGAAGGCCGTCAAGGATCAGAGGCACGACTCGTTTTGGGCCGATATATCCGACGATACCGCACATGATAGGTTGCTCCTCGGAGCTGCCTTACGACAAATGTGGTGGATCGGCAGCTGGATTTTATGAGGTTAGCATATTCATTCGATGCGACAAGGAGTGCGGAGGTATCTGTTTCGCTTCCGGCACCAGTTTAACGGACTCTTTGGGCTAAAGGCTGCAGTATCAGTTCGCTCAAAGCCGGTTGGTTTTGCCGACTATTCTAGGATTTCAAAGCGGAATTCCTCGATCACCGGATTTGTGAGGACATCCTTGGCGATGCGCTCGACCTGAGCCTTGGCTTCGTCGCGGGTTAGAGCGTCGAGTTGAAGGACGAAGAATTTTCCTTGACGCACATCTTTAATCTTAGAGTAGCCGAGGGAAGACAGTGCGCGTTGGATGGTTTGTCCCTGGGGATCGAGAACAGTGGCTTTCAGCATGACCCAGACGTGTGCTTTCATGGTCGCTTTCGGGTGGTGGGATAACGGCGTCGCGGGATGAGGCCCTCTGCTACGTTCCGGCTCATATTATCGATCAATCGAGGGGTGATTATAGCAGGCCTGCGGATTTTGCCGCGGCTCGAAAATCGTCGTACAACTTGCGTTTGTCGAGCGGCGGAAGAAACGCGGCATTGAAGCTCTGTTCTGCGAGTTGCAAGAGCTGCTTGTCTGATAAGCCTAGGGAGGCGGCGCGGGAATATTCGGTTAGCAGATCGGTGTGGAACAGGGCGGGATCGTCGGTTGACAGGGTTACCGCCAGACCTCGGTCCAGGAATTTGGGCAAGGGATGGTCGGTGAACGAGGCTTCGGACTTGCTGAGTTGTTTTGCCAGGGCGCCGGTACACAGATTACTGGTGGGGCAATTCTCAAGGACGATGCGGCGCATGGCGAGGGAGTCGGCGAGCGCGGGATCATTCATTATGGCGATGCCGTGACCGATGCGTTCGGCCCCTAGGAGTTCGACGGCTTCGCGGACGTAGTCCGGGCCGCCGATTTCGCCGGCGTGGCAGACGATGTGCAGGCCTTCGCTGCGGGCTAGGTCGAAGGCGGGCCGGAAATTTGCAGTCGGAAGAGAGACTTCGTCGCCGCCCATTCCGAAGGCTACAACGCCAGAAGTGTGAAGCTTCGCGGCCCAGCGCGCGACTTCCTTGGCGGAATCGTCGCCGAACTGGCGGGTGGCGTCGAAGATCCAGGCGGTCCGGAGGCGGCTGAAAGAGACGATTTGCGACGCCTCACGGATGGCGGCGAAATTCGCGGCCACATTTTGCATTCGGCGCAGCATTACGCCGGTAGAAATTGTGATTTCGGCGTAGACGACGTATTGACGCAGAAGTTCTTCTAGTAGCCTGCGGGTGATGAGGGCGTAATCTTGCGGATCGCGCAGGAAGGACGTGACCCATTTGAAGACGTCAATGAAGCCGGCGAAGTTCGAATATTGGTAACGCGCGGCGACTTCCTCCGGTGTTAGCTTTGTTCCATGACGGGCGGCTAACTCTACGGCGGTGTCGGGGCGAATGGATCCCTCCAGATGCAGGTGGAGTTCGGCTTTCGGGAGAGCGTCAACGATGGTGGGTTGTCGAGTTGGCAGCGTCATCAAGGTTCAAGAAGATAGCACGTTGTTTAACAGGCTGCGGAAAATGTCAAAATCTTTACTCAGGCCTTTAGCCCCGGGTGTGGAGAAATCCCAGGCTTCTAGAGCCTGTGTGAGAACTACGAAAACATTTCCTCAGCGGCTGAAGCCGTGCCCGGACGAAAACGCCATGTTGCCACACAGACTCTAAAGCCGATTTTAAGATGGAGATCTTGTCGGACTAAAAGTCCGGCTCCCCCTTGCTGAAGCAGGGGGCTTCCACTGAAAATCTTCGATCGTATACGGGCGCGCGGCATCGATTACTGCGCCGGCAATCGCGGGCGGCCCGCGTTGATCCATGCGGTCATCCAATAGGATCCTGCCTCGGTTGCCGCGTCGGAGAATTGGCGGATCAGCACTGCTCCTGCCTGTGCGTAAAAACGGTCGTAATACGCGTCGCCGTAAGCAGTTAATCCTTCGTGGGCCCGATGGTCGGACCAAAGCACGTTTTCCAACCATGTGTGGGCGCTGAGAGCCATGTCGAATGCATGGTCGGTAGGGTCGCGGATGAAGGCGGCTTCATTTGGTTTTACGAAAAAGAATAGCTGGTAGCGGTCGACCAGGCCTGCGCCGAAGTGGTCGTTGACGCCGGGTTGATCAGAGAGGCTGCCGTCGTGATTCATTGTGGTATTGAATGGATCGTGCGCCGCTGCGACGTAATAAGCGAGGATCGCGGCGGAAAGTCTGGCTTCTGTCCAATTGTGCGCCTCGAAGGCGTCCGTGAGTTTCTTACTGTAAATTCCAATTTGCCACGGGAGGAGGCCATACATCTCAACCGTGCGGCGCGTGAATTTGCTCACGGCAGCAGCGTACGAACGAGGCAAGGCGGTGAAAGGAAATTGGCCGTAATGGTCGAGGCGGACGAAGCTATTGTGTTCGTTTGGGGACTTGTCCTCGGATTCGGGGTCGGTGACGTGCTGGACTAGAAATTGACGGTTCGCTTGAAAAAAGGACTCCATCTCTGGCGGAAGAGTGTCAACCGCTTTGTTGGTGATGAGGCGGTCCGCGCTTTGGCCCCACCCAAAGGAAGGCGACGGGGTCAACAAAAGAAGCGCTATGAGGAGCGCGCGCACCGCCGAGAAGGAGCGGGTCAATTCGCTTCTCCCTTCAGGCGAGCGGTCTGCAATTTTGCGGAGCTTAGTTCGCTGTGCTTGCGGCCGTAATAGTGATACACGCAAAGGCCGATCAGCAACCAGACGAAGAAGCGGATCCAGTTTTCGACGGTCAAACTTGCCATCAGGATAAAACAGGATACGACCGACGCGATGGGAATGAAGGGCGTCCACGGGACACGAAAGCTGCGAGGGCGTTCCGGTTGGCGCTTCCGCAGAATCAGGACGGCGATCGAAACAAGGATGAATGCGAAAAGAGTGCCAATGTTCGAGAGGTCGGCGAGTGTGCCAATGTCGAATATTCCTGCCGGGATGGCGACGAAGAGGCCGGCGACCCAGGTGGCGACATCTGGTGTGCGAAACCTTGGATGTACACGCGAAAAAGCCGGGGGGAGCAGGCCGTCACGGGACATTGCGAACCAGACGCGGGCTTGGCCGAGCTGAAAAACTAAGATTGACGAAATCATGCCCATCAGGGCCCCTGCCGTCACCCATCGATTCACGCCGTTGAGGCCGATTGCCTCAAGTGCTTGCGCGACAGGGGCTGCCGTCCCGAGCGTATTCCAGCGCTGAATGCCGGTGAGAACCAGGGCAACCGCGATGTAAAAGAATGCGCAGACGAACAGCGATACCAGGATGCCGATCGGGAGGTCGCGCTTGGGCGCTTTGCATTCTTCGGCGGCCGTGGAAACGGAATCGAAACCGATATAGGTGAAAAAAACGATGGCGCCCCCAGTTAGTACGCCTTGCATGTGATTCGGGAAAAAGGGGTGCCAGTTGGATGGATTGATATATTTGCTGGCGGCGACGCAGAAGACGAGGATGGCCAAAAGTTTGATGCCAACCATGAGATTGTTTGCGCCCGCGGATTCGCGAATGCCCACGACCAGCACCACCGTGAGAATCATCACGATGAGGAAACCCATGATGTTGAAATGCATGACCCAGCCGGTGTCGGGGGAATAGGCGGGCGTGCTCAGGACGGCGGGGATATGGAGACCGAAAGAATCCAGGAGGCTGTTGATGTAGGCTGAAAAGCCAACGGCTACGGCCATGTTCGAGACTGCATATTCAAGAATCAGGTCCCAGCCGATGATCCACGCGATTAGTTCACCGAGCGTGGCGTATGTGTACGTGTAGGCGCTGCCGGCGATCGGAATCATCGAAGCGAGTTCGGCGTAACACAGTCCTGCAAGGCCGCAAACGATGGCGACCGCTGCGAACGAAATGGCAATTGCCGGGCCCGCGCCGGGGCGGCCTGAAACTCCCAGAGCATGCGTGCCGTGCATGAGGACGTCTAAGAGGGGGGCTTTTAGTATGGATGGGAATTGAACAGTTTCGCCCGCGGCGGCCGTGCCGGTGAGCACGAAAATTCCGCTGCCGATGATGGCGCCTACGCCCAGAGCGGTGAGGCTGAGCCATCCGAGAGTTTTCTTCAACCTGCGTTCAGGCTGGTCGGCGTCGGAAATTAGCTGGTCAATACTCTTTGTACGGAAAAGCTGTGGGTCCAAAGCCACCCTCCGGCTGCGGCCGACAAAAAACTGTACCCTGCGCGGCGATTCCGCGCAACCTCGAGCTCGCTTGCGATAGAACTGCCGCTGGACGGTTTCGAATTCCTTCGGCTCCAACAGGCCAAAAGCCGATTCCTTTCGCTCGGAACTAAACCGGGATGGGTTCAGGCGAATTGGAGATTCGCGTAACGTTCGATCAACTTTTTCGGTCCGTAGCCCTGAAAGCTGACGGTGAGTTTGCGATCTTCGCCCTCGCCTTCGATATCGATGATGGTTCCAACGCCGTATTTCGAGTGACGGACGCGCGCGCCGATGAGCGGATTGGAGGAAGAGCGCGGCGGTACCGGAGTAGCAGATGAACGTGCTTGGCGAGGAGGGTATCCATAGGAGGAGGGACGACGCTGGCGATACGCGTTGCTTTCGGAAAATTCCGGGTCGGGTTCGTAGCGGCGCGTCTGGCCTGGATCGGAGTATGAGCCTGCGGCGGCTTCGATCAGATCGCCGGGAATTTCGCCGATGAAACGAGAGGGGATCGAAGCGCGAAGGCGTTCTTCGCCGTAACTTCGACGATAAATCGCGCGGGAGAGGAGAAGAGAACGGCGGGCACGGGTCATCCCGACATAGAAGAGGCGGCGTTCTTCTTCGAGTTCACCGGTGCTGTTGAGCGAGCGGCTGTGCGGGAATAGTCCTTCTTCGAGGCCGGCGAGATAGACCGCGTCAAACTCAAGGCCCTTTGCGCTGTGAAGGGTCATGAGCGAGACGGGAATTGTTTCGTCATATTCGTCCGCACCGGCAACAAGGGCGGCGCTATCCAAAACGTCTTCGAGTGTTTGGCCTTGCTCGGCAGCTTCGGCCATGGCGTTTGAGAGTTCGCGAAGATTGTCGGCCCGGGACGTGTGCTCGATGTTGTCTTGTTGTTCGACCCAGCCGAGGTATCCACTGCGGTCTAGGACACGCTCAATGAGCTGAGAGGGAGGAAGCTCTTTGCATTCTTCCTGCAACCTTTCAAGCATTTCGCGGAAGCCATTGAGCGCGCCGGTAAGGCGCTTGCCGATGGCGGCTTCGCCTGAGCAGATCACATCCCAGAGAGATTGATTTGTTTCTTTCGCTCGCGCGTCGAGCAGAGCAATCGTTGCGGCTCCGATGCCGCGCGGGGGCACGTTCAACACGCGAAGAAGAGAAACGTCGCCCTCGGGATGGAAAAGGAGGCGGACGTAGGCGAGAGCGTTGCGTACTTCGGCGCGCTCGTAGAAGCTGAACCCGCCGACAACCCGATGGCGGATGCTCATGCGGCGTAGGATTTCCTCGAACGAGCGCGACTGCGAGCCGGTGCGATAGAGAACGGCGAGCTGGGAATCGGGTTCGTTGCGCAGAAAGTTGGAGATTTCGGTGCAGACGAATTCCGCTTCGGAGATGGAATCCTGCGCTTCGTAGAAGCGGACGCGACTGCCAGCGCCGATATTTCCCTGGAGCGTTTTGCCGAGGCGATCGGTATTATTGCCGACGACTGCGGCCGCAGCATCAAGGATCGTTTGTGTGGAGCGATAGTTTTCTTCGAGACGAATGATTTTGGCGCCCGGAAAATCCTCGGTGAAGCGCTTCAGGTTGCCGGCTCGTGCGCCGCGCCAACCGTAGATGGACTGATCTTCGTCGCCGACGACGCAGACGTTCTTGCGGGTGCCTGCCAGAAGGCGGACGAGCTCTTCCTGGGATGCGTTCGTGTCCTGAAATTCGTCGACCATCAGATATTGGAAACGGCTACTCCAGGCTGCGCGAACATCGGGATGCTCGCGCAGAAGCTCGACGGAGCGCAAGAGGAGGTCGTCGAAATCGAGCGCGGAGCCTTTGCGGAGAATCGCGTTATATACGCGGAAAACTTCAGAGGTTTGCTGGCGAGGCTCGTCACGAGCTTGGTCAGCATCGACTCGCATTTGCTCGGGGCTGATGCCGTGATTCTTGGCACGGCTGATCTGGGTTCGCATGCTGCGAGGAGGGAAGTCTTCTGTGGGAAGATCGAGTTGCAGGAGAGCGCGCTTTATGGCGGCGGTTTGGTCGTCGTCGTCGTAAATCGCAAAATCGCGCGGCAAGCCCAGGTGGCGCGCTTCGCGCCGCAGAAGACGGGCGCAGAAGGAATGAAACGTCGAGACCCAGACCTCCGCGGCGCTCTGTCCGGTTGAGCGCAGAAGATCGTTGATCCGCTGCTTCATCACATTGGCGGCTTTGTTCGTGAAGGTGACGGCAAGGATGGCGCTTGCCGGTACTCGCCGTTCCAGCAAGTGGGCGATGCGATAGGTGATGACGCGCGTCTTGCCGGTGCCAGCGCCGGCGAGAACGAGCACCGGGCCCTCGGTTGCGAGAACCGCTTCACGCTGGCGCTGGTTGAGTTGGTCAAGCAGAGATGTTAGTTGCAAGAGTTGGTCACCAAGAGATTTTAGCCGAGCGAGTGCGATTCAGCAATTTTTCGAAACTGCGGATCGATTTCCGGTAGCGCTGAACAAGTCTGCTACACTTTTTAAATTATGAAAGAACTCAAGTTGCCGTTATGGTTGCGGCATTTTGTCGCGGCCATGGGCGGCGGCGGGATTTTCTTAGTGGCTTTTCTTGATTCTTCCGTACTTTCGTTTCCCTTTATTACGGACGCGCTGGTGATGCGATTGTGTATGGAGAAGCCAAGCCGCATGCTTTACTACGCGGCCATGGCGACGCTGGGGTCGCTGGTTGGGTGCGTCTGGATTTACGGGCTGGCGAAAAAGGGGGGCGAGGTTTATTTTCATCGGCATGGTGGGCGTGCGGCACTTAGGGCGAAGCAGTGGGTAGACAACCATGCGTTTTTGAGCCTTTTTATTCCGGCGATTCTTCCGCCACCAATGCAATTTAAGGTGTTTGTGCTGGCGCAAGGAGTGTTTCAGGTGTCGCTGAGGACGTTTGTTCTGTCGCTCGTTCTCGGGCGGGGAGTTCGTTATATTGCGGAGGGAATTTTTGCCGTGCGATATGGGGAGCAGGCGCTCGACTTTCTGGTGGGGCATGCTGCGTTGTTCACGCTTACTGTGGTGGGTGCTTTGATTGTGCTCTACCTTGCCAACCGAGCGTTCCTGCATACGTCGCCTGCTAATGAGTGAGAATTAGTTCTCTCCCGACGATGCGTAGCGAATTTCTTCGCGGATGATTTGAGGGTTGCTGATGAGATCTACGAGGACGATCATGTTTGCGAGGCTGTCGTCGCCCGCGGGGAAGCTTAAATCGCGCAATGCGAAACGGTATGCATTCTCGCGGCGGGCCACGCTCGCGAGAGGAAATTGCGCGTACTTTAGGAATTTTTGAGCGGTGTCCGTTTTCTCTCCCGTTTCAAGTGCAGGCGACTCACCGGGCTTGTAGTGGGTTTGGCTGCAATCGGGATTGAAGTCCACGCCGGGCGAAAGATTTACATTGAGTTCTTCGAGGGTGTTGTCCGTTGAAACTACGCCGCGCCAGGTAAAGGGATTGGATGATGAGGGAAAGGCTCCGGCGGAGACAGGTTCGTGGCCGTGATATTCGCGGGAAAGCAGGATCTCAACCGCCCGACCATGCAGGCAGGCTCGGGCGCCGAAATATGTGACGAGGATCAGAATCGCGGCCAGGGCGGTGCTGCTTCCTGTCGTTCCTTTCCTCCGCCCGGCTACCTCTTCACTGATCAGCCGGAATAATTGCGGGATCAGGAGGGCGCCGACCAAAAGAATGAGGATCCACGGATCGAAGGCGGGGGCTAAATTCCATCTTGACCAATGTACGCGAAATGGCCACAGCAACTGGATGCCTTCGCCGCTGGCGAGGTCAAGCAACTGATGGCCAATAGCCCCAACGGCACAAACCGCAAAGGCGGGTGCGAAGGTTAGCGGCGCGGCTTGGTTTTTTGTTGGTTTCCGCGACGGCCATTTTTTGTCGAGCACGCAGAACAAAGCGGCCAATGCGCAGTTCGTTGTCGCTGCGCCACAGATTGAGTGCAAGACGCTGCGATGGAGGGTCAGGAACGCACTTGGTCCTAGGAAATAACTTGCGTAATCGAGGTCGGGCGCGATGCCGGCCGTCACGAGCAGAGCGTTTCCGAATCGCGGCAGACGGCCTTGAACGGCGCGGGAGACTGCTAAGGAAGTCAATGCGTGAGTAAATGGTTCCAAATGGTCGCCACCGAATGCGAAGACTATGCTCTAGTCGGTGCTGGGGTTACAAGAGAGAGAGCGTCGGGCACGATGCGGAAGGAGATGGGGGCGGCCCCAATGGGTTCGCCATCAACCTGCGCGTAAACGGGTTCGTTGCCAGCCGCCTCGCAGATTGCCGCTGTGGTTTTCCACGCATCGATGCCTTTCATCCGGCGTAACTTGCCGAGCCAGAGGGCTGGGAGGCAGATGAGGTAGCCAAAACGGCTGCGCTTTGCGTTCGTGAGAATTTCAAAAGAGTCCTCAAAGAGGCTTGCGCCCGTGGTGATCTTGAAGGGGCCTCCGTAGTGGGCGGTTCGGCCTAGGACAACGAACGTGGCGCGCCGCTCGCGCGAATCGGAGTGAATTTTCATTTCCGGGAAGTTGTAGCTGAAGAATTGGCGGGCGCCTTCGGTCCAGTAGGCGACGATGCCTGCCCGCTTCTTGAGTTCGTCGTCCACGCCGTTGACGATAGCGCCGTCGGGGCCTGCTCCGGCAACGCAGAGGAAGTAGCGGCCTCCCGCGGGCACAGTGTCGGTGTGATGGCCATTCATCGTTTCCGCGAGACCCATCGCGATGCGGCGAATGATGCCGCCTGGAATCAGTCGTG
>Ga0182024_10016002_pt1 | contig 14283 bp, 14 predicted proteins | sample P32metaG_FD_120480 | JGI IMG/M metagenome (GOLD analysis project Ga0182024, IMG submission 120480) | Permafrost microbial communities from Stordalen Mire, Sweden - P3-2 metaG (Illumina Assembly) | ecosystem: Environmental > Terrestrial > Soil > Wetlands > Permafrost | place: Sweden: Stordalen... | reverse complement strand
GAAATGATCGAGATGTCGAAGACGCCGGGGGAATACAAACATCCATTGACTCCATTGGGTTCGTGGCAACCAAGCTGGCTCTAGCCAAGAGTGAGACCCTGACTCGTATCGGAAAGAACTGTACGAGTCAGGAGCAGGAAAGCTTTACGCTTTAATCCCGACTAAGGGGCGAGATCATCGAAACGGACGCCGATGGCGAAAGTCGCCGCACCCTGGTCGGGAATCTGCTCGCTAACATCAATGGCATCGAAATCCGACACGACGGCGCGTACCGCGAGACGCTGTGGGGTGGTCGGCAATCACGCGAACTGCAAAGGAACTCACAGTGCCATATCGCAGCGTAAATCCATCAACTGGAGAAGTCCTTAAAATCTTCGCAGAGCACACTGATCAAGAAATGATGGACGCCTTGGCCAAATCCGACAAAGCGTTCGCTTCCTGGGCAGCGCATCCGATCGAAGAGCGCTCGAAGATCATCGCCCGCGCTGCTCAACTCCTCATCGAACAAAAAAGCGAACTGGCAAGGCTTGCGACCCTCGAGATGGGAAAGCGCATTGCAGAAAGTCGCGCCGAAGTCGACGTGAGCGCTGCCATCCTCCAGTACTTCGCAGACAACGCGGCGACGTTCCTCGCACCAAAGCCCATCAAATCCGTGATGGGAGATGCGCATCTGGAATTTTCTCCTTTGGGCGTTCTCCTGAGCATTCAGCCGTGGAACTATCCCTATTACCAGTTGTCGCGGTTCGTCGGTCCGCACCTAATGTCCGGCAACGTGATTCTATTGAAACACGCGTCAGGTGTGCCCCAGTGCGCGGTCGCCTTTGAAGAGATCCTCAAGGAAGCCGGCCTTCCGGACGGGGTCTACACCAACCTCTTTCTGAACAACGATCAGGTTGGAGCTTTGATCGACGATCCTCGTGTCAAAGGGATTGCTCTCACTGGTTCGGAGCGCGCGGGGGAGGCCCTGGCGTCCAGGGCCGGCAAGAATCTCAAGAAGTCCACAATGGAGCTGGGCGGAAGCGACGCCTTCATCGTGCTCGACGACGCCGACCTCGACCATACCGTCGCCATGGCTATTCTCGGCCGCTTTGGTAACAATGGACAAACTTGCGTCGGCGCAAAGCGTTTCATCGTTGTTGAATCGATGCTCGACAAATTCTTGCCGCCGTTCATAGCTGCTGCAAGGGAGCTGAAGCTCGGAGACCCTCTCGATGAGAGCGTGACCTTGGGGCCGTTGTCCTCGGATGCGGCAATGCAACTGATTCTTCGGCAAATCAATGACGCAATAAGTCACGGAGCCAAAGTGCTGCTTGGAGGGAACCGCGCTGGAACAGTCGGCGCCTTTCTAGAGCCCACGATTCTCACCGGGATCTCACCAAATAACCCAGCATATAAGCAGGAGTTCTTCGGTCCTGTAGCACTCGTCTTTTCCGCCAAAGACGAAGCTGAGGCAATCGCGATCGCGAACGACTCGCCGTTTGGCCTGGGAGGGTCGGTCTACTCCACTGATATAGAGAAGGCCAAGCGCGTCGCCAGCCGTATCGAGACAGGAATGGTTTTCATCAATTATCCGGATGTGAGCTGGCCTGATCTTCCGTTCGGCGGAATCAAAAGGTCTGGATACGGGAAAGAGCTCTCCAATCTTGGCCTTGAAGAGTTTGTGAACAGGAAGCTCATCGTTGTTCCAATCGCCCGATCATAAGCTAGGGAAAACAATGAATCCTAAGGGGTGATCATGAGGATTGCATTTGTCGGAATCGGTGCTTTGGGAGGCTACTTTGGTGGCCGGTTGGCCAAAGCTGGGAATGACGTTATCTTCATTGCTCGGGGCGCGATGCTCGAAGCGCTCCGCAAGGACGGCTTGCGCGTAGAGAGTCCGTTGGGCGATTTTGCGCTGCCGAAGGTTCAAGCGACCGGCGATCCCACGGCCGTGGGGTACGTGGACGCCATCTTCGTTACCACCAAGGCATGGCAGGTGACGGAAGCGGCGCAGCAGATTTGCAGCACGATTGGGCCAGAAACTATCGTCGTCCCCTTGCAAAACGGCGTAGAGGCCTACGACCAACTGGCGGCTGTGCTCGGTTCTGAACATGTGCTGGAAGGAATGTGTCACATTCTGGCCATGGTCACTGCGCCGGGTGTCGTCCGGCATGCTGGGGCCAAAGCCTTGATCACGATCGGTGAGCGGAACAATGTGCGCACGCCACGGCTGGAGAAACTTGTGGAATGCCTCTCCAGCGCGGAAATAGACACGCGCGTTCCCGATAACATCCAGCTTGCGCTCTGGGAAAAGTTCGAATTCGTCGCTTCATTTGGCGCGGTGGGTGCAATCACACGAGCGCCGGCCGGCGTGATTCGAAGCCTGCCCGAGACCAGATCGCTGCTTGAGCGCGCGGCGCGGGAAATTGTGGGCCTGGCCCGCGCCACCGGCATTCCGATGCCGAGCGAGTCGGTGGTGGGCACGATGAAATTAGTCGACTCGGCTCCGCCCGACGGCTCGTCATCGATGCAGCGCGATCTGGTCGCGGGCCGTCCTTCGGAACTCGAAGCGCAGAGCGGGTCGGTCGTCCGGTTGGGACGCGCTTGCAATTTTCCCACTCCGGTGCACGAGGTCATTTACAACTCACTGCTGCCCGGCGAACTACGTGCTCGTGGCAAACTGACGTTCTGAACATTAGGATACGGGATCGGGAGTTGAGCATGAGAATCTATGTAGCACTTCTGACATTCGCGGCTTGCGTTGCTTCTCCGTTTGCGATGAGCTCTGCGAACACAGTGGCCGTCTCTTCGGTTGGGACGGAGAAGGATTCCAGATCCACGCAGAACTTCAAAGCCAATCCGGAACTTTCTACCACCGTTTCGCCTGCAAGATCGCACCTCTTCCAGGTCTGGGACGAGAAAGGTCTGTTACTGGCCTGTATCGCCCCGGAGATAGACAAGAATGCTGACACGGACGTCTTTAATGACTGTGCCCTTGCGCCGGGTCGTACCCTGGACGACGTGATGCATGCCATTGTAGGCGCGATTCACTATGAGCAGAATCAGCGATCGAAGGAATAGTCGAAAGGGAACACAGGGCCCGAAACCGAGCCCGACCAGAAAACTGAGCAAAAGTAGCCCCGGTCACCGCTTGATCTGTTCGAGTGCGTGTCCCGACATCTAATCCTGGAAAGTCTGGCGGTTGGTTTTCTCCGCAACGCTGCTTGAACTCCAGCAGGAATCGAGGCTGGTCTACCGACATTTCGGGTTGGGTGATCTTCGTGCTGTCAACGCCGGCAGCCTCGAGCCCGGCAAAGAAGTTCTGAGGGGAACTGATTCAATGAAAAAGCCCATCCTGGTCGTCACGGCTCATTTCATCAAGCCGGTCGACGCGCGAGTCGAAAGTGATTACGAAGTCAGGCGAAAAACCGATGGAACATCATACACGCGCGACGAGCTTCTTGCAGCAGCAGAGGGCGCCGACGCAATGCTCATCACGCCATTCGACAGGCTCGATGCCGAGTTTTTCAAGCGAGTGTCGCCGACTGTGAAAGTGATCTCAACCAATTCTGTGGGCTTTGATCATATCGATATGCACGCGGCTGCCGAGCGCAACATCGCGATAGGATACACGCCGACTGAGGTGACGGATGCGACGGCAGATATCGCGATGCTCTTGCTTCTCGGGGCGAGTCGGCGAGCATTCGAAGCACAGGAGTTGGTCAGGCGCGGCGAGTGGACGATCCCACGAGCACAAACCCTTCTCGGCTGGCAGGTGACGGACAAGAACCTCGGGATTCTGGGGATGGGGCGTATCGGCCAGGCGGTGGCGAAGCGTGCAAGAGGTTTTGGAATGAAGATCCATTACTCCAACCCGCAGCAGTTGCCGGCAGAGAAGGCCGTAGACGCGGTATTTCATTCAGACCCCCTCGAACTCGTGAAGGTGAGCCAGTTCCTTAGCTTGAATGCCCCTGAGACACTGACAACCCACCACTTCCTTAACGCCAAGACGATCGCCCTCCTTCCGGAGCGCGCAATCGTCGTAAACACAGCGCGCGGTGGTTTGATCAAGGACGAGGACTTGATCGAGGCTCTCAAGAGCGGTCGAGTCGCTGCAGCTGGTCTTGACGTTTACGAAGGAGAGCCACAACTCAATCCAGGTTATGTGGAACTCAAGAACACTTTCTTGCTGCCCCACATCGGAACGGCGACGATTGAGAGCCGAACTAACATGGGCATGGTCGCACTCGACAACATCGATGCAGTCTTGAATGGGACGCCAGCGCCTTCGCTTGCAAAAGCCTAGCGTCAACAGGAATGGCCATTGACTCCTCCTGAAGGAGGCGGATGAAAGCTCTGCAACACTCATGCAGAAAGCAGTACTTGAAAAGGAGAAAAGATGAAAACACTCAGAGTTGCAGGAATTCCAGCGATGGTGGTTCTCTGCGTAGGAATGGCGGTAGGTCAGGATGTTGCTCACGATGTGGACAAGAGTGCAAACAAGACCGGACATGTCGTCAAGCATGTCGGGAAAAAAGTAGGACATGCGACGAAGTCGGGCGTCAAGGGTACGGCGCACGGGGCCAAGGACGTTGCCAAAGATTCCGCGAAGGGTGTGAAGGATGCCGGCCACGGGACCAAGGTGGTTGCCAAAGGCTCGGCGAAAGGCGTTAAGCAGGCATCGGAGAAGACGGGCGAGGGTATCAAGGATGCAGCCAGTAAGTAATTAGCTTCAGGATCGCCTATTTCCCAGTGAACCGACGATTGAGACGCTGTTTTCGCCGAACACAATATAAGGAGGGGCTTCGCCATGGCAATCGAGAAGACTATCTACACTGCCCACGCAAGAGCAACTGGCGGGCGGATTGGGACTGCGAAATCGGACGATGGGCAAATCGATCTCAAGCTTGATCGTCCGATCGAAATGGGCGGTAAGGGGAATGGCGCTAACCCGGAGCAGTTATTTGCAGCGGGATACGCAGCCTGTTTCATCGGGGCCTTGAGAGTGGCCGCAGGCAAGCGCCACATCCGGGTGCCAGAGGATGTGTCAATTGATTCGGCCGTATCTTTTGGCCCTCTGGCAGGGGGAGTTGAGGGATTCGGCATCGCCGTGAGCATGACTATCCATCTAGCCGGTATTGAAAGGGCCACCGCGGAGGAACTGGTACAACTCGCACACCAAACCTGCCCTTATTCCAATGCAACTCGGGGCAATATCGACGTACTCTTGACGCTTGGCTAGGGCAGCCGATGTTGCGTATCGCAACATCGGCTGCTTGCTCGTGTTGTCATGGATTCTCGGCCCGAGCCCGCACAGTTCTAGGAGCTCGCACAATGCTTTACCCAAATCGACGCGATGTCTTGATAACACTTGGCACCCTGGCTGCAGGAGTAGCAATCGGGGAGCCGGCTCAATATTTGCATGGAATGACAACTTCACAATCGAATACTGGAAAGATTGACATGCCAATGATTACGACCAAAGATGGCGCACAGATTTTCTACAAGGACTGGGGTCCGAAGGACGCACAGCCCATCGTGTTTCACCACGGCTGGCCTCTTTCGTCGGACGACTGGGATGTTCAGATGCTGTTCTTTCTTGCCAACGGCTATCGCGTCGTCGCTCATGACAGGCGCGGTCACGGTCGCTCCTCGCAGGTGGATACTGGCCATGACATGGACCATTACGCATCCGACGCGTCGGCAGTGGCCGAGCATCTTGACCTGAGGAATGCAATCCATATTGGCCATTCGACAGGCGGTGGCGAGGTGGCGCGCTATGTTGCGAAATACGGCGAGCCTCAAGGCCGCGTAGCTAAGGCCGTGCTGATCGCTGCGGTGCACCCGCTCATGGTCAAGACCGAAAAAAACCCCGGCGGCACTTCGATCGAGGTGTTCGACGGATTCCGCAAGGCGCTGGCTGCGAACCGCGCGCAGTTCTTTCTCGATGTCCCTGCGGGTCCGTTCTACGGCTTCAACAGATCCGGCGCGAAGACCTCGCAGGGAATTGTTCAGAACTGGTGGCGTCAGGGGATGATGGGCAGCGCACTAGCTCATTACGAGGGCATCAAGGCTTTCTCCGAGACAGACCAAACGGACGATCTGAAAGCGATCACGGTTCCGACCCTCGTGATGCAGGGCGACGATGATCAAATTGTCCCCTACAAAGACGCTGCACTCCTGCAGGCGAAGCTGCTCAAGCATGGCACGCTCAAGATCTACCCCGGTCTCCCGCACGGCATGATGACCACGAATGACGACGTGATAAATGCGGATCTCCTGGCATTCATCCGAAGCTAAATTCCTGCGGAGCCGCAATAAGCGTCCCGCTCCTGCCACCAGGTACAAAGTCCATTGAGAAGTAGCGGCCAGTTGGCCTCGATCTGTCGGCGCTGTTAGGTGCATCGGCAATTCACTGGTGCTCACTTGGCCAGGTACGGTGCCTCAGAAGATAGGAAGGAGAGAAAGAAATGAAAACGAATAAGACAGCCTGGATATTGGTTCTGACAACGCTGGTCCTTGTCCCAGCAGCTCGAGCCCAGGAAAGCACGCAACCGACACAAACCGCGGTGGAGGCCGACGCGCTCTCGGACTCAAATGCACAAAAGAACATACAGGAATACATCGACCTTATGCGTTCCGATGTGAAGCAGCGAAAAGCAGAGACCTTGGCGATGGTGATGCAACTCAGCGCAGCGGACGCCGCAAAATTCTGGCCGATCTACGCTCAGTACGACGCGGAATTGACCAAGCTGAATGACCTGAGGGTGGCGAATATTCAAGAGTATTCACGTACATACGACCAGATGACAAATGCAAAGGCGGACGAACTAATTCAGAAAGCCTTAGCGTATCGCAAGCAACGGCCTGAGCTTATCGCAAAATACTATGAACGCGTCAAGCAGGCGTTGGGCGCAACCACGGCAGCCCGCTTCTTTCAGATCGAAGATCAATTGCTTTCGATTATCGATCTGCAAATTGATTCTTCTTTACCGATAGTTGGCAAGAGCTCGTAGCTTTCTAGGGAAGAGGAGATGAGAAATGCGAAAAGCGATCATCGTGGCCGCGACAATCCTGTCAGCGTTGGGAACGGCAATGGCGCAAACGAATGCCGCGGCGAAGGATGATAGACAAGTAACCGTTCCAGCGGGAACCCAGATCTCGATTCGGATGATAGATTCGGTGGACTCCAGAGAACAACCCGCTGGTCACCGTTTTACCGCGAGTCTCGAGACAAATCTGCAAGTCGGAAATGTTGTGGTGGCACCCAGGGGATCGACAATTTACGGCCGTCTCGCTTCGGCTTCATCCGCCGGAAGGATGGCGGGTAGTTCAGAATTGACCCTGGAAATGACCGATCTTGTGATTGACGGTACAGTCTATCCGCTTATAACCAGCACATATGAGATCAAGGGGAGCGGCAAAGGCTCGAATACGGCGAAAGATGTTATCGGGGGCACAGGCTTGGGTGCGTTGATCGGTGGGTTGGCCGGCGGAGGGAAGGGAGCCGGGATTGGTGCGCTCGCAGGAGCTGCCGGCGGAACAGCCATAGCCGCCTCCAGAAGAGGACAGCAGCTCTTGATTCCCAGCGAATCCTTGCTTGAGTTCTGGCTTGAACAACCCGTGACTGTGGCAGTGAAAAACCAAGATCGAATTCCAGCCGATTCGCCGCGTTGAGCCACGCCGAAGCACTTTACCTTCTCTGGTTGGAGATCCGGAATTCATTCATTGGGAACTTATCTTCTGAAACGTTAGCGTTGCGGAGCACGCAATCCTGCCTCGTGCTGCGTTTCCTCTCTATGAAGCCTACTCGACCGACGTGCCGCTCTCTTCCCGCCATGCACCTCGTCTTATTGGCCCGACATGAACATGTAATTGTGTCGTAGATGTTTGATCGGTACTCTCGATTCGAACGGAGCAGATCATTGGCGCCAACGGCGCATCATGATCGAACTTTCAAACTTTCCCAAACTAGGAGTGAATCATGAGTGACACGAAGAAAGCGCTGACCGTCTGGGACGCTACATACAACTTGCTGAGGAAGCTGGAGCTGACCACCATCTTCGGGAATCCGGGTTCGACAGAACAGCCGTTTCTTAAGAACTTCCCGCCGGATTTCAAATATGTACTCGGTTTACAGGAGGCGACCGCCGTGGCAATGGCAGACGGTTTTGCTCAAGCTACCGGTAAGCCAGCACTGCTGAACCTGCATTCGTGCGCAGGCACCGGTCATGGCATGGGCAACATCATGACGGCTTTCCAGAACAAAACGCCTCTCATCATTACGGCAGGTCAACAGACACGCGAGATGATCCTCGGCGATCCATATCTTACCAATCGGGATGAGACGACCCTGCCGCGGCCCTGGGTCAAGTGGGCATATCAACCTGTAAGGGCACAAGACGTCCCCGGAGCAATCATGAGGGCCTATGCGGTCGCTCTGCAGCCTCCCGCAGGCCCGGTATACGTGTCAATTCCGTTGGATGACTGGGATCAGCCGGCTCTGGGAGAGGCAGTCGTTCGAACAGTGAGCTCACAGTACTCGCCTGCTCCTGAGCGGCTTGCTAATTTCGCGGAAAGGATTCAAAAGAGCAAGAATCCAGTGTTGCTTTATGGACCCGAGATCGAGCGCGCTGGCGGTTGGGATGCCGGCATCAAGTTTGCTGAGCGCTTGAGAGCTCCGGTGTATATTTCGCCGCTATCTGACAAAGCGTCCTTCCCTCAAACACACCCGCAGTTTCGAGGTATGGCCCCGTTTGCGATTGGGGCACTTAGCAAGAAGCTTCGCGGCCATGACCTGATCATCGTGGTTGGAGCCCAGGTCTTTCGGTATTACCCCTACATTGCCGGAGACTACCTTCCCGAAGGTGCTGAACTCTTGCAGATCACAAATGATCCCTACGATGCGGCCGCCGCAATCGTCGGAGACAGCCTGTTGGCAGACGCAAAGTTAGCCCTGGAGGCATTGAATGACGCGATTCCGGAAGTGACGTCGCGCCCCGCTCCCGCGGCACCACACATCGAACGAAAACTTCCGTCGCCGCCGAATAGTCCCTTAACAGCCCTTGAGGCATTCGCCGCATTGAGCGAGTTGCGGCCTGCGAATGCCATTCTGGTCAACGAGACAGCTTCTAATTTCGGGGATCTCGCCCAGTACTGGCCAATCAACGAGCCCGGTTCGTACTACACCTTCGCGAGCGGCGGACTCGGATGGGGAGAACCGGCGGCGGTCGGCGTTGCGATTGCCCAGAAGAAGCTAGGGACCGGGCGTCCAGTTGTTGCTGCGATCGGGGATGGAGCTCTCCAGTATTCCGTTCAGAGCCTCTATACAGCGGCTCAACAGAAACTGAAGCTCATCTACATCGTCCCTTGCAACGATGAGTACGCGATCCTCAAAGAGTTTGCCGTACTTGAGAAAACTCCCAATGTGCCCGCGCTTGATCTGCCCGGACTCGATATCGTCACAACCGCCAAGGGGTTTGGCTGTGCCGGAGTGGCCGTTAACACGACGGAGGAAATCAAGGAGGCTTTTAGAACAGCTCTCACCGCCGACGGGCCTACCGTGATTGCCATTCGCGTCGCGCATCAACTCCGACCGCTTGTGGCCGACGTGGACTAACTTCAACGCAATAGGGGCATAGCGATGTTCAAAAAGACGTTCACAAGTGGCGCCGGAAAGATCGTACTTTTCGCACTGGCACTTCTGGCGCCTTGCGCCCACAACACCTTGTTTAGCCAAGCCCTCAACATGGACGGCCAATCAGGTATTTTCTTCCAACCTTGGGCCGAGGTCGTGCCGGCTCCCCACCATCAGTTCGGTGCACCCACTATGAGCTTTCACGTGGTGGATGCCGGCCCGGTTGCTGGCGACTACTTGAACGTCGGGGTAGAAGAAGGCTTCGGCAACTGGCTGGAGTTTGGCTTTACGCGAAACAATCACACCGATGGCGGGGATCCCGCCATCAGCCCCCTCTTCAATTTCGCCGGCATGAACATGTTCAATGCCAAGGCAAAGCTCATTCCTGCCGGCGCACACAAGCTCAAATACGTACCCGCAGTTTCAGTCGGCGGGGTATTGCGAACGAATGATCCCTTCGTGGTGCAGTCGGTTGAACACAAGAATGCGACCAACGGGGACGTCTATGGTGTGGCAACAGAGCTGTTCACATTCGGAAAGAAGTTCGCGTTTCTGGGCACTGGTGGTGTTCGTGGCACTAACTCTCAAAAGTACGGCTACGGTGGGAACACCCTTGATTGGGAGGCGCGAGCCTTTGGAGGTCTTGCTTTTCCGATCCCTATTAAGAAGGCGATCCTGATTGCGCCAACTGTTGAGGTTGACCAGGAACCGCGCTACATCAAGTACGTACCGACCGCTCACCTGCCCACAGACATCATCTATGCGGTCAGAGTATCGCGGTACCCGGATTCGAAATGGAGCTTTGACATCGGAACCGGACACGTAGGAGCGACTCTTGCGCAAGGCATCAACATCAAGGTCAACAACGCAGTCGCGTTTGCGGCCGATTTCCGCTTCTGAGCAATCGCTCTGCGATAAAGGCACAAAGACCACAGCTTAGAAGACGAGGATGGCACCTGGGGACGAGGCCTTCGGCACTAAGTCTCTTTTGATAATCAGAAATTTCTAAACGCCTCGATGAGGAAGACGGGACCTCACTGGCACAGAGGAGAGGTTCGTCATGAATTCATCATTGAGACATAGGCTATTTCTATCCACTTTAACGGCTTGCTTGGTTCTACTACTTCTCAGCCGTCCGAATGAAGCCAAGGCCCAGCAGGGCGCGCCGCAAACCGCATCAAGTGCGGAGCAGAATCCGCATTCTTCCGCCGAGGCTGGACCTGCCGCCGGAAAAGACTCTGAGGCGGCGGCAAAGGACGCTGCCCAGAATCCGGTCGCTGCGGCAATCAGCGTGCCCCTGCAGAACAATACGTACTATGGCGTTGGCCCCTATCGGCGTGCGGAGAATGCCCTCCTGATAGAACCAGTTGTGCCATTCAGAATCTCTAAAAACTGGATGGTGATCAGTCGAACGATCGTGCCCGTCGTTGTTGTTCCCAGGCTTTCAGCCACAGACGGAGTCGACTACGGACTAAGCAATATACAGCCGGAGTTTTACTTGTCTCCGGTTCACACCGGCAAATTCATTTGGGGTGTCGGACCGCAACTTTGGCTCCCTACAGCGACTGACAAAACGCTCGGCATAAACAAGTGGGGTGGGGGTCCTACGACCGTGGGGCTGTACAGAACTGGTCACTGGCTTGGCGGGGCTCTTGTCAACAATGAATTCGCAGGGGTCAACCATGAGCATGAGAACCTAATGACGATCAACGGGTTCCTCTATTACAACTTCAAGCACGGGTGGTATCTGGTGTCGTCTCCCATCATGACTGCTGACTGGACGAAAGAGAGAGACAAACGCTGGACCGTTCCGCTTGGCGGCGGCGCAGGAAAACTCTTCAAGATAGGGAGTCAGCCGCTCAATGCGCGAGCGCAGTTCTTCAACGACGTTCGAACAACTGCAGGCGGTCCGGACTGGCAATTGCAGACCCAGCTGCAATTTCTTTTCATTCGGCATAAGAAGTAAACAGCAGATGTGGCTGGTATTTTTCACAAGGCTCGCAAGACGGAGCGGCTTAGGCTTGACGCCGGTAAAAGAGGCATTCGCATGGCGGAGCTGTTCGTCTCGGGCCTCGAATAGAGCCGACAGCATAACGCCGGGAGGCAGCGTACCCGTCACGCTGCCTCTCTTTTCAGCGCAATAGGCAGTGTAGAAATTACGAATTGCGATGAGCTGTTTAGGCCCGCCAACTGTCAATACGGAAGCGGCCCGGCCGACTCGAGTGCCAAACAATCCGATGCAACAATGCGTTGCAAATCAGGGTTAAGATCCCATTTCATTTCACGTCGGAGGAAAACAATGCCCTTGTACACGGCAATCAGCCAGGAAGGCTTCCTGTCGGATAAGACCAAAACGGAAATGGCACAAGCGATCACGCGAATTCATTGCACCATCATGAAGGTTCCCAGACAATTCGTCCGAGTTGTCTTCCTTTCGTATCCGCAAGGCTCCGGATTTACCGCCGGGGAAGAGGCTGCGGCTGCTTGCCTCAATTGCGTCTTCCGGTCTGGCCACACGGCCGAAGAAAAAACTGAACTGCTCGAACAACTCTGGTCGATGTTCCAAGATCTGACAGGTGTTGCTACGGATCAACTTGCGCTTTCCCTGCAAGAGATCCCGTCACAAAACGCTATGGAATTGGGACAGATCATGAAGCCGGTAGGATAGGCGCACATGACTTCGTCCCAGGACCAGTCTGGTGTTGAGTGGTTTGGCCTGCCGGCACCATGGTCACCACTCTAAGCAGGCCTTCAAGAGAGCGCCTTGTGGGCGACTAAATCCATTGAGCCTCGTCCCGCGCCGTTCCGCAGGCCGGTGGATTGACGCAAAGCGGCATCTATGAAATCGCGGCCTGCTGCGACTGCCTCTGGCAAATCGAGGCCCTTCGCTAAGCCTGATGCAATTGAAGTTGCCAATACGCATCCGGTGCCATGGTCATTGCTGGTCCTAATCCGAGGGAACGAGAAATACATAAGCCCAGAGTGCTCTCTTTGAAGTAGCACGTCAGTGGCCTCGTTCCCATCGAGGTGACCGCCCTTCATAAGAACCGCATGCGCACCCAGATCAAGTAAGGCATAACCTGCTGTTACGAGGTCGGAGTGAGTCTCGATTCGCTTTCCGGTCAGTGCGGCGGCTTCAGTGACGTTGGGCGTCAGCAGTGTGAAGAGCGGGAGTGCGGAAACTAGAACCTCCATCCCCTCCCGGTGGAGAAGGATTGTGCCACTGGTGGAAGCCAGCACAGGATCGCAAACGATGTTCCCCAGCTTGTACTGTCGAATGGAGCCGACTACGGCTCGGACCCGCGCCGCATCGTGCATCATTCCCAACTTGACCGCGTGCGGAGGAATATCGGAACACACACTTGCGATCTGCGCTTGAACCATTTCGAGTGGGACAGGCTCGACGGCTTGCACGCCCACACTGTTCTGAGCGGTGATGGCTGTAATGACCGTTGCAACATCAACACCGAGGGCGGCGCCGGTTTTGATATCGCCCTGGATACCTGCCCCTCCGCCCGAATCCGATCCCCCAATCGCGAGAACACGTCGCAGTTCGATTCGCTCCATCATGCCGCCTCCGTTGCACTGTTCATCCGTGACTTCGTAGCCATCAGATCAGCTACCGCTCGCCGATAATCTTCCGCGTTTACAATGGCGCGGAGGACTGCCGCGCAATCTACCCCGCTGTCCCACACGCCAGCAATGCGGGCCAAGTCAATTCCCCCGATCGCGACGAGAGGATAATGCGGCGACATCAATCGGACGTAGTGTTCAAGCCGGCGAAGCCCTTGCGGGGCAGTCGGCATGGCTTTTGTTTCGGTGGCATAGATCGCTCCGAGCGCCATGTAGCTTGGTTTGCAAGCATGTGCGCAAAGCATTTCATAGATACCATGCGTCGAGATTCCCAACCTCAAACCCGCCTGCCGAATGGAGCCCAGATCTGCCAGCGCAATATCCTCCTGTCCCAAGTGCACGCCATGGGCGCCATGTTGCACTGCAAGCCGCCAATCGTCATTGATGAATAAAAGCGCATCAGTTGTTGCCACCGCCTCGACTGCCTTACTAACCTCGATCGCCCGTCGCGCATCATCTTTGCGCTTGTCCCGTAATTGCAGCACGGAAACATTCTCTTGCGAGAGTCGCCGCACCCAGTCGCTCGTGGGCACTACAGCATATAGACCGGAGGAACGCGGGAATCTCGGAAATGGCGTAGATGAGCTGGGGCCGCCGAGAGGTACTGGATAATCGGAAAGATTGTTCGGCCATCCGCAACCGCGATATGCGCGTGCCAGCATCACCGCATCCACGAGTGGAAAATCGTGAGCAAGGAATGCTGCCAACACCTCTGGCTCGATCGGCATCGGAATCGCACAGCGTACCTTGATTCTGGAGTTGCCCCGAAACAGCCAGTCCTGGGCTCCTTCGGATATCGCCTGAGATTGGAGAACCGCGCCCCCATCTCTCAGCCATTCATCTTCCACACTGTCCGTTGATGGAGCGAGCCAGATCGACTCAGATGTGGCAGGACCTGCCGGTTGGGAAGTCCACACTTCAAAGTGCTTTTGCGACTCATTCGGAACTGCGCCAAGGTCTCTGAGCACTTCGAGGTAAGCCTCAGATCGTTCGGCCGGTTGGCCATCGATGGTAACAGAAACGCTCATGCTGTT
>Ga0182024_10016001_pt1 | contig 14284 bp, 11 predicted proteins | sample P32metaG_FD_120480 | JGI IMG/M metagenome (GOLD analysis project Ga0182024, IMG submission 120480) | Permafrost microbial communities from Stordalen Mire, Sweden - P3-2 metaG (Illumina Assembly) | ecosystem: Environmental > Terrestrial > Soil > Wetlands > Permafrost | place: Sweden: Stordalen... | reverse complement strand
CGGTGTAGGTGCGATGGGGCAGAGGCACGTGCGCGTCGTTCGCGGATTGCCCGAGCACTTCGCGCTCGCCGGAGTGTTCGACGCCAACCGGACCGTCGCCGAAGACGTCGCGTGTGCATGGGACGTCACCCGTTTCGATGAGGAGCGCGCATGCATCATGGCCGCCGACCTCGTCGTCATCGCGTCGCCCATTGAGGCGCACGCAGATACGGCGCGACATGCCCTCGAAGAGGGGCGCCACGTCCTCGTCGAGAAGCCGCTCTGCTCGCGCTCGGCGGACGCGTACGCTCTCGTGAAAGCCGCCGCGCGCGGATCGGTGCGGCTCTTCGTCGGTCACTCGGAGAGGTTCAACCCGGTCGTCCGCGCGTTGCGAGGTCTGGTTGTGCCGGAAGACGTGCGCGCCATCTCGATACGAAGAGTGACCCCCACGCTCGGACGAACACACGAGCATGGCGTGCTTCTCAGCTTGGGAGTGCACGACGTCGATCTCGCGGCGTATCTCACCGGCGGTCCTGTCGAGCTCCGGAACGTTTCGGGTGTACGTAGGGCAGGCGACGAGGACCAGGCGGAGCTTACCGTCGTGGCAAAGACGGGTGCGACCGTACGGATCCGCGCCGACCGCCTGGCGCCGCGCCGGGAGCGGACTATCCATCTCTTGACTCCAACGGAAGAATTCGTGGGCGACCTGCTCGAGCCGCGACTCTTTCGCCGGCCTCGTCGCGGGGGACAAGCGACCGAGGTCGCCCTTTCTGTCGCTGAGCCGCTCGTCGCGCAGGCTCAAGCGGTCTCTCTGGAGCTCGACGGCGAATCGTCGGCCGGCGCGGCGACCGGCGCGGACGGAGCGCGCGCGCTTGCGATCGTCGTCTCCGCGGTAGAGGCTTTGCGCGACGGGGGGGACCTCGCATCTTCTCGTCGCGTGTCCGAGGCTTCGTAGCCGCAAAGTTGTCCGCGCGCGCCTCGTCTTGATACCCGACGAGACATGCCCCAATCGGACGACGACTCGCCGCGCGCCGCTCCGTTCCGCCCGCTCCTCCGTGCAGGGTCACGGTTCGCGCGCGACGCCGCGCAGCGACCGATCCTCATGTTTGAGGACGTGTACAAGTGTTACCGGCCCGGCGCGCCCGTGCTCCGAGGCATGAACCTCGTGATCGAGCGAGGGGAGTTCGTCTTTATCACGGGACCTAGCGGGTCGGGCAAGTCGACCCTCCTCCGCATGTTGTACCGCTCGGAGGCCGTCGATCAGGGGCGCATCCTTTTTCTCGGGCGCGACGTTGCTCGCCTCACCGAGAAGTCGGTCCCCTTCTTGCGACGGAACATCGGCGTCGTCTTTCAAGACTTCAAGCTCGTGACGTCGTGGAGCGTGTACGAAAACGTCGCGATCACGCTCGAGGTCCTCGGCCTTCCGGGACGCCTCATACGGACTCGCGTGGGCGAAGCCCTGGAGCGCGTTGGCTTGCGCGGCCGTGGCGAGGATCCCGCGGGCGTCTTGAGCGGCGGAGAGCAACAGCGGGTCGCGATCGCGCGCGCCATCGTAGGTGAGCCGGCGCTCATCTTGGCCGACGAGCCCACGGGCAACCTCGACCCCCAACTCGCGACCGACATTCTTGGACTCTTCGAGGAGATTCACGAAAGCGGCGCCACCGTCCTCTTCGCGACGCACGACCGCACCCTCCTCGAGGTGCGCCCCCGCCGACTCATCGTTCTGGACGATGGCAAAGCCGTCGACGTCCCGTCGGGCCCCTTCCTCCTCGAGGAAGAAGAGTACTCGGCGTTGCCCCACTGAATCGGAGAAACCACAGAGTGAAACCCGAAAAGACGGACTGGGAGGGGCGATGATCAGCGGGTCCATAGGCACGACGATGCGCGCTCGTCGCGGCATGCTCCGCGAGTGGCGGCTCCACGCGCTCAGTGTTTTCTCTCTCGCGGTAGCCTTCGCCTGTCTCGGCGCTGCGCTCCTCGTCGTCACCAATCTTCAGGCGATTCAGGAGAGGTGGGCGCACGCCGGACGCGCGTCGATTTACCTTAAGGACAGCGCATCGCAGCTCGACATCGACGCGTTCAAGGCGGCCCTCATGAGGGTGCCCGGCGTTACGAATGTCCGATACGTCTCGAGCGGCCAGGCGCGTGCCGAGTTCGGCGTGCAGGAAGTCTCGAACCACGCGGAGCTCGCAGCGCTCCCCGTCGAAGCCTTTCCCGCTTCGATCGAGGTGGACGTGCGCCCCGACATGCCGGACGCCGAGCTCAGTGCGATCGTCGCCAAGATTCGGCAGCTCCCTGCGGTCGACGACGTCGAGACCTATCAGGCGTGGACCGAGCGTCTTTCCCGACTGGTCAAGGGCGGCGTCGGCGCTGCGGCCGTGCTGGCGGTCGTCGTGTTCGCCGCGGTGCTCGCCGTTGTGGGCTCGACGATTCGTCTCGCGCTTCAACGTCGCCGTACAGAGGTCGAAGTGCTTCGGCTGGTTGGCGCGACCGACGCGTTCGTAAAAGGTCCCTTCGTTCTCGAAGGCAGCGCGCAGGGGGCGACCGGAGCCGCCTTCGCGATCGCGCTCCTCGGAGCCCTTTTCCTCATCGTGCGCGGTCGACTCGACGGCGAACTCGCAGCGTTGATCGGCGTCGAGCCGACGTTTCTCCCTTGGCACGTCGCCGCTCTGTTGGTCGGGCTTGGCGCGCTGCTTGGTGCCGCGGCGGCGGCAGTCGGTCTTCGCAAGCTGGTGACCGTGTGACCCGCCGTCGTTCGGCCCTGCTGTTCGTCGCCGTCTTCTCTGCGACCGGGATGGCGCAAGCGGGACACGGTCCAACGTCGCTCGGCGCGCGCCCTCCTCCGTCACTCGACCTCTCGCAAGGCACGCTCGCGCTGGCCGCGCTCGACCGCAAGATTGCCGATCTCGACGCCGAGGACGAAGCCTCGAAGAAGGAGATCGGCAACATCGGTGGGAGGATTGCCGAAGCACACGCTCGCGTCATTCTTCAGGGGCGCGCCTATTACCGCATGACACGTGCAGGCATGCTCGCGATCGGTGGAGGCTTCGACGCACTCGTGACGCACGCGATGCGCGTCGAGCGCGCGAGGCGAGCGGTCGGCGACGATCTCGCCGATGAGAAGGCCCTGCGCGAGCATGGAGCCGACGTCGCGCGTGACCTCGAGCGCGTCGCGCGGGACCGCGTCGCGCTGGCGAGCCAGAGGACCGCGATGGACGCCGCGCGCCTCGCGATGCAAGACGAGCAGCGCCGCCGCGACGCGTTCGGGCGCGCCTTCGAGACTTCGATTGGTGCGAGCGACTACGTCGCCGTGGCTGGAGGTCCGGCCGCAGATCCCGTGAGCCCCGCAGGCTTTCAGGCGTCGCGCGGGCGCCTCGTGTTCCCCGTGGTCGGCAGCGCCGACGTGCGCCCGGCGCGACGCGAGGGGACCGACGGTCCCGGGCTCGAGATTCACGCGCCCGTTGGCGCGGCGGTACGTGCGGTCTTCGCGGGTCGGGTCGCCTTCGCGGATCGCTACGGCGCGTACGGCCGAATCGTCATCATCGATCACGGCGAGCACTACTACTCGGTGAGTGGCAACCTCTCGAGCGCCGATGTGAAGCTGGGCGACGAGATCTCGGCGGGGGAGCGCGTCGGGACGATCGGCGACGAAGGGCAAGGGCCGATGCTCTACTTCGAGATTCGCCATGGCGCCGAGACGATCCCTCCGGGACCTTGGCTGGGGCTCTGAAGGTTCGGGAGGATGCCCTCCTACTGTACTCACCTTACGTCACCGCTCCCTGTGAACAGTATGCGCGTGGTGTCGTGCTCGCGTAGCGCGTACGGAGACTTGATGCCGCTCTTCCACGCTGAAACGCCTAGATTTTCGCTTGAATTAACCAAGCAATGAACGGCCCGGTTCCTGGCGCAAGGGGCATGTTTATTGCTGTACGCTTGCCTCATGCAAAAGTGCACGCTCGCTCTCGTCGTTGCAGCTGCCTCCTGTTGCGTCCTTACTTCGACGATCGACGCGCACGCACAGGACGCGCGCATCGTGGTGACCGGACAACCTCCCCCTCCTGGCTACGTCCCGGCGCCCCCTCCCGGCTATGTCCCCGCGCCAGGTCCTGGCTATGCGACTCCCCTCTACCAGCAGACGCAGCCTAGCTACGTGCCGCAGAGCGTCGCTTTCTCGGGCCCACCTGTGATCAAGGACTGGTCCGAGGGCGAGCCGGTTCCTCCCGGTTACCACCCCAAGACTCGGACGCGAGTCGGCCTCGTCGTCGGAGGAGCCGTCCTCTTTGGGACGACGTATCTCTTCTCTGCTCTCGGCGCCGCGATAGGAGCGGATGCAAATCCGGGTCAAACGAACCCATACTCCGCGCTCTTGATTCCGGGCGCCGGTCCGTTCATCCAGATGTTTCAGAGCGGCAACAGTTCGGTGGGAAACTTCTTTCTGGCGCTCGACGGTCTCTGCCAGGTCGGTGGCATCAGCATGTTTGCGATCGGTCTCGCCGCGCCGAAGACTGTTCTCGTTCGCAATGATCTGGCGAACAGTGCCCCTCGCCTTTCGATCGTGCCGATTGTCGGACCTGACCGTAGCGGGATGAGCTTGGTCGGGACTTTCTGAGCTCGCCTCTCGCTCCAAGAGGCCCCCTCCCAAGGGGACCTGTAAGAGAAGCCTCGCGGCTCAGGGCGTACGTGCGCTCGCGCGGGTCACTTGGCGAAAGGCCGGACGCTGCGCATACTCTCCAAAGAACCTCCCTTGCATGCCTCTCCCCCATGAGCTCGACGTAGCGAGCGAGCTGCGGGCCCTCCCCGGCTTCAGAGATTTGTCCGGCGATGTGCTCGCGGATCTCGTGCCGTTCGTGGTCCAGAAGAGGGCGCTTGCGCAAGTCGCGATCGTCGACCAGGGAACCGCGTCGAACTCCTGGCTCGCGCTCGTCCGCGGTGCGGCGAAGACAACGAGGACGACGCGAACCGAAACCGGAAAATCGGTGGTGGTCCTCGAAGCCATGCGGGCCCCGTGTATCGTTCCCGATCCTTCCATCTTCGATGGGCTGGAGGCGCCTGCGAGCATCGTCACGCTTCGCGCTTCGCATGTCTTCGCAGTCGAGAGGTCCGTTTTTCTTCGCGTGGTCGGGGCTCATCCTACCCTTTCGGCCGCGCTTCTCTCTTGGCTCGCCAAAGACATCCGATCCCACGTTCGAAGGATCGACGAAGTCGTCTCGGGACCGGTGGACGAGCGCGTGAAGCATCTTCTCGAGAGCCTCGCCCTCCAGCACGGCACCCCCCTCGGGTCGGGTCGTTTCATCGCGATCCCCCTGCGCCGGCGCGACATCGCATGCATGGTCAACGCGACGACCGAGACGGTGAGTCGTCTACTCGCCAAGTTCGAGCGCGAGGGACTTGCGCGGAGCACGCGCGACGGCATTTGGTGGCGGACTGCCGCGAAGCCCGCGTCTGCCCCTCTCGATCTCGGCGGTCATGACGACGAGCTCCAAGTATCGAGGCCCAGCATTTCGCTCCCGCGCGACAAGAGCGGCTGAGCTGACGCGTAACGAAAGCCCTTCGCATCGCGGCGCCACGGCGGTAGATACCGTCCCGATCGCGCCAACGTGGCGTGAGTCGCGGCCCACAGCCGCCCCAGACGGAGGACGCATGAGGAAGTTCGGTCGCGCGGTGTTGGCTTTTCTATTCGCCTTCGTCCTGGTCTCGCTGACGGCCCGCGTCGCTTCGGCCGGAGACAACACCATCCGGCAACCAGGCGATCACCCAAACTACGTCATCGAGATGGAGCCTCACGTGATCTTCGGCTGGGATGGTGCAGCCTGGAACGGGTACGACACGGGGGGCTATGGGGTCGGGGGTCGATTCACGATTCCCATCGTGAAAAACGGCTTCGTGACGACCATCAACAACACCGTCGGAATCGGGTTCGGCGTCGACTTCACCTACTACGGGTGCGGCGCTCTCTCCTGCAAGGGGAACGCGGCGGACCTGTTGTCGTTCCCCGTCGTGATGCAATGGAACTTTTACGTCGCACAACGCTGGAGCGTCTTCGGGGAGCCGGGCCTCTCCTTCAACTACGCTTCGGCGCTGCCGAACTCCTTCTTCCCGTATCCCGTGTTCGAGGTCGGGGGGCGCTATCACCTCAACGAGCACGTCGCGCTGACCGCCCGCATCGGCTTTCCGTACTTCAGCTTCGGCGTCTCGTTCATGTGAGAGACGGGCTAAAGGCTGACGCTACAAAGCGGAGCATGGATCCGCGGGCGTAAGCATGCAGTCCGTGGTGTCCGTTGTCGAAGGGCAGCAGGCCCATACGCACGTGTGCTCGCTCGTTACGGTTACGCTGTTCGTGGCTGCAGTCCCCGAAACCGCCGCCGTTCCTGTCGTGTCGTGCCACGTTCCGTCTGGGTCAAGCTTGAAGCCACCGATCGCCTTCGCGGAGAGATCCACGGTGGTCCCGGACGCTACACAGAACGTCTTCGAGCCCGTACCAAAAGTCGTGGCTGCGCCGCCCGTTGGCGTGACGGTGAGCGTGCACCAAGGCGTGGACGTAGGCGCATTCAGCACCGTTAGCGTGATGCAGCCGGCATCGGCGGCGTCCTTGCTCGAGTCGGCACCGCCGCCGTCTTTCTCGATTGCGCCATCGCCAGCCTCTGCGGTCGAGCTGTCGCTGGTCGCGTCGTTGCTCGCGTCTGTGGAGCCGGGGCCGTCCGTGGGTTCGCCCGAGTCTGTCCCGGTCGTCGAATCGGAGCCGCTCGTGGCATCGCTCCCTACCGTTGCGTCGCTGCCCGTGGTCGCATCCGTGCCACTCGTTGCGTCTGTCCCGGTCGTCGCATCGGTGCCCGAGTCGCCGTTGCTGTTCGGCGAGGTGGTGCTCGAGCTACACGCCGCAACACCGATGGCCGACGAAAAGAGCGCCACTACTGAGCCAAGTACAAAGCTATGTCGCATTTGGAACCTCCAACTGGGGCCTAGTCTCTATCGGATTGAGCCCGTCGGCCAGCACAGTTCTGGGAAAGGGTCGTTTCCACGTAAGACCAGGTCGGCGCCGCCTTACCGCATTGTGGGTGCCCGATGTCGGAGGCGGACACGCGCTAGGTCAGCGAACGATGGTCGCGCGCACCATCATCACGTCGATCGTTTCCCCGGTCTTCGGCCGCTCGACCGTCACGCCGACGGTCGCTCCGGCCTCTCCACGAAGGCGCTGCACGGCGTCGGCGACGGACATGCCGTCGCTGCTCTCGCCGTCGATGCTCAAAATACGATCTCCCGGTTGAAGCCCAGCGCGCTCGGCCGGCTCCTCGTGGCCTACGGCGGCGAGCTCGATCCCTTTTTCGGCGAGCTTGAGGTTCGCTCCTATCCCCGTCAGCTCGAGGCCCGCGCCTCCGTCGATGGCGCCGAGCGTCACGTCCTCCGTAATTGTGCCCCCCGACGCGACGCGTAGACCGGAGACGAGGCGGACCCGAAAGCCCGCCTTCTGCACGCGCAGCGTAAGGGGGCCTTCGGGGGCGCTCTCGAGACGGTATCGGCCTGCGGCATCCGTCTTGGTGGCGGCGTTCCCGTCGACGACGCTGCTCACTGCATCGAAGCCCACGTCGACGTCCGCGAGCGGCACTCGATGGTCGTCGTAGACGCGTCCAGTGACCGATCCGCCGCGAGCAAGAACGATTCGAACGTCACGCGTCGCGACTCCTCCGCGCACCTCGATGGACCCCGATCGCGTCGGAGGCTTGCCCGCTGCCGACGCCGTGAGGACGTAGCTGCCGGGCGAGAGATTGTCCCACCGGAACACGCCTCGCGGATCTTCGAACGCGCGACGTCCGCCCGTGTCCAATCCGCGACCTCGAGCCGAGGAGTAGGACTCGATCCCGAGCGTGAAAGAAGGCACACCCGAACCGCCGTCGTCGACGACGAGCCCCTCGATCGATCCGCCGGTCTTCAAACGAAGTAACGCGCGGCGACCTTCCACGACCATGGCTGGGTCGCTCGGCGCGAAGCCAGCCCGCTCCGCAATCGCGTTGCAGCCTAACGTGGACGCCGGAAGCTGGAAGGTACCGTCTTCGGCGCTCGTGGTGCGAGCTTCGAAGGATTGCCCGGCACAGGCGACGACTTGCGCGCGGACAGGGTCGCCGTCCACGTTGCGGACGTCGCCGTCTACCGGTAGGGCGGCTACGAGCAACACTCGGAGAACGACCTGCGTTCGGTCCTCGCGACGCGCCCACTCGACGTGCGCCGCCCTATAGCCACGGGCTACAGCGACGAGCGTGGTCGCTTCGTCTGGGGCGAGGGGCAAGTAGAAGGCGCCCGCATCGTCGCTCGTCGCGCTGGGAACCGGCCACGGGCCCCACTCGACCGAAAGCGTGGCGCCCGCGACCGGGTGCTGTTCGCCGTTGACCACGGTCCCGCGAACTCCGCTCATCTCGGAGAGCACGAGAGTCACCGCCGTGCTCTCGCCTTCGGCTGCGACCACCTCTCCGCTACTCGCGAAGCCTTCGGGATCGTGATCGGCGACCACCCGCACGTGCCCAGGGGCTGCTCGAGCGAAGGAAAAGGTTCCGTTCGATTCAGTCGGAGCGCTACCGAGCACCTTGTACGGCTTGCTCGGGGACAAAAGACGGACCGTCGCACCTTGCACGGGGTTTCCATCGGCATCGAAGACCCGCCCGCGGACTTCGGGCGTTCGGCCCTCGGCAGGGATCGGAGCCTGCAGCGCGCGCGACGCGGGCAGGTACGTCGGGGATGACGACGCCTCGGGGGGGCGAGACAACGCGCGTAGCGCGACGATCGCAGCCACCGGCAAAAGAAGCAACGGGATGAGGACCGCCGCCATCCGACGCACGAAGCCCCAGATCACAGCGTGCGACATGTCGCCGCAGACTAGCACCTGGCCGCCGCGGGGCCGGTCGGGCAGAGCTCGAGTTGGGCGAAGTTAGGATGGAGGCGAAGCGTTGCGGGTAGGGGATGGCGCTCGGCCCCGCGCCGGCTTAAGGTTTGAGTGATGTTAGCTTCCTACCTCGTCGCGGCCCTTGGGCTAGCGGTCTTGATGGTCGTGCACGAAGGGGGGCACTACCTAGCTGCGCGCAGGTTCGGAATGCGCGTGCAGAAGTTCTCGATCGGATTTGGCCCCACCCTCTACCGCCACCGGCCGCCGGGGAGCCCGACGACTTATCAAGTCGCCATCATCCCTTTCATGGCGTACGTGCAGATCGCCGGGATGAACCCGTACGAGGAGACCGATCCAAAGGATCCTGGGAGCTACTCGAACGCGTCGCTATGGGCCCGTATCGTTACGATCGCCGCCGGACCGCTCGCGAACTACTTCTTCGCGTCCGTACTCATGTTCTTCGGCTTTCTTCGCGGCGGGAACGTGGTCGTCGACGATGTGAGCATGAAGATCAGTGTCTCGCCCGAGGGGCCTGCCCATGCGGCAGACATGCGCGATGGAGACAAAGTGCTCTCCGTCAATCGCGAGTCCATCAAGGACTGGGACCAACTCAAGAAGGCGATCGGCGCTCATCCAGGAGATCCCATCGCGGTCACGGTCCAGCGCGACGGCGCTCCCCTCGACGTGCAAGTGACTCCGCTTCCCAAGGGGGACAAATACGAAGGCAAGATCCTGATCTCGCCTGACGTAAGAGTGGTCCCCGTGACGGCGGGACAGGCGCTCGTGCTCAGCCTGAGCGAACCGCCCAAGGTCGTCTACGAGCTAGTTCGAGGGCTGGCGCGCACCATTCTGGGCAAAGAGAAGCCCGAGCTTTCGGGCCCGGTGGGCATCGTGAAGCAGACGTCCGCGGCCGTTCGAAGTGGCGCGGCCAACACGCTCAAGTTTCTGGGGATGTTGAGCGCTTACCTGGGTGGCTTCAACCTCCTGCCCTTCCCGGCGCTCGATGGGGGTCGCCTCCTGTTTCTGGGCTTCGAAGCGGCTTCGCGGAGAAGACCGGACGCGAAGGTGGAGGCGCGCGTGCACGCGGTGGGGCTATTGATGATGCTGACGCTGATCGCCTTCGTGACTTATACGGAAGTCCTTCCGAAGTAAGCGGCCGTAGGGCCGGCGTTGCGGTCCGATTGAAAAACTCCAGTAGCGCCCATAGTAAGTTCGTTTCGGCTGTGGCCTTGCGCGTGCCAGGGTCCCTGTGCGCTACTGCCTCCCATGTCGCGGCCGACATTGAGCCTCGTGCTCCCCGTCTACAATGAGCAAGCAGTTATCCCACTCCTCCATGAGAGGCTGCAGGGCTTCTTCCCTAAGCTGGGGGTCGATACCGAGGTCATCTTCGTCGACGACGGATCGAATGACCACTCGTTGAGTCTCTTGCGAGACCTCGTTACGAGCGACCCGCGCTACAAGGTCCTTTCGCTCTCGAGGAACTTCGGTCACGGCAACGCCATCACGGCAGGTGTCGACTACGCGCGCGGCGAAGCCGTCGTGATCATGGACGCCGATCTCCAAGATCCGCCCGAGGTCATCACCGAGATGATGGACCGTTGGCGAGAAGGCTACGACGTCGTCTACGGTCAACGCCTCACGCGCGAGGGCGAGACGCCTTTCAAGCTCGTCACCTCCCGGTGGTTCTACCGGGTGCTACGCGCGCTCGTGCCCCTCAATGTCCCGCTCGACACGGGCGATTTCCGACTCATGAGCCGGCAGGTCGTCGTGACTCTACGAGCGTTGCGCGAGACGCACCGATTCATACGCGGAATCGTGTCCTGGGTCGGCTTTCGGCAGACCGCTGTGGCCTACCATCGGCCCAGTCGTGCGGCCGGAGAAACGAAATACCCTGTCAGCAAGATGGTTCGTCTTGCGCTCGACGCCATCACGTCGTTCAGCGTTCTTCCGCTCCGCTTCGCTACGTACCTCGGCATCTTCATCAGCATGGCGAGCGTCGTCGTCGCCATCTGGGCAGTGGTCGAACATTTCGTGTTTCATGCGACGGTACCGGGCTGGAGCGCCACGGTGGCCCTCGTTGCGCTCCTCTCGAGCGTCCAGCTCCTCATGATCGGCATACTGGGCGAATACGTCGGACGCATTTACGAGCAGGTGAAGGGGCGTCCGCTCTACGTCGTCGGCGAAGCTCTCAATCTGTCTCGCACCGCGGACAACGATGAGTTCGAGCCCAGGCCGTATGTCGCGCCCCCTACCATGCTGCCGTCGGCGCTGCCGGTTCCCGTGATCCATCCCGCGTTCCCCGCGCTGACGTCGGACTCGGCAGTGATTCTCGTGTCCGATCAGCCGAAGCCACCCGCCGCTCCCGGTGAAGCTTCCGCGTCACCGCCAGCCCCAGTCGAGGCCGCCGCGAAGGAAGCGGGCGCACTTCCACCGCCGGTACGCGCGTCTCTGCCCTCGAGCGCGCCCTCGCACCCTCCTCCTCCCCGCACCGCTCCTTCGAGTGCGCCGCTCCCGGCATCCCCATCGACGGCGCCTCCCGCGAGTGCAGGCGCGCGTCGATCGATCCCGCCACCCGTCCCTCCTCCGCGCTCGAAGAAGCCGATGAAGGGTACCTTGATGGGCATCGTCGCCCCGATGGACTCGGCGCCGCCCCCACCTGTGGGGCGTGTTCCGCACGGAATCGACGTGCCCCCGCCCACGGCGAGCGCTTCGCCACCCGAACCCACGAGTCCGCCTGCGGCCCCGTCCGGTCCTCCCCCCGGTATTGCCGTGCTCCCGGTGCCAGGCGCGCCGCCCCCGCCTCAGTTCGCGACCGCGCCGATCCAACCGATCCCGGGTCCAGCTCCGGAAGCGGGCGAAGAACAAGGCTCCAAGTAGCCGTGCACGAGTGCGAGCCATGGGATCGCCAAAACAGGGAGACGTCCCGCATATCGTACTCGCCGCGCTCGCGGCGGTAGCTTTTGGGTGCGAAGGGAGCCCGACGCTGCAGCCGTCGCTCGCGCGCCTCGCGGCTTCGCCGTCGTCGCGGATGATGCCGACGCCTGCGGTTCGTACACAATTAGATGGCCGTCGCTTTCCCGACAAGGTGGTCGCGCTGACTTGGGACGACGGTCCCGACGCGAACACGCTGGCGCTGGCGGCGTATCTAAGCCGCGAGCACGTTTCGGCGACGTTCTTCGTCGTGCACGAGTGGGCGGGTGGACTGTCGGCGGAGCCAGGGTCGGGCAAGGATGAGTTCGAGACCGGCTACGAGTACCTACCGATTCTCGGAGATCTGGTGCAGTTGGGGCACCGCGTCGGCAACCACACGCTCAACCACGTGCTCCTCAGCCAAGCGAGGCCCGAGCTCCTCGATCGCGAGCTCCGAGACAACCAGGAGAATATCGACCCGTTCCTCACCAACGAACTGCGCATCTTCCGCGCGCCGGGTGGCGCTTGGAGCGCGCCCGCAAGTCGCGTCACGGATGCAGATCCTTACCTTCTCGACCTCGTTGGCCCGGTGCGATGGGACATCGACAGGAAGGACTGGGAGAGCTCCCTCGACTGCCGATCCGCGCACCCGCTGGCGGAGTGCGAGCCCGCCGGGCCCGGGCATCGTAGTCGCGTCAAGCCGCAGGTCGTCGCACGGCGCTACCTTTCGTCGATCGAAGAGGCCGGCCACGGCGTCGTTCTGTTCCATGACCGCGTCGGGGACGTCGGCTCAAAATACGCTCTCCAGGTCGCCGAGCACGTCGTCCCGGAGCTCCGCGCGCGCGGCTTCGTTTTCGTTGCCCCCGTGCTCAGCTTCGGCGAACCCGCGCCTCGCCTTGCACCAATACAGGGGGACGAGGCTCCCGCTCTTGCCACGATGGCATCGCTTCGCATCGCCGATCTCGACGGCGACGGGCGTGCAGACGCGTGCATTCACGCACCCGGCGATCGACGATGCGCGCGCTCCGTCGAACTGGCCGGAACGGAGGAAGACCGTCGCCCGCGAACGGTCTTCGACGACGGAGCAGACGCCGGAGGCGCGTTCGCGTCCTGTGCAGCTCCCTTCGAGAGCGAAGACATCGAGCTGGCCGACGTGAACGGGGACGGGCGCGCCGACGTGTGCGCGAAAATGGGCTTCGGCATAGCGTGCGCGGTCGTAGAGCGGTCGGGCGAGTGCGGCCCCGTGCTCAAATGGTCGCTCTTCCAGGACCAAGTCGGTGCGCACGCAGGACGCGACACGGCCGACGCACCGATTCGGTTCGGCGATCTCGATGGCGACGGCAAGGCGGACGTTTGCCAGCCCTCCGCTTTTGGGCTCGTCTGCGCATTGAGTTCCGGCAAGGCGTTCGGGCAGGAGCGGGTGTGGGCGCCTCTGTCCGGGGGCGACGGCTGGCTCTCTTCCGACACGACGCGATGGCTGGCGCTTGCGGACGTGAACGGAGACGGCCGGGCCGATGCGTGCGGCCGCGGGGCGAGCGGTGTCGTTGTCTGTGCGCTGTCGACCGGCAAGAGTTTTGCTCCCGTCGAGCCGTGGACGACGGGAGACGAGCTCAAGGCTGCGAGCTGGCTCGGGGTGGGCGACTTGAACGGCGACGAGCGTGCAGACGTGTGCGGCTTCGTGGAGGGTCGCATCCTTTGCGCTTTGTCGACGGGCCGCGGGTTTACGAACGGGACGGTGTGGTTCTCGGCGGGGGCGTCCGAAGAGGCGGGACGACTCCTTGCGGGGGCAAGTCTCGCCCTTGGCGATGTGAACGGGGACAGACGAGCGGATCTTTGTGGATATGGGTCGGACGGGGTCCTCTGTGCGATGGCGCCGTGAGTCGCCGTCCGCGGGCGTGCCACGACGAGAGGGTTGGGCCGCGAGGTTCCTAGGCGTATGTTGCGCCGATGGCGCTCGCCGTATTGATGCCCACCTACGACGAGGCGGACGCGCTCGCGCGCACGCTCGTTTCGCTTCGTAGCCTCTCGGCATCTGTTACGGGTATAACCGTCTTTCTGGTCGACGACGGGAGTCGGTGCGCGATCGACCCATCGAACCTTCCGGCGCCCACGTCGACCTTTCGCCTCGTCCTCGCACGCCATCCCATCAACCTCGGCCAAGGTGCGGCGCTCGAGACGGCGCGCCAGCTCGCGCTCTTGGAGCCGCCCTTCGACGCGTACGTCACGATGGATTCGGATGGTCAGCACGGCGCAGCCGACGCGCTGGCGCTCGCAAACGCGATTCACAGAGGTGCGGACGTCGCGTTCGGCGACCGGTTCCGCGGCGACTCGAACGTCCCGGTTCTTCGCGGCGTGCTCCTCCGCGCGGCGCGCACGTTCGAGCGCATTCTCACCGGCCTGGCCGTCTCGGACGCGCACAACGGACTTCGGGCGTTCAGCCGCCGCGCGCTCGAAAGAATCGTCATCCGCCAGAATCGGATGGCGCACGCCACCGAAATCAAACAGAAGGTCGCCGGCGCGCGT
>Ga0182024_10016000_pt1 | contig 14284 bp, 11 predicted proteins | sample P32metaG_FD_120480 | JGI IMG/M metagenome (GOLD analysis project Ga0182024, IMG submission 120480) | Permafrost microbial communities from Stordalen Mire, Sweden - P3-2 metaG (Illumina Assembly) | ecosystem: Environmental > Terrestrial > Soil > Wetlands > Permafrost | place: Sweden: Stordalen... | reverse complement strand
GGCGAACTGGCCGACGCGCGCCGCCGCCAGCGCAAGGGCGCGGCCTACGACGGCCACGGCAACGAAATCGTCACCTACATCATCGACCGGAACATCAACTACACGAACGTCTGCAACGTCTACTGCAAGTTCTGCGCCTTCATGCGGACCGAGCGCGACGACGACAGCTACGTGCTCTCGCCCGAACAGATCGGCGAGAAAATCAAGGAACTCGAAGCCATCGGCGGCACGCAAATTCTCATGCAGGGCGGCCATCATCCGAAGCTCGGGATCGATTACTATATCAACCTGCTCCACTACATTCGCCAGCATCATCCGACGATCAACATCCACGGTTTCTCGCCGCCCGAGTTCAATCACTTCGCGGAGGTTTTCAATATGTCACTGGAAGAAGTCATCACGCGCTTCAAGGAAGCGGGACTCGGCTCGATCCCCGGCGGCGGCGGCGAAATCCTCGTCGACAAAATTCGCAATGCCATCTCGCCGCTGAAATGCAACTCGGACCAGTGGCTCGAAGTGATGCGGATCGCGCATCGGCTTGGACTCAACAGCTCGGCCACGATGATGTTCGGCCATGTCGAAAGCATCGACGACCGGATCGAACACCTGCGCCGCCTCCGCGACGTGCAGGACGAAACAGGCGGCTTCACCGCGTTCATCTGCTGGACCTTCCAAAGCGACGGCACAAAAATGCGCAACATCCCCCCCACCGGCTCGCACGAATATCTGCGGATGCAGGCGCTCAGCCGCGTCTTCCTCGATAATTTTGACAACGTCCAGTCGTCCTGGGTGACGCAAGGCCCGAAGATCGGCCAAGTCGCGCTTCAGTACGGCGCGAACGATTACGGCAGCGTGATGATGGAGGAAAACGTCGTCTCCGCCGCCGGGACGAGCTTCCGCCTCACCGTGGACGAAATCAAAAAAGCCATCACCGAACTCGGCTACGAAGCGCGGCAAAGGGATAATTGGTATAAGCTGCTGGAAGGTCAGACTCCGTCCTGACCGCCGCTACAGCAGAAATGAACCTTGATTCCCTCCTCCACGGCGAACTCGCCAAGCTCGAAGAGGCCAACCTGCGCCGAACCTTGCGCGTCGCGGATGAAATGTCTGCATCCATGCTCAATTTCGCGGCGAACGATTACCTCGGCTTGAGCCGGCATCCCGCTTTGATTGAAGCGGCGCGGCAGGCGACGGCGCAGCGCGGCACGGGCGCGGGCGCGTCGCGATTGGTCACCGGCACCAACTCCGCCGTTCTCGCGCTGGAGGAACAACTCGCAGCGTGGAAGGAAAAGGAAGCGGCGCTCGTTTTCAGCAGCGGATATGCCGCCGCGCTCGGGATGATTCCGACCCTCGTCGGCAAAGGCGACACTGTGATTTTGGACAAACTCGCCCATGCCAGCCTGATCGACGCCGCGCGGCTGAGCGGTGCGACGGTGCGCACTTTTCCTCACAATGACATGGGCCGTTTGGAAAGCCTGCTAAAAAAAATCTCTCCCGGCAAAACGCACATCCTGGTCGTCACCGAATCGATCTTTTCGATGGACGGCGACGCTGCGCCATTGCGCGAGTTGGTCGAATTGAAGGACCGCTACGGCGCATGGCTTCTCGTCGACGAGGCCCACGCGACGGGTCTCTACGGTGCGACCGGCGCAGGTCTCGTCGCCGAAGCGGGATTGAGCGCGCGCGTGGAAATCGTCATGGGCACGTTGAGCAAGGCGCTCGGTAGCGTCGGCGGCTATATTGCCGGTTCACGCACGCTGATCGACTGGCTCGTCAATCGCGCCCGCAGTTTTATTTATTCGACCGCGCTTCCCCCCGGAGTGATCGCAGCCAGCCGCGCGGCGATCGAGTTATGCCAGGCGCCCGAAGGAGCATCACTGCGCGGGCGTCTTTGGGGAAACGTCGCCCGTTTTCACGCCGGATTGCCTACCCGCTGGAAAAACGGAACGCTTTCTTCAAGCGCCATCCAACCGCTCATCTGCGGTGAGGCTTCCGCCGCTTTGCAATTGGCTGCGACTCTGCGCGAAGCAGGTTTTCTCATCCCCGCCATCCGCTATCCGACCGTCCCGCGCCATGCCGCCCGCCTGCGCGTGACCCTTAGCGCGGCCCATGCCGATAAAGACATTGATGCGCTTAATAGGGCTTTGGCTGTTGTGTCCTCCTGAGTTTGTCGCGCGCTCGTGTGGCAGGATCGGTTCAGCCTGTAGCGGCGGTCTATGACCGCCGATGGAAAGAGAAAACGTGTTGGCTATCCACGGCGGTCATAGACCGCCGCTACAGAAAGACCCAGGATGACGTTTTTTTAATAATTGAACGCCTTTCCTCCCAAGGCGTCCAAAGAGAGAGGTCGTCCGTAGATTGGTGTCAGATGTGTTTGATAAAGTGCGATCAACAGAAACAGGACTAGAAAATAGAATGACCGGCGACCTTCGCAGGTTGTCACGGGCCGGTCTTTAGTTAAAACTATGGTTATGCCCCCACTCATTCAAAAAATTGAGCCTGGCGATGTCATCGGACGTTGCCGGACCATCCGCGAGCTGGGCCGCGGCGGGGTGGGCACGGTCTATCTGGCTACGCATCAGACGCTCCAGATTGAAGTGGCGCTCAAGGTCCTTTCCCCAGCCCTGTCGATGGATAACCCGGCGCTGGCGGAACGGTTCATTCGCGAGGCGCAACTGGCCGCGCGCATCCGGCATCCGAACGTCATCGCCGTGATGGACGCGGCCCATGACGAAGCCACCGGGCTCTACTTTATCGTGATGGAATATGTCGGCGGCGGTTCCCTTTCGTGGCATTTGCGGAACGGCCCGCTGCCGGAAAAAAAAGCGCTCGCCATCATTACCGGAATCACCCACGCGCTGGTGATCGCGGAGGAAAACCGGATCGTACATAGGGATATCAAGCCCGACAACATCATGCTCGACCTGCGCGGAACGGCGAAGCTGGCCGACCTGGGCCTGGCCAAGCACGCCCTCGATTCGCGCCTCAGCCTGACCCTGGGCGGCAGCTTCATGGGCACGCCCGCCTACATGAGTCCCGAGCAAGCGCGCGACGCCAAGATCGCCGATACCCGGGACGATATCTACAGCTTGGGCGCAAGCTTCTACGAATGCCTGACCGGCGAACCGCCGTTCCAGGGTGAAACCCCTTACAACATCATGAGCGAGCTTTTGACCAAGCCTTCGCCGAAACCAAGCGCGGCTCGCCCCGGAATTTCCCGCTCGGCGGACCTGATCTGCCGCAAGATGATGGCCAAGACCCGTGATTTGCGTTACGCCGATGCCCGGGCCCTGCTTCAGGATTTGCAGCTTGCGCAGACTTACGGTGATTCCGGCCTCGACCGGCTCGAAGCAGCCAGCTTCGACCACGATTCGATCACGGCTCGCCAGCAGGAAACGACTTACGGCATCGAAACCTCCTCCGATGGGGTCTATGCGGAACCGGAAACGCCGGACGATTCCCCGGTGCGGCCTCTTTCCAGACCCGCGTCGAAGTTCATCCCGCCGCGTCGGACCGATAGCAACGTTTTCGGTGCAGCCGCACTCCTCATCGCCCTGGTGATCATCACGACTCTCTTGCTCGCGTGGGCGGGGCCAAATCATCCGTTCTCGTTTCTGGAGAACGAATTTGCCCTGCTTTCCGGCAAGCCCTTATCACCGCAGCCTCACGTCGCCCCAACCGGGCCGGGATCCTCGAACACGAGCGCCGATCAAGGACGCCACACCACGTTAACGAAAAATCCGCCCGCCGATGTCGCGCCGACCATCCCGAACAACGCGCTGACAACACCTGCCCAACCCAATGTTGCTCCAATGGCACTTCCGGTGAATCCATCCGACGTCACCAACGGCGGCCCGATAAACCCAGCCGCGCCAACACCGGCTTTGGCGGCGCTTCCCGACAGCGCCTTTACCGCCCGGGACATTGCGGAAAAAAGCCTGGATCCCGGCATCGTGGCGCCCACCGGTCACGCCGAGTTGCTGAAGATCATCGGCAAACGCGATGAGACTCAAATCACTCCCACCACCTGGACGTTTTACTTTTTCGACGTGAACGCCGCCGGCCATGCCCGCATTGTCACGGTCAACGGCGGCAAAGCCATCAAGACCGGGGAGGATCTCGTTGATTTTGCCTCGCCCTATACCGAATCGGCCGTTCTCTCTGAAGATCAAATCCAGAAGGATTCCGCCGACGCCCTGCAAATCGCCGAGGGGTCGATTCCCGGCGTGACCGTGACCAGTTCCGAGTTCACCCTGATGCAACAAAAGAATTCCGTTCCGATGTGGAAAGTGACGCTGTGGACGAAAGATTCGAGCGGCGAGGAGCGTAAATTGGGCGACGTCATCCTTCTGGCCCAAGACGGCACCCTCATCAAAAAAATCTGAAAACGTAGCGTCCTCATGTCGCGGCGGTCTATGGCCGCCGTGCGTGGCGAATATGCTTCCCCTTTTTCATCGGCGGTCATAGACCGCCGCTACAACTGCATTAAGCCAAATCCGCCAAAACAGCTTCGACATCGGTTTCGGAAAAGCGGTCGGTGTGCTGGGCGCGGCAAAGCTTGGCGTAGAGGCCGTCCCGGGCGAGGAGTTCGTCGTGCGTGCCGCGCTCAAGAATGCGCCCCTTTTGCAGCACAAGGATCAGGTCGGCGTGGCGCACGGTGGAGAGTCGGTGCGCGATGACAAACGAGGTGCGTCCGGCGAGCAATCGCCGCAGCGCCTGCTGGATGAGCTGTTCCGTGGCCGTGTCGACGCTGGCGGTCGCTTCATCGAGCACCAGCACCGGCGGATTTTTCAGCAGCGCCCGCGCGATGGAGATGCGCTGCTTCTCGCCAACGGAAAGCTTCACGCCACGCTCGCCGACATGGGTGTCATAACCTTCCGGCATAACCGAAACGAACTCGTGCACGCAGGCCGCGCGCGCCATCTCCTCGATTTCCTGCCGCGTCGCGCCGGGCCGTCCGAAGCGGAGGTTGTCGAGAATCGTGCCGTTGAAAAGAAACGTCTCCTGCGAAACCACTCCGATTTGTTCCCGCAATTCGCGGAGCGAAATGTCGGCCACGTTGCGGCCATCGAGCATAATTTCTCCGCCCGTCGCTTCGTAAAATCGACTGAGCAGCGAAACGAGGGTCGATTTTCCCGCGCCGGTCGGACCAACCAGCGCAACGCACTGACCCGGCTTCACGGCAAGATTGATCTCATGCAAAGCCGACACATCGGGGCGATAGGAAAAGGAGACGTTGCGATACTCGACCTGGCCGCGGACGCGTTGGTAGCCGTCGTCGCCACACGAGTGTGCCGGGCGACGGTCCGCTGCTTCACCATAATTCTCGGTGGCCGCGTCGAGGATTTCCGCCACGCGTTCACTCGACGCGCGACCGGCCTGGTAGAGCTGGTTGATCTGGTGAAGGCTCCTGACCGGCTCGTAGAACATTCCGACAAAAAGGAAGAAAGTCACCAAGTCGCCGAGTTTCATCGTGCCCGCGAGAACATCCGAACCGCCGATGTAGAGCACGATGGCGCTGCCGAGCGCGCCAAAAAAGGTCATCGCCGAAATGTACCAGGACCAGACCCGCATGATGACCAGTTGCGTGTCGCCGACGAGTTGCGCCGAGGCGGAAAAGCGCGTCAGCTCGGTTTCTTCCCGCGCGTACGATTTGATCTGGCGGATGCCCTGGAGGTTGTCGAGAAGGAGCGAGTTCATCGCTGATGCCGCCCGGCGCTGATCGCGGTAGCGGAAGCGAGCCGTCATCGTGTACCAGATGACTCCGGCGAAAAGAACCGGCATGGGTAGGAGCATCCACGCCGCAAGCCGGGCGTTCAGCCAAAAAAGGAAAATACCCACGCCGATGATTTGCAGGATGCCGACGATGCCCTGCTCGACACCGTCGATGAGCACGCGCTCCATGGCAGTGACATCGTCGATCACGCGGGTGATAATGTCGCCGGTGGCACGCTGATCATACCAGCGCAACGGGAGCCGCTGGAGCGTTCGGTAAAGATCGCGACGCAGATCAAAGATGACTTTTTGTTCGAAGGTGTTGTTCCAGCGGATGCGCACGGCGTTCAGGACGTTCTGCGCCAGGAACGCACCCACGACGTAAAGGGCGTAGCGGAGGAGCAGTTCGGCGCGATGGGGAATCAGGACGTTGTCAATGACCAGTCCGGTGACCTTGGGAAAGACGAATCCAGCCAAGGTGCTCGCAATGGCCGCTCCGAAGGTGCCAAAGCAGAGCAGCGGATAAGCTCGGGCGTAAACCCAGACGCGGCGGAAGGTTTTCATATCAGTTGTCGCTGAATTTTGACGGAATTAACGGAATTACGGAATTACCAAATTAACGGAATTTTTTTGAAGGTAGCCGGCGCAGGCCCTTGCGCCGGTGCAGTTGTAGCGGCGGTCTATGACCGCCGAAGAATAGACAATACGCTTTCTCTTTTCGTCGGCGGTCATAGACCGCCGCTACAACGGAGCTTCAAACGACGACCTACCGACTCATGCGACACCCACGACCCATTTCGACGCGATCTGATGAGACGCAGGTCGTGAGCATCTTCAGCAGAGATCTGGGGCTTCTTCTCTTTTGATTTCATGAAGTGAACAGTCTACACATTAAAGCGAAACTCGAGGACGTCGCCATCCTGGACGGTGTATTCCTTGCCCTCGATGCGGAGCCGCCCGGCCTCGCGCGCCTTGGCGAAGGAGCCGAGCTTCACGAGCTCTTCATAGGCCGTGCATTCCGCCGCGATGAAGCCGCGCTCGAAGTCGGAATGGATCACGCCCGCCGCCGCCGGGGCCTTGTCGCCCGCATGGATCGTCCAGGCGCGCGTCTCCTTTTCGCCGGTGGTGAAATAGGTGCGCAGGCCGAGCAAATGATACGCCGTGCGGATCAATGCGCCGACGCCCGATTCCTTCACGCCGAGGCTTTCGAGATATTCCTTCTGCTCGTCTTCGCTGAGGTCGACGAGGTCCGATTCGATTTGCGCGGAGATGACCACCGCCTCGGTGTTGAGATGCGTCTTCACATAATCGCGCACGGCCTTGACGTGAGGATTCGCGTCGGGATTGGCCAGTTCCTTCTCGGCGACGTTGCAGGCGAAGAGAGTCGGCTTGGCAGTGAGGAGGAAGAAATTTTTCAGCACGGCTTTCTCGTCGTTGGTGACGTCGAGCATGATGGCCGGCTTGCCTGAATCGAGATGCGGTTCGAGTTTGGCGATCAGATCAAGCTCGGCCTTGGCCTGCTTGTCGCCGCCGCGCGCGGCCTTGGTGTTTTTGTCTTTCCGCTTTTGCACAGCGTCAAGATCGCACAGGACGAGTTCAGTGTTGATGACCTCGATGTCGCGCACCGGGTCAACCGTGCCGGAAACGTGGTGGATGTCGTCATCCTCGAAACAGCGCACGACTTGAATGACGGCGTCGACTTCGCGGATGTGGGTGAGGAACTTGTTGCCCAGGCCTTCCCCCGTGCTCGCGCCTTTGACCAGGCCGGCGATGTCGACGAACTCGAAAACGGCGGGGATGATTTTCTGCGATTTCGAGATGGCCGAGAGTTTGGCCAGGCGGTCGTCGGGCACCGTGACGATGCCGTTGTTCGGTTCAATGGTGCAGAAGGGATAATTCGCCGCCTGCGCCTTGCGGGTGCGGGTGACGGCATTAAAGAGCGTGCTTTTCCCGACATTGGGGAGTCCGACGATTCCGGCGCGTAACATAAGGGGCCAAGCCTAGCGCGGGAGGTAGGCGATGGCAAGGGGCGTTGGATTGGGGTAGTAGTACAGTTTGAATCCAGTTATTCCGCTTTGGCAAAAAAGGCTTTGTAAATTAGATACAGTCCCCCCAAAGGAACAGCTCAACACCAGAATCAAATCAAATCCGCGAGGCCGGAAGTGAGTAGCTATGATTAAGTTGGTAGTAACGCCTAAAAGTATAACTCCGCCTCCCAATAATTTCGCCCGCTTAGGAGGTGGTTTCAACACTTAATTAAGCTAACAGCGCAATGACTCCTTCCAAGCTCCAAACGTGATCGGCGGTTTCCGGCGGCCCGGCAACGACAGGCTTGCCTGAGTTGTCAAGGTCGCCGAAGGCGACAGGAAGCTGTCTGAAATCTTCGTGAACCTGTGGGCGGCTTCCTGTGCGCTCGCGATGCCGCGCTCGCGCACCCGGACAACAAGTTGTCCGGGCCACCCGAAAAAGACACCGCAGCTAGGGACAGCGACGGCTGCCAACCGAAATGATCCATCGACAAGCTCAGGATGACAATCGGAGCGGTTCGCTTCAATCCATCTCGCCTGGCGCCAAAACTGTTTTGATGAGGGACATGCCGTATCCCTCCTCGAGTTGGCTTTTTAGCCGTTCGTTCATGCCCCAATCGTCTGCGCTGGATTTCTTTTGAATGCTTCGGATATCGATAAGCCTCAGCTTTCGGTTGCCTAGAATCTCCTTAAGCAATTGTTCGGGTTCCGGTCGTGAAAGCGGGCAGACGAAAGTTCCGAAGAAATCCGGGTGAAAGTCTTCCTGCTCTACAAATTGAGTCGGGTGAGCGTGAAATACAATCCACGTATACATTTCCGCCATGCGCCGACTTTGAAATGATAAAACGGGCAAGACCAGCCTTTTTACCGAGATGTCGCAACGCAAGAGAGCCCTTTCATCCGTGGCCGACTCGCCTCCGCTCAGGATGACGAAATTTTCTACCGATGCTCGTGCGTGCGGAAGCTGTTCAACGTGCGCAGGTCGTGCTGGAAGGGATCGTCGAGGTGGATTTGTTTGCCTTCGCCGATGTAGATGAGGTCCCAATCGATGACGTAGGAGAGCTTTTTGTGGAGGATCGTGCGCATGGCTTCGCTGCGAAGATTGGCGCGCGTGTTGGGCGGCGGCTGGATGAAGAAGTCCCGTTTCGCGAGACCGGGCAGCTTTAGATCCAACAAGGATGTGCCGGGCAGGCCGGCCAGGAGCGACTTCGAGGGATCAACGGAATGATATTCGAGATCGAGGCTTTCAAGCCACGTGTCGCGCCAGGTGATGCCCTCCGATTTCACAAATGAATCGAGCAGGTACTGCTTGGTGATCCAGTCAAGCTTTCCGATCAGCGCACCCGGATCGTGCCGCAGTTTTCCGAGCGCAAATTTCCACGCCTCGACCGTCCATTTGCCGTCGGCGTCGAGTTCGATTTTGCCCGAGGTGGCCGCTGCGAGAAATTCCTCCAGGAGATCGAGGGCCGGGCGTTCGCTCCGGTCGGCCATCTCGACCTTCCATCCCGCGTGGGCGGGATTCGGTTGATGCGAAAGCTTCCGCATGGCGCAAACCGGTTCGTAGAGCGCGATGTCGGGCAGCGCGTCGGCCTCGAGCAAATCGAGCATGAGCGCGGTCGTGCCGACCTTGATCGCGTTGGCGAAGGGGAGCAGATTCGAGTCGCCCAAAAGCAAATGGAGGCGGCGAAACCGGCGGTAATCGGCGAGCGGCTCGTCCCGGGCGTTGATGAGCGCGCGGTTGAACTGCACCCATTCGTAAATATCGGTCTGGATGAAATCGGCGCGCTGGGAAATCTGGTACGGCACCGCCTCGCCGGCGTCGAGCTTCCCGTAACGCCTCGGCGCCTGCGTCATCCCCACGCGGCCCGCACCGACGAGGAGAATGCGCACGGCCAGAAAGGTGAGGAGCGTGTCGATATTACGCTTGGTCAGCGGCGCATCGCGGTTGAGCAGGTAATTCTCGTGGCAGCCGAACGTCGCGCTCGTGTAGTGGTCGATGTTGTTCTTGATGAAGGAAACCTCGGGCAGGAGATGGAGCTCCTGGAGCGCCTGCTGGAGCAGGACTTCGCCGACCTGGTCGTAGGCCACCACATCGGCCAGGGACAAACATTCCGGCGTGCAGTACTCGACGTGGCCCATGTCGAGATAGAGCCGCCCGCCGTTGAAAAGAAAACCGCCGTTACCGGCCGGTTCGTCGTAGTCGCGGTCGTGAAGATCGATCAGCCCGAGCTTTTTCTTTTTGAAGATATAATCGCGCACCCGCGTGGGGACGGCGGGCAGCCCGAACGATTCGGGAGCCATACAGCCATATTCGGTTTCCAAACCGGCGAGCCGCTTCATGCTCTAATCGTACTGGTGTTTTGTCGGCTGCCAACTGCGATGCGCAAAAATATAAGACAGGGAATTTTGACATGAAAACATGAAGGAGATGAAAGACAGGAATGAGGAAGACGGTTTTTATCTCCTATTTTATTTTTTAATTCTCTCATCTCCTTCATTCTCTTCTTCCAAAATAGTGATGACCGGGCTTGACCTTGAGGGTGGCACTTCGCATAACCTACCTCTCTTCGCCCGAAACGAAGTAAGTTTTTACTTTAAAAACGTAATAAATCCCATACCCTATCCCTTATGACTATCCGGTCCTTCTCTTCCTCCATCGTCTGCGCGGTCGCTTTCGCACTCGTCGCCACTCCAACTTTCCTCGCCCACGCCCAAGCCCCCGCCGCCGCACCGGCAGACACCTCTTCCTCCAATGCCGCTCCTGCCACGCCCGCTGCTCCTGCCGCTACCCCCGCCCCGGCTGAAGTCGCTCCCGCTGACACCAATGCCGCCACGGCCACGGCGCCCGCGGAACGGCCTTCAACCTATACGATCGCCAAAGGCGACTCGCTCTGGAAAATCGCCCACGAGTTTGGCACCACTGTCGTCCAGTTGAGGAAGGCCAATAAGCTTAAAAAGGGCGCATTGCTTCATCCCGGTCAGGTCCTGCAAATTCCTCCAGCCACGAGCGACACGACCACCAAGTAGTCCCTGATCCCACCCGTTGAGCCAACAACTCACCTTCAAGCGCCTTTGAGTTAAAAAAGCCTGGAACTCATTTCAATGAAAAATCGGAACTTATCCTCCCCGATTCTCAGCGTCATTGTTCTTTCGCTTGTTGCCAATCCGCCTCTCCTTTCCCAAGCCGATCCCGGCGTCTCGAACTCAACCTATTCCACCACCGCAGCACAACCCGCTCCGGTGGCGATGACAAGCAGCGCAACGGCCACGCCGACCGCGAAACACACCACCAACTATACGGTGGTAAAAGGTGATTCGTGGACGAGCATCGCCAAAAAATTTGATACCACGCGCAAGAAGCTGAAGAAGCTCAACAATCTGACGGCCACGACCGTGAAACCGGGGCAGGTTCTGCTGGTTCCTTCCACAAGAAGCGCCAGGACGGCAACCGCCGCGCTGACTTTCAAAGCAAAGGCCGATCACGAATACCCCATGGCGCAACCTGTGCAGGACTTCGACATCCCTGCCTCGACCTTCGCTTCGTGCCCGGTGCCAATTCCCTCTGAAGACCAGGATGCCGATTCACCCGCGCCCGTCGTGGCGGAAAAGCCCGCGCCCATCGCAAAACCCGTCGTTCCCGAGGAATTAGCCGCCGCTCAAGCGCAGGAAAACGGTCCTGCAGACGGCAGTAAAATTCCCGCGGACAACAGTAATATTTCAGCTTCGCCCACCCCCACGCCGCAGGACACAGATACCGAGGTTGCGCCGGGCAGTTCGACAAAACATTTTGAGTATGCGCAGCCGGTTCCGAGCTATTCGACCACGGGCCCTTCGGACGGCAGTAATTCCTCGACGCCCTTCAACCCACCCGCACCCCAACCGACGCACCGCAGCCTCGCCGAGATTTTAGGCTTCAGCGCACCGCGCACGAATGATTGGGGAAATCGTTTCCTCCAGGAAGCCCAACTGCTCAGCGATCAAGGCATCGAGTACGACGAAGATTGGCGTCCTCCGGGTGAATCCCGCGCCTGGGAGATGGATTGCTCGAACACGACGCGTTATCTCTACAAGGTCACGACGGGAATCCAACTGCCACGCACCGCTTCGGATCAATATTACTATCTCCATCTGCAGGGCAAGGCCTGGGATGTTCCCCAGACAGCCGACGGCTGGGCCGATACCGAGTTCCTGCGCCACAACCTCAAGCCAGGCGACCTTCTTTTCTGGGAAAACACCTACCGGCCCGAACGGCAACCGCCGATCACCCACGTGATGGTCTTTCTCGGCACCAACGATAAGGGCCAGTGGATCATGGCCGGTTCGCAAACCAGCCGGGGCGGCGAGCACAACCGGCGCAACGGCGGACCTGATATTTATGTTTTCCGGCCCACCCAACCCTGCGGCGGTTACACGACATGGCTGGGGTTGGTTCATCATCAGGGCCGCTTCTGCGCTTTCGGTCGCCCCCTCGAAGCCGATCCGACCAAGCTGGCTGTCGTTGAGAATGATTAGTCGCTCTGTGTGGATTTATTTCGTTAATTTCGTCATTCCGGCAAAAATTGACCCGACTCAAGGCACGGGTATCATTCGCCTATGACTGTTAAGGTTGTTATTGAAAAGGGTGAAGACGGTTATTTTTCCATCCATTGCCCCTCGCTGAAAAGTTGCTGGTCGCAAGGCAAGACCTCAGAAGAAGCTTTGCGCAATATCCGCGAGGCAATCGTCCTCTATCTCGAATCCGGCCCAGAAGAAGAATTAGTATTAGGATAATAGTCCAAGGTACTCCTGTGAAACTCCCTCTACTTTCAGGAATACAAGTTCTAACCACTCTTCAGCAGATGGGATTCGAGGAAGTATGTCGCAAGTGCGATCATGTTAAAATGCAGCATCCTGACGGACGTAGAATTGTGTTTCCCTTTCATACCAAGGTCGATCGTTTCACTCTCAAGGGTGCTTTGAGAGATGCGATGATCGATCTTGATGACTTCATTAAAAGTATGAAGTAGGGCCATCCAGCATCGGTCAGGCGTTAATCCTGTCCAAAATCGGACAAAGCTCTATTCTTAAGGAAAACCAATCACGCTTTTATGGGCAAATATCTTCTCGGCTGCGCCGGCGTTCTCGTCATCGGCATCATTCTTCTCGTCATCGTCGTGGGCGCCATGTGGGCGGACAACTACAACAAGCTTGTCAGCCTCAAGCAGGCGGTTGATTCCCAGTGGGCCGAGGTCGAGAACCAGTACGAGCGCCGCGCGGACTTGATCCCCAATCTGGTCAACACGGTCTCGGGAGCCGCCAACTTCGAGAAGTCGACGCTGACCGACATCGTCCAGGCCCGCGCGAGCGTCGGCCAGGTGAAGCTCGATCCGAGTCAGGCGCCCACCGATCCCGCCAAGCTCCAGCAATTCGAGCAGGCCCAAAGTCAGCTCGGCAACGCGCTCTCCCGCCTGCTGGTCGTCTCGGAAAACTATCCCGACTTGAAGGCGAACCAGAACTTCATCGATCTCCAGGCCCAGTTGGAAGGCACGGAGAACCGCATCACCACGGCCCGCAATTATTTCAACCAGGCGGCCCAAAGCTACAACACCGCGGTGCAAAGTTTTCCCAGCAACTTCGTGGCCGGAATGTCGGGGTTCACCACGCGTCCCTACTTCCAGGCAAAGGAAGGCAGCGACGTCCCGCCCGCCGTCAATTTCGATAATATGACCAACGCCGCGCCCGTTCACTAAGCGGTGCGCCCAGTTTCAGCCATGATCAAGCGACAAGACGTGCGGTGGTTGCCAGCGCTGGCCGTGGCGCTGATCCTCCTGCTCTGTCACAGCGGAAACCTTTTCGCCCAGACGCAAAATCTTCCGCCCAAGCCGGACCGCTATATCTCTGATCAGGCGGGCGTGGTCGACGCCTCGACCCTCTCCGCGATCAATGATCAACTCGAACAGTTCGAGAAGAACACCTCCAACCAGATTGTCGTTGCGATTTACCCCAGCCTGCCGCCGGATGCCGAAATCGCCCAGTACGCCACCTATACTTACAACGCGTGGGGCCTGGGCCAGAAGGGCAAGGACAACGGCGCGCTTCTGATGATTTTCGTCAACGACCACAAGATGTTCATCTGCACCGGGCGCGGACTGGAAGGCGCGCTGCCCGACGCGATTTGCAAAAATATCATCGACCAGGTCATCGCGCCTCAATTCAAGCAAGGCGACTACGCCGGTGGCATCCAGGCGGGCATCAATGCGATGATCGCGGCGACGAAGGGCGAGTACAAGGGAACCGGCACTACGGTCGCCGATCGGAATGGCTCCGACCAGAGCTTCCCGTGGCAGATCATCGTTATCTTCATTGTTATTTTTATCCTCACTCGGTACGGCTCCGGCCGGTCAGGCCCCTTCATCTTCACCGGCGGTGGATACGGTGGTGGCGGATTTGGCGGTGGTGGAGGTGGATTCGGCGGCGGAGGCGGTTTTAGCGGAGGCGGGGGCGGTTCCGCAGGCGGTGGCGCGGGAGGAGGCTGGTAGACCATGAAAGTGAAACACTTTTTG
>Ga0182024_10015999_pt1 | contig 14285 bp, 16 predicted proteins | sample P32metaG_FD_120480 | JGI IMG/M metagenome (GOLD analysis project Ga0182024, IMG submission 120480) | Permafrost microbial communities from Stordalen Mire, Sweden - P3-2 metaG (Illumina Assembly) | ecosystem: Environmental > Terrestrial > Soil > Wetlands > Permafrost | place: Sweden: Stordalen... | reverse complement strand
TATTTCCTTGGCGCGGCTGGTAACCGCGAATGAAGCGAATCCGAACAGGCCGAGCATGGTGACGGCCAGCACCAACGAGGACAGGATGGTCAGAATGACGGCGTCTGTGCGGTCGGCGGCGCGGGATCGCGTTGCCTCGGCGGCGAGCGTATCCATTGCGTCGACCACGCGGCCATGCTGAGTTGGTCCGAGCTCTTTCCAAACTCGGCCCATGATGGCGTCGAGCAGCCCTGGCTTCGTCCGCACGAGGTAAATCGCATTGGGTCCCGGCGGAACCGCCGGGGTCAGCACCACATCATAGACGACGTCGCCGGGACCCATAGACGGCGCCGCCTGCAGCAACTCCACCACACCCACCACGGTTGCAGAACCGCCGTTGAGAAGACTGAAATACATCGGCTTTCCCAACGCTCGTTCGCTATTGCCGTAAAGCTTAGTGGCCAGATCTTCGGTGATGACCACCTCGGTGCCGAATGCCTTGTGCGAAGGGCCGCCGCTCGAAGGCGCCGGCAGTACACTGTCGGCGTTGAACATCCTGCCTCGAAGCAGATGCAAGCCCAGCACATCGATAATCGCGTCAGTCGATTGGTACACGAACACAAATCGCTTATTTTCCTTGAGATCCTGATTTGGCGAGACCAAGGAACGTAACCCGGCGCGAGTCTGCGGTATCGCGTTACTTACACAGGCTGCGACAATTCCGGGAATCGATCTCAAATACTCGAGGTCGAGCTTGACGGTATTTTGTTGATCGTAGTCTTTTCCCTGGCCACGGCTGTATATCCAAAATGTATTGGCCAAATCCATTCCCGTCGAGCTTTCCGTTGCCTCCAGCCGTGCATCGATGACGTACGCTACATTTGCAAATATCATCAAGCTCAACGCGACTTGAGCCGAGAGCAGCAGCGGACCGGCCGGGCTTTGCCAAAGCGATTTTAGTACCGTTCTGATCGACATTTCGGCTATTGAATCTTGAGAAAGGTTGCCGGAGCCAGACGCCCAATGCGCCACGCCGGGTATAACCCGGCGAGCACGCCTGCGAGCAGCGATAAAGCTACGGCGGTCAGGATCATCTGACCGTCCATGTGCGAGAGCGACTGCGCGATCGTGGTGATGTCGGGGTTGTCGTCGAATTGAGCGGACCGCATGAGGACAAACATTCGGATCAAACGTAGGCCAATCGCTGCGATACCGATACCAACGATGCCGGCGAAGACACCCAATAGCGCAACTTCGATAAGGTGCTGGCGAACGACATCACCGCGGGTCGCGCCCAAAGCTCTTCGAATCCCGGACAAAGGGGCCGCACCCATAAATTTCGCCAATAGCAGGCCCAAAGTATTCAAGACGCAAACGCCGAGAAACGTCAGGGCAAGCACCACTTGAATCTTGTTCTGATTTCCGACCACCTCATTCATCTCGAGCCAGGTCGAGACGCTCGCGAGGCGATTGTTCGGCGGCCTCGCAAATCGACCGGCCTGCTGCTGAGCGCGGTGATAGTTCTCTAGAAACTGCGCGTATTCGCGGTATTGGCGTTTCGTCGTTAACTCAGCCCATACGCCGGTCGATGAGTTGCACTCTGACGGCGCGAGTGCCTTAAACGTGTCGAGCATCGTCATGGTTTGGTAGCAAAACCCCTCGTAACGCAGACCCGCTACGGATTCAACCCAGCGAAATGGAATAAACAGATCATCGGGAGGCCCGAAGTCCTCCGCCTCGTCATAGAAGCGCGGCAATGGCAGCCACTTGGCCAGGATGCCGATGACTGTGAAGTGCTGACCGCTCAAGGTCAGGCCGCGGCCCACGTTATTCCCGCCGCCGAATAATCGATCGTTGAGATTGCTGCTGATGACGACAACCTGGGCGGGATCATCGTCCTCGGACTGAGTCCATCCGCGACCGTACAGAAACGGCACATCGAACATCGAGAAAAATTCTCGGGTGGTCACGCGAACTTCCCGGTAGGTCGGCGGGCTTCCAGGTCGCAGTGAATCAACCAGCCCACCGGAGTAAGACATTATTACGCTGCGCTCGGGTATTTTCGATTGGTAGATCGCCAACGCATCTCGATAAATTAAAGTGAAGGGCGGATATTCCGGATGCGGCTGGTCCTTCTCGTCCATCGCGGGACGGCTGTCGATTAACACGCGGAATAGGACATCGTTCTTCCACCAAATCGGATTACCGGCTTTCGCGTGGTAGAGAGTAATGGCTACCACCGATGTACCAATGCCAATGGAAATGACGGCGACAATGAGGGCAGCAATAAATGGATTGTGCCGGATGCTTAGCAACGCAAGTCGAAGATCGTGCCAAAACATGGGCTTTACTGTTTGGGCGCGCTTGCGGCCCCCAGCGCCTTGACGATTGCTGCGAGTTGACCCAGCGCCGCTGCGTCTTCGGCACTGACCGGCGGGTTTTTGCAGCGAGGATCCGTGCGTTGCAGGGCTCCGCTCATGGCGCGCGTGATGGGAATGGGATCGCAGCCGTGGTTGTTGTCGCACACTAGGTCGAATTCCGCGCGAGCCTTGACGTGGCACGTGAAGCAATTGCCGCCGAATCGATTATTCACTTCCTGAAATCCGCGGGCGCGGATCGTCGATCCATCCGGGGATAAATTGAGGTCAAAGAACTCCCAGTCGCGCGTCGTGGCATTGAAGCCTTTCTCGCGTTTCACCATCACCTCATTGGGCACCAGCTGGAGCACGGAGCCGACGGGGTAATTCCCCGTGGCCGCCTGAGCCACTTTAACGGTGCCGTCCAAATTGCCCGCCAGATTGTCGACGTAGAAATGCCGGACATGCGTCATCTCCGTGATGCACTTGAAGGATTTGTCGCTGATCGGAAATGCAGCGGGCGAGGCCGGCGGCGCCGCCAGGGCCGGACCGACCATCAGCACTGCGATACTGATACACAATTTGAGCACGCCGGACGCGGCAGGCTGAATCGTCATCATCGGGGAACTCCTTCCAGAGCGGGTCACGCGACCAAAACATCGCTGCTATTTTTTGTAATGCCACAGGCGTTGGATTGCGGGGGAATATTACAAGGCCTTAAGCGTCGCTGCGAGCCCAATTGCGCGACAATCGGCAGATCGCAACGTATGCTGATCCGCGCTGTCTAAAGGTATTAAGGCCATTGATTTTGTTTGAAATTGAATCGAAACGTAAAGGATTGCTCACCGCGCTGGTTCTGCTGCTCGCGCCCTTTCTCCATGGCGTGGCCACGGGCGCCGAGGCAGCCGATACGTTCGCGCCTCCGCCGGAGCTCGAACCGGACGTGCGCTTTTGGATTCGCGTGTACACCGAGGTCACTACCGACCAGGGATTGCTGCACGATGACTGGAATTTGGGGTTGGTCTATGAGGTGCTGCGCTTCGATCCGGCGGATTCCCCGAGGCAGCGGGAGCGAATCGTGGCGCAGGCCAAGGCGCACTACGCTGAGTTGCTGCGGCGATTCGCCACTGGCGCCACCGACGACCTCACCGCGCACGAGAGGCGCATCCTGCATGCATTCGGCGAGAAGACAACGCCGGCCCAATATCGCGATGCCATCGATCGCATTCGCTTTCAGCTCGGCCAGGCTGACCGCTTTCACGAGGGCTTGCTGCGCGCGCAAGCCTATGAAGCGAACATTTCGCGGGTTCTCGCCGACCGCGGGGTACCGGCGGAGATAGGGGCGCTGCCGCACGTCGAATCGTCTTTCAACCCGGCCGCGTATTCGCGCGTAGGCGCCGCCGGTCTGTGGCAGTTCATGCCCGGAACCGCCAGGCGATACATGCGTGTCGACAGCCTGGTCGACCAGCGATTGGATCCCTACAGCGCGACCGAGGCGGCGGCGAATCTGATGCTCTACAACTACCGGCTTCTCGGCAGTTGGCCGTTGGCGGTAACCGCCTACAACCACGGGCCCGGGGGGTTGCGGCGCGCTCAGGACGAACTGGGGACCAGCGATATCGCCGTGATCGTCAAGCGCTATCAGGGCGCGACATTTGGATTTGCATCCCGCAATTTCTACGTCGCGTTTCTGGCAGCTCTCGAAGTCGATCGCAACGCCGAGAAATATTTCGGCCCCTTGACACATCTGCCCGACGCGCAAAGCACTGTGGTGGTGCTCCCGGACTACATTCCCGTCGACGCGCTCGCCAAGGCCTTCAAAGCCGACTTAGGGGCGCTGCGCGTCTTGAACCCGGCGCTGCGTCCGCCGATCTGGAATAAGGCGCGCCTCGTGCCCCGCGGCTATGCGCTGCGTATTCCGGGTACGCCGCAAGCCGCCGACATTGCCGCCGCCTGGGCGCGCCTGCCGCTCACGATGCGCTACGTCGTGCAGAGAAATGACGGCCCGCACCGGGTACGCCGCGGCGAGACGCTGGCCAGCATTGCCGCGGCCAGCGGCGTTTCGCTGAACCAGTTGCTGGCGGCGAACGGTTCGAGCGGCACACGCGAGTTGGCTCGGGGAGAGGTCGTACACATACCGATGCCGGCATCGCGTGCGGAGGCTTCAGTCGCCGGCGCGGCGGCGCCCGCGACGCCTGCGGCGGCCGCGACATCGGTGGTCGCTGCCACCACGGCCCCGCCGGCGCTGGTGCTCCCCGAAGCGCAACCTGAGCCGGTGATCGCAAGGCCGCCGCCGCCGAAGGAACCGGTGTCAGAAAGACAAGCTGAAAGTACGGCGCTGCTGCCGGCGGCTGCGCCCAGCGGCAATGCGGATACCACCGATTATAGCGTCGGCCCGGGCAACACCGTCGTCGTGCAAGCGGCGGAAACCTTGGGCCACTTCGCTGATTGGTCCAAAGTCGGTTCGCAATCGCTGCTCGCGCTCAACAGGCTGCACAAGAATGCCATGGTGACGCTGGGACACAAGGTCAAGCTGGATCTATCTCGGGTGAGCGCCGCGCAATTTGAAGCGACCCGGCGCGAATATCATCGGCAGCTACAGGAAACTTTCTTTGCCACTCATCGGATATCGGGTACGGAAGACTATGTCGTCAAGCGCGGTGAGTCTCTGTGGATCATTGCACAGCAGCGATCGGATTTGCCGGTGTGGCTGGTAGCCGAATACAACCCCGATGTGGATTTCGCCGATGTTCGACCCGGCACCGTCATTGTTCTGCCGCGGGTCGAAGGCATCAATCGTCAGTGATGCCGCGGGAATGCAGGTAGGCAGTCAGCGGCTCGCGTGTATCGCCGGAGGCGACGAAGCTCACAATGGAGCCGTCGGCGGCGCGTACATTGAGCTCCAGTTTCTCGCTGGCCGCCATTTGCCTCAGCATCGGCACCGTCAGTTCGAAGTAGGCTGTCTGGCCCCAGGAAGCAACCGCTTGGTAGGCGCCTCTGCCCAGTTGCGGCGCGTCGATGGGGTCAAGCACCCGCGCGCCGCCGTCGAGAATCAGCGTGAGTGCCGTGGGAGAGCGGATATCGGCGATGGGGCGATCGTCGCCGGGCGCGATATGGATCCACAATCCGTAAACAATCGCACCGCTTCGATTCCATTCGACCGGGCCCAGGTAGGCGAAGCTGAGCTTCCTTCCCACCAGGCTGCCAAGTACATGCAGGCCGCCGCTTTGATGAAGACTGCTCACCAGCTCGATCGGCTCCTTGAGTGAGCCGATTGTCATGGCCGTACGCTCATCCAAGTACTCCACGGGCTTCATGGAGGACTGCGACGCGCACGCGCTCAGGAGCACAAGGATTAAACCGCTGGAAATCCATAACTTGGGCATATACCGCAGTATACCGGGGACGTGAGCTAGAGCCGATTATTGAGTTGCCGCTACCAGGTATACTTTTGTCAATGCTTAAGCGATTCGGCCGTTATTCGGCGACAACTCTGTTCATGTGTCTGGTGCTGGCGACGGGTGCGGGCTGGATGGGCAGCGCCTTGGCCACCGAGTCGGCTCTTGCCGATCGAGTGGTGGTCCACAAATCCGAGCACAAGCTGTATCTGTACAACGGCGACCAACTTTTGGGCGTCTACAGAGTGGCGCTGGGATTGAGCCCTGTAGGACAGAAGGAACGCGAGCGCGACTTTAAAACTCCGGAAGGCCGCTATTTCCTCGCGCGGCGCAACACCCGCAGCGATTACTTTCTGGCCATTCAAGTCTCCTATCCCAACAAAGTGGACGAGCTGCGCGCGCATAAGAAGGGCTGGGCTCCGGGCGGCTCGATCATGATTCACGGTTTTCCCAACTCGCCCCACCATCCGTCGGCGTATTATGACTCGAACGATTGGACCGATGGCTGCATCGCTCTCTCGAACTCCGATATGGTCGAAGTGTGGATGCGCACGCAGGATAATATTCCCATCGATATCTACCCTTGAGAGCCTGTTTGAGTATTCCTCCCCAATAGGTGCTGCGTGGAAGCCTCGATTCTTTCCTCAGACATGGTCGATGCGCGGGTAGCCCCAAAGGGCAGCTTGGAGCACCTCTCGCAGCAGGAAATCGCCAAACTGCTGGATTCCGGTCAGGGGGGCCTGTATCCCTTATTTCGAAAGTGCGCGCTCGCCGTGCTCAATTCCGGCAGCGAAATCGACGATGCACGCGTGATATTCGAAAAGTACCGCGACTTCGATCTTCGCATCGTGCGCCAGGCCTGGGGCATCAAGCTCGAGATCAAGAACGCACCGGCAGCGGCATTCGTCGACGGCGTCATGATCCGGGGTCTCAAGGACCACTTGTTCGCCGTGCTGCGCGATGTGGTGTTCATCTCCAACGAAATCATGGAGAGCGGCCGTTACGACCTTAATTCCTCTGCCAGCATTACCAACGCGGTATTCCACATCCTGCGCAACGCGCGGGTATTGGAGCTGCAGGTGCGGCCCAATCTCGTGGTCTGCTGGGGCGGCCATTCGATTCGACGCTTCGAGTACGACTATACGAAAAAAGTAGGCTATGAACTTGGGCTTCGCAGCTTGGATGTGTGCACCGGCTGCGGTCCGGGCGCGATGAAGGGGCCGATGAAGGGAGCGACCATCGGTCATTCGAAACAGCGCATCACCGATGGGCGGTACTTGGGGATCACCGAACCCGGCATCATTGCCGCGGAGCCGCCCAACCCCATCGTGAGCCAATTGGTGATCATGCCGGACATCGAAAAGCGCCTCGAAGCGTTCGTACGCTTGGGTCATGGCATTGTGATTTTTCCAGGCGGTGCCGGGACTGCCGAGGAGATTCTCTATTTGCTCGGTATTCTGCTCGATCCTGCCAATCAGAACCTGCCTTTCCCGGTTGTTTTCACGGGTCCGGCCGACAGCGCCGAATATTTCCAGCAGATTCACCGCTTTATCGGGGCGACGCTGGGGAGCGCCGCGCAGGCGCGCTACAAGGTGATCATCGATGACCCGGCCGGCGTGGCGCGTGCGATGGTGCAGGGCATGGCGGAGGTTCGCGACTATCGCCGCCAGGCGAGTGATTCATACGGCTTCAATTGGTTGCTGAAGATTCCTCTGGAATTCCAGCGGCCGTTCGAGGTCACTCATGCCTCGATGCGCGCGTTGCGTCTATCGCTCGCGTCGCCGGTGCATGAGCGCGCCGCCGATTTGCGCCGCGCTTTCTCCGGAATAGTCGCGGGCAACATCAAAGAGTACGGCGTCAACGCCATCGAACGCTTTGGGCCTTACGAGCTTGCCGGAGAGCCGGCGATCATGGAGCCGCTCGATAAGCTGCTGCGCTCGTTCGTCGCGCAGGGCCGGATGAAATTCGCGGGTGCCGAATACAAGCCCTGCTACCGACTCGTGGCATGACGCAGGAGCTGCGTATCCGCTATCGATTCGATCTGCCGGATGGCTCGAAGAAACATGTGGATCTGAATTTCGCGGCCGCGGACTTCCGGCTTTCCAATCCGACGCCGGTCGATCCGCCGTTCTGGACCGAATTGAAGTTCAGCCAGTGCGCAAACTGCCCGTTGAGCACGGACGCATACGCACATTGTCCCGCCGCACTGCACATGGTGCCGGCGGTCGAGTCGCTCAAGGCATTGGTTTCGTTCGACGTGGTGGGCGTGACGGTCACGCAGGCGGAACGCACGGTTCACGCGGAAACGACGGCGCAACAAGCCATGAGTTCCGTGCTGGGCTTGATCATGGCGACCTCGGGCTGTCCCTGGACCGATCGACTGCGCCCGATGGCGCGCTTCCATCTTCCCTTCGCGAGCGAAGCGGAAACCGTCTATCGAAGCGTGTGCATGTTTCTGCTGGCGCGCGAACTGCTGGGTGTGGGCGATGCGCACGGATTCGCAGAGCTCACCGATCTGTATGAAAACTTGCACGTGGTCAACCGCGATATGTCACGCCGCTTGGGCGCGGCTACACGAACCGACCCCGCACGCAACGCCATGGCGCTGCTGGACTCTTACACGACATTGTTGCCGGCCGCACTCGAGTCCTCGCTGCAGGAGCTCAAGCCGCTATTCGATGCCTGGCCAGGACCCAAGAATCCGTCCATTTAACTTACCGCGACGTTGTGTGAGATGCGCATCCCAATGCGCGTCGCCACTGCGCGACAGTGCGGGCAGCGCGTGACACAGTTCCTGTCGATGAGAGGGCGCGGCATTTACTGTCGTTCCCATCGACAGAGGCACACGAGATGAGCGACCCAAAGAATACAACTCGATACAACGGTGTGGACCGCAGGGCCCCTCGCGCTGATTCGGCCGTTGCAAAGACGGGCGGTCGCCACGCGGCGATCACCAACAATCTTTATAACTGGCACAGTTATAAAAACTGGGCGGAAAAAGCTCGCGGTAACTTCGACGAAAAAAAATAACGGCAAAAAATGAGCGGCCTTGATGCGCCGCCCGCCGGCACTCAAGCGGGTACGGGCAACGGATTGACGCCTTCAACAGGCTGCGCCGCACCTTCCTTCGCTTTCAGCCAAGCCAACATCGGCTGCCAATCCTCCAGATCCTGTTCCACCACATAGCGTTTCATCTCGTGAACGCCGAGGCCTTGTTCCGCGGCGCGCACATAGTTTTGCGAGTCCCGCAGGGTGGCTATGACCGGGATGCGCAAAGTCTGGAGAAACCGCATCAGCGATTGATAAATCACGGTGTTGCGCTTGACGCGATTGGCAACCACGCCGATGCGATATTCATCGCGCCGCACCTTGGCAATCAGCAGCAAGTCGGCGATGCATTTGGAGCAGGCGTGAATATCGATGTCGGAAGGCAGCACCGGCACGATGATGGCGTCGGCATTCTTGGTCATATCGGGCATCTCTTGGGCGGGGACCGCGGCCGGCGTATCGACGATGACATGGCCGGCGTCCGCCGGAATGCGCATCTGCCAGGCACGGGTCATGCGCGAATTTCGCTCGAACGCGGCTATGCCGTGGATGAACGCCTGATCGGGCTTACGTTTTTTAAGCCAGCGGCTGCTGGAGGCCTGGGGGTCGTTATCCTGCAGCACCGGACGGTCGCCCTGGCTCGCAAAATAGCTGGCGAGATTGGTGGCTATCGTCGTTTTGCCCGAACCCCCTTTTGGGTTCAGGACGAGAATGCGCTGCATGTCCGGAGAGCCTACGCAGCCCCAAGCACCATAGCAAGCCGATGCCTTGGCAAAGGTTGTGACCCCACTCACGGTTAGCGCCTAGGCATGTACCTAGACTGCTCGCCAATGGAATGGATGTTACAAGTGGTCGATGAAGTGGATGATGCCGTGAGTGCACTGCGGTTGTTCGCGATGGGCTGGAGCGAGGAAATCGGCCTGGTGGCCGCTGTCAGCGCCGCAGCCTGCGCCGTATGCGCGGCGGTACTGCGCGTCTCTTAAGAGACTTAAGGCCCGCAAATCCAGTATGATGCCGCACCGTGGCATCGACGCATTTTACAAAACTCAGTCTTATGGCATGCATCGCGATCACCGCGGCTTGCAGCGGCAAGTCCAATGCGCCGACGACCGGCGCCGCGACGCCGTCCGGCGTGATGTCGCTGCAGACGGTCACGCTCAAGCCCGGCACCGGGACGACGATTGCCGGCGGACAGATGGCGGTCGTCCAGTACACCGGTTGGTTATACGAGGCCGGCGCGACCGACCATAAAGGCAAGCAATTCGACAGCTCGCGATCGGCCGGCAGAGGAGCCTTCAAGTTTGCCGTGGGAACGGGCTCGGTCATCAAGGGCTGGGATCAGGGCGTGCTCGGCATGAAGATCGGAGAGAGCCGCCGGCTCACCATTCCGCCCGATTTGGCCTACGGCGACAGCGGTACGGGCGGGGTTATTCCGCCCGGCGCGACTTTGGTGTTCGACGTCGAACTGGTCGGAATCGAATAGGCAATTTGAAGCGGCCAAGCTGCCTCAGCCGCTCCTAAAAGCCAAAATCAGATCAGTTCACGTATTCTTTGAGCGTCTTCAATGCGGCAATGCGCACCTTCTTGCTCGCCGGCTTCGCCTTGAACATCATCTTTTCGCCGTTGAACGGATTGACACCCTCGCGCGCCTTGGTGGCGGGCTTCTTCACGACCTTCATCTTCAAAAGTCCGGGCAGTGTGAACAGGCCGTGGCTTCGCAGACTCTTCTTGATCGAGGCGCCAAGCGAGTCGAACACGGATCCGACCTGCTTCTTAGAAAGTTCAGTTTCTTTCGAAATCGTAGCGAGAATTTCAGACTTGGTCGGTGCTGCATTCTTTTTCGCCATATTTAATCTCCTAAAATGTTTTTCAAGCGCGGGCGGTGAATGCCCGCAATTTCAACTCGGCGCCGAAAATAACATAGAAAAAAGCCGATGTTTAGCGCAATCGCGAAAAAAGATTTCGACTGTCGATGCAATTCGCGCTGGTTTTTCAGGCTTCCGCGCCTTCTTGGGCCCGATTCTCGGCGCAACGCAGCGCTTCGTTCACTGTGATATCAGGCATGTACGAGGCGATGTTCAACGCAGTAACACAAGCAGCGCACCGATGGCGATCGAAACCCAGAGGACGGAAAAATCTATTTGTCCGATGCGGGGAATTACGCGGCGCACGGGCTTTAAGATGGGTTCGCACACCTGCGCAAGCAAGCGGACACCCGGAGCGTAGCCACCCGGCGACACCATACTCGTCAGCCAGTAGAGCAGCATCGCGAACAAATAGACGCGAAGCACCAGGCCCACTAGGTCGAGCAGGGTGAGCCGCAGGAACGCGACACCGTCCCCGATGCCCCCGCCCGCCATCGCCATCAAGATGAAAGTGCGCGCCGCGGCCACCAAAAGCACGGCGACAACGGTCGCGGTATCGATCTTGCCGATGGGCGGCAGCACCTTGCGCAGCGGCAATATCAGCCAGTTGGTCACGCGCACGATGGCATCGGCCATCGGATCTCGAAAATCGGCTCGCACCAACTGGAACAGCAGCCGCAGCACGAAGGCGAGCAGCAGGAGCCACAACAGCATATCGACGATGAATCTGATCGCTTCCATAAATATTTAGGCGCTTCGCGCTACCTTTCAACGGGGGTCGAAGCGACCCCGGGTTTTCCAAGCGCTTCGCGCTACCTTTCTACGGGGTCGAAGCGACCCCGACCTCAAGGGGTGCCGAACTCGGCGGCGAGCTCGGCCGAACGGCGGTCGGCTGCGGCCACCGCGTGCGCGACGATAGCACGAAGGCCCGCGGTATTAAGGACCTCCAGCGCGGCCGCGGTGGTGCCGCCCTTCGAAGTCACCTGTTCGCGCAGGGTGGCGAGAGAATCTTGAGAGTGGCGCGCCATTTGCGCGGCGCCGAATGCCGTTTCGAGGGTCAAGCGGTGTGCAATCTCGGTGGGCAGCCCGCGTTCATGTGCCGCCGCCTCGAGCGCTTCCATGAATAAGAAAAAGTACGCCGGACCGCTGCCCGACAAAGCGGTGACGGTGTCCATTTGCGATTCGTGCTCCACCCACACGGTGGCGCTGACGGCAGCCATGATGGTCTCCGCCAATGCGCGGTAAGCGGCCCCGATGCCCGCGGGAGCATACAAGCCGGTTGCGCCGAAGCCATTGAGCGCCGGCCGGTTGGGCATGGTGCGAATGACCGGGATGTGCGGCCCGAACCAACGCGCAAGAGACGCATGCGGGATGCCGGCGGCCACCGAAATCACAAGAGGCCGGCTCGCAGCCAGATGCGCAGCTAGTCCCAACGCCACGGCGCGCATCTGCTGCGGTTTGACGGCAAGCACGACCACCTCGGCGCCCTGCACAGCGCTCTCGTTGTCCGGCGCAGTCTGGACTGCGTAGTCGCGAATCAGCCGCTTGAGCTGATCCTGGCTGGGATCGGCCACGATCAGCCGCTCAGCAGACAAGCCCCGCTTGGTCAGGCCGCTGATCAGCGCAGCGGCCATGTTGCCGCCACCGATGAATGCCAGCTTTCTTATATTGTTCATCGATCCGCCCCCTTTGGCTTTAGCGGCGCAGTCAAGACCGGGATCCGAAAAGCGCCGTGCCGATTCGAACCAGCGTTGCTCCCTCGGCGATGGCGGACTCGAAATCCCCGCTCATGCCCATCGACAGTGTATCGAGCTTCAGGCCGCCGGCGTTCAGATCCTGCAGCGCGGCTCGCAATCGCGCGAAGATCGCGCGTTCGTCGTAGGGCGTGGGTTGCGGAGGCGGCAGGCACATGAGACCGCGCAGCCGTAACCGCGGCAGCCCGGCCACAGCCAGCGCCAGCTCCTCCAAAGCATCCGATGAGACACCGCCCTTGGTCGGTTCCGGCACCAGCGCCACCTGGATGCACACATTGAGCGGCTGAGCGTGAAAGGGCCGTTGTTCCGACAGCCGCCGCGCGACATTCAGGCGATCCACGCCGTGCACCCAGTCGAAGCGCTCGGCAATCGCGCGGGTCTTGTTGGATTGGATGGCGCCGATGAAGTGCCACTGCAGATTCAGGTCGGCAAGCTGGTCCATTTTGGCAAGTGCTTCTTTGAGATAGTTTTCGCCGAAATCCGTGACGCCGGCGGTGGCGGCGAGGCGTACCGATTCGGCAGTCTGCGCCTTGGTAACTGCGACCAAAGTGACCGTACCGGGGTCTCTCCCCGCGGCAATGGCTGCACTCCGTATCCGAGACCGGACGTGGTTCACATGAAGCGTCAAATTCTGCGGACCAATTAACATATTGGGTGACAACACCCTCTTATATACTGCCGGGGCCTTAAGCCCAGTCGAATTAGGAGCCGTAAATGGCGGTTGATATCGCGCAGCTTCTCGCCTTTGCGGTGAAGAACAATGCGTCGGACTTGCATCTGTCGGCGGGTGTCGCACCTATGATTCGCGTGGACGGCGACATGAAACGCGTCAACATGCCTGCCTTGGTGCACAAAGAAGTGCACAGCATGGTGTACGACATCATGAACGACAAGCAGCGCAAGGCATTCGAAGAGTTCTACGAGACGGACTTTTCGTTCGAAATCCCCAAGCTGGCGCGCTTCCGCGTCAACGCTTTCAATCAAAATCGCGGTGCCGGAGCGGTATTTCGCAATATTCCGTCCCTCATCCTGTCTTTGGACGAATTGAACGCGCCCAAGGCTTTCAAAGATTTATGCATGCTTCCCCGCGGTCTGGTGCTGGTCACCGGGCCGACCGGATCCGGAAAGTCGACCACGCTGGCCGGCATGGTCAATCATTGTAATGACAACCGTCCGGACCACATTATAACCATCGAGGATCCCATCGAGTTCGTTCACGAAAGCAAGCGCTGCCTGGTCAATCAACGCGAAGTGCATCGCGACACCTTGGGGTTCACCGAGGCGCTTAGGTCGGCTTTGCGCGAGGACCCCGACGTGGTGCTGGTCGGCGAAATGCGCGACCTGGAAACCATTCGCTTGGCACTCACCGCTGCGGAAACCGGCCACTTGGTGTTCGGAACTTTGCACACCAGCTCCGCGGCGAAGACCATTGATCGTATCGTTGATGTGTTCCCGGCTGCGGAGAAAGAGATGGTGCGTGCCATGCTGTCCGAGAGCTTGCGGGCGGTGATTTCGCAGACCTTGATGAAGCGCGTTGGCGGCGGTCGTATTGCAGCGCACGAAATCATGATCGGCACGCCCGCCATCCGCAACTTGATTCGCGAGGGCAAGATCGCCCAAATGTATTCGGCCATTCAGACAGGTCAGGGCCAGGGTATGCAAACCCTAGACCAGTGCCTGCAGGAATTGGTGACAAAAGGTGTTGTAAGCCGGGAAGAAGCAAAGTACAAGGCGCAGAACAAGGACTCTATTTAGTGCGCGGTGCGCACCCTTTTAACGGGGTTCGCGAGGAGCCGCGAACCCCGAATTTGTGGCGGCGCGCCGGGCGCGCCGTAAGATAAGGACAAGCAAATTATGGAACGAGATCAAGCCATACGGTTGATG
>Ga0182024_10015998_pt1 | contig 14286 bp, 14 predicted proteins | sample P32metaG_FD_120480 | JGI IMG/M metagenome (GOLD analysis project Ga0182024, IMG submission 120480) | Permafrost microbial communities from Stordalen Mire, Sweden - P3-2 metaG (Illumina Assembly) | ecosystem: Environmental > Terrestrial > Soil > Wetlands > Permafrost | place: Sweden: Stordalen... | reverse complement strand
GATGAACGGCCGCGCGGTATCGCCGATCACGCGGAGCTTGAGGCCGGCCTTCCAAATCGGCGCCGGCATCAGCATCGCGGAGACGAACTGCGACGACGCGCGCGCATCGACCGAAGTTTCGCCTCCCTCGAACCGCGCCCGCGACGCGTCGACGATCACCGGCGGACAGTTGTTGTTGCGCTCGCTGTATACACTCGCGCCCAGTCGCTGCATCGCGTCGAGCTGCGGGCCGATCGGACGTTGACGCATCCGCTGATTGCCGTCGATACGAAAACGCCCCTCGCCGAGCGTCACCATCGCGCACAGGAAGCGCATCACGGTGCCGGCGCCCCCGACAGAGATGTCGCCGCCATGCGCCGGGATCGTCCCGCCGCGCCCGCTGATCGTGATCCTGCGTGCCGGTTCGTCAATCTCGACGGTAAAGCCCATCACCCGCAGCGCGTCGCTCATGTAGCGCGTGTCGTCACTCAGCAGCACCGCGTCGAGGACCGATCGGCCCTGCGCCAGGGCTGCCAGCACCATCGCGCGGTTCGTGATGCTCTTGGAGCCGGGCAGCACCACGCGAGCGTCGAGCGGGCCGGCGAGGGGAGTAATTTCGATCTCTTCAGTATCCATTCCGACTATCCATGCAGAGTAACCGCCCCAATTGACCGGTCACAAGTGCGGATGCCCGCAACGGTGGGTTATTGCCTCATACTCGACGCTACGAATACAGTAGCTAAGGCTACAGGCAGTAGGCTCAGAGGAGGTAGAACGCCATGAAACTCATCAAGCTGATTGCGCCAGCCGCGACAATTGCGATGCTCGCGATGTTCGCGCCGTACGCCGGTGCGCAAACGATGGGCGAGTATGCGACCGCGACGGCCGGCGTAGCGAGCGGTGGCGGAACCTCGATGGGCAGCGCTATCGCCGCCTCGGTCAGCAACACCACTGGTGACGCTGGCGGAGGGTCGACGTGGGGCGCCAGTTCATTGGGCGGCAGCTTCGAAGAGCGGGCCGGGTCCGCGTCGGGATCTTCCTCAGGGGATTTCGAATCGCGCGCAGGCTCGTCGGGCGGATTCGGAGGGGACTCGCGTTGGCCGAACTCAGGACTCAGCAGCGTCGGGGGCGCGGACCGATTCAGCGAGTCGGGCAGATTTCAGGATCAGGATCGATTTGCCGGGCATAGCGACCTTTCGTCCTCGACGGATCGCTTTCCCTCGGGCGTGCTGGATCAAAATACCCAGGGCCTGGACTCGCGCTTCAGCTCCTCTTCGGGACTGGATGGCCACTACAGCACGTCCGGCGAGTTGGACAGCAGTTATACTAACAACTGACGCTCTCGCGAATTCGAACTAGCTCGCGATCGCGACGTTCCGGCGAGCGCGGTCCTTGCTCGCCGCTGGCCAGACGTCGTCGATCATGTAGGCCGTTTCGAACGCCCTCGCACCCTCAGGAAGTCTTATCCACGGCAGCTTGCTGCGCGTGAAGATATGAACGTCGGGCTGGATCGCCTCCGGATGGTCCAGCGTGCCCGCGCGAACGAACAGCGCGTCGCCACCTGGCGCAACCTGGTATCGGCTCCAGACGTAGGTGCCGCAATCGCCGCAGAAGAACGCCTCGTGATCCTTGCCGGTGCCGCCCTTGAGCATGACCGACTTCGGCGTCGCACCACTCGTTTCGACGAAGCGCTTCTCGATCCAGATGTTGATCACAAAACCGCTGCCGGTCACGCGCTGGCAATCACGGCAGTGGCACGCATGAACGATAAGAGGACTGTTCGTCAGCTGGTAGCGGATAGCCCCGCATGAACATCCACCTTCGAGATTCATAGGACACTCCTTGCAGACATTTGAAGGGACTGCCCTGATCGAACAGACCGATCAAGGCAGTCCCATAGCCTCGCTATTCTTCCTGATGGCAAACGGCTTCGATGTTGTTGCCGTCGGGATCCTTCACGAAGCCGCCGTAGTAGTTGGCGGAATATTGGGGACGGAGCCCGGGCTTGCCGTTATCCTTGCCACCGGCGGGCAGAGCGGCATCGTAGAATGCCTTCACGGCAGCGCGGTTCTTGGCCACGAATGCAACATGGACAGGTCCGGTCGGTTCGCCCTTGGCCAAGCACAACGCAGGAGCGTCCTTGGGGCCAAAGACCACCATTCCGTCCGCGTCGTACTGCACGCTGAAGCCAAGCGGCGCCAGCGCGGCGCTGTAGAAGCGCTTGCTCGAGTTGAGGTCCTTCACCTTAAGCATGATGTGATCAAACATGACTCTCTCCTTCTCTGAGTTTCGTTTTCTCGAACTGTTAATTCCGATCGCGCCACGCCGGCATGTCCGCCAGCATCGCGCGCGCCATCACATTTGCCGCCGCCGGCGTCACTCCCTGCGACTCGACGTAGAAGCGCGCGTTGGTCTCGAGCACCTGCTCGTACGAGAGCAACTCGCCGCGCGCGTCAGTGCAGTATCGGCAGTAGGGACGCGTCGCATCACCCAGCGCGTAGTCTTCGGGCTTCTCCATCGGCATTCCACACGAACCACAAGCGGGACATTTTTCAGCCATCGTATTATCTCCTTTTATGGTTTCACGAGCGTCATAAAATGATTCACCAGGGTGTCTCCTTGCTCAGCGATCACGGAGTTGCCGGTGGTGAACAGGTCGCGATTGACGAGGTAGTGATGGACCAGCCCGATCCAGGTGTTGAACAGCAGCGGCCGCTCGATCTTGCGCGCGCGGCCCGCTTTGCGTTCGCGCTCCAGCGCCACGAACAGTTCATAAGACACGGCGGCATGCAGCAGCATCAGAGTGCTGCGCACTTTCGGCGGCAACATCGGCGCCTCGGTCACCAGCCGTGCGTAAAACGGTTCCAGTTCGGCGAGCACTCGCAGATGAGCGTGCAGCACGGCGCGGAGTCCGAGGTCCCGCTCGAAGGCCTGGCGGAACTCAGCAGACAGCCGGCGTCCGAACTCGTCGATCACCGCAACTACCAGATCGTCACGCGTCGGAAAATGCAGGAACACGACGCCGTGCGACATGCGAACCGACTTGGCGACGTCGGCGGTGGTCGTATTCATGATGCCCTTGCGCGCGAACAGCGCCATGGCCGCGTTGACCAACCGGTCGCGCGTCACCACTTTCTGTTCCTGTCGAGTTACTGCCTGCATCGGGTTCTCTTTCGCTGAGTATCGACTCAGTGAGTATATGCTCATCATGCAGTGATTGTGTCAAGAGGGGACGAACCTCGCATTTCACGGAAAGCGCGATTGGGGCAACATCGAGAGCGGCAGACAATTCCGCATGACGCAGCTATATCCAGCGATCAAACCTTACGAGCACGGCCTCCTCGACGTTGGCGAAGGCAACCGCGTGTACTGGGAGACGTGCGGCAATCCGCGCGGCAAGGCGGCCGTCGTCCTTCATGGTGGTCCCGGATCGGGATGCACGGAGTGGCATCGCAGGCTGTTCGATCCGTCTGCCTATCGCATCGTGTTGTTCGACCAGCGCAATTGCGGACGCAGCACGCCGCACGCAAGCGCACTCGACACGGACCTCGCGAGTAACAACACATCGAGCCTCGTCGCGGATATCGAGCGATTGCGCGAGCACCTGCACGTCGAGCGATGGCTGGTGCTTGGCGGATCGTGGGGCAGCACGCTCGCCCTAGCCTATGCGGAACGTTACCCGAATCGTGTCACTGAAATAATTCTGTTTGGCGTCACGACCGGACGGCGCAAAGAGTTCGACTGGTCGTTCCGCGGCGGGTTGGCCGACCTGTTTCCTGAACAGTGGACGCGTCTGCATGATGCCGTCCCGCCCGCGCTGCGAGATGGCGATATCATCGAGGCATACTGTCGACTGCTAAGTGATCCCGACGCGTCGATTCGCGAACAAGCCGCACTGGCGTGGTGTACCTGGGAGTCCGCGACGCCGGCGTGGCCGCCTGCGCAAGGGCTGTCGCCGAGGTTTAGAGATCCCGTTTTCAGGATGGCGTTCGCGCGCATCGTCACGCATTACGTCCGGCACCATGCGTGGCTCGAGGACGGGAGCTTGCTGCGCGACGCGGCCGCGATAGCCGACATTCCCGGCATCATGGTGAACGGACGCTTCGATCTCCAGGCGCCGATCGGATGGGCGTATGACCTCAAGCGCGTATGGCCGCGCGCCAAGCTGGTGATCGTCGACGACGCCGGGCATGACGCGTCGAATGAGAGCATCGCCGGTGAATTAGTCAGCGCGACCGATCGATTCGCTAAACTCTGAAAAAAACCTAGAACAGCGAGCCGACGAAGTGCTCTAGCTCGAGGTTGAACTTCACTATTATGCGGTCGGAGCCGCGCGTCAGACCGATGCCGGGGCCGACGTTGTACTCGATTCCTCGCGGCAGCGAGCCCTTTAGTACCGGGAAGATGTAGTGCTGCTGCGCGTGCAGGGGATCGTTGTCGTCGATCAGGCCGAGCGCGCCGTAGAACTCGAGGCCGGGCGAAATCGTGCGCAGATAGTCGTAGTAAATGCCGGCGGCGTAGCCGAACTCGAAGCCTTTGTTCTTGTTGGGCCCGACGAAAACCGCTTTCTCGAAAATTGGATTGAGTTCGATTTCGAACTTCCGGAAGTCCTTCTCGATAATCGGTTTCAGCTCGAACTCGAGCTGGTTAGCGTCGAACTGCGGCGTCCGATGCCATTCCAATTCGGCGTACCAGCCTAAATCGACCGGCAACTCGCCCTGCTCGAACAGGCTGCCTCGCACGCGAAACTTCGAGCCGGCATATTGAAACGAGCCGGCGTTGGGACGCGCGAGATTGAGGTACGCGGCGCCCTCGACGTGGTCGGTAAAGCCGTAGGTGAGCTCGAACGCCGTGCGATACATATCCTGACTGGCAAAATCGCCGGCCGAAGTGCCCTCGCCGCCGTGGTTGTGACCGTTCGGCACAAAGCTGTTGAGCGATTCGAGCTCGACCATGCCCTTGCCTACGGTCTGATACGGGTACACCTCGAATTCGAAGGGATCGACTTGCGCCGCCGCATTCGCTGCGATCAGCATTAGCGCCGCGCAGAACACGATCGCGCGCGGGTTCATCGCGGTAACGACGCGGCGTGCGACGATTTCTCGCCGGCGATCCATCGCGTGATCGAATCCCGCTCGGCGGATGTCAGTCGCGCGCCGGGATGCATCGCGCGGTAGTACCATGGCGGCATCGCGTCACTTGCGATCAGGCGCGCGATCTCGTCGAGCTTCTGATCCTCGGTGCCGGGATCGGAGCTGTAGTCAGTCCATGACGAAAAGTTCATGCGCCGCCGCCCTTCCTCGACCTCGTGGTGAATCCACCAGGAGCAAGGCGCCACCGCGCTATACCAGGGCCATCGCGTTTGGTTCGAATGGCAGTCGTAGCAGGAGCGCTGAAGGGCATCTTTGACGGCCGGCGGCGCGGACAAATCGACGCTGACGGCTGGATTCGAACGATCGGGACGCACAAATTGGGCTACCAGGAATGCGATCGTTGCAAACCACAGGATCGCGCGAAACGTGTGACCCGTCGCCGCCTCAGCGCGAGACAATCTCGCCTTTCACCGCGCCGTGACTGAAGTCGTCGAAGAACGGATAGGTGCCGGGCGGGAGCGCCGGGATGTACACGGTGATCGTTTGTCCCGGTTGCACGACGCGCTCGCGATGCAACTCGAAGCTCTCGAACTCGACGGCCGCATCGCCGGCGTTGGTCACCTGCAATTTGACGGGAGTGTTGGCGGGCAGCGCCAAGCTGGCTGGCTCGACCGCGCCGGCGTGGAAGCGTAACGAAGAGTCGTCAGCCGCGCGCGCCGACGGTGCATCGAACATGATAAACAGTGCCAGGGAAGCGACTGCGGTCGCTTTGAAGATTGATATAATTATAGAAGTCACGAAGGCGGTTGCTCCTGATGAGATTGAGAATGATTATCATTTACAAGAGCGCGCGCCATTTGTCAAGCGCAGCATAAAAAAACTCTTGATTGGACGCCCAACTTCAAGCTTCGACAGCATATTTGTTGACTACCGGGGCAATCGCAGCTAATTCATAGATCCGCTCCGAAATCTGGGGCTGCCGGCTCGTCTTTGTGGAAAGCGCCGGGTGGGAATCGCGCCGACGGGGACTCGCGCGCGATGGAGACGTAGTTGCTCGGAACGAAGCTGTCGGTAAACCGAATAGCCAGGGGAATCGCGCCGCTAGCGCTCGCGATCACGTTTGTGTTCGCCGCCACGCCCAACGCGTCGTCAGAAACCAAGCTCCCATTCCCGCGTCCGGCGGCGATCCAGCCCAACGTAGATTTCTGGGTCGATGTATTCACCAAGTACTCCGAGAATGACTTCGTCGTCATGGATCGCGACAACATTTCGCGCGTCTACCACGTGTTTCATCTTCCCGGAGACGGTCAGCCCACCCGTTCCGATATCGATTGGGCGAACGAGTACCTCAAGACCAAATATTCCGACATTTTGAATCGCCTCGCGACCCGGCCGCCCGCAGATGACGAAGAGCGTGAAGTCGCGGCCATGTTCAAGGGCGAGCCGCCGAGCGCTTACGCCGCCGCCGCGCAAAACTTGCGCGTGCAGGAGGGACTGCGCGAGCAATTCCATGAGGGGTTGCTGCGGAGCCGTTACTACACGCCGTCGATGGAGCGGATTTTCCGCGGTGCGGGGATTCCTCCCGAGCTCGTCACGCTCGCGCATGTCGAGTCGGGCTTCCATAGCGCCTCGCGCTCGAGCGCCGGCGCGGTCGGCATCTGGCAGTTCACGCGGGACACCGGCAAGCACTACATGAAAATCACGCGCTATCACGACGATCGCCTGAACCCGGAGCGCGAGACGCTCGCGGCGGCCAAGCTGCTGCGCTCGAACTACGACACTCTTGGCGATTGGCCGCTGGCGATTACCGCGTACAACTATGGCACCGGCGGAGTGGCGCGCGCGGCCGGAATCTACGGTGGCGACTATTCCGAAATGGTCCAGCACTACCAGGGACCGCATTTCGGGTTCGCGGTGAAGAACTATTACGCGGAATTCCTTGCCGCCTTGCAGGTGCATCGCGACGAAGAAAAGTATTTCCCCGGGATCGAGGACGAACCCGCAATTCGACCCGCGCCAATCAAGACCGACTTTGCACCGCGACGCGCCGCGAAGGCGCATGCGTCGCACGCTCACCATACTTCCCGCGCTTCTTCAAAGACGACTCATCATTCGAAGAAAACTGTCGCGCAGAATACCTGATCGTATCCACCCGGCGGCGGGCTGACAGCATTTTAATTGCGGCGCGCGCATTGCTCACGTCTGTTATCGTTTAGGTGATGCCACGCAAGGCCGCGCAATCGCCGCAACTCGCCGTCCTCGCCCAACGGCTGAAGGACAGGCTTGGCAGCGATCGGCTGGCGCAGCAGGCGCTGGCCGCCGTCGACGATCGTGCACCTGACGAGCAGTTGGCGCTCGCGTTTCTCACCAAGCTTGCCGAAAATTCCGCCGACGCACTGAAGGACGTGCTGCGCGATCGAGCAGCGGGCAGCGACCTGATTTTTTGCCTCGGCTCGTCGGAGCTCGTCGCGACCGAACTGTCTTTGGCCGGACCCGGATGGGCGGAAATTTTTCTCGGCGCACGCGCCCAGACCATTGACGGTCTCGTCGCCGCGATGCGCACTGAGCGCGCTGCGATCGACGCGCCCGATCGGCAGGCCGCGGCTGCGGTGCTCGGGCAATTCATGCGCCGCATGATGGTTCAGGTGGCGATCGCCGACCTGCTCGACCGGCTGAGCGTCAGCGAGACGGCGCTCGCGATGTCGGAGCTGGCCGACGAATGCATTCGCACCGCGCTCGATCTTGCGACCCGGTTTCTTGGCGAACGCGCCCGGCACATCGGCCAGTTCTGCATCCTTGCGATGGGCAAGCTGGGCGCGCGCGAACTCAACCTCAGCTCGGACGTCGATCTGATCTATCTTCACGCGTCCGGTGGTTCGCCGGATAGTTCCGAAGCGGCGTCGCGTCTCGGCGAATGGTTCACCGAAATTCTGTCGGCGCGATGCTTTCGAATCGATCTGCGGCTTCGGCCCGGCGGCCGCTCCGCGCCGCTGGTGACGCCGATTGATGGCGCAATCAACTACTACGAGAACCTTGGCGAGCCGTGGGAACGGGCCGCGCTGCTGCGTGCGCGGCCGGTCGCGGGCGACCTCGAAATCGGATACCAACTGCGCGCCGAGCTGAATCATTTTGTGTTTCGCAGCTATCTCGACTTCGACACGCTGCGCCAGTTGCGCGCGATGAAGCGCCAGATCGAGGCCGAACTGAAAACGCCCGCGATGATCGAGCGCAACATCAAGCTCGGCCGCGGCGGGATTCGCGAGCTCGAATTTATCGTGCAGGCGCTCACGCTGATTTATGGTGGGCGCGATCCCCGGCTTCGAATCGAGCAGACCGTCGCCGCGCTCGAGAAGCTCGACGCGCTCGGCTACCTGCCCTCGAAACGCGCCCACGAACTTTCCGACGCGTACCTGTTCCTGCGCGACGTCGAGCACAAGTTGCAAGTCGTTGCCGGCCTGCAGACGCACGTGCTGTCCGCTGATATCGAAAGGATGCGTGCGCTCGCGGCGCGGATGGGTTTTGGCAAGGGACCGGCGGCGCTGAAGAGATTCAGCGAGCTGCTCAAATCTCATCGCGCCCTGGTCGAATTGCAATTCCGCGAGACTCTGGCCGGCGGCGACGAGGAGTCGACGCGCTCTGTCTCTTCTTCTGCGGAACTCGCCTGGAACTCCGCGCTCGATCCCGATTCTTCGACTCGCTACCTGCGCGAGCTTGGTTTTGCGCGCGCCGACGAAAGCGCGCGCCATCTCGAGCTGCTCGCGCGAGGACCTTCGCATGCACCGACCAGCCCGCGCCGTCGCGAGCTGCTCGAACGGCTCGGCCCGATGATGATCGACGAGATCGGCAGACTGCCCGACCCGGATCTGGCGCTGATGAACCTGGCTGAGTTCATCGCCGCGATCGGCGCGCGGACCTCGTTCCTCGCGCTGCTCGAGCAACATCCCGCGACCCGACGCATCCTGTTGCGGCTGTTCGCCTCGAGTGCCTACCTCTCGACCATCTTCATCCGCCATCCCGACATGCTCGACACGCTGGTGCGCTCCGATCTGGCAGCGACGCGGCGCAGTCCGGCCGAGTTGCGCGACGAGTTGGCCGGATTGATCGCGGCGAGTCCGGATTTTGAGAGCAAGCTGGACGCGCTGCGCGCATTTCGTCACCAGGAGTTTTTGCGCATCGCGATTGCGGACTTGGCGGGGGACCTCGAATTGTTCGACGTCGAGCGCGAGCTCACGAGTCTGGCCGAAACGGTGCTGGACGAGGCGATGGCGCTTGCGCGAATCCAGACCGAGGCGCGCTTCACGATTCCCGCCACGATGCGCCTGTGCGCGATTGCGATGGGCCGGCTCGGCGCCAGCGAAATGTCGTACAACTCCGACCTCGACTTGATTTTTGTTTACGACGATCGTGCGGAAGTCGCCGCCGGGAGCCGTGAAATCGCGTCGCGAATCACGCAGAAGCTGATCGCGATCCTCGAATCGCGCACGCGCGAGGGTTACGCCTACAAGCTCGATCTGCGCCTGCGCCCTTCGGGCAACGCGGGCCCGCTAGTCACGTCGCTGGCGGGATTTCGTGAGTACCATCGGCAAAGTTCGGCGGTCTGGGAGCGGCAGGCACTGGTGCGCGCGCGCGTGATAACGGGAGACCGCGAACTTGGGCGCGAAGTGGAAGCGGCGCGCCAGGAGTTTGTGTACGGCCGCGGACTGACACCGGCCGAGGTCGGCGAAATCGCCGCGATGCGCCACCGGATGGAGATGGAGATCGGCGCCGAGGACAAGACCCGGCTCAACATCAAGCAGGGCCACGGCGGATTGGTGGATGTCGAGTTCCTCGTGCAGATGATGGCGCTCAGTCACGGCCATCGTCATCCCGAACTGCGCGTGCGCAACACGATCGAATTGCTCGAGGCGCTCGCCGGTCTCAATCTGCTGGCGACGCCCGATGCGGCCATCCTGGAAGACGACTACCGATTTTTGTCGCGCCTTGAAAATCGCCTCCGCATCGAGAGCGACCAGCCATCCTGGGCTGTCCCCACGTCCGTGATCGGCCTGCGCCCGCTGGCGCGCCGGATGGGCTTCGAAGGCGCGGACGGCGCCGCCCGAATGCTCGCCGAACTGTCCCAGCGCCGCAACCGAATCCGCACGATCTTCGACCGTTACTTCACCGCCGCGCAGATGACCTGACAGTAACGCGCGGGGCACTATTCGAAATCGAGCTGCACGCCTGCCAGCACATTGATCGTCGGGGCCTTGAAGCCAAAGGCCTGGGAGTAGTTGCGGTCCAGCAGATTTCCTACGCGCGCGAAAGCCTCTTCGTTGTGGACGTGTCCTAGCGGAATTCCCATCGTGTACGACACGACGGCGTTGACCAGATTGTATGCAGAGTGATTCGCGATGGTGGACTCGACCGTGATGTCGTCGCGATCGCCGACGAAGATGTAGTTCAGGTTGGCCGTGATTTTGTCATGCGGCAGAAAATTTCCGCTCCGCACGTATTGCACGAGCGCCGACGCCGCATGCTTCGCCACGCGCAGCGGCCGCGCCGTCGAACCGGGTGAATCGGCGTGCGTCTCGTCGAGAATCGTCACGTTGCCGCTGAGCGTCAGTCCTTTGATGAGCGTTAGGCTCGGCACGATCTCGACGCCTTGCACGTCAACGCGCGCCGCGTTGCCCGCTTCCGATCCGAACAGGCACTTGGGACAGGGAATAGTGACGATCAGGTTCTTTACGCGGCGCGAAAAGTAGGTCGCAGTGAATGAGGCGCGCTCGCCGAAGGTGGTGGTGAATCCGCCGTCCCATTCGCTGGAAACTTCGGGCTGCAGATGCGGATTGCCGAAGTTCGGGAAGTACAGCTCGTCGAATGACGGCGCGCGAAAGCCTTCGGTGTAACTGCCGCGCAAGGTGGTTGAGATTTTCGTGATCGGAATCGCGACCGACCATCCAGGACTGACCTCCTTGCCGAACTGGCTGTTGCCATCGACGCGAAATCCGCCAGTCACCAGAACGTGGCCGTTGAGAAAACTCCCCTCCTGCTCGAGGTAGCCCGCGTATTCCTGGCGGCGCGCGCGGAACAGGCTTACCGACGGGGGCGGGAACGCCGGGAAGTTCGAGATGCTATCCGAGCGGACCCACAAATCCCTGAACTCGAATCCGACCAGCGTGCGAAAGCCCTCAAACCCGGGCCAGGTGAACACCACCTCTGTGAGTCCGCCGCGACTCTCGTCGGGGATGTGATCGTCCTCGCTACTCTTCGCGCCTTGGTACGGAACTGACGTCGTGCGCTGATCCTGTCGCACGAAAAACGCGTTCGCACGCACGAGTACGTATTCGCCGAAGTGATGCTCGACTTCGCCCTTGAACAGCATGAACTCATTGCGGTCGTGCGCGGTCGGGTCGAGGTCAGACCCTGAAAAGACGTTGAAATTAGGCAGGCTCACGTTCGACGCGATGTAACGCGCGAAGCCGCGGAGCACGGTGTCGTCGCCGAGGTGGTAGTCGAAGCGCCCATTCAGCGCGAGATTGTCGGAGTTGTCATTGACCGGGCGATACCCTTCGGTCGAGAAGTACGAGACCGCGCCCGAGTAGTGGAGGTTTCCCTCGGCGCCGCTAACGGTTCCGACCTGCTGGCTGGTCGCACGATTGCCGCCCCCTGAAAGCAGGCTCGCCGTCGGCGGACCGTCGCCCTCCTGCGAGAGCACGTTGACGACGCCGCCTATAGCCTGCGAGCCATACAGCGAGCCGCCGGCGCCGCGCAAAATCTCGACGCGATCCAGGTTGTCCGTAGTCAGGTTCGCCAGGTCGAAGCTGCCCGTCGCGCCCGCGTTGACTTCGACCCCGTCGACGAGCACCAGCGTCTGCGACGCGGACGCGCCGCGAATCGACACGTCGGTGACCGAGCCGGGCGAGCCGCTCTGCGTGACCTGCACGCCGGGCACTTCGCGCAGCACGTCCTGAACGCGTTGGATCTTCTGATCCTGGATCTGCGGGTCTTCGACGACCGTGATCGTGGTACCGATCTCGCCGATTGGCTGCGGGATTCGCGTCGCGGTGACGACCACCGGATTCAGTTTCTGCGCCTCTTCTTTTTTGGGCGGCGTCGCCGGCTGACTCGCTTTCTTTTTCGGCGATGACGGCGCGGTTTGAGTTTGTGCTGGCGACGACGCGGACGTCGGCGTTTGAGCGCGTGCGATCGGCGCAAAAAGCGCTGTCGCGATGACTGTCGACACGATCAAATCAGGAAACCGCATGAACTCCCTCCGAGTTCAAAGGCTGCCAACATGCGGAGGAAGGGTCGGGCGACAAAGACAAAACCCGATCCTTCACATCGAGGGATCGGGCTCCAGGAAATGCGTGCCTGAGGCCACCCTCCCCGCGGAAGGCAGACAGTTAGTGACCCGGCCGGTCTCCTGGCTTGGGGTTCGTCCTCGGGCCCGCCTTCCCGCCGAAGCGGTGGCATGATGGGCCGTCGTCCCCCCACACAGTTGCGGGGCAGCGCCGGATTTGAACCGGCTTCCCGAGCACCGGGTGCGACGCCGAAGTTACGCGCGGCACCGTCCGCAGTCAACACGCGCGGCGCGATCGTGTACGCTTGGTGATTCTCATGGGCAAGATCACTTTGATCACAGGCGGGGCGCGCAGCGGCAAGAGTCAGCAAGCGTTGAAGCTGGCGCTGCCGTATCAACGCAAGTTTTTCGTCGCGACCGGCGAAGCGCTCGACGACGAAATGACGGCGCGCATCGAATTTCATCGCACGACTCGGCCGTCGGATTTTCAGACTGTCGAGGAACCGATCCAGGTCGTCGCCGAACTCGAGAAGCTGTGCAACAGCGCCGACCTTGTGGTGATCGATTGCCTCACGCTGTGGATGTCCAATCTGATGCACCGGCACGGGACGGACGATGGACCGGTTCTCGCGGAGGCGGACAAGCTCGCGGCGGCGCTGACGGACGCGCCGTTCGCTAGCATCGTCGTGACCGATGAGGTTGGATCGGGAATCGTGCCGACCGATCACGCGGAGTCGCGCCGGTTCCGCGATCTGCTGGGATGGACCAATCAGAAAATCGCGGCGGTCGCGGACCAGGTGCTGCTGATGGTCGCGGGACATCCGCTTAGGGTGAAGTAGCGTCACGATCCCATCGTGACCAGAACCGCAATCTCGACCAGTTCGCCGCACGCGCCGATCAGGTCGCCGGTCACTCCGCCGAGCCATCGCCAGTAGAACGAGCGCATCGCGAACACGACTGCGATTGCGAGCGCGGTGGCGAGAGCGATCGGACGCATCGCGCCGAGCGTCAGCATTACGGCGATCGTGAAAATGGCGACGACGATGGTTCGTGCACCCGAGATTTTGCCGCTGAGCAACGTCGAGCCGGAGCCGGAGGCGCGCAGATACGGAAGTCCCGCGGCGACCAGGAGCATCGACCACCGCGCCAACATCGGTGCGATGATCAGCGCGGCATAGCGGCGGTGACCGGCCAGCGTCGAGAGCGCGAGGATTTTGAGCGTGAGGTCGAAGAAGATTGCGCTCGCGCCGAAAGTGCCGACGCGGCTGTCGCGGAGGATGTCGAGGGCGCGCTCGCGATCGCGTCCCGCACCGAGCGCGTCGGCAGTATCGGCCAGTCCGTCGAGATGGACCGCGCCGGTGACGATGGTGAGAGAAAGAACGATGAGAACTGAGCGAATCACTTGCGCGAAGAAATGAGCGAGGAGCCAGTCCTCGCCGGCCAGTGCCAACCCGATGAGGAAACCCACAATCGGGAACCACTCGAGCGACGCGGCGACGGTCTCCTCCGATGCGGGACGCTGATCGATGACCGGCAGGATCGTGAGGAAGCTGATTGCGAGCGGCAGTTCCCTCAGGAATCCGCTTTTCGTTGGCGGCGCGCTCGCGTCGTCGCTCATCGGACTTTGCCGGAGACCTCTGCGCTTTCGAAGGTCGCCATGTTGTCGAGCAAGTCGAGGGCGGAGTCGATCACGTTCATCGCGAGCGCGGCGCCGGTCCCTTCCCCGAGTCGGAGGTCGAGATCGAGAATCGGTCGGAGCTTGAAGTGATCGAGCGCGAGCGCGTGGCCGCCTTCGGCCGAGCGATGGCTGAAGAAAAGATGATTGAACAGGCCGGGATGAATTTTCTCGGCGACTGCGGCGGCCGCGGTCGCGATGAAGCCATCAACCACGACCGGGACCTTGCAGGCGGCGCCGCCGATGCACACGCCGGCCAT
>Ga0182024_10015997_pt1 | contig 14286 bp, 9 predicted proteins | sample P32metaG_FD_120480 | JGI IMG/M metagenome (GOLD analysis project Ga0182024, IMG submission 120480) | Permafrost microbial communities from Stordalen Mire, Sweden - P3-2 metaG (Illumina Assembly) | ecosystem: Environmental > Terrestrial > Soil > Wetlands > Permafrost | place: Sweden: Stordalen... | reverse complement strand
TCCGCGGCCACGGCCTTGCGCCGCTCGGGGGAGACCTCAAAAATCAATCCAACCGGGCCGGGCCAAAGCTTTTTGATCAGTCGTTCGCGGTATTCGTCGACGGGGTCGAGATATCGGTAAGCATCGGCCGGCTGGGCGAGATGGATGGTAAACGGGCTGGCCGCGTCGGTGCCGCGCAGCGCGCCAAGGCGCGATCGGGCTTCCGGGTGAGTTAAAAGGCCCGCAGCGCCGTAAACGGTTTCGGTGGGAAGGACCGCCAACCCGCCCGTCGAGAGCGTTTGCGCACCCCGGGCCACGTGAGCCACGTACTCACCGCCCGAGAAGATGGAAACAATGGGAACCGCCATGACGCCTCGAATTGATATATGAGGCGACTTAGCACAGGGTGTCAAGCGGCAGGCAAACCGGGCAGATTCGAACAATTTGAGGGTGAAGCGGGCCCCGGGTTAGAAAAACATTGGGATTGGATTGGCGGCTTTGAAGAGGGATGCCCCGCCGTCTTTGCTGGCCGGGCCACGACCCCCACCACGACCAAAAGTTCGACCAGGGTGAAACCGCGCGCCGCTTGTCTCAATGCGGAAGCCTGAGAGGCATCGCCGCTGGGTTTCATGTGCTCTCCGAAGGAAGCGGACGCGAAATGAAAACGAGCCGATCGGACGACGATCGGCTCGAATCCATTTATTGTCCGCCCCCAGGAGGCGGCGTCAAATGATTTTTTCGCAAGCTAACGATGCCTGCTCATTCGCTTGCAAGGCACAAGCAACACCGCGCGGCTGGGTCACAACTTCCCAAGAACAAGTAGGATGATGATGATCAGCAGCACCAATCCCAACCCGCCGCTGGGGTAGTAACCAAAGCCGGCACTGTATGGCCAGGTGGGCAACAGTCCGATGAGAAGAATGACCAAAACGACAATCAGGACGATGCGCGCGGTGCTATTCACGACGGTTTCCTCCGGCCAGATGGGTCAATTTCCCGCATCCCTCTTGAAGCGACACCCCCGTCCGAATCATGGCGTCTTCGATTCGGTGTGGCTCGTGCTCGTGTCGCCGGTGATCGGGTTCTTGGTCGTCGTCGTCTCTTCATGCTTCTCGCCGCCCAGCATACCCGGCTTATCGGATTCGGTATGGGAGGTCTCGCAGCCGACAACATAAAGGCTGGAGCAGAGACAGGCCGCAAGGATCAGAGCGCTAAGCGTCTTCATGGGTTCTCCAAAAAGGGTTCCACTTTCTTCGACTTCCACGGACCGTAGTGTCGTAGGCATGAGCTCGTTTGGGAATGGGTAAACTTCCGAGATTCCTTAGATGGGATGATTCACCACGGAGGCACGGCCTGTGACGAGTTCGGTCGAGTCGAGAACACACAGAGGCATCGGCAGGTGAGCGCGATCCAAGGAGAGGGGCTTCATTGATCGATCGACAGAAACAGTCCAAACGCCTACTTCGACGCGGTGCCGGTGAACCCGACTTTGGCCAGCGCAGTCATGAGGGCCTTGGCGTTGAAGTCTCCGTCAACCTTGAAGGTTTCCGCGCCCTTGACGGCGGTGTCGCTCTGCACGCCCGGCACCGACTTGGCGGCTTCATCGACGGCTTTCACGCACTTGCCGCAGCACAGATGGGTTCCCGTGATGGTCAGCGAATGCACTTGCTCGTCCGGAGCGCTGGCCATCGGCACCTTTACCTCGGCGTTGTCGCTAACGCCGGTGTAGCCGGCGGCGGCAATCGCATCGACCGCCTTCTGCAGATCGGCATTGCTGGCGCCGGTGAGAACGACGGTGCTCTTTTTAATGTCCGCCGTCACGCCCGGCGCGTCGGCCACCGCCTTCTTCAGGCCCTCGGTGCATTTCTTGCAGCAGTTATGCACGTCGGTCAGCGTCACCTTCTCCTCGGCAACAGCAACCGCGGCAAGACTCAGAATGATCACGGGAATCAGATGTAGTTTCATAAGTGCGGAAATCTTACCCACCGGGCTGATCGCGCACAATCTTGCATCGTGAGGCATCCCTTCGATAATCCCCGCCGATGTCATTCCAACTCCGATGGGCCGGCCACGAGGATCTCGACCGCGTGGCCGAGGCGCGCCTGCGGTGCTATTCGCACGCGGGGAAGGACATCGAGCGATTCAAGCAGCAATTGCAGGAAGACCCCCGGCCCCAGGCCGGTGACATTTTACTGGCCGAGCAGGACGGTCAAGCCGTCGGCACGGCAACCAGCCTGTCGATGACGATGTGGATTCGCGGCAGCCCGGTGCCGTGTCAGGGCGTGGCGTCGGTGGGAACGATCAAGACGCATCGCCGCCGCAGCGCCGGCGGCGAGGGCGGCGCAACCCGCATCATGTGGGAGACTTTGCGACTGGCGCGCGAGCGCCGGCAAGTCGTCTCGGCCCTCATGCCCTTCCGCGCCAGCTTTTATGAGCACTTCGGCTATGGCCTGGTCGAGCGGCGGTGCGAGTGGACGACGCCGCTGGCGGTGCTCCCACAGGGAGATTTTGAAGGCATCCGCTTCTATTGCGAAACGGATTTGCCGGAACTGATGCGCTACCGGCAGCGGACGGTCGAGCGCGGCCAGTGCGATATCGAGCGGCCCGAGGACGTCTGGAAATACTGGCTGAAGGTGCGCGAAGATTCCGGGTTCGTGGTCGTCGATCGCCCCGCCCCGGACGGGCCGGTCCACGGCTATCTGGCCTTCGAGCATCAGCAGATCGGAACCAAGGATTATCTGCGCGTGACGCAGATGAGCTATGAGGACATCCCCGCGCTTCGGCGGCAACTGCACTTCCTTTCGAGCCTGCGCGATCAGTACCTCACCGCCATGATGTTGCTCCCGGCCGACCTCCCGCTGAACTGGCTTTTGCGCGAAACCCAGCTCCCCCACCGGCTGGTGAACCATGCCCACGCCGAGGCCAGGCAAGACACGCGGATGCAGGTGCGGGTGCTGGACCACAAACGGTTCGTGGGCGCGCTGCGACTGCCCAGCGGATTCTCCGGACGCGTTGTCGTTTCGGTCGCCGAAAGCGAAGGCCACGAAAGTCGATTCGCGCTAGAGATGGCCGACGGACGAGCAGTCGTGTCCGACCCCAGCGCCGCCGCTCAATTCACCTGTCCCGATCGGGTCTGGGCGGCGATCGCCTGCGGCGATCTACCGGCAACGCGAGCCGTGCAGCTCGGGCTTGCGGCCGCGGATGAAGCTCGCACCTCCAGTGTGCTCGACGCATTAAGCGTCGGTCCCGCGCCCTTCAGCCACGAATACTTCTGATGCCGCCGCTCGAGTCGCTCGACTGAGAGATCGTTTCACAACCCGTGATCGACGCATCCGGCGGCAGCCCTCGGCTCTGAGGCTCGGGCTCGAAGAGAGCCGCTCGGCTCCGTTCCGGTTATGAAACCACCTCTAATCCAGGAGTTCATAGGACAACGAGAGCTCTCTTCCCTCCACCGCCAAAGCGGCAACCGCCGAGAACTCGGTCGGCAGCTCTGTGATAAGCCATTCCAATCCAGTCATGGGATCGATGAGCACCTGGGCCGTGCGATGCAAAGACTGGCTGACGTCAAAGCGTCCCAGATCCTCGGAGAGCCCCGTTCCCACAGCCTTTGCCCACGCTTCCTTGCGCGTCCAGCAAGCCAGGAAGGCGGCGTCTTGCGGCTCGGGCGGCGCGGAACGGACAAACGCGGCCTCAGACAAAGTCAGGAAACGGGCGGCGATTTCTGCCGCGTTGATGCGCATGCCAGGGCACTCGACGTCAATGCCCACCTCGCGGCCGAAGGCGACGGCAATCAGCGCGTGATCGCTTGAATGAGAGATGTTGAAGCGAAGATCGGCACCCGCCAGTGTTGGTTTTCCCGAGCGCCCGTAACCGAAGACCAACCGGTCGGCTGGCTGATGCAGATAATCGCCGAGGATCTGTCGCAACGCCGATCGGCACGCGACGAATCGATCGCGATCCCGATCAAACCGAAATCGGTCGGCCCGCAATCGTTCATCTTCGGACAAAAGCGAGGGCCGCACTGGGATCGACAGAGGAACGTGCCAAACGTGGACTTCGGTGGGGCCGGGAAAGTCGCGTGAGCGGGACATGTCGCCTCATGCCGGGATGCGCCGCGCTTCCGGCTTGGGCCGAACCTGATCGAGCTGTGAGCGGATCCGATCGGCAAGAAAGTTCAGGTACGGCTGATGAAACACCTGCAGATGATCGCACGGAAGCGTGATCACTTCCACGCCGCCCTCGCAGTATTCGGTCCAGCCGTTATGCGCATCACAGGTGGTGAAGGCGCGGATCGATTCCTCGCGCGGGTGGGCGCGAAATAACAGCGCGCGGCCCGCGTATCGGCGCGGAAGATAGGTTTGCCACGCGAGCATGTTCGCGTCGGCAACGCGTTGGATCGCATCCACCACCGTGCTCGCGCCCGCGGGGGCCGGCGCCGTGCCACCGAGCGCGGCGCGGTTCAGCCGACGCCAGATGCCGTTCACGCGATCACCGAAATATCGCCGCCGGCCGGCGCGGTTCAGTCGCCGGAGCGTCTTGGCATGCGTCATTAGTCTTCGTGGCAGCGGGTGCGTGCGGAATGCCTGCGGGCCGTATGCATCCAGCAGGATCAGCAGAGCGATGTTTCCACCCGCTTCTTTCAGACGGCACGCCATCTCGAAAGCGACCGAGCCGCCGAAGGAATAGCCCCCAAGCTGGTATGGGCCATTCGGCTGGATTTGCCGGACATGTCTGAGAAACGCGGTCGCCATCTGCTCGACCGACGTGAGCGGCACCTGGCCCGGATCAAGCCCCTGCGGGTGGAGCACGAAGACAGGCTGATCGTCACCAATTTGTTTGGCCAGAACCCCCAGGTCAAAAGCATGACCCCCCAGGCCGGGGACGAAGAAGATCGGCGGCAGTGTGCCGCGCTCGTTCAGGCCGACGACGGTATCCCACTGACACCAAGCACCTGATTCCAGCAACGGAGAGATCTGCTCGATCGTCGGCCCGGCATACAGCTTGGCCAGCGGGAGCGCCAATCCGAATTCGTTTTCGATGTTGGCAAAGAGTTGGAGGGCCAGCGCGGACGTGCCGCCCAGATCGAAAAAGCTGTCGCGGACACCGATCGGCGAGATGTTCAGCGTCCGTTCCCAAACGATGATAAGCCGGCGCTCGACGTCGTTTCGGCCCGAAATGATCGTCGCGCAGGCAACCGTGCCCCGAACCTTTGGAGCGGCCAAGTTGCCCGATGACGAGCGTTGGGGGCGACCCTCACCAGCAAGCTTGAGCGAGGCAGGCGCCGCGGATTCCATCCAGTATCGCTGGCGCTGGAACGGATAGGTTGGAAGTTCGCCAATGCGCCTCGCGTTTGTGACAGGAGGCGCGCTCGAGCCATTCTGGATCGAGACATCGTGACTCGCCAATTGTCGAAGTCGTTCGACCATCGACTCCACATCCTCCGCGGCAGCTACGGCGCGATATCGCATTTCGGCGCGACCCGTCCTTAGAGTATGACACACATCGCCGAGGGGAATGTCCGGCGTTTGGCTCAAGAAGTCCGCATATCTCGCCGTGTATTCGCGAAGCGCCTCGGGACTCTTGGCCGAGAGGGAAAGCGTGTGCGGCCCGACCTGCGACACGGAAGCGGAAACCTCTGGAGCCTGGCCGAGCACAACGTGTACGTTCCCGCCCCCGTAACTGGCGGCGCTCAGGCCGGCGATTCGCTCGCCTTCGCTTTGCCAGGGCTGGCACTCAGTCTGTATACGAAGAGGTAGCCCGGTTCCGGGGTGGGGGTTTTGGCGGTCGAAGTGAAGCGTCGGCGCCAGCCGCCGGCGCTTGAGCATGAGAGCGACCTTGATGAGTCCCGCTATCCCGGCGGCGGCTTCGAGGTGGCCGATGTTGGCCTTGGCCGAGCCGACCGCACAAGGGTGATCCGCCTTGCGGCCCTGTTTCAGCACGCCGGCCAGCGCGGCAAGCTCGGTGGCGTCGCCGATGAGCGTGCCGTTGCTATGTGCCTCCACGTACTGAACCGCGGAGGGGCTCAGGCCGGCGCTGTCCAAGGCATCACGTATGACTGCCTCCTGCGCCTGCCGGCTGGGACCCGAGAGGCCGTTGCTCCGGCCATTGTGGTTGACCGCGCTGCCGCGAATCACCGCATAGATCGGATCACCATCGGCCAGCGCCTCGGGCAACGCCTTGAGAAGTACGATCCCGGCTCCTTCTCCGCGCACCCAGCCGTTGGCCTTGGCGTCGAAGACGCGGGTCACCCCATCCGGCGACATCATTCCGTTGCGCGCCATGCCCACGCCGGGGCCGGGCAGAAGAACAGCGTTGACGCCCCCGGCAAAGGCGAGCTTTGCCTCGCCGTTCCAGATCGACCGGCAGGCCAGATGCACCGCAAGCAGGGATGACGCGCAAGCCGAATCGACGCTGAAGCTGGGTCCGCGGAGGTCGAGGAAATAGCTGATCCGATTCGCGCACACGCCCCCGCCGATTCCGGCATTGGAAAACTTGCCGATCGACTCGGGCCGGGCCTGCGCCATCGAGCCATAATTGAGGCTCGCAACGCCGACGAAGACAGCGGCATCGCTGCCCGCCAGCGGGCTGGGAAGCATTGCGGCGTCTTCCATGGCCTCCCATGCGACCTCGAGCATTAGCCGCTGCTGCGGGTCCATGGCGCAAGCCTCCTCGGCGGAAATGCCGAAGAAGGCGGGATCGAACTGATCGATGGCGCGAAGAAATCCGCCCTGGGTCGTTGGAATCCTTCCTTCGCCGCGGCCGTGCCAGACGCCAGTGTCCCAGCGCCCATCGGGCACGGGGCCGATCGCGTGCTTCCCGCTTTCAAGCATCTGCCAGAATTGGCGCGGGTTGTCTGCGCCGGGGAATCGGCAGCCCATCCCGATGATCGCGATCGGCGTTTTCACTGCGCTGCTCCGGCCGAGAAGCGCACGGGCAACGACTTGAGACCGCGGAGCAGCAGGCTCCGATCGTAGTCCATCGCCGCGCCGGCTAGTTGCAGGTCCGGCAGCCGGCGCAGCAGAGTTTCGATCGCCACCCGCGCCTCGAGCCGGGCCAGCGGCGCGCCGGCGCAAAAATGATCGCCATAGCCAAAGGCGATTTGCCGGTTGGGCGAGCGGCTGATGTCGAAGCGATCGGGCTCCGGAAATTGCGCCGGATCGCGGTTGGCTGCAAGCAGCGACACCAGCAACATCTGCCCTTTTCGGATGGTTTTCCCCGCGATTTGCAGGTCTTCCATCGCCGTGCGTCCCACGATTTGCAACGGCGCCTCGCACCGCATCATTTCTTCGACGGCGGTTTCGATAAGGCTCGGCTGGCGTTTCAATCGCGCCAATTGATCGGGATTTTGCAGCAACAGCAACATTCCCTTGGCAATCAACTGCACCGTCGTGACGTGCCCCGCCGCGACCAGCAGGATGCAGGTCGAGATCAGTTCGGCATCGGAGAGCTTGTTCTCGCCATCCCGAGCGGCAATCAGCCCGTCGATGAGATCGTTGCCAGGGAGTCGGCGGCGCTGGGCGATCAGGCCCTGGAAGAATTTACTGAACTCGGCGGCGGCGCGGTTGATGAGATCGAGCTGATGGGCGGAGATGGCTGCGCCGAACGACGGGAGTGTGATGGCCGACCACTCCTTGATCCGCTGGTCGGCGTCGCGCGGCGTGCCCAGAAGCCGGCCGATCACAATAATCGGGAGCGGATAAGCCAGGTCCGCGACGATGTCCATCTCGCCGCGCGATTGCACGCGATCGAGCATCTCGTCCACCGTGGCCTGGATCTGCGGCCGCAGCGCCTCGACCACGCGGGGCGTGAAAGCCTTGCTGACCAGCGCGCGGAGGCGGGTATGGTCGGGCGGGTCGATCTGCAGCATGAAATGCCGTGCGACCGTCGCCTGCGGGGAAGCCGCGGCGGCCGTCCCGCGCAGCAGGTGTTTCTCGTAATTATGCCATTCCCGCGGGCTGCAACTGAGCCGCCCGTCCCGCAGTGCGGCCACCACATCGGCATACCGCGTCAACACCCAAACCTGAAACACCGGGCTCCAATGCACCGGGTCGGCCTCCCGCAGGCGGCGCAGGAACGGGTGCGGGTTCTCCCGGTATTCCGGCAGCAGCGGATTAAAGCCGATCACATCGGCCGGCTTGCAGGCAGTCATCGTTGCGGGCACGACGTTCCTTTGTTTCAGGCGGCGGCAGGCACGTCGTCGGCAGGCTTCGACAGGTGCCGTGCGAGCGCTGTGATGCTCGGATAATCCCAGAACAGCGTCAGCGGAATTTCGCGCGCCAGATGGGCGCCGATATCACCGGCGAGAGACGCGGCCTTCACCGAGTCCAGCCCATAGCGCGCGAAAGGCTCGGCCGGATCGATCTCCGATTGATCGACGCCCACCGCCACGGCAAGCTTGCGGGTCATCCAGCTTTCCAGCGATTCGCCTTCCAACGGGCCCTCGACCGGCTTGGCCGCGGGGGCAGACTTCCATTCAGCCAGCGTCTCAAAGCTGCCGGTGAGATACCCTTCGCGGCACGCGTAGTGCTGCACCTTTCCGCTCGAGGTCTTGGGAAGCTGTCCGGGCTTCAGCAACACGATCGCGTAGACGTCAATTTCGTGATGCGCGCTCACCGCATGGCGGATCGCGGCGATGATTTGCTCCGGGTCGGTATTCCGCTGCGAGCGCTGGACCTCTTGCAGGACGACCAGCCGCTCCTGCGCGTCGGCCTCGATCGAGAACGCCGCGGCGCCAGCCGCTTGCAGGGCGGGATGGCTGTCCTGAACAGTCCTCTCGATGTCCTGCGGATAATGCTTGACGCCGCGAAGATTGATCAGATTCTTCAGCCGCCCGGTGACAAACAGCTCCTCGCGGCGGAGGAATCCGAGGTCGCCGGTCCGCAGGAATGGGCCCTGGCCATTGGAGCTGACGCGGGCCTGGAAAGTTGATTCGGTCTCGGCGGGCTTGTCCCAATATCCGCTCGCCACACTCGATCCGGCGACCCAAATCTCCCCCACGACGCCGGGCGGGCAGAGCCGGTGCGTTTCAGGATCGACGATGACGATTCTTCCGTCGTCGCGTGCCTTGCCGCAGCCGACGAAAGGTGAAAGCCGCTTCGGGCCGGCGCCATCATCGGGGGCGTCGAGCGCGGGTTCGGTCAATCGCACGCCGCCGGAAACCATGAGGGTGGCCTCGGCCAATCCGTAACAAGGATAAAATGCCTCGCGGAGGAAGCCGCATGGCGCAAAGGCGCGGGTGAAACGGTCGAGCGTCGCGGGATCGATCGGCTCGGCGCCGTTAAATGCGACGTTCCAGCAGCTCAAATCGAGGCCCGCCTTGTCTTGTTCTGAAATCGAGCGGGCACACAGTTCATACGCGAAGTTCGGCCCGCCGCTGGTGGCGGCCTTGTATTCGGAGATCGCCCGGAGCCAGCGGACGGGCCGCTGAAGGAACGCGGCAGGCGCCATCAGCACAACCGTGCCGCCGCCGTAGAGCGGTTGCAGGATCCCGCCGCCCAGGCCCATGTCATGATATGGCGGGAGCCAGATGACGCCGGTTATTCCCGGCTTGTGGCCGAATGCCTTGCAGACGACTGCCGAATTGTGGATCAGATTCGCGTGCGTCAGCATCACGCCCTTGGGGGCGGCAGTCGAGCCGGACGTGTATTGAAGGCATGCTAAGTCACCGGGGCTGATGCCCGGATCGCGCCACTGATCGCCCAGCGCATCATCCAGTTGATCCGTGGCGATGCACCGCACGCCGCTTCCGGCGACACATTGCTCAACCGATTCTCGAAGGCGCGACGACGTCAGCACTGCAAAGGGCTTGGCGTCTTTCAGAATTGCCGCGATGCGGTGGTTGGCGCGAGACTGCGCCGCACGCGGCGGATACGCCGGTACGGCCACGACGCCGCCGCATAAGCATCCAAGCATCGCCGCGACGTAATCCAATCCCGGAGGGTACAGCAGCAGGACCCGCTCCCCGGCACATCCCGCCTGCTGCAGCGCCGCGGCGACCCGTTTGGCGCGATCGAGAACCTGCGCGTAAGTAAGCGTTTGCTCGTCCTGCTCGCCGTTGGGAAGGAAACGGTATGCCACCGCATCCGGCTGCGCTGCGGCCCGCGCCTGGATCACGTCCGAGAATGTGGAATGCCTTTGGCTCGTGCGTGCGCGAGGGTGCATACCCCCTTAGGATCGGTGGGATGCCTCCCGAGCGTGAGTTTGTCCCAACGAAAGAATAATCGGACCCTGCGGCGAACCCTTGCGGTCGCGACGGGGCCCAATTACTGGAGAATCCCCTTGGTTCCCAGCGCATCCAGCACAGACCCGATTTCGCTCACCGGTTCCTTGTCGGCCGGAGGCACCGGGCCGAGCTCGGCCTCGACCTGTTCGCGGGCGCGGTCCTGCTTGGGGTAGCGCACTTCGCGGTAGCCGGTTACTTCCTCGGGGGATTTGAGGATTCCTACGGCCTTCTCGTAGTCGGTTGAAAGATTCACCCGCGTCAGCAGGCCGATGTACCAGTCGCGGAAGGCGACTTCGCGCTTGTGCCAGCCGGGAAGATTTCTAAGCCACGTGCATTGGCTGACGAGCTTGAGCTGCCAGTCGCGCGTGGTGATTTTGAAGCGGATGCGCCGCTTGCCGATGTTGAATTCGGGATTGGTGTGGTGGCGGTAGACCAGGCGGTCGCCATTGCTCAGGTCAATGCCGTACTTGGTGATGTCCCGCTGCTTCTTCTCGAATCGCGTGAGAAGGTACGACACGTAGGGCTCGTCCTTGATCAGCGTGACCTTCGCCAGGTTCCAGATTACGGCAGTCGTCGCGGCATACTGCTTGTCGGCATTGTCGCGACGATACACCCCGCGAACCAGCTCCACGTAGCGCTTGGCATACGCGGGGTTCTGGTACTGCATGATGTCGTAAATGCGCAGCGCCAGGTCGTATTTGGAGGACTCGGGCACGTCGCGCATCTGCTTCATCGCGCCCTGCACGATCTTCTCGAACCGCATCGCCAGCGCCGGCCCGAACATGCGCGTGCGGCGAATGATCCGGCTTTTGTTGGTGACAAGCTGCTCCCACGTTTCCGGCGTGGGCTTGCGCGGCAGCGCTCGCGGCTCGAGCGCGATCTTCCGGCCGATGTTGAAGGCCTTGAGGTTCTTGCGGTGCTCGCGCCGGATCGAGTCCTTGATCGCCCACGCAATGCTCCGGCCCGAAACCGGAATGAGCCCAAGCTGATACGCGACGCCGAGCATCATGATGTTGACGTAGAGTTTGCTCCCAAGCCTCTGCTCGCAGATGTCGGCCAGATTCTGGGCGAACGAATGCTCCTGCCGGCAATGGTCGTAGATCTCGGATCGCAGGATTTCCGGATCAAAGTCCTGCTTGCCCAGCAATGCGCTGACGGTCGGCTGACGGTAAGTGTTCAGCACCGCGCACGTACGATCCGGAGAAGCGACGCGGAACTGCTCACGCGCGTCTGTCGCCCGCGCTGCTTCAAGAATATCGACTCCAAAGAGCAGGTCCGCCTTTCCGTAGGGAATGTTCCCCGTGGTGAAACCGACGGTCGTGTCTTGCGTCTCCGCGTCTCCGCGTCTCCGCGTCTCCGCGTCGTTCCCACCCTCCTTCACAAACGTGATCTGGGAATACACGCCGCCATTGCGGATGGCCAAGCCCTTCTTATCGGCGAAGACGACGTGATACCCTTCCTTGTGTCCCGCGCGGACGAGGATGGCGTTAACGACGCCGATGCCCATGCCGCCGACGCCGGCCATGTGGGCGCGCCAGGCGTCGCCGGGCTGTTTCATGGGATGCACGCGCTTGGGCTCGGGGAGCTTGTCGAGGCCCATGTGCGGCAGCGTGTAGCGCCGCCGGCGCTGGCGAATCACTTCCACCTGCTCGAAGCTCGGGCACGGCTTGACGTTCGTGCCATAGTCGTTGCTCACGCGAACGCGCTCACAAGCGCCGTCGTTCACGCACCAGGTCAGGTCCGTGTCGATCTTGCGGCCATAATCGGTCTCGGCGGTGGTCAGGCCCGGGCAGGCGGTCTGCTTGGTGCATTCCAGGCAGTTCTCGCAGACCTCCGGCGTCACGTTCATGTGCGTCTTGCGCGGCAGATAGCCGTGCTTCTTGACGATCTTTCGCTCTTCCTTAAGCACCTGCCGGTTGTGCGTGATGCCGCACTCCTTGTCGGCGATGACCACCTTCACGCCGTCGCGGAGAATCGTCTCCTCCAGCACCTTGCGATATTTGTCGCGATCGGCCGGCGAGAGCTTCTGCACGGTCAGCGGGCTGGAGCCGGCCATCCCGCGGACAATCGCTTCGATGTCCTGGATGTAAGAGCGATTGCCCAGCACATCCAGCTCCGTCCCGGCGTGCTCCTGGTGGCCGGTCATCGCGGTGGTCTTGTTTTCCAGGATGATGTAGGTGATGTCCTGGGCGGTCTTGATCGAGTTGGAGATGGCGACCTGGCCCGAATGGAAGAAGGTGCCGTCGCCCATGAAGACGATTTGCTTGTTGGTAATGAACGGGTCGATGCCGGTGCCCGTGCCTCCGCCGAGGCCCATCCCGGAATAATTGTGCATGAGCTGTTCGGTGGGTGCGAACATCAGCATGGTGTAGCAGCCGGTGTCCCCGTGAGCGACCAGATCGACCGGGGCAGCGCCGTGCTTTTCCAGCATGTATTTCGGATCGGCCAGATCCTTGCGGATTTGCAGCAGCGCCGCCGAGCTGTCACGGTGCGGGCAGCCGGGGCAGAACGTGGGAGACCGGCGGATGATCTGCTCTGAAATCACCGCCAGCTTCGGCTTGCTGGCCGCCCGAATGCGATCCAGCTCGGCCGTCAGCTTCCCATTGCGCATCTCCGGCGGAAGCTGCTCGGCCGATTTAATCAGCGGAATCAGAATCTGCGCCAGCACCGATGGATTGAGCCCGCGCGTCGAGGGAATCGCCGGAAGATTGCCCGGGAAACTCTTGCCGAAAAGTCGCTCGGAGATTCGCGATGCCTCGTCGGCGGGAAACTCGTGAAACAGCGAGTCGCGGATGTTCTTCTCGAGGAAGCTTCGCCGCTCCTCAATAACGATCATCCGATCGCAAAGCTTGGAGAACTCTGCGACAAGCTGCACATCCGCCGGATAGCTCACCCCCATCTGCAGGATCGGAAACACACCAGCCAGCCCAAGATCCGAGAGCACATGCCGCAGGTACGGCCCGCCGGAGCCGGTCACGATGAAACCAAGGGGAGATTGCTGATTGCTGATTGCTGATTGCTGATTTCTTTCCTGACCCCCGGCCCCTGACCCCTGACCCCTGATAATCCGATTCAGCCCCAACTCCCTCGCCGCGGCCAGCGTCTTGGCTTGCCGGGTGGGCACTTCCAGCTCACGTTGCCACGTTCGCGGCGGGAGCAGCACGCGATCGAGATTCACCTGCTGCGTATCGAGCGCAACTTTCTGATTGGTGTTGATGGTGGGGAACTGATTCGGCCGGCACCGCACCGTCCCGCCGCCGTCGGCCAGCGCTGTAGTCACGATGTATCCGATGTACAACCCGGCCGCCTGGGAGAGCTTGAACGACAGGTCGATCCAGTCCTTCAATTCCTGCATGTCGCCGGGCTCGACGACGATCATGCGCAGGTGCTCGCAAAGGAACCGACTATCGGCCGGCACCTGCGTGCTGTCGCACCACGGGTCATCCCCCATGATGATGACCGCCCCGCCTTGCGGGTGCGCGCCCGCCAGATTTCCCAGCGCCAGCGCATCCGATGCGACGTGGACGCCGACGCTCTTCATGACCGCAATCGCCCGGCACGGCGCCATCTGCGAGCCGTTCACTGCCGCCGCGCCGAGGGCTTCGTTATTGGCCTGGAACGCGCGGATGCCGTGGGATTGGAGGACGTCTTTGATATCGCCCAGGATGTCGAAGAATCCGCTGACCGGCGAGCCGGGATATCCCGTGAGCAGATGCACGCCGCCTTCGGTTTCGAGGGCGCCTTTTACGAGCAGCTCGTTGCCAGTGAAGATCTCGCGACCGGATTCGGTGAGAAAACGAGGGTCGGTTGCCATGATGTTCAGTCGATCCTTGTGCGGGGAAGAGGAGGGAAGGAATTGCTGATTTCGGATTGCGGATTGCTGATTGAAGGCCGGGATGCCTCTCTTCAATCAGCAATCCGCAATCCGAAATCAGCAATACCTCCGCCCTCTTCTCGGCGTGGCTTACGGCCTGGGTTCCTGATCACCCCTATGGCCGCAGGAGACGCCGGGTTGTTACCGCAGCATGAGGGACTCTTGGCCCGCTGGAAGATACATCTTCCCGTTCGGAAGGCTCCGCCTCCCG